>Ga0137412_10001423_pt1 | contig 18565 bp, 20 predicted proteins | sample CZODoug2_1_16fun_FD_122160 | JGI IMG/M metagenome (GOLD analysis project Ga0137412, IMG submission 122160) | Vadose zone soil fungal communities from Angelo Coast Range Reserve, California, USA - CZODoug2_1_16fungal (Hybrid Assembly) | ecosystem: Environmental > Terrestrial > Soil > Vadose zone...
CTGAATCGAGCGCATATAGAGAGTTGAGTCCAACGTCGTCTAGATTCATGGTGTAGGCAATCGGGTCGTACTTAGCCTCATCGTACATGGGGCTGTCGTCCATCCCGCTTTCCCACTTTGCCTGCTGCAGAAAGCCGCGCCCTCCTACCGAGAAAGTCGAACCCTTATCACTGCCCCACTCAAGCAAGCCATTGCGGTTTCCATCCCTCGAGGATTGACCATCGCCGCGATTTTTGAACCACCACTCGTGCCATTTCTTCAATCGCGGATAGGCCCACTTGAGGAGATCCAAGTCGGCGTGCCGTTGGTAGTCTTTCCACACAACATACGCGCCGACCGGGGGCTGCGAGCGGTCCGGACTGGTGCCGGAGGCCGCATCGACGTTGGGGACAACACCGTTCGGCAATTGCGCAACCAGGATGGCGCGTATTGAAGCTGACGTTTGCCGAGGATCTTCCACATCGGTGAGAAGTGAACCGAAGAAACAGTCCCACTCTCCCACGACCCAACCTCCAAATCCGTGCGCCCAGTTGCGGCTAATGCTCGGAAATTCCAAGCCTAGAGAAGGAACATAGAGCGTGTTCCAAAACATAGAATTTCCAATCGCCTCAGGTGCCCCTGCAAACATACCCTGAATATGCGGCCGCTTCTTGTCGTAGGCCTCTGCTTTCTGATTGAGGATCGCGTCAATTCTTCCCGGTTCCAGCAGCCGATGTGCTTGCTGTGAAAGCTCAGAAGCGTTCCACCCAATCGCCGCAACGAAGTGAGCGGTAGACATTCCGCCGGTCACGAACTCAAGCCCCGCCGCCCCGCTTAGAGCATCGCTGGGAAGGGTGAGGCCAGCTGCGCCGCTCTTGTTGTGATTGCTTCCTTTCGCGAGTTGTCCTGCATCCATCGCTCTGCGCAACTGGGCGACGTCGGAGAAAATACCGCTGCCCAAAACAGGCCGGTCTGTGACTACTGAAAAGCCCGCGGCCGAGCCAAAGACATTGTCAAGATGATGTTCCCCGATGATCTCCTCTCCGTCCGAGCTTATGCCATATGCACCCGTAAAGTATGGTGAGTCCGGTGAATAGGCCTCGATGACGAGATGAATGTCCGAAGGCGCCGTAATGCGCCCCACGACCGTCGTGTCGTCAATTCTCGACCACTCCAGGGATACAGTTGCGGTACGCGGATAGTGACGCCAGCCGATCAAAGAATAAGAACCGTCAGGTGCGTGAGATCCTACTAGACTAACGGCATTGAAGACGCGCTCCCCATCAAGAAACCCGGAACTCTTAGACCCGATACGAATGGCAAACGGCAAGGACTGGCCGGCTGCCTTGGCATCAAACACAATGCCATTCCACGCATCGGCGTCATACGCCCCGATGAAAACGCTCTCGAATGATTCGCGGCTTCGTTCCTGTGCCGCCATTGACGTGCTAACAAACGTGGCAAGGCAAAACACCAAACCTAGTCTGCAGCGTCCGTGCAGGGCGATCTGGTGTGGCGCAGTCACAGACCGATGCTTCCTGCTCGACGTCATGGAACTCCTGATTGCCTTCTATTCCTTACATCTCGAACCGATAGATCCTTGTTGACCCGCTTCCAATGACTTGGGTTTACTGGGCCGCGGAGCCGGCCATTCCGGATTCGAAATGGCTGTCCCTATCCGGCCATTGAACCTAAGAAGTGGGTCGGTGTCTATCAGAAACGTATCTGACGTGAATTCTCACGGCAAGATTCCTGCTTCGCTCACGGACCGGTCGACACTTCGTGTGTCGGCATTCGCCAGTGTTGCTCACCCATGTACCGGGACTGAATCGATCATGCGGACTCGCAGCGCGGCATCCGGCATGCGGCCGGAACCGGCACCGATGTTGTCTAGCATGTGCTCAGGGCGCCCGGTCCCAGGAATGGCGCACGTCACCGCGGGGTGGCTCAGAACGAACTTCAGCAGCACCTGTGCCCATGATTGACAGTCGATCTCTGGCGCCCACGAAGGAAGAGACCGATTGCTTAAGCGCCCCAGCAAGCCACCACCGCCAAACGGCTGATTGACGATGACAGCGACACCACGATCTGCGGCCAGCGGAAGAATACGCCGTTCCACCGCAGTATCATTCATTGCGTAGTTGATCTGCAGAAAGTCGAGCGTTTCGGAGCGCAGGACGGATTCGACCTCCGCGAATGCCGATGGTGAATAGTGCGTGATGCCGATGTAACGGATGCGCCCGGCGCTCTTCAAGTCCTTGAGCGTTGATAACTGCACCTTCCAATCGAGAAGATTGTGGACTTGGATCAGATCGATCCGGCGGTCCTGCAGCAGCTCAAACGAACGATTAATCTGATCAAGCCCGGCTTGCTTTCCACGGGTCCAGACTTTGGTCGCAAGAAACGCCCGGGAACGATTCTGCGTTTGCGCCAGCAGCTCGCCAACGACGCCTTCGGCCGCCCCGTACATCGGCGAGGAGTCGATGACGGAACCGCCGGCCGCGAAAAGTACTTTGAGGACCTCGAGCAACGGGGCGCGCTCCTCGAGCGTTGCGCCGACATCGAAGGTGCGATAAGTGCCACATCCAATGACGGGTAGTGATTCCCTTGTCGCGGGAATGAGTCTCGTGCGCATTTTCTCGCGAACGTCCGTCATGGCCAGACCCCGCTCCGGCAAATTAAGAGCAACCATCGCAGCCGTCAGCTTTTTCAGTATCTGCCGGCGTGACCGCTGAGCCACTTGGTGTACATGCATGCTTGCCCCCTGAATCACGGACGGCAATTCCACATGACTGCCATCGTCCAACACTTTCAGTAGAGGAGCACCGCCTCGCGCTCGCTGCGCCAGCGGACCTCGTCGCGAGCCGTCAGCGCCTCCAGATCGGCCGGCGTCGCCGCCGGATCGTCCACCCAACGACGCAGCAGATCGCTGCCGTTGATCACGTCGATCGCGGGCCGGTCTTTCTCATACTCGTAGGCAAAATCGCGCCAAATCTCATAATCCGGCCGTAGCCTCCTCAGAGCTTTGAACACGAGCGCGAACAATCGCCAAGGCTTGAAAACTTCGTGGTCATAGTACGCGGCGTCTTCCACATGCACCTGGAGTCCCGCGCAGAGCTTGCCCACGTGCTTATGAAACGTAGGCTCGAACCAGCAGGGCCGGAGCTGACAGCCACTCATCCATGGCGTTGCAAGCGAATGCATCTCTGCCAACAATGCCTGCACGTCCAGATCCGGCGCGCCGAACAACTCCAGCGGCCTGGTGGTCCCACGACCCTCCGACAACGTTGTGGCTTCGAGCATCACCGAGCCCGGATAGCAGCGCGCCATCCAGAGATTGGGAGCGTTCGGACTCGGGTTCACCCACGTCCGCCCGTCAAGCGGCCACCCATATCCCGGTGCAGCGTTCGGCTCCCAACCCACCATCGGCACGACTCGGCACTCGACGTCGAGATCAAGGGTCCCGACAAACCAACGTGCAAGCTCTCCGAGCGTCAGGCCGTGCCGCATCGGCATCGCGCCGGCGCCGACAAAGCTTTCGCAACCCGCCTTGAGCATCAGCCCTTCCACAGGCCGCCCGATAGGATTCGGGCGATCGAGAACCCACACGGCTTTGTGCTCCTTCGCAGCCGCTTCGAGCACGTAACGCAGTGTCGTGACGAACGTGTAAATCCGGCACCCGACGTCCTGCAGATCGACGAGCAGAACGTCAAAGGCATCCATCATTTCAGGTGTTGGCCGGCGTACTTCACCGTAGAGGCTGAACACTGGGATACCGTGGACGGGGTCGGTGAAGTCGCGCGACTCGATCATGTTGTCCTGCTTGTCCCCGCGCAGTCCGTGCTGAGGGCCGAACGCCGCGCTTAAGGTCACCTCGCCAAGCGCCGCCAACGCATCCAGGGAATGGACGAGGTTGCGTGTTACGGAAGCGGGGTGCGCCAACAGCGCCACGCGCCGTCCCTTAAGCGGCCTGCGCAGCTCGGGTTCTTCCAGCAATCGGTCGATTCCAAATTTCATCAGCGGGCAACTTCCAGTGCGAATCCGTTTGGGTGGTGAAAATCGGGTTTGCCGGGCGCATGCCGCAGCCCCCAGTACGAAAGCCTACCATTGTCGTCTTCGATGACCGCGGCCAGAGCGATCCGCAGGTGACGAGCATCACGCAAGTCAGCCAGATGCCCTAAGCGCACAGCCGACTTAAGTTCGAGCCCATCGACACCCCGGCGCACGGAGATTTCCGGATCTTGGCCGATCTCGGCGGGCGACATGCCCTCACGATAGGCACTGAACCGGTAGATGGCCCAGTCGAGCGAGGGCGAGAAATTGAATTCATGGTAGCCGGGCGCATCTCCGGCCGCGACGAATGCCTCGAAGCACGTGTGCCCCCATAGAGCGTCGGCCCGTCCGCCAACGCCGGACAGGGGTACGCGCACATGGGACATGTCCGCCACCAGTGAGTACTGGAACACGAGAATGTCGGGCTCCTCCGCTCGCAGCTGCACCGCGAGGCTGCGCACGTCGCCGTTAGGGGTCGAAGCGTGGGCAGTCAACACAACCGATCTGATATCAATGGACGACATCCCGCAATTGTATTCGTGCGCCACCCAGACGTCACACCGAGTTCGCGGCAAGCGCGAATCCGACGCGCCGGAGAACAGACCTTAACGGACCCGAAACCGATCCAGGCTCTCGCATGCTTCGCAAAGAATTCGTGTTGCAGGAATTGCAGTAGAGATCGGAACCTTTGCGTCGGCGGTACCGTGCAAGATGAGCGTCGGGCATGTGATTTGATTACTTCTTCGTCGGCCGGACCGTTCGGGCGGTTTTGACGCCAATGACTAAACACTGAAATTCTTACCATTCAATCAAGGACTTTGCGCATTCTTACACAGGCCATTGTTGCGCCGCTGCCAAGCGCATGCTCCGCACGCGCCAATTCCTCATAGCCGTGATGCAGATAAAACGGCGCCGCGGTCAAAGAAGAGTCCATGTGTAGCTCTGTACAGCCGCTCTGTCTCGCCAATCTCTCGAGTTCGCGCAACAGTGCGGAGCCGATCCCCTTGCTTCCAAATTCAGCGGCTACGTACACTGCACGAAGCTCATTGGCTGATTCAATGATGACGCCGAACCCTGCGATTCGGCCATCTACATCAGCCACGAGGGTCGTCTCTTTGGGGAGCGCATTTCTCAAGTAGTCGTCGATTCGCGCAGGTGTGACCGGCGTCGCCCACGCCCGAAGAATCTCGAGCGTGTAGTCCTTCGCGGCAGTCTCATGAACTGCCGAGTAGTGGGCGCCCAAGATTCCTCGAGCATCCTCGAGCTTTGCAAGGCGGATATCGACTCGGCCCATACGCCATTTTAGACGCCGCGAGACCACTCATGGAAACTAATGATTACCTGCTTAAGTTCGCGAAGCAAGCAGTGGCGTGTCCGCCGCCGCGCCTGTGACATGAAGAGAAGAAAAAGATTCCCCGAGTATTCAGGATTCCCATCGGGCCATAGATATTCTGCATATGGATAGAATCAACAAGCGTTGGTAGTGTGGTCGCAAACGAATAGACTGACCACCGGCGCCGCGGGGCGCGAGATCGTTCTCGTACTCGGTAGTCCCCTGCCTCTCGACGACCGTTTCGCCCCCGTGGATGCCACCTCTTCGTCGGTCGAGCTGTTCGGGCTCGCACCCTCGCTCGACGCCGGCAAGCTAGAAGCGTGACTCTGGTGGTCGGGGCTATAGACCATGCCCTTCGCAATGAGTGCGCCGTGCGCCGGCCCGAGCGAATTGACTTTTCGACCGAGCTCTTCAGCAATGTCTCCCGACAATATTCTCACCGGAAATCGGCCGAAGCCAAGCCCGCTTTTCCGCCGGCGATAAAGCCACAACAGCAGCGCCATCACCGAGCCTCCTGGTAAAACCAGCTCTATCAGCGCATAGGGCGCAAGAACCTTGAGCCTGACAACGACAGCCGCTGCATAGCCACTCCAATTGCGCAGCCCAAGCACCCATCGCGCGTCGCGCCAGGTTGCGGCCCTCAAGATCGACATGGTATTCGCGATTGTCATCACTTGGCATCTCGTGGATCTATTACTTTAAGACGAATGAGGCCGCCCGGAATCGACATGCGCGCCTCCAAATCTTCTCATCTCATACTGGAGGACGTGCAAGTCCGGTTACGCCAGCATTGCGAACTGCAAGACGAGGAGAGAGGCGCCCGTAGCGGCGACGGCGAGAAACCCCTGCGCAACCCGCCTAATAAAATCTGTGCTGTTCATGTGTGCATACCCGTTGTCTGGATCGAACAGACAACAGAATGCGCCGCCCGACGATGCGCAACAAACGCACTATCTGATCGACTGTTAAGGAAATCTTAACCGTAAATCCGCCGGCGTCCCGGGGCAACGCGGCCATTCGCCAGTGGTGGGGCGAAAGTGATCATGGCACCTCAAATTGCGCCAGTCGCGTCTATCGCCCATCGCTTCGCGGGCCGAGCCTCATTCGCCGGTTGCGGACTTGCGGAACACGACAATGTGCTGCATGGGAAGCCGCTCCGAAGTGCGCTCCCAGGTGAGCGGCAGCGCGCTCAATTCGCGGCGGATTTGTGCTTCGCTCATTTTATGTAGGGCCTTGATCGGCACGGCTGGGTCCTCACCACGATATTCCACCAGTACTACGCAACCACCCGGCTTGAGCGCGCGAATCAGGCTACGCATGACCTCGTAGGGGTAAGCCATCTCGTGATACACATCGACCAAGACCGCAAGGTCGGTCGAAGCAGGTGGCAACTTGACGTCGTCGGTGTCTCCCAGGACTGGCACAAGGTTCTTAAACTCTGCTTTCTGCGACAACTCCGTGAGTAGGCCCACCATCTGCGGCTGCACGTCGACCGCGAAAACGCGGCCGGGTCCAACGATGGGCGCCATACGCCGCGAGAGATAACCCGAGCCTGCGCCGATGTCGGCGACAGTCATACCAGGCTTCAGGCGCAGTTCCTCCACCAGCAGGTCGGGCCGTTCTTCACTTGCGCGGCTCGGCCGCTCGAGCCACGGCGCACCCTCGAAACCCATGACGGCGGCAATCTCGCGTCCCTGATAGAACTTACCGATCCCGTCGGGACTGCCGCGACCCTCGCGATACGGCGGCATCGCGACGAAGTTCTCGGCGATCGCCATCGGTGGTGGCACGACGAACGTAGCGAGCACGAGCCAGGCGGCAGCGATAGTCGATGACGTTCGAGCCAAGCGCGTAACAAGCATCGCGACAGTATGCAGCCTGTTTACAACTAAGTGATAGGCTGCAACGGTCGTCTATGTCCGATCGTCGGAAAAACTGGCGTGTCGATCCGGTGCGGGCTCGTTCGTCGTATCACTGGAAACCACAGGAGGAGCCATGAAATACCTGACCTTTATTCGTCATTCCGAGTCCCATCGCCAATCCGGGCCACCGGCGGCACTCATGGAGGCGATGGGCAAGTTCGTAGAGAAGTCCCTTAAAGACGGGAGCCTTGTCGAAACCGGCGGTCTGCTGCCGAGCAAGGACGGCGTTCGCGTGCGACTCGCCAACGGCAAGATCACCGTGACGGACGGGCCCTTTACCGAGACCAAGGAGGTTATCGGTGGCTGGGCGATCTTGAAGGCGGACTCGAAGGCCGAAGCGGTGCGAATTGCAACTGAGTTTATGGAGTTGCATCGAAAGCACTGGCCCGAATTTGACGGCGAGTCGGAGGTGCGGCCCATGTTCGACCCAGGTGCGGGGCCATAGCCCCGCGGTTCGACAGTGTACGCGCCGACAACCAAATTTCCGATGGGCATTTACGCCAAGGATGGCGGATCCGCAGTCACGATGCGCGGCCGTAATCTATTTGGTGTTGTCCCGGATGCACTCCTTCTTTTCTTGGTGCGGCAGCACCGAGCCGGCCTCCGGCGTCGCTTTTGCTCCAAGCTCTGTCTCCGCCGCAAATGCCGCTTCGAGTCTCTCGAGCACTTCACTCTGAATAGCAGCTTCCGCGACTGCTCTTTTATCCCGAAATGCAAAACTGAGCGCGATCCATCGAGAAGAATCTAGGAAACGATACGGAGGGCTCGCTCGAGTAAATGAAGCCAATGCCAAGTACAGCGCAGCATTCGGTGCTCGGTGCTTCACACCTCCACAAAAAACTGCAGCCGCCGTGCCCGCGTGCTTACGGCCAATGGTCTTCAAGTCACCCGCCGCTGCCACACTATGGCCAAATGTTTCCACGTCGTGCCAAATTGTCGTCCGTTCTCCGACCGCCCCGCGATCGAGCCCATAATGCACAAGGACTCGGATCAACGCCCGGGCCTGAGCCCGAACAAAATCATCGGAAGTAGCCATAGTGGTCTCCAGAAATGCAAAACCCCAAGAATTCCGGTTGTGCCGGCACTCGAGGGGTTGACTTCCGAGACCGACGCTTTAGCAGAATTTATGAGTCGCCCTGCAAGTAGTCTGTAAATCGGCGACGGAATAAAGATAACACTTCTTCGTCAGGCCGGGAACCCTTCGTCGGCCGGGCTGTTCGGGCGACACCACTCCAGGCTCTATTTAAGCCGCGCCCTGAAAAACGTTAGCTCTTTCTTTTCGGATTCTTTGACAAACCCATCTTGAAACAACTGAGCCACTAATCCGTCGCGGTCTGCCGCCGAAAGATCCCGAAACCAGGACTTGACCTTGCCTTCTAATCCCTTGGTTTTGCGTGGCAAAACCTTCTCTTTCTTGAGCAACCAGATGAGTCGCTCAAACGGGGTCTTCCGCGTGGTTCCCGGAATCTCCTCAAATGCGTCCTGTTGCGTACTCACCCGACGAACCTTAAATCCACGCTCAACCGTCAGATGCTTCACCAACGGATCGAAACCTTTCTTGTCCTTCGAGAGAATGATGCACTCAGCTTGTGGATTGGCGTGCAGTAATTCGCCTAAATAATAGGCAATACAGAAATCACAGGCGTTACGCTCGACGCTCAAGATGCGCACATAGTCGAATCGACTTCCCATGGACTGCGCCTGAACGACAAGGGCGGTGGGTAGCGTTCCCTGCTTGCCCCCCAAAACAAAACCCACCTTAACATCATCCGGGAGCGCGCCAAGCTCCACGGCCTGAATGTTCTCGTAATCGACCAACAAGATGCGCTCCGTCATCAGCTACCTCCTTTTAACTTCTCCGCGGGCTCGATGACATCGCCTTCGGCCTGGATCAGACCCGCGTCGCACTGCGCCAATCAGTTTTAACAACAATTTTATTCTTTCCGGGCCATCCTGACTGAGGTCAGATCACTGCGAAGGCCGTGTGATTGAAAGTCATCCCCGTGTGCTGTTTAGCAGGTTTGCAGAAATTGTGCCGACATCAACTCCCCCGTCGGTGCAATGCCTAACGGTCGGGGCCCCTCCAAAAGGTCCCGCCGTTTTTTCTTTCGCTGGTTTCTGGTCAAGGCAGCCGAACCCCAACGGGTCCAATTCCTTAGCTCCCAGGGACAACAAATCGGATTAGAAGCACCTGCCGCGCGTGGTTCAGCTGAATCCGATGCCTCATGTAACCACTCCTTAGTTGTCATGAAGCAGGGCGAGCCGAGAACGCGCTACATCGGCAGTGGTTGGACTCCGATCCATCGGACGTGTAGCCAATGTTCGAAGACGACGTAAACCACAAGGCCGGCCACAATGGCGACGCCGTCATTCAACTTCATAGATGGCGCCATGGGAATCGGCCGCTGCGTACGCCAACTGAAGGAAATGCGGTCTGCAACTGCCCACCCAAGGAAGCCACCAAATAACACGACGTTAGCAAGCATGCCGGACCCGATGAGATGTGCCACTGCCCAGAGCATGACGCTGAGCAACATTGGATGCTTGAGAGCGCCTTTAATGCGACCCGGAAGATACGCGGCCAGAAACAATGTAAACACAGGGAGCATGAGAACGGCCGTGATGTAATGAGTCCAGGCCGGAGGCGCGTATAGCATCACTGGGTTACGCCGTGCGATGCCATAGCCCCAGATCATGACAATCAAGGCCGCTATTGATATCAGTGAATAAAGACCCCTCCAGGCATTGCCCAAGCGGGCGGCAGTTCGGTCGCGCCAAACCGGTGCGACGATCGATATCGAATGCACTCCGAGGAAGAGAGCCAGACCGAACACGAGGTAGATCATTGTTTTGACTCCTTAGCGACGAACTCGGCGGATACCAGCCGCCTGTGGTGCAACGCCTAACGGTCGTGCCAATCTTCGTCCATCGTCGATCGACTACCCGCGCTTCTTATCACTATGCCATATCTGGCTTGAGTTCGACCGCAAGCCGGGCGGTGGCTGACAGTCTTACGGCTTACTGCGTGCCTGAGATGGGAGGATGGGCGCGGTGCTGCGCGAGACCGCGGCCGGCACCTGCGGCGTATCGCGGGTTTGTAGCCAGGCGTGCAATGCGACCGCGCCCAGCACGACGGGCAAACCCACGAGAACGTTTGCGGAAAATGATTCATTGCCCAGCCACCAGCCGACAGCCAGAGCCACGGGCGGATTGACGTAGGCATAGGTCGCGGCGAGCGAAGGCGATACTCGCTCGACGACGAATCGATACGCCGAAAACGCAATCAACGAGCCGAATACCACGAGGTAGCCCCACGCCCACCAGACACGCGCAACATGCGGAAGCGTCCAATGCTCGCCCAATGCTGCGCTGATCACCAATCCCATGAGGCCTGCGGTCAGCATCTCCGCGCCGAATCCGGTCGGGCCATGCGGAATATCCAAGCGACGTGAAAGCACCGTTCCCAGCGACCACGATGTCGTGCCAAATAATATGAGCAAGGTGCCGATGATGTTTCCTTGCAGATCGCGCCCCAATAGCATGACGGCGGCGCCCGCCCCGCCGAGCGCAATGGCGATCCATTCAGCGCGTCGCGGCCAGTCGCCGAAGGCGCCGCACCAGAGTACGGTCGCCAGCGGCATGATACTGATCAGCGCCACAGTCGCGCCGGAACTCACCCAGTGCTCCGCGACCGACACGGCGCCGTTTCCAACCACGAGAAGTAGAAATCCCACCAGCGCAGCCCCGCCCCACTGCCTCGCCGTCGGCGCCGGTACGCCACGCAGTGCTTGCCAGCCCAGCAGCAGCACTCCGGCAGCGACAAAACGAGTTCCAACCAAGAAAAAAGGCGCGATGCCTTCAATCGCCACCTTGATGGCGAAGTATGTGGTACCCCACACAATGTACACAGCGAGTAGACAGGCACCCACCAGCCATGCGGCTGGCCTTACGGCAGCGGGATTCTTGAGATCGGACGACATAGACCGTCAATGCTACCGGTCTTCGGGATCACTCCGCTTTAGCTTATCTAATCCTTCTCTAAGTTCTGCTAACCTTGCGTTGTATTGGCTCACACTCAGGTGCTCTCCCGGCCGCGCGGGTAGATTTATTCCAATGGTCCGCTTTCGGCAGCGCGGCTGCCGTCATCGATAAAAACTCCGTGTCACTTCGGCCGTATATGTCATCTGATATTTTGTATCCAGGCGCAGAAGTGTTCCTACGATGCGATTCCTGGAATATCATACGGAAGGCTTTCTGCAGGCGCCGTTGATTCTGAATTCATGGCGCACCGACGCAAGCACTGCGCGACGCGTTCGTGATTCGCAAGCGTTTTTCATCTAGTCGCGATTCGATCTCTATTACTACCGCTCAAGGGAATACGAGATGAACAACGTTAAGAGTTTCACGCTTGCCATAGCCTGCGCGGTTATCAGCCTCACAGGCTGCCACAATGGCGACGACGGTGGCCGACCAATCTTTGTTACTACGCAGATACAGAGCGACCCAGCCTTCGACGGAGATATTGAACAAACCTCGCCGACCTCATTCACGATAACGCAAGGAATGTCTCCCTCGGTGCAGAGTGTGTTTGCCGGCATCGATCCGCTAGCCCGCACGGAATTCAGGGCGTTCTTGGATTTCCCCCTGACAGGTGCGGGTGGTGTCCCGGGCAACGCAATCATTGATTCCGCGTTCCTCGATGTCTTTGTCGACAGTCTCCAACCGAATTTCGGCGACATTCCCATTTTGATCGATCTTGTATCCTTCCAACCACCGACACTGATAGGGACTGATTTCGACCGTAGCCTCCAGCCTTCTCTGGCATCGGTAATAGTCTCCCCGCCGCTCTCTCAGGCGGACGTCGGTACCAATGTTTCCATTAACGTAACTCCCCTGATGATCGAAGCGCAGAAATTGGGATTGCTCGACTTCCAGGTGCGCATCATGCAGGACCTGGGGCCAGCCATTCCGATACTGCTTGAAATCAACGACACCACAGGAGTGGATCGAGGTTCATTTGCGCCGCTGCTAACCGTCACTTATTTCTAAATTCGGGGTTCCAAGTGCCGCTGCCATCAGTCGCCTCATGGTTGTCATCGTTGACTGCTGCCAGCAATGATTGTATGGCAACCAATATCTCAATCTTAACGTCGAATACTTTTCACCGTACTGGCTCTTTCCTGCAGGATGTTAAGATACGCACCCGTTCTTAAAGGTGTCCAATGCTTCTCTACGTCGATTCCAATATTGCGAGCCCTTATGCCTTGGTCGCGTACGTCAGTCTGCTCGAGAAAGGTTTGACCTTCGACGTCAGACCCCTCGAGATATTCGCGAATGCTCAAAAGGAAGGCGCCTTCGCCGCAACTTCGATCACCCGGCGCGTTCCGACGCTCATCCACGATCACTTTGCCTTGTCGGAAAGCTCGGCAATCTGTGAGTACATCGACGAGAGCTTCGATGGCACACAGCTTTATCCGGTAGGATTGCGCGACCGGGCGCGTGCGCGCCAGGTTCAAGCGTGGTTGCGCAGCGATCTGATTCCGATTCGCGAAGAGCGGCCGACATTCGTCGTATTCTGCCGAGCAAAAAGGCCCGCTCTCTCGCCACAAGCGATCGACGCCGCTCAGAAGCTCTTTGCGGCCGCTCTTCAACTGCTCGAAGGCCGTACTGAATATCTGTTTGGCGAGTGGTCAATCGCAGACGTGGATTTGGCCATGATGCTGCAGCGCCTTGTGGCGCACGGTGACTCGGTACCTCAGCGACTCGTCGACTATGCCAACCATCAGTGGCACAGACCCAGTGTTCAACACTGGATCAACCACTCGCGCCCTCCCCTCACCGAGTACTAAGTAACTCCGCCGTCTCCGACTTAATCACTTGGCCTACGAGCCCAAGCGCAAACGCATACCCATCCGCCCAGCCGCTCGCTCGCGGCCCCGCGACATTCAGCGTTTCAATACCATTGTCGTGAATGAACTTCATCACCGCCGCTGCCGCCGCGATCGGATCCGGAGTCTCGCGCGCGCTAACGAGAATGCACGGCCGGTCTAATAGCTCGCACAGATCGCGTGCGAGGCGAGTCCCGCCGCTTAGGCAGCCCTCATAAAGAATGGCAGTGCCGTCACTGTCCACCACATTCAATCGCGTGCGCTGCCGATAATTGCCGTTCGGCAAAATCGTCAACGGGTACCAGTCAGGGATAATCCCATCTTCCGCCATTCGATCACCCGGCGCCCAACCACCGCACTCAAACCCCGACATCAGCGCCGCATCAAGCGCGCCGCGATCCACGCCAGTCTGTCCGCCGGAGACGATTCTCTTCAAGGTCGTCGGCGGGGTGACGGTACTCATTCGGTAGCTCACGTCCATGTGAAACTCCTCCCCGGTAGCCGAGTGAGCTACAGAGCAATTCGGTGCCTTAGCGGTCATTGATGCATTCTTAAATAAAACCCGCCCGATGTTCAAACTGTCGCGAGGCGAAGACAAGGGACATGACGAAGGTGTCGACCGCCACTTGAATTTCCAGAATCCTATCTCGTCGAAAAAGGCATCCGGCCTCACCCTCTGCACGAGATCTTCTCACCCACAGTTGAAAGTTGCTCACTCGACGCGGAAGTGACTGAATTACAGGGAATTTACCCGCTCGTCACCGAATGGCGCCCAACGTCAACATGCAATATGAGCACAACCCGTAAGCAAGTATTCTCAGCTATTGCGGGTGCGGTACCGGAAAGCCAAGAATATTGGCGGTGTAGGATTCCACGACTTCGCTGAAGGGAGTGCCGTCCGGTAAAGTCAAAATGGCGCGATGCTCCAACAGATGGGCGGGCATGGGAGGAACAACCGCAGCACCAACGCTGGCTGCGTTCATCTCCCAGTCATCGGGCAACGGCCGCCACAGTACTTTGGCCGACAACGTGCGGCGCTGGAAATGAAGCGGCAGCACCGCCTTGCCGAACGGCGTATCGGTGGTGTCCAGGAGACTGTTCATCTCGGGCGTCAATCGGCTGGGGACATACCAATTGTCAGCTTCTGACAGAACAACTGATCCACACTTGAGTCTCACCCTTCGGTAGCGCACCGGCTCGGTCGGTGTCACGTCCAATTCTCGACGCTGCTCAGGCGCGGCCGGTTTGTACATATCAGGGACTCGTACGGCAACGATCCGTGGCGGCGATGCCAAATGGTGTATGTCGCACCAATGCTCGAGAGTCAAGGTTGCACTGTTATTGCTCAACAACTCTGCATTCAGCGTTTCGAGGAGTGCGAGCGCCTCAACACGAGCAACAACACTTCCCGACCAATTCTGCGATTGCCCCGATGTAGCGTCATCCGCGCCGGCGACCGTCGACCCCAGGAGTACGACGCCCAACGCAAGAGACGACGAGAATACACACGTGTTCGACCGTCCCCGCTGCACCGTCTTACCCAGCATTGGCTACCTCGCACTCAATGACAAATTTTCCATCAAAGCTCAGCCCGCGAATAACATTGTATCCGCGGCCGCCAAGCAGCGCGAAATATCTTAGGAGGTGTGACAAAATGCTGGAGACGCGATTTGTATGAATCATATGACCAACTCCCTCATAGCGGGTCTTGTATCCTGGATCATTCAGGACGAGTTCCCGGGACTGAAACCATGAAGCCATTACAAGCCGGTGCGGCCATCGCCTCGGTGATTTTTGGGACAACGGCCCTCCAAAGCGAGTCGGCGTGGCCACAAGTCTCTAAGCCGACCGCGCGCGAAATAATCGCCACCATTCAACGCCAGACTCCTACCGGCTGGGACGCGCCGACGGTGGATACGTTCAAAGCGGGCAATCCGGATACGCCTGTGAACGGCATCGCGGTGACCATGATGGCGACGATGGATGTCCTACAGCGTGCCGCAGCGCGCGGCGACAATCTCATCATCACGCATGAACCGACGTTTTATGATCATTTAGACACGCCGCAGGGAATCAAAGAAGACGATGCTGTCTGGAAGGAAAAGCGTGCGTTCATCGAACAGCACGGCTTAGTTGTCTGGAGGTTCCATGATCATTGGCACAGTCGGACGCCGGACGGCATTCTAACTGGCATGACGCGCGTATTGGGCTGGACTCATTTTCAGAATCCAGAGAACCCACATTTGTACACCCTGCCCGCCACGACGCTGGGCAAACTGGCCACCGATGTGGCGAAGAAGTTGGACCAGCCAATCTTGCGCATCGTCGGGGATCCAGCCATGACCGTGACGCGAGTTGCTCTCGCTCCCGGAGCGTCCGGGTTTGCCCGGCAAGCCGCTGCGCTTGAATTAGACGGCGTTGACGTGTTACTTGCCGGGGAATCGCGAGAATGGGAAACCGTGGAATACGCAGCCGACGCCGTTTCCCAAGGAAGAAAAAAGGCGCTCATTCTGATCGGACACGTGCCCTCCGAACAGGCCGGGATGGAAGACTGCGCGAACTGGTTGAAAACCTTGGTTACAGGCTTACGTATCGAATTCATCGCGACACAACAACCGTTTTGGACTGTCCCCGCACCAAAGTAGTCGGCACCGCCTGTCGAGGCGCCGATCGCACTCGGACTCTTAGCGTAAACTCAGGCCACTATGCGCCAAGATGGGAACCCGTCAGCGCAGGTAGAAGTTGCTCGGTCAGCAGTTTGTCAGTAAGGGCGCCGGCGCCTGGCACCTTGAAGTTCGTGGTAGTAACTACGACGACCAGTCGCTCCTGTGGAAATACATACACCTTGTTGCCGCCGGAACCGTACATGGCGAAGCATTTGAAGTCACGACCAGCTAGATGGAAGGTCTGTAGCCAGAGTAAGTAGCCGTAGTCCGTGTCCTCACGCGCGTTGGCATGCGGACTGATTGAGCGCGCAACCCATTCGGCGGAGATGATGCGCTTACCGTTCCAAGTACCGCCATCCAAATAAAGTTGACCCAACTTGACCAAGTCACGGCTTCGCAAATTTAAGCCCCCGCCAGTCATGGCCGTGCCAAGGGGTTGGAACTGCCACTTTACATTCGTAATACCTAGCGGAAGAAAGAGGTTGTCGCGCGCGAACTCCGAAACGCTTGTCTTGGTCGCCCGTTCAAGCACAGCGCCCAGCGTCGTCGCTCCGGCCGTACAGTAGCTCCAACTGCGCCCGTACGGAGAATCGGCAGGTTTGGGAACCCAGTCCGGGAAGCCCCGAATGGGCAAATCCAGCGTGAACTTGACCCAATCCTCCACTAGATACATGCGCTCTTCGTTGCCGCGCGAAAACGCGTTCTCGTCATCGCACTCCAGCAGCGAACTCATCGTCAGGAAATCTTCCACCGTAATGCGAGCCTTGCGGGCATCTGGATTCTGCACTGGCAATTTGTCGGGGAAAAAATCTAGGATCTGGGCGTTGGGTCCCGAGAGTAGTCTGCGGTCAATGGCAATACCGATCAGCATGCCAGTGACACTCTTGGTCGCTGATCGGGTATTGCGGAGCCCTTCTTTACCAGCTTCGTCGAAATAGCGTTCGAAGGCCAACTTGCCGCCGCGAGAAATCAGCACGCTTGTAACCTGCTTGAAATCTCCAGCCCGAATGGACTGTTCCATCTGGGTCAAGCGCGGCACGGATAGTCCAACTGCGGCCGGGTCAACCGCGTCCGCATCTGCGGCGGAGATTGCCATCGAACCAAGTCCCATCGATAAAAGACTGAGCAGATAGACGAACCTACGGTTAATCATCGATTCGATCTCGCAAAATCCCGGGCGGCCTTGTCACACTCCCGGAGTTTGCGCATTCTTGGCGTGCATCTCTTGTCATTTTGAAACATGCCCGCGCCCAAGTGTTGGACGCCCGCCAGGCTCCGATACTCCCCGGGCGCAATGCCCAGATCTCGGGCGAACGCTCTGCTGAACTGGCTCTGGTCCGCGAATCCAGATTCCAAAGCAATATCGCAGAGCGAACGGTCAGATCGCGTTAGCATGAAAGCGGCACGCTCTAGTTGACAGAAGCGCGTAAATTCGCCTGGACTACAGCGAAAATGACGGCGAAAGCTGCGTGCCAAGTGTACCGGATGGATGCCGACGCTGTTGGCAACGCTGGCAATGGTGAGGTCCTCCAAGTATCTGTCATGAAGGAGCTCAACGGCCCTGTCCAACCAGCTCGGTGGTCTTCGATCGTCGCGTTGCGCGAGCCGATCCATGCTCCCGAGCAACTCGTGACACAGGGCATCCAGCGTCAAACCGCTGGGCTGCACGGCGCAACACCTGGCAATTCGCATTGCGATCGCGAGCTGTGCCATGTCACTTAAGTATATAGGGCCACCGGGTAACCCGATTTCGTAGCCCGCCGCTGCTGCTTTTGCAGGTTCCAGCGAGATTGCAAAGTAGCTGCCGCGTCCATGCTTAAAGTGATCCCGATGCGTCGTCCCCGGCGGGTTGTAGACGAGGACGGGAATCCTTTCCGCCGGGCGCCCCTCCGCAATGGAAACGTAGTCGCCGCCAGAAATCAGTACAAAGTGCGCGTCGCCATGGGTGTGGGTGAGTACTTCGTCCGGCTCCCGGTCCGCCACTCGGTGCGTGACGATTATTCCGTGGCTGGCATAGGAAAGTCGCACGCCGCCATAAAACTGTCCCGACGCAAAGTGCAGACTCGAGGGACCGCTCACGCGCCCACCCGTGGCGTCCTAGTTTCATCATTACCTAGACACATCATGAGTACTTTATCAGGGCGGATAGGAACAACTCCAGCCGATGGTCTGCGCCGGCCAGAAGCCGGGAAATCCGAGTGTGGGCAACGGCCCCCGCTTCGGCTCCGGCGATAAATTGCAATAAAAATTGCCTCGGATCGGTCTCCTCCTGTAGTCCCTTAAGGCATCCTGCATGAACAATCTGATAGACCGCAGCTCCCATCTTTTCCCGTCTCTGCCAGAGGTTTGGTACGCGATCCCGCTCCGTCTGATCGTCGGCTACGGCTTCATGGAGCACGGCTACGCGAAACTGGCCCGAGGCCCGGATGACTTTGCCAACATTTTGCACGCACTCGGAATGCCCGCTGCCACGTTGTTGTCGTGGGCGACGGTTCTCATCGAGTTGCTCGGAGGATTGGCTGTAATTGTCGGAGCGTTTATCCCTCTCGCCAGTGTTCCGATGATATTTGTGCTGCTCGTCGCCATATTCACCGTACACCTCCCGAATGGCTTCAGCTCTATCAAGCTCCAGTCGGTGACTGCGGCTGGAGCTCACTTCGGACAGCCGGGATACGAGACGGACCTGCTGTACCTTGCGGGCTTGGCCGCGCTGGTATTGGGTGG
>Ga0137412_10001424_pt1 | contig 18562 bp, 18 predicted proteins | sample CZODoug2_1_16fun_FD_122160 | JGI IMG/M metagenome (GOLD analysis project Ga0137412, IMG submission 122160) | Vadose zone soil fungal communities from Angelo Coast Range Reserve, California, USA - CZODoug2_1_16fungal (Hybrid Assembly) | ecosystem: Environmental > Terrestrial > Soil > Vadose zone...
CATCAAGCGGCGCTTGCCTGCTTCGCCGGTCTGAGTCTAAGCTCGCATCCATCCCGCACGGAATCGAAAGGAAGCGCCATGCGCAAGGCTCTCGTCGCTTTCGTCTTCGCGATTCTTTTCGTCCCCGGCGCCTCAGCGCAGATTCCGCCGGGCTCGATCGCGAGCAACGTGCGCGTGGTCGGCTACAGCGACGTCGGCGGCCGGCCGCCCTTCAAGCTCTCGATCCGGCAGGCAAACGGTCGCTGGTACCTCTACGCGGGCCACCTCTGGCACCGCGGCTGGACCATCCTCGACGTGACCGACCCGGCGAAGCCGACCGTCGTGAATTTCATTCCCGGCCCGGAGAACACCTGGACAATCCAGATGGAGATCGGCGGGGACAAGATGATCACCGCACTCGAGAAAATCGGGCAGGGCTGGGGCGGGGACGACGCGAAGCCGAACGACGAGGGCGTGTTCGTCTGGAGCCTCGCCGATCCGGTGCGGCCGAAGCGCCTGGGCCAGTACAAGACCGGCGGCACCGGCACGCACCGCAACTTCTACTCGGGCGGGCGCTACATGCACCTCGCAGCGGGCGTGCCCGGATACGACGGCAACATCTACGTCATCGTCGACATCTCCGACCCGGCGAAGCCCGTCGAGGCGGGCCGCTGGTGGGTGCCCGGGCAACATGCGGCGGGCGGCGAAAAGGGTGGGCGCGACGTCTCGCTGCACGGGCCACCCTACGTCGAAGGCTCGCTCGCGTATCTCTCCTATGGGTCGGCGGGGCTCGTCATCCTCGACATCGCCGACGTCGCGCATCCGAAGCTCGTCGGCCAGCTTTCCTACACGCCGCCCTTCTTGGGCTTCATCGGCGTGCACAGCGTGCTGCCGCTCGCCGCCCGCAAGATCGCCGTGGTGAACTCGGAGGCGATCCGCGAGGACTGCCAGGAGCCGCTCAACCAGGCTTCGCTCGTCGACATCGCCGACCCGGCGAAGCCGAGGCTCGTCTCGCTCTTTCCGCTGCCCGTGCCGCCCGCGGGCGCGCCGTACAAGAATTTCTGCGAGAAGGGCGGGCGCTTCGGCCCGCACAACCAGAACCAGCATCACCACAACCCGGACGTCGAGCGCTCGGACAAGCTCGTGTACCTCACCTACTTCAACGCGGGCCTGCGCATCGTCGACATCTCCGACGCGCGCGAGCCGCGCGAGGTCGGCTGGTTTCTTCCGCCCGATCCGGTGAAGCGCTACGGCCCGCTGCCGAAGAAGCTCGTCGCGCAGAGCGAGGATGTCCTGGTCGACGCGCGCGGCTATATCTACCTGACCGAGAAAAACCAGGGCCTGTGGATCATGCGGTATAGCGGACCGCGGTGAAGGCGCGCGAAGGCAGGCTACGGGCCAAGTGGCGTAACATCTACCCATGGAGTCAAAACCGAAGATCGGCTGCTCGCCGAACGGCCCCTACTACCTCCTGAACGACATGGAAGTCATGCCGGTGCCGAACCTGCGCCGCGCTTCCGGCGAAGCCTGCGCGAACGTGCGTGCGGTGGCGCTGTGCCGCTGCGGCAGCTCGAGAAACAAGCCTTTCTGCGACGGGACGCACAGCGTGATCGGCTTCAAGGACGCGAAGACCGCCGACCCTGCAAAGGACAGGCGCGAGAGCTACGCCGGCAAGCGCATCACGATTCTCGACAATCGCTCGATCTGCGCGCACGCGGGGTTCTGCACCGACGAACTGAAGTCGGTTTTTCGGATGCATGACGAGCCGTGGATAAATCCGGACGGCGCGGCGGTGGAGAAGATCGTCGACGTCATCCGCAAATGCCCTTCGGGCGCGCTCAGCTACGCGATCGACGGCGTCGAAGCCGAGCCCCAGCAGCGCCCCCCGATGGTCACCGTGACCGACAACGGGCCCTATGCGATCACAGGCGGCATCGAGCTGATGGGCGTGAAGTTCGGGCAGGGCGCCTCGACCGAGCACTACACGCTGTGCCGCTGCGGTGCGTCGAAGAACAAGCCCTTCTGCGACGGCTCGCACTGGGACGCGGGATTCCGCGACCCGGCCTAGACCCCGCTTTTTCTTCCGGAGATCCGCATGGACAAAATCAAGCCGCTTTTCACGGCCACCGCGACCGCCACCGGCGGGCGCAACGGCTACACCGAGTCGAGCGACGGCGTGGTAAAGGCCAATCTCTCGGTGCCGAAGGAGATGGGAGGCCCGGGCAAGCCGGGGACGGCGACCCCCGAACATTTGTTCGCCGCCGGCTACGCGGCGTGCTTTGGCGGCGCGCTCGACTTCGTCGGCAAGCGGCAAAAGAAGGACGCTTCCAAGGCGCGCATTACCTGCGCAGTCTCGATCGGCCCGCGCGAAGGCGGGGGATTCGGCCTCGCGGTGAAGCTCAGCGTGCAGGACAAGAGCCTGCCGCAGGCCGAGCTCGCCGTGCTCGCACGCGAGGCGCACGAGCAGATCTGCCCGTACTCGCACGCGACGCGCAACAACGTCCCGGTGGAGCTCGAAATAATCGGCGGCTGACCGGCTTTCAGCCCACGTATTTCTTCACCACGTCCGCCGGGCGGACGTGCGCCGCGGACGGATCGCCGCCGGTCTCCCGCAGGGCGCGCCGTTGCCGCAGCAGGTCCCAGCACTGGTCGAGCTCCGCCTGCACGGTGGCGAGGCGCTTGCTCTGGTCCGGGTCGAGCGATCCCTGGTCGAAGAGCCGGTGCTCCTCCGAAACCAGGCGCTCGATGTGGGTCAGCACCGTTCCGTCCTTCTTGCCATCGTCTTCCATGCGCGCTCCTTTGTGCGGAAATCGTACGTGCGCGAATACTATATCGAGAAGAGGCAGCGCGCACGCGGACCCGCGCGTAGGAGCACGGATGGCCGTCCCCGCCCGAAGGCCGGATAATGCCAGCGCATGAGCGTCGATCGCATTCTCACCACCCACGTCGGCAGCCTGCCGCGGCCGAAAGACCTGCTCGACCTGATGAAAGCGAAGCTGTCGGGCGCCGCCTACGAGAAGGCCGCGTACGACAAACGCGTGAAAAGCGCGGTCGTCGAGTGCGTGCGGAAGCAAGTGGAAACCGGGATCGATTTTGTCAGCGACGGCGAACAGTCGAAGCCCGGCTTCTTCACTTACGTGCGCGAGCGGCTCGAAGGGTTCGAGGAGCGGCCGCAGCAGAAAAGACGCATGTTCCCGGACGAGGTCGCGGCCTTTCCGGAGTACTACGAGAAGTATTTCAAGGAAGCGATGACGGGCGGCGCGATTGCTCCCATCGTGCCGCTGGTCTGCACCGGGCCGGTCAACTACTGCGGCGAGGAAGCGCTGGCGCGCGACCTCGCGAATCTCAAGGCCGCGGCAGCGGAGGCCCACGCCCACGGCGTTTTCGTTCCTGCGGTGGCGGCCAGCGGCGTCGGGACGAACGAGTACTATCGGACGGAAGAGGAATTCTTCCATTCGGTCGGCAGGGCGCTCCGCGCGGAATACCGGATGATCGTTGACGCCGGGTTGCTCCTGCAGGTCGACGACCCGTTTCTCTGCGATATCTTCGGTGACTCCGCACTCGGGATCGCCCGGCAGCGCTCCCGCGCCGAGATGTACGTCGAGGCGGTCAATCAGAGTCTCCGCGGCATCCCGCCGGAGAACGTGCGCTATCACACCTGCTACGGGATCAACGAGGGCCCGCGCATCCACGAGGCGGCGCTCGCGGACGTGGTCGGATACATGCTCAAGGTCAACGCCGGCGCGTACAGTTTCGAAGCGGCCAACCCGCGCCACGAGCACGAATATCACCTGTGGGAGTCGGTCAGGCTGCCGGAGGGGAAGGTGCTTATTCCGGGGGTGATCACCCACGCGAGCAACATCGTCGAGCATCCCGTCCTGATCGCCGAGCGCCTCGCGCGGTTCGCAAAGCTCGTCGGCGGGGAAAACGTCGTCGCGGGCGCCGACTGCGGATTCTCCTCGCAAGCGACCTACCAGACCGAGGTGCACCCCACCGTGGTGTGGGCGAAGTTCGAGGCGATGCGCGAAGGCGCGCAGCTCGCTACGAAACAATTGTGGTCATAGGGCCCCGGCACCTGCCGCCTTCCTGACAGCGTGCGCGTTGTCGCTCCGGGGCGACGGTCTAAAAACGTTGATTTTGTCTCAGTAGCCCCATTGGCGCACGCGACGCGCCGTGACCGCGTCGATATGATGATGTCATGGTCGTTTTGCCGTCGTTTGGCGTTGACTTCGAGAAGGAAACCGAAAAAACTACCCGGGACTCGTCACACGTGAGGCATGCCATGTCATCTGCAGGGAGCGTGTCTGCCCGAACCAAAGAGGAGATTCTCAGCACTCCCCGGTTCTTTTCCGAGGCGAGGCGCACGCCTGCGAAATGGATGAGCAGAGAGGAATCCATCATGGGCACCTCGATCCGCGTGGAGCTGTGGCACGAGGACCCCTTGATGGGCGAGGCGGCGATGGCGGCGGTGATGGAGGAAATGCACCGCATCGACCGCGCGATGAGCCCGTTCAAGCCGGAAAGCGAGTTGTCACGCCTCAATCGGGAAGGGGCAAAGGCGCCGGTACCTGTCAGCGAAGAAATGTTCGAACTGATCGCGCGGTCGATCGGGTTTTCAAAGTTGTCGGAAGGCGCGTTCGACATCACCTTCGCGAGCGTCGGATGCATGTTCGACTACCGCAAAGGCATCAAGCCCACGGCGGAGAAAATCGCGGCGGCGCTGCCCGGAATCGACTACCGGCACATCCGGCTGGACCGCCGCCAGCGCACGATCGAATTCGCGCGCGACAACGTGCAGATCGATCTCGGCGGCATCGCCAAGGGTTACGCCGTGGACAACTGCGTCGCTTTGCTCAAGAGCCGCGGCGTGAAGGAAGCGCTGGTAATGGCCGGAGGCGACAGCCGGGTTCTCGGCGACAAGCGCGGGCGGCCCTGGATGATCGGCATCCGCGATCCCAGGCTCAAGGACGCGGTGGTGGCGATGATTCCGCTGGTGGACGCCGCGATCTCCACCTCCGGCGATTACGAGCGCTATTTCGAGATGGATGGCGTGCGCTATCACCATATCCTCGACCCGAGAACCGGGTTGTCGGCGACCGGCGCGCGCAGCGTCACCATCGTCGGACCCGATGCGACCACCACCGAAGGAATTTCCAAGAGCGTATTCATCATGGGGCCCGAACGCGGGATTCGCTTCGCCGAATCGTTGGCCGGGATCGATGCGGTGGTCATCGACGGCGACGGAAAGATGCACTACACCGCGGGGTTGTGTCGGGAATCATCGCAGCACACGCAGCGAAAGACAGAAGCGTAAGGAGGCGGATATGTGCGACCAAATCATGAGGAAATCCGTTTTTGTGGCGATGGCGGCTACGGTCGCCGGGGTGGCCGCCTGCACCGGCGGCAGCAGCTCCGATTCCGTTACCGTGGCGGGCGACGTTGCCATCGCTTACGTCAAGCGCCCGGTCTCCGCGCTGGGAAATCCCACCGACGCCGTTGTGACCGGTCGGGGCGGCGATCTCTATCTGCGCGACAAATCCTCACCCAGCGGTACCGAAACCAACCTTACCGGTTCCTACACAAACGGTCAGGGCGACGTCAATCATCCCAACGTTTCCTTCGACGGAACGAAAATCGTCTTCGCCATGCGCGGGCCCGCCGACGCGAATTGGTCGATTTGGGAATATGACAACGCGACCAAGTCGATGCGCCGCATCACCTGCGATGCAGCCTTCGCAGGCGACGATACGGAGCCGGCCTATCTGCCGGACGGGCGTATCGTATTCATTTCGAATCGCCAGGAAACGACCAAGCGCCAGATGCAGGCCCAGGGCGTCGCGCAAGGGCTTTCGCCCACCAGTTATACCTACGTCGACGAGTACGACCGCGAGCAAACGACCGTGCTGCACGTGATGAACTCGGACGGCAGCAACTGCCGTCAGATTTCCTTCGATCAGAGCCACGATCGCAATCCGACGGTCCTCAGCACCGGGGAAATACTGTACTCGCGCTGGGACCACGTCGGCGACCGCAATCAGTTTACGGTCTTCAAGGTCAATCCCGACGGCACCAACCTGTTCGTCGTCTACGGGGCGCATAGTCCCGGTAACAGCTATATGCAGCCGCGCGAAATGCCCGACGGGCACCTCATTGCCACGCTCATGCCGCTTTCCCGTACACGCGAGGGAGGATCGCTGGAAATCATCGACTATAAAAATTTCTCCGATATCGACCAGCCCGGCAGCAATGCGCCGGCCAATCAGCGGGGCCAGTTCCAGGTGGCGCAACTCTTTTTCCCGAGCGCCTCAATGTCCGACATAACTGCGATGCGCGATAGAGGTGTTTCGCCGCTCGGCCGTTACCGCAACCCGTACCCGCTTTGGGACGGTACCAACCGGGTATTGACGGTATTTACCCCTTCGCAGCCGCAGCCCGGCATGGATCCGATGGGCAACCCCACGACCGTCGAGGGAACGCCGCAGTACGGCATCTACATGCTCGACCTGAATTCCAAGACCTTGCGGCCGGTCGTGCCGCCGCAGAATGGCTTCTACTACGCGAGTCCGGTTCCTTTGCAGGCACGCCCAAAGCCCGCGGTGATCGGCCAGTTCACGCCCGACGCGACCATCCCCGCCGGATTTGGTCTGTTCGACGTCCATACCGTCTACGACACCGACGATAAACAGCGCATGGGCAATGCCGTGCTGGCGACGGGCGAGTCCATCCCGCGCGTTGCCGGCCAGCCCGACATCGCGAATCTCATGACACCGGGCACGCCAGAGTATGCGAGCCGCGTCGCGCGCTTCTTCCGCATCACCAAGGCGGTGCCGACACCCTCGGGCATGAACCGCAACGCGCTCGGCGAGACGGAGTTCGAGATGCAGCAGATCGTCGGTTACGGCCTGGTCGAACCCGACGGCTCGATCCGGGCGCATGTTCCCGCAGACACCGCGATCAACATCACGGTGCTCGACGGCAACGCGCGCCAGTTCATCGAGCACACGCACTGGATCCAGGCGCGGGAAGGCGAGCGGCGCTTTTGCAAGGGTTGTCACTCCTCGCGTCTCACGACCACGAATCCGATTCCGGGGGCTGCGGCCAGCATGGCCGAAACGCGAGCCTCCGATCCGACCAACAATCCGAATTACTCGAGCCTGGCGGGCGACCCGTCCTACACGGACTATTGGACGCCGGTTCGCAACACGCAAAACGGCACGAGCATTACGCCGCAGGCCCCGATCTCGATCACCTATTCCGGCTTGAGCGCGTCGCCGGTCAAGGGACCGGCCTCATGCGCCACCACCTGGTCGGCCAGGGACTGCGCAATCGTCATCAATTTCCCGGATCACATTCAACCGATCCTCACCGCCAAATGCGCGAGCTGCCATAGCGGGACCAATGCCGCGGCCGGACTCGATCTGAGCGCTGCTATGTCCGGAGAGTTCGCGCGTACCGAGGGTTATCAGAGCCTGATGGTCGGCAATCCGTTGCTGGACGCCAATGGCAAGCCCATCATTACGGTCAACGAGGACGGAGAGTTCATGATTGCGCGCGAGGTTCCGCCGGCGACGCCGGGCCACGCGCGCGGCAGCCGTCTGATCGAGCGCATGTTCGAACAGCCGTTGCTGGCCAGCGCGAGCGCCACGAGCCGGCGCGCCTTCTGCCGTGCCGGCAATGCCGCCTGCGTCAACGGCGCCACCTACCAAGATCATACGGCGATCGCGAGCCCCCTGACCTCCGCGGAGAAGCGGATCATCACCGAATGGATCGACATCGGTGGGACCTATTTCAACGATGCATACAGCGCCGGCACGCTGCGCTCCGTGGCGACGCAACTTTCCGAATCCGTGTTCGCCTGCAAGGTGCAGCCGATCCTGCAGACGACCTGCGCCGGTTGCCACCAGGCCTTCGGCGGCAACGGAACCAGCAGCGGGCCGGCGAACCCCAACTTCGCGCCAAACCGGTTCGTCCTGACGGGAAATACTCCCGCGGATTTCGGCGTCACGGCCACGATGGTGACCAACATCGCCGCGCCGGACGCGAGCCTGCTGCTGCTGCGGCCGTCGCATATCCTCACCGACACACCTCCGCATCCAGGAACCGCGACCACGCCTCCCACACCCTTCCTGCCGTCGGCTTCCGCCAATTACAGTACGATCCGGGCATGGATTGCCGGCACGCTGACGTGCCAATGATGGGGAGGCGGTGGGGCGTCGCGTGGGGTAGCGTCGGCGGAGTCGCGGTGGGTGCACTGGCGCTGGCCGGTTGCGGGCAGCAGGTGCCGGCCCAGGCCGCGCCCGCGCCGGGTGTGCTGTGCTCCAACGATTTTCAGGCCTGCGTGATGCCGGTGCTCTCCGGCCAGATCCGCCGTCAGGACGGAGCGACCGTGAGCTGCATGGACAGCACCTGCCACCTTGCCGGCGGCAACGGCGGCCGCTTCACTCTGAGCGCGACAGACGCGAACGCCGATATGCAGGTGGTGAAAACACTGGCTGATTTCGGAAATCCGCATTCCAGCCCGGTCCTGATGAAGCCGGCGGAGGAAGTCACGCACGGCGGCGGCCGGGTTCTGTCGGGCCGTGGCGATAGCTGTTACCTCGCCATCTTCAACTGGATCAGCAATCAGGTAGACCCCACCCTGGGTGACGCGAGCCCTTCGTGCGGCCAGTGCACGCCGGTGGCGAATACATTCACGAGCTGCGGTTTTTAGGATGGACGCGGCGGGGGGGAGGCGCCATCACGCATGCAAGATCGGCCCGGATCGCCTTGCCGGATGGTGCTTGTGCGTGCTCGTCGCGTTCGCTCTGCCGGTATGCGCGGACGAATCGAATGAACGCGTGCTGGTGGCCGATCCCTACCTGGAATTGCATACCGGTCCCGGCCGCGGCTATCCGATCTTCGACATATCGGAACGGGGCGAGCGGGTGGAAATTCTCGGGCGGCACACCGACTGGTTCAAGGTGCGGACGGCGCGCCGCAGGGAAGGGTGGGTGTCGCGCGCGCAAATGGAGGCGACGCTCACCGGGGCCGGAGAAAAGAAGACATTCCGTGACGTATTGTTCGACGACTACCTCGCGCGGCGGCTGGAGTTCGGTTTTTCCTTCGGTACTTTCAAGCGCGATCCTCTGTTGTCGGCCCACACAGGCTACCGCGTGCACGACAATTTCGTGGTCGAGCTCACGGTCGCGCAGTCGGCGGGCGACTTCTCGACCACGTCTTTGCTCTACGGCGCGCTCGTGTCGCAGCCGTTTCCAGACTCGCGTTGGTCCCCTTTTTTCGCGCTCGGAGCGGGTCGCTTCACCAATACGCCGAAATCCACGCTCGTCAGCGCAATCGAGACCAAGGGAGACATTGCCAACGCGGCCATCGGCCTGCGTTACTACGTCACACGCCAGTTTTTCCTGCGCTTCGAGGCGAAGAGGCACGTAGCACTGGTCAACTACGACAGTACGAACCACTATACCGAATTGTCCGCGGGCGCCGCGTTCTTTTTCTGATGGATGGCTGACACATGCCGAAACCGACGATCCTTCCGTTCCTGGTAGCGGCGCTGAGCGCGATCGCGCCGGCGACCGCGCGGCCGGCGGAATCGGTCCCGGAGCCGGTGATCCCCGCGCAGGTGGACCGGCGCGAGGTCCACATTCCCAAGATCAGCGCAAACGACATAGAGATCGGCGCTTACACGGGAGTTCTCAGCGTCCAGGATTTCGGCGCGAAATCGTCCTCGGGCTTGCGCCTCGGTTATCACGCCACCGAGGATTTTTTCGTCGAGGGAACGTATGCACGTTCGAAGGTATCGGATCAGTCGTTCCGGCGGCTGGGAATCGCCATCTTCAAAACCGAGGAGGTCGACCTTGCTTATTATTACCTGTCGATCGGTTGCAACCTCTTTCCAGGCGAGGTTTTTCTGGGAAAGAACTGGGCGATGACGTCGGCGGTGTATCTCGTCGGCGGGGTGGGTAACGTCAAGTTCAACGGAGAGAACCACACGGCGTACAACTTCGGGCTCGGGATCCGCGCACTTCCCGTCGACTGGTTCTCGATGCGCTTCGAGATACGGGATCACATGTTCGCTTCCGATATTCTCGGCAAGAACGAGCTCAAGCACAATTTCGAGATGACGCTGGGATTGGCGGGTTATTTTTGACGGATCGTTGAAATGAACGCACGCACGCATCCTGCAATCGTTCTTCTGGCGCTGGCGGCTTTCAGCGTTGTCGCCACGGGAATCTCCGCGGCATTGCCGGCCGTCGGAGTCGTGGCGCCCGATTTCGCGTCGAAGAGCGACAGCGGCCGCAATGTGCGCTTGAGCGAGCTGCGCGGCCAGGTGGTATTGATCAATTTCTGGGCGAGCTGGTGCGGGCCCTGCCGCCAGGAGCTGCCGTTGCTGAACAAGGTGTATGGCCAATACCACGCTGCCGGTTTCATGCTGCTGGCCGTCAACGTCGACGACAACCGCAAAGACGCCGACGCGATGCTGAAGCGGCTCGACCTGCGGTTTCCAATCCTGTTCGACGTCAGCAAGAACGTTGCGAAGCTGTACGGCGTGGACACGATGCCGGCCACGCTCCTGATCGACCGCGACGGGCGCGTGCGTTACGTGCACCGCGGCTATTACAGCGGCTATGAGCAGAAGTACGAACGGCAGGTGCGGGAGTTGCTGAAGGAATGAAGCTGCGAACCCTATCGGCGGTCGTTGCGGTGCTGTGTCTCGGCGGTTGCGCCGTCGAGCCGTGGGTCAAGCCGTACGAGCGCGGCTGGCTTGCCGACCCGCTGATGAGCGTCTCGCGCGACCCCTTGTCGGACAAGTATCTGCAACACGTCCACGACGTGCGCGAAGGTGCGCGCGGCGCCACTGTCGCGGAAGGGGGAGGATGCGGATGCAATTGAGCACGACTATCCGCGCTTTGTGGTTGGCGCTGGCGGGTCTTTTCGCGGCGCCTGCGCGGGGAGCCGTGATTCCCGAGGACCGCTCGGATCTTTTGTATCACTATTACAACGGCGGCGGCACCACGGCCAGCGGACCCGCTTTGCTGGTGCGCAAGGGCATCGGCGAGCAGGTGTCGGCATATGCCTCGTACTTCATCGACAACGTGAGCAGCGCTTCCATCGATGTCGTGACCACGGCCAGCCCGTACAAGGAAAAGCGCGTGGAATACGGCGGCGGCGTCGACTACCTGTACCGGAACACGACAGTCGGACTGTCCCTCGTGCGCAGCAATGAACCCGACTATGTGTCCAATACAATCGGCGCCACGGTGGCGCACGAGGTATTGGACGGCCTTACGACCTTCAGTCTGGGATACAGCGTGGGCCGCGACGAGGTGGGTAAGGCGCACACGGATTTCGCCGATCACGTGGATCGCTATCAATACAAGCTCGGGGTGTCTCAGGTCGTCACCAAGAGCCTGCTGATGAATCTCAATTACGAGGCCATCCTGGAGGACGGTTATCTGCATAGCCCCTATCGCGCCGCGCGGCTGCTGGGATTGTCGGTTCCGGAGGTCTATCCCCGTACGCGCGACGGTTACGCGGTCGCATTGGGCATCGTCAAAGGGATGGGCTCGAACGACGGCGAGCTCGCCTCCTCGGCGCATCTGCGCTATCGCTATTTCTGGGATACCTGGAATATCCGCGCCCACACCGTCGAGCTGGGATACAGGGCCCGTTTCGGCGAGCGTTGGCTGGTCGAGCCGCATTATCGCCATTACAGGCAATCGGCGGCCTCGTTCTACGCCAACGACTTCACCACCCAGATGCTCTTCATGGCGCGCGACCGCGAGCTGAGCGACTTTTCCAGCAACGCGCTCGGTGCCAAGGCGAGCTATCAATTGTTCAGCCAGCGCTTCAACTTCAGCCGCGTCGCCCTGAACTTCGACTACGAAACCATTCGATACACGTACAACAATTTCACCGACGTCCGCACGGGCCGGTTGTATGCGTACAACGCCAACGTCTTTCAGTTATTTCTGTCGGGATGGTTCTAGACGGGGAGAGGTCGCCATGAAGATTCGTTCAAACGAGCTTTTCCGCGCGGCGCGGCTCGTCCTCGGCGCGCTGGTATTGGCCTGCGGCCTGGCGCTGGCGGCCGAGCCGCAGAAGACGCCGCCGCCGGCGGCGGCGTCGAACCCGCAGGGTCTGGATACGAGAATCCAGTCGCTCAAGCAGGAGGCGATGGAGCTCAATCGCGATCTGCTCGTGCTCGAAGAGGAGCTGTTGTTTCCGGCGAGCACGCAGGTGGCGGTATTCGTCTCGGTGGATGTCGGGATCTTGTTCGATCTGGACTCGGTGCAGCTCAAGGTCGACGACTCGATAGTGACGAACTATCTCTACACCGAACGCGAGACGCAGGCGCTGCACCGCGGAGGCGTGCAACGACTCTACGTGGGAAATCTGAAGGCCGGCAAGCACGAACTGGTGGCGGTATTCACCGGAAAGGGACCCCGCTGGCGCGACTACCGGCGCGGCACGACGCTGACGTTCGACAAGAGCACCGATCCAAAATATATCGAACTTCAGATCCGGGACGAGACGCGCGGCCAGCAGCCGGAGTTCCGCGTCAAGGAATGGTAAGGGCGTTATGGCGCAAGCGCCGCACAGCAAGCTTGGAATCTCGGCGGCGGCACTCGCCTTCCTAGGGGTGCTCGCCGCCGGCGGCGCGCGCGCGGACGAGAGGCATGCGGTAGCCGACCCGCACTTCGGCGAGGTCCTGTTCTACTTTTTTCAGGAAGATTATTTTTCGGCGCTGACGCGGCTCATGACGGCACAACGCTTCGCGCGTGTGCCGCATCACGCCGAGGAAGCGGAGTTGCTGCGCGGCGGAATGCTGCTGTCGTACGGGCTGCACCAGGAAGCCGGACGCATCTTCCAGGCGCTCATCGACGCCGGCGCGCCTCCATCGGTGCGGGATCGGGCATGGTTTTATCTGGCCAAGATCCGCTATCAACGCGGCTATGTCGCCGAGGCCGAGGACGCGATCGGGCGCGTGCGCGGCCCCCTGCCCGGCGACCTCGAGGACGAGCGGCTGGTATTGCACGCCGTGTTGCTCTTGCGGAGCAAGCAATATCCTCAAGCGATCGCGATGCTGCGGCAGACCTCCAAACGTTCCGGGTGGGCCGCCTACGGCCACTACAACCTGGGTGTGGCGCTGGTGCTGGCGGGCGAGCGCGACGCCGGCGTGGAGCTGCTCGACGAGATCGGCCGCGATCGCGCGCGCGGCGAGGAGCTCGCGGCGCTGCGGGACAAGGCCAACGTCGCGCTCGCGTATGCTTTCCTGCAGGGCGGCGCTCCGGCGCGGGCGGAACCCTATCTCGAGCGCGTGCGCCTCAACGGCCTGGTGTCGAACAAAGCCTTGCTGGGCCTGGGGTGGGCGCACGCGGCGCTCAACGAGTATGAGCGCGCGCTCGCGCCCTGGATGGAGTTGACGGATCGTCCGGCGGCGGACACGGCGGTGCAGGAATCGCTGCTCGCGGTGCCGTTTGCGCTGGGGAAGCTCGGCGCGTATCGCCAGGCGCTCGCGCGTTATGAAAGCGCACTCGACGCCTACACGCGCGAGAGCGCGCGGCTCGACGAGGCGATCGCGGCGATTCGCCGCGGGGCGCTGGTCGAGAATATCCTGCGCGACAACCCGGGAGAGGAATCGGGATGGTTCTGGCGCGTGCGGCGGCTGCCGGACACGCCCGAGGGCCGCTACCTCACCGAGCTGCTGGCGAGTCACGATTTCCAGGAGGGGTTGAAGAACTACCGCGACCTGGGTTTCCTCTCGCGCAATCTCAAGGCCTGGGCGCAAAACATCGGGGTCTATCGCGACATGCTCGCCACGCGCCGGCAGGGCTTCGCCGAACGGCTGCCGCGCGTCGTCGCGGGGGAGCGCGCCCTCCAGGTCGAGCGGCTGCGCGCGGCCCATGAGCGCGAGGTGAAAGGGCTGGAACGCATCGAGAGCGAAGAGGACGCCGGGGCGCTGGCGGCGGAAAAGGAGCGCATGCTCGCCGTGCGCCTGGAGCGCGTGCGCGCCGGGCTGGAGCGCCTTGCCGATCCGGCGCAGCGGGAAGCGGCGCGGGAGAAGCACCGGTTGCTGCGCGGCCTGCTCACGTGGGACCTGTCGGCGCAGTACAGCGCGCGTCTGCGCGAAGAGAAAAAGGCGCTGCAGGAGGCAGACCGGCTGATTGCCGAGGCCGAAGCGCGGCGCGAGGCGTTGCTGCGGGAGCAGGCGCAGGTGCCGGCCCGCTTCGATGAATTCGACAAGCGCATCGAGGCATTGCGCAATCGGATCGACCAGGCGCAGGCGGATGTCGGCGCGGCTGCACGCGCGCAGGAAGACTATCTGGCCGAGCTGGCGGCGGCCGAACTGGCACGGCGGCGCGAGCAGATCGCGACCTACATCACGCAGGCGCGTTTCGCCGTGGCGCAGATCTACGATCAGGCCGTGCGCACATCGGAGAAGGCGCCGTGAAACGCCGCGCCCTCATGGCTTGTCGCCACGCCATCGTGGCTTGTATTTGTCTGCTCGGGGCCTGCGCCGCACCACCGCCCGACGCGGGGACGGGGACGCTCGCGAGTCTCGAGCGGAGACAGATCGTCGTTGAGCGCGATGCCGCGGTCGATGCCAGCCGGGCGGCCGCCATCCAGGCGTATCGCAAGTTTCTCGATGCCGCCCCGCGCGATCGGATGCGCCCGGAGGCGATGCGCCGTCTGGGCGATCTGGAGATCGAGCGGGCACAGGACGGCCTGGCCGAGAACAGCGGCGCGAGGGAATACCGCGACGCGGTCAAGGTGTACGAGGATCTGCTGGGAACCTACCCGGTCCATCCGGGCAACGACCGCGTGCTCTATCAGTTGTCGCACGCCTACGACCAGGCCGGCGATCTCGGGCGCTCGCTCGCGACCCTGGATCGCCTGGTCACGCAGTATCCCCAAAGCGGCTATCGCGACGAGTCCGAGTTCCGCCGCGGCGAGCTGCTGTTTACGCTCGGCCGCTACCCCGAGGCCGGACAGGCTTATGCAGCGGTGATGCAGAAAGGCGAATCGTCGGCGTTTCACGAGCGCGCGCTCTACATGCACGGCTGGTCGTTGTTCAAGCAGGCGCGCCTCGAGGAAGGGCTGCAATCGTTTTTCGCCGTGCTCGATCGCAAGCTCATCGGCCGGGACAACGGCGCGGCGCTCGAGGAGCTCCCGGGTCTCACGCGCGCCGAGCGCGAGCTCACCGAGGATACTTTCCGGGTGGTGAGCCTGAGCCTCGCCAACCTCCAGGGACCCGACGCGATTCCGAAGTACTTCCCGACACAAGCGCGGCGCGAGTACGAGTTCCGCGTATACCAGCAGCTGGGTGAATTGTATTTCAAGCAGGAGCGCGTCGAGGACGGGGCCAATGCATTCAACGCGTTCGCGCGCCGCTATCCCACGCACCTGCAGTCGCCGTTCATGCAGTCGCGGGTGATCCAGGCTTATCAGCAGGCGGGTTTCGCCGCGCTGGCGCTCGAAGCGAAGAAGGAGTTCGTCGTGCGCTACGGGGTCAAGAGCGAGTTTCAGCGGGTGAACGGCGCGATCGTGGACGAGCGCGTGCTGCCGCTGGTGAAGACGCATCTCGAAGAGCTGGCGCGCCACTACCACGCCGTCGCGCAAAAAGGCAGGAAGGGGGAGGACTATCGGGAGGCAGTGCGCTGGTACCGCGTCTATCTCGATTCCTTTCCCGCGGACCCGCGCGTTCCGGGCATGCATTTTCTGCTGGCCGAGCTCTTGTTCGAGGACAAGCGCTTCGCCGCGGCGGCGGCCGAATACGAGCGCGCGGCCTACGACGCTCCGGGCTATGCGAAGGCCGCGGACGCGGGCTATGCCGCATTGCTCGCATACGCGGAGCAGGAAAAACAGGTCCAGGGCGAAGAGCTGCGCCTGGTGCGGCGCACGGCCGTGGAGAGCTCGGTGCGGTTCGCGGAGGCCAATCCGAACGACGGGCGCGCGCCCGGGGTGCTCACCAACGCCGCGGAGAAGCTGTACGCGAACGGCGATCCCGATTCCGCCGCCGCACTGGCGCAACGCGTGCTCGCAATCCAGCCGCCGCCGGCGGCCGGACTGCGCCGCACCGCGTGGACGGTGGTCGCGCACGTCGAGTTCCAGAAGGGAAGCTTCGACCGCTCGGAACGGGCGTACCGGGCAGCGCTGGCGCTCACGCCCGAAAAATCCCCGGCCCGCGCGGGACTGAACGAGCGGCTCGCGGCTTCGGTGTACAAGCAGGGCGAGCAGGCGCGCGCGGCGGGCGAGCTGCGCGCGGCCGCGGATCACTTCCTGCGCGTCGGAAGCGTGGTGCCGGATTCTCCCATGCGTGCAACCGCCGAGTACGACGCGGCCGCCGCCTTGATCGCGCTCAAGGAATGGAACCCGGCCGCGCGCGTCCTCGAAGGCTTTCGCCGCGATTACCCGAAGCACGCCTTGCAGGCCGAGGTGCCGGAGAAACTCGCCGTCTGTTACCTCGAAAGCGGTCAAGTGCTCAAGGCGGCCGGCGAGTTCGAGGCGCTTTCCGCGAGCAAGACGGACATGGCATTCGCGCGCGAGGCGCTGTGGAAGGCGGCGGAACTGTACGAGAAAGCGGGCAACGAACCCCACGCCGCCGGCGCTTACGAGCGCTACGTGCGCCTGAACCCGAGGCCGCTCGAACCCGCGGTGGAAGCCCGGTACCGGCTTGCCGAAATGGACCGGAAGCAGGGGCGCTTGCCGCAGCGCCAGGCCCGGTCGCGCGAGCTGCTCGAAGCCGAGCAAAAGGGCGGAAGCGAGCGCACCGACCGCACGCGCTATCTCGGGTCGCTTGCCGCGCTCGCGATCGCCGAACCGCTGGAGGAGGCGTACCGGGGCGTGCGCCTGGCCGAGCCGCTGAAGAAGAATCTCACGCTCAAGAAAACCCGAATGCAGCAGGTGCTGCAGGCCTACTCCCTGGCCGCGGACTACGGCGTGGCGGAAGTGGCGACGACGGCCACCTACCGGACGGCGGAGGTCTATAACGATTTCGGCAAGGCCCTGCTCGAATCGCAGCGTCCCAAGCGCCTGTCCAAGGACGAACTGGAGCAATACGACATCATGCTCGAAGAGCAGGCGTTTCCGTTCGAGGAGAAAGCGATCGAGCTGCACGAGATCAACGCGCGGCGCGTGAGCGCCGGTCTCTACGACGAATGGGTCAAGAAGAGCTTCGCCGCGCTCGTCAAGCTGCGCCCGGTGCGCTACGCCAAGGTGGAAAAGGGCGAAGGAGTGATCGATGCGCTGCACTAGGCGAACAGCGCGGCTTGCGATCGCGGCGATCCTCGCTTCTTTCGCGGGCTGCGCGGACTTTACGCTCGTGCCGGGCGAGGGTCGGGCGCCGGTCCCCGCGCCGGGAAAGGCGGAGGCGCCGGCGGCGAAGCCGGAGCAGCCGGCAAGCGCGCCGGTCAAGGCGGAGCCGCCGGTGAATGCGGAGTCCCGCCAGATGTACCAGCAGGCGCTGGCCGCCCTCGGGGCCGGTCGCTACGCGGAGGCCGAGCGCGCGCTGCTCGCCGTGATCCGCCGCGAGCCCGAGCTCGCCGGCCCGCGCGCGAACCTCGGCATTCTCTACGCGCGCACCGGGCACCCGGCTCAAGCCGTGGAATCGCTCAAGCAGGCAATCAGCCTCAATCCCGATCGCGCCGCCTATTACAACGAGCTCGGCATGGTGTCGCGGCGCGAGGGCCGGTTCGACGAGGCGCGCGGCTACTATGCCAAGGCGCTCGATCTCGACCCGCACTACGCTTATGCGCATCTCAATATCGGAATTTTGTACGACCTGTACCTGCAGGACGCAGCGAAGGCCATGCAGCACTACCAGCGCTACCGGGAGCTCGCGCCGGGCGAGGCCGGAACCGTGACGAAATGGATCGCCGATCTGCAGCAGCGCGGCCGCGCCGCCGAACAGGCCAAAGGAGGTAAGAGCGGATGAAACTGAAAGCCATTTCCGTCGCGTTGCTGTCGTGCCTCGCCGTCCCCGCATGGGCGGCCGACCGCGCGGATCTCGACGGCACGCAGATTCTCGGCAGCCGCGAATTGCCGAAGGTGCTGTACATCGTCCCGTGGAAGCGTCCGCTGCCGACCGAGCTCGTCGGCCGGCCCGCGAGCAGCCTGCTGGACGAGGTGCTCTCGCCGGTCGACCGCGACGTGTTCGAGCGACAGGTGCGCTACCATTCCTTGATGCAGGCGCCGCCGCCGGGCGCCGGATCGGGGCCGGGCAAGGATCTTTCTTCGGGGGAAAAGCGATGAATACCTACAGTACCGTGGTCAAGTTCTTTCAGGACAGCGGGATTTTCATCTATCCCAGCATCCTGATCATGGCGGTCGGTCTCGCAATCGCGCTGGAACGCTATTTCTATCTCAGCCACGCGCGCAGAAGCAATCGCAGGGCCTGGGACGAGGTGTTGCCGCTGCTTCAGGGCGGCGAGTTTCAGCAGGCCTATTCCCTGACGGCCAAATCCAAGACAGCCATCGGCAAGATCGTGAACAGCGGACTGCGGCGCGTGAAGAGCGCGCGCCGGCGCGAGGACCTCGATGCCGCCATGGAAGAGGGCATGATGGAGATCGTGCCGCGGCTGGA
>Ga0137412_10001425_pt1 | contig 18562 bp, 20 predicted proteins | sample CZODoug2_1_16fun_FD_122160 | JGI IMG/M metagenome (GOLD analysis project Ga0137412, IMG submission 122160) | Vadose zone soil fungal communities from Angelo Coast Range Reserve, California, USA - CZODoug2_1_16fungal (Hybrid Assembly) | ecosystem: Environmental > Terrestrial > Soil > Vadose zone...
AGGTTGCGCACGACACCGCTGGTTTTGCGGAGTGTGCAGGTGTGGCAGATGCCCATCCGGCATCCGCTGTCCGGGTTCAGTCCGGCTGATTCCGCCTGCTCAAGCAGCGGTCGACCATCATCGACGACGTCAATGCTGCTGTCCGCGAACGTGACCCGCCCACCTGCTGGCTGCGCGGGCAGATCGAACAACGGCGCCACGAAGCTCTCCGAGTACACCTTCTCGCAGTGCTCACGGACGGCCTCGACCAAAGCGGTGGGACCACAGACGAAGACCGCGTCAGGTTCCGGCATGGCCGCCGCCAGGTGGCCGGGGCCGAACCGGCCGTCGAGATCGCCGCCGGCCGATCGGGTGTAGCCATGCAGCACTCGCACACCCGGCATCGCGGCGAGCTCGTCGCGGTAGCACGCCTCAGCGCTGTTGCGCGAGTAGTGCACAAAGGCGATCTCACCCGCATGGCCCTCGTTGACCAACGTGCGCAGCATTGCCATGACGGGCGTGATCCCGCTGCCGCCGGAGACGAACAGAATGCGGCGGGGTCGCCGCGCCGGCAAGACGAAGTCGCCGCCGACACCGGTCAGCCCGACCACCATCCCCCGACGCGCACGCTCGTACATATAGGTCGAGACCAGTCCGCCGTCGTGATGTCCGATGGTCAGCTCGACATGCGAGGAGCCCTCGGCGTTGGCCGGTGAGTAGCACCGGGTATGCCGGCGTCCGTCGATCTCGACGCTGAGGTTGACGTATTGCCCGGCCTTGATGGTGTCGGTGAACGCCTCGTTGGGCGCCAGCACCAGGGTGACGCTGCGCGGGGTGTCCCGTCGCACGTCGACGACCTTCGCGCGGCCTTCAGCCAGCGTCCAGGTCCGATCCACCTGCTCGGTGTACCGGTCGACGCCGTGCGGGCCGGTCAGCAGGTTGACCAGGTCGGAGCCCAGCACTCGCGCCTTCAAAGTTTGAGTGAACATACGTATACCGTGCGCGCACATAGCCCAGCTCGTCAAGGGTTTCCCCAGGTCTGTGGTACGGTTCACACGGTGAACAGTCGTGCGCCTAGCTCACGGCCGCACCGGTCGAGCCGCGGGCGTAGCCGCGAGGGCCCATCCCGCGAGGAGCGCAAAGAGGTGACTCGCCGGGCCATTGTGGCCGCGGCGCTCAAACTGCTCGACGAGCGCAGTTTCAGCGGATTGAGCCTGCGCGAGGTGACCCGGGAGGCCGGGATCGTCCCGGGAGCGTTCTATCGCCACTTCGAATCAATGGAGGCCCTCGGGCTGGTCCTGATCGACGAGTCGTTCCGCATCTTGCGCGACATGCTGCGCGGCGCGCGCGCCGGCAAGCTCGACCCCAACCGGGTGATCGAGTCGTCGGTCGAGATCGTGGTCGCCAGCGTCACCGAACGTCGCGAGCACTGGCGTTTCATCGGACGCGAACGCTCCAGCGGCGTCACCGTGTTGCGCTACGCCATCCGGACCGAGTTCCGGCTTCTCACCTCGGAGCTGGCCACCGACCTCGCCCGGTTCCCGGGCCTGAACGCGTGGAGCACCGACGACCTCAACGTGCTGGCGACCTTGTTCGTCAACTCGATGATCGTCGTCGCCGAGGCGCTCGAAGACGCCCAGAGCGCCGACGCGATCGAGGAGATCCGCATAACCGCGGTCAAGCAGCTGCGGATGATCGTCATCGGCGTTACCGGCTGGCGCAGCAAACCCTAAGCATCTTCGACGTTCTCCGCGCAGCGCAGTAATACTTCGGCAACGGTTCGCCGATCGCGGGCCGAAATACCCTGCAGCATCACTGCTTCGACGGCGAACACCGCGTCGTGGGCGGCGCCGAGACGCCGCGATCCCAGGCGAGTCAAAGCCAACGATCGGGATCGCCCGCGCGGCGGCGTGTCAGCAGTCTCGACCAAGCGATCAGCCCTTAAGCCGGCCAATACGTCCTGCAGCGACTGCCTCGTCACGAAACACAGCCGGGCCAACTCCGCCGCCGAGGCATCGGGGTGTTCATGCAGCGCCCGCAACGTCGAGTACTGGGCCATCGACAGACCGGTCGGCTTCAGCGCGCTGTCACATCGGCGCCGCACGCCCTGCTGAACCCGTTTGACGAGATAGCCGACCGAGCGTTCGGCCTCCGACGGTTGCATGACAGGAACCTTACACTGGTGATATCGTGTAGTCAGGAACCTGACAAAGGAGAAAAGTCATGTCGACCATCACCGCACACGCCGACCACGCGACATTGATCAACGTGTTCACCGTGCAGCCCGAGCGCGCTCGAGAACTCGCCGACCTTTTGACGGCGGCTACCGAGGACGTGATGCAGCACATCGACGGGTTCATCTCGGCGAATATTCACCTCAGCACCGACGGCACCCGTGTCGTCAACTACGCGCAATGGCGCAGCGCGGAGGCATTTCAGGCGATGCTGAGCAATCCCACGGCCCGCCAACACATGGGACAGTGTGCGGACTTAGCCGACAGCTACGAACCGCACCTCTACACGGTCGAGTCGGTGCATCCCGCGCCATGATGGTGGCATGGCCATCAGAATGCGAGACCGCAAAGAGGGCAAGCTGGCCGACATCACCGGCCCCGGGATCACCGATCGGTGGGGTGTAACCTGCGCCGACCTCGGCGCGTCGGTGATTGCGCCGAACGGGACGCTAGTGTCGGTATTCGGAGATACCTTCTCCGGCAACCGTGTTGGAGAAGGCGACTGGCGTTCGCCGGTGATCCTGATCGGCACCGGCGATGCCAGCCATCCGATCACCTACCACCGCGCCGGCGGAGGCAATCCTGATTTCGCGCAACAACTTTGGCGTTACACACACCGGGCCGGCCGCTCCGGGCGGCCGCGCCGCGGCATCAGCACGGTGATTCCGTCCGACCTGCTGCGGGTGGGCGAGTCGCTCTACCTGCACGCGATCGTCAACCGGGGCTTCGGCAACGTGGTGTGGACCGAGATCTGGCGCTCCGACGACAACGGTATCTCATGGCACCACCTGGGCGGCAAGACGAGGTTTCCAGCCGGGCTGCACGACGGCCATGGGCAGTGCTGGTCGTGGGACTACGACCCGGTCGACGGCTGGATCTACGTGGTGTCCACCGGCTTTCAGCGCGACAAGGGGATCATCCTGCAGCGGGTCCGCCCCGAACACATCGGCGATCCGCGCAAGTACTCCGGCTGGGGACACACCCGCGGCCTCTGGTCGTGGGGCAAAACGCCGACGCCGCTGACTCCGCCGGGCGAGACCTGGGGTGAGCTGTCGCTGCGGCGACTGGCCGACGGTAGGTGGATTCTCGGCGGATTCCTGTCCTCGGAATACGCTCTCGGATACCGGGTAGTGAAATCCCCCACCGCTGTACGTGCCGCGCCGCTGCAGCATCCGATAGTCGGATCCGACTGGGACGATGAGGACCATGCCGGCGGTCGGGTCGCGCAGCTCTACGGCGGATACCTCCTGCCGGGCTCGAAGCTCGACGTGATCGGTGGCATCGGCCTGGTGGTATCACAATGGAACACCACACACGGATGGCCTTACCGGGCAATGCAATTCCGCGCGACGCTGCGCGACACTACCAGATCGTCACCTGTCAACGTTGAATAGCGAGTCGCCATCCTCGGGGGTTCCATCGATCTGACCGCGATGCACGCGGACTGGACGCTCCGGAGCTGGATTTGCGGCAGCCGGCCACGACTGACCTGTCGGCTACGTAGTTGACTCCTCAGCGACTTACCAGCTGTGAGTGACTCGTCACATTGGCCGAACCGGCTTCACCCGCTCGTCGTGAGATGCATTGGAGGTCAATGAGGATCTGTGACATGCACCATCACAGCCGAGGAGACCATCATGACAAATCTAGACCCGCAGACCACGGGCGACTTCTGGGATGCATACCTCCGCGCCGCCAGCGCCGGTACCAAGCTGGCGCAGGTCAGCCGCACTTTTCCCGATGCCCCGCACGAACTCTGCTCTCCAATTAGCGGGCCGGTGTCATACGTGCCGAGAATTGCCCCTGCGGCAATAACGTTCGCCTGGGACCTCGTTGTGCTGCGGGCTCCGATCGCTGTGGGCGCGCCACCTAGGGTTGCGTAAGCGGCTGAGTAGAGCGGCGAGAAGTTGGGTGAGCCGTGTCCTGGAGCTGTATTCAGCGCGGCGGCCGCCACATCGGCCACAGGGTCGGGCCGCCGTCGGGGAGGGTAATTTCTCCGGTGACCTCGAAACCGAATCGCTGGTAGTACGGCACGTTTTCGGCCTTGCTGGATTCGAGATAGGCGGGTGCGTGCTCGGCGTCGACACGGTCGAGGCGCGACTGCATCAGCGCCTGCCCGTAGCCTTTCCCGCGCACCGACGTGTCACTTCCGAATACGGCGAGGTACCAGTGCGGTTCCTCGGGGTGGTGTCGCGTCGTCCGCTTGAGCAGTTCGCCGAGTTTGCGACCAGTCGTCATCCGAAATCCGAATCCGAGGAGGAACGACGACAGCATCATCAGTTGTTCGCGGGCCGACTCCTTCCACCGGCCCGGCGGATCCCATAGCGCTGCCGCGCCGATCGTCGACCCGTCGCTGGCCACTTCCGCACCGCCGCCGGCGAGGTGGTGGTGGCGGGTAACGGTCGCGAAAAATTTCCGCAGGTGCGCGGCCCGTGCCTTGTCGTCGGGCATGATCCACATCGAGACCGGATCGTCGTAGAAGGCGCGGCCGAGGGCATGCGACAGCTCGCTGATGTCAGCCTTTTGTGCGGGACGTGCGTTGATCGTCATTGGTGGCCAGAGTAGTTGCGTCTGAAGTCGTGTGGACTTCGAAACAGACCCTGAATACCAGGCGAAGCTGGATTGGGTCGAAGAGTTCATGGTAGACGAGCTCGAGCCGCTCGATCTGGTCGCGCTCGATCCGTCTGACAGGAAGAATGCCGAGACGATGGCGATCCTGCGGCCGCTGCAGCAGCAGGTCAGGGACCACGGGCTATGGGCCGCGCACCACGCCTCATCGGCCTCCTGCTCGGCGCTTGGTGCTAACTGCCTTCACAAAGCCGTGCCTGGATCTGTGTTCAGCGCGGCGCCCGCCACATCGGCCATAGTGTTGGGCCGTTGGGTATGACAATCTCCCCTGTTACTTCAAAGCCAAACCGCTGGTAGTAGGCGATATTCGCGTACTTGCTGGACTCCAAGTACGCAGGCGCGTGCTCGGCGTCAACCCGGTCCAACCGAGACCGCATCAATGCATGGCCGAAGCCTTTGCCCCGGACGACCGTGTCACTCCCCAGTACGGCGAGGTACCAATGCGGTTCCGCTGGGTGCTGCGACTTCATCTGCTCGAGCAGTGCGCCGAGTTTGCGGCCGGTGGCCAGTCGCGGGCCGAATCCGAGGATGAACGACGGCAGGATCATCAGCTGTTCGCGACCCGACTGTTTCCACCGGCCCGGCGGATCCCAGAGCGCCGCGGCGCCGATGGTCGACCCGTCGGTGGCCACCTCCACACCGCCACCGGCGAGATGGTGGTGGCGGGTAACGGTCGCAAAGAACTTTCGCAGGTGCGCTGCCCGCGCCTTGGGGTCCGGCATGATCCAGACCGATACCGGGTCGTCGTAGAAGGCGCGGCCGAGCGCGTGTGACAGCTCGGTGATGTCGGCTTTGCGCGCCGGACGCGTATTGATGGTCATTGCCAGCCAGAGTAGTAGCGTCAGAAGCCGTGTGGGACTTCGAAACGGACCCCGAATACCAGCAGAAACTGGACTGGGTCGAAGAATTCATGGTCAACGAGCTCGAGCCACTCGACCTGGTGGCGCTCGATCCGTACGACAAAAAGAATCCCGAGACCATGGCGGTCCTGCGTCCCCTGCAGCAGCAGGTCAGGGATCACGGCCTGTGGGCGGCGCACCTCGAACCCGAACTCGGCGGCCAAGGCTATGGCCAGGTCAAGCTCGCGCTGCTGAATGAAATCGTGGGCCGGTCCCGCTGGGCCCCGTCGGTGTTCGGCTCGCAGGCACCCGACTCCGGCAACGCCGAGATCCTGGCCCTGTTCGGCACCCCCGAACAGAAGACGCGCTATTTGGAACCGCTGCTCGCCGGCGAGATCACCTCGTGTTACTCCATGACCGAACCGCAAGGCGGTTCGGATCCGGGCCTGTTCGTGACCCGCGCCGAGCGCGACGGCGACTCCTGGGTCATCAACGGCGAGAAATGGTTTTCCACCAACGCCCGACACGCCACGTTTTACATCGTCATGGCGGTCACCAATCCCGACGCCCGCACCCGCGACAAAATGTCGTTGTTCATCGTCCCCGCCGGAACACCGGGCGTCGAGATCATCCGCAACGTGGGCGTCGGCACGGAGTCGCATGCCACGCACGGCTACGTCGGTTACACCGACGTCCGGGTGCCGGCCGACCACATCCTCGGCGGCGAGGGCCAGGCTTTCGCGATCGCGCAGACCCGGCTGGGCGGCGGGCGCATTCATCACGCCATGCGCACCATCGCGTTGGCCCGGCGAGCATTCGACATGATGTGTGAGCGAGCGGTCTCCCGCCAGACCCGGATGGGTCCGCTGTCGAATTTCCAGATGACCCAGGAGAAGATCGCCGACAGCTGGATCCAGATCGAGCAGTTCCGGTTGCTGGTGCTGCGCACCGCCTGGCTGATCGACAAGCATCACGACTACCAGAAGGTCCGCCGCGATATCGCCGCGGTCAAGGTGGCGATGCCGCAGGTGTTGCACGACGTCGCTCAGCGCGCGTTGCACTTGCACGGCGCGCTCGGGGTCTCCAACGAGATGCCGTTCATCAAGATGATGATCGCCGCGGAGTCGTTGGGGATCGCCGACGGTGCCACCGAGCTGCACAAGATGACCGTCGCTCGCCGCACGCTGCGTGAATATGAGCCGGTGTCAACGCCCTTCCCGTCGCAGCATCTGCCGACCCGGCGCGCCGAGGCGCAGGCCCGGTTGGCCGAGCGCCTGGAGCACGCGGTCGCCGAGTTCTAACTGCCCGCGGTGACGCGGTCGATGTGTGCGAGAAAGTGCGTCAGCACCGCGTCAGGAGCTTCCAGTTGCGGCCAGTGCCCGATGTCGTCGGCGAGCACGATCACGTCGGCGTTGGGGATCACCTCGGCGTAACGGCGGGCCATGTGCGCACCGGAATTGGGGTCGATCGGTCCGTCAATCAACCGCATCGGAACGTCGGTCTCCCGCATCGCCCGCACCCACCGATTCCGGTGGGTATGGCGGTCTTTGATGAAACGGCCGACCTTGTGCAGCACGCGCCGGCCGTCGTTGTAGTCCAGGATCTGACTGAACACGTCCATCATGTGCCGTGTCGGTTTGGTGTTGGGACCGAACATCTCCCGCAACGTCGGCTCGAGCAGCCGACGCGACAACGGACTGTTCTGCACCGGACTCAAGATGTCGCCGAGCGGAGTTCCCGACAACAGCTTCTGTGCCGCCCGCGGCGTGTAGGTCTCGACGAACATGCCGCCGTTGAGCCAGGTGATCGAGTCGATGCGCAGCGCGCCATAGGCGTGTTGACCAAATTCGTGACGGGCCAACAATTCCTGGCCGACCGAGTCGCCGATGTCATGGGCCAGGATGTGCGCGTTGCCGATGCCCAGGTGAGCCAGCAGCGCCTCGTGCATGTCGGCGTGATCGTGCACCGAGTATTCGTAGGCGACGGGCTTGGCCGAGAAGCCCATTCCCATCATGTCAGGCGCGATCACCGCGAATCGCTGCGTCAGCGTCGGCCAAATTGGTTCCCAGTCAAAGGAATTGAACGGGTAGCCGTGGATCAGCAGCAGCGGAGGGCCGCTGCCCTCCACCCGATAGAAGATGTCGAAGCCGAGATAGTCGAAGTACAGTCCTTCATCCAGCCAGGAAGCCAGGTCAGCGTCCATGACCCCGCCGCCCTACGCGATGTAGCGAACGACGCTCTCGGCCACACACGCCGGTTTGTCCGAGCCCTCGACCTCCACGGTGGTCGACACGGTGGCCTGCACCGCACCGTTGCCCAGGTCCTCGACATTGACCAGTGAACTCTTCGCACGGACGCGAGAGCCGACCGGGACCGGCGCGGGAAAGCGGACCTTGTTGAGTCCGTAGTTGATTGCGAGCTTGATGCCGTTGACGGTGTACATCTGGTGTTGCAGCCGGGGCAACAGCGCCAGCGTCATAAAACCGTGCGCGATCGTCTTGCCGAACGGACCCTTGGCCGCCCGCTCCGGGTCGACATGGATCCACTGGTGATCGCCGGTCGCATCGGCGAACAGATTGACGTCTTCCTGGCTGATCGTCACCCACTCGCTTTCTCCGATGCTTTCACCCTTGATCGCGGCGAGGTCGGCGACTGATTCGAAGGTGCGCATAGCGTTTCTCTCCTTTGAGTCGGCCCGACGGCTAGGCGGGCGGCGCTGATATGCATCGTGCCACTCGCCCGTTGCCAAGCGACCGTCGGCCCGCACTGATCCGACGGCCTGTTGCACGATGGCCGGGTGAGGTTGCTCCTTCTCGCCGATACGCATGTGCCGCGCCGGGCCCGCGATCTGCCGACGCGAGTGTGGGACGAGGTGGCGCAGGCAGACGTCGTCCTGCATGCCGGCGACTGGGTGGAACCCGAGTTGCTCGATGAACTGACGGCCAGGGCCGCCCGACTCGTGGCGTGCTGGGGCAACAACGACGGGGCGGTACTGCGTTCTCGACTGCCCGAACGTGCCGATGTCGTTTTGGACGGGGTGCGCTTCACCATCGTCCACGAGACCGGGGCCACCGCCGGCCGGGACGCCCGGATGTCACGTCAGTACCCCGACACCGACGTCCTGGTGTTCGGCCACAGCCACATCCCCTGGGACACCACAACCAGCACCGGCCTGCGGCTGCTGAACCCGGGCTCACCGACCGATCGCCGTCGGCAGCCGTTCTGCACCTACATGACTGGGCGCGTCGATGGCGGTGCGCTCACCGAGGTCGCGCTGCATCGTTTGGAGAAGTAGCTCGCTGCTAGCTCGGACATAGCGTCCACACATATTTAGCTCGTAAACAGATACAAGTGAACACTCTCATCGACCCTGTCACCGAGGTGTCGCGGGTCATCGGCAGATTCCGTCGGCAACTTCGCAGGTCCACCGGGCGTGGTTTCGAGTCGGTACGGCTCACCGAATCGCAGTCGGAATTGCTGTGGCTGGTCGGCCGCCAACCAGACATCTCGGTCAGCGCTGCCGCGGCCGAGCTGGGGCTGGTCGCCAACACCGCCTCGACCCTGGTGTCCAAGCTGGTCGACAAGGGCCTGCTGGTGCGGACCGCGGGTCAAACCGATCGCCGCGTCGGCCAGTTACGACTGACCGGAGCCGCCCAGCAGATCGTCGATACTTCGCGCGCGACCCGGAAGGCAGCGCTGGCCGAGGTACTCAACGAGCTCGACGACGCCCAGATCGATTCTTTGGCGAAGGGGCTGGAGGTTCTCGACACAATGACCCGACGACTACAGGAGCGACCACAATGAGCGGAACACTGCCGATGGCGGTCGACGCCCGCAATCTGACCTATCGCTACGGCAGTTTCACCGCCGTCGATGACGTGACGTTGCAGGTGCGGCCGGGCGAGACGATGGGCCTGCTGGGACCCAACGGCGCCGGCAAGACCACGGTGGTGCGGATGCTCACCACGCTGACACCCGTGCAGCACGGCGAGCTACGGATCTTCGGCCTGGACGCCCGCGATCAGACGATCGATATTCGCAGCAACATCGGCTATGTGCCGCAGCAACTTTCGATCGAGCCGGCGCTGACCGGCCGGCAGAACGTGGCCTGGTTCGCCAGGTTGTACGGCGTGCCGCGCGCGCAGCGATCCGAGCGGGTGGACGAAGCGCTGGACGCCATGGAGTTGCTCGACGTTGCCGATCGTCCGGCGGGAACCTATTCCGGCGGGATGGTCCGGCGACTGGAGGTGGCGCAGGCGTTGGTCAACCGCCCGTCACTGCTGGTACTCGACGAACCGACGGTGGGGCTGGATCCCATCGCGCGCGACCGCGTCTGGGCGCACGTGCTGAACATGCAGGGTCAGTTCGGCATGACCGTGCTGCTGACCACGCATTACATGGAAGAGGCCGACGCATTGTGCGACCGGGTTGCGCTGATGCATCACGGCAAGCTTCGCGCCGTCGGGACGCCGACGAAGTTGAAGTCGACGGTCTCGTCGTGCGCCACGCTCGAAGACGTCTTCCGGCACTACACGGCGTCGGACTTGTCGAAGCAGGCCGAGGACTCCGGGTCGTTCCGTGAAGTCCGTTCCAGCAGAAGGGTTGCCAGCCGTGCCGGTTGATACCACTACCAAGCCTGCGCCCGTGACGCTGACTCGTGCGCCGCGCGGGTGGCACCGCGTGCCCGCGACGTTGAGCCGCGTCAGCGCATTCGCGATCGTGGAGATGCAGAAGCTGCGACGCGATCGCACCGAGCTCGTCACGCGGATGGTGCAACCGGCGCTGTGGCTACTGATCTTCGGCACCACGTTCAGCAAGCTGCACGTGATCAACACCGGACCGGTGTCCTACCTGGCGTTCCTGGCGCCGGGCATCATCGCCCAGTCGGCGCTGTTCATCTCGATCTTCTACGGCATCCAGATCATCTGGGACCGCGATGCCGGCATCCTGGCCAAGCTGATGGCGACACCGGCGCCCGCGTCGGCGCTGATCTCCGGCAAGGCGCTCGCGGCCGGCGTGCGATCGGTGGCCCAGGTCGTCGGCGTGCTGGCGCTGGCCTATGTGATGGGCATCGGGGTGACGATCAACCCGCTGCGGATCCTGGCAGCGATGGCCGTCGTGATGCTGGGTTCGGCGTTTTTCGCCTGTCTGTCGATGACGTTGGCCGGGCTGGTGCGCAGCCGCGACCGGCTGATGGGAATCGGCCAGGCGATCACCATGCCGCTGTTCTTTGCGTCCAACGCGCTGTATCCGGTCGACGTCATGCCGGCCTGGCTGCATGGGCTCAGCACGGTCAACCCGCTCAGTTATGAAGTCCATGCCCTGCGAGCGCTGCTGATCGGCACACCGTTCAACCCGCTGGACGTCGTGGTGTTGGTGGTTGCGGCGGTTCTCGGAATTGCCACTGCGTCAACGCTTTTGCGGCGCCTGGTCACATAGATCACGAATGTGTAACGCCCCCTGCTGAATTCGATTCGGCAGGGGCTATTTCGTTCCCGGGTAGCTCCGAGTCGGAATCGTTATCTGCGGGTAACGCTTCGAGCCTCAATCGTTAGCGAACCGCGATCGCACACCCCGAGGTGACTAACAGGCTTGTAGTTACTTGCGTGTTTGACTGCCACAGACAGCTATTCGACCGCTTGTGCGGCAAATGAAAGTTGGGATAGGAGCTATGAAGTTCGCAGAGAAGTTCCGCGGTGGGGCGTCGCGTTTGCCGCGCCGACTGGCAATCGCGACCATCGGGGCAGCACTGCTGGCCGGTGTGGTCGGTGCTATCGGCGGCTCGGCGACCGTGGGGGCGTTCTCCAAGAAGGGCCTGCCGGTCGAGTATCTACAAGTACCGTCTGCGGCGATGGGCCGCGGCATCAAGGTCGAGTTCCAGGGCGGTGGACCGCACGCGGTCTACCTGCTCGACGGGTTGCGCGCCCAGGACGACTTCAACGGCTGGGACATCAACACCCCCGCGTTCGAGGAGTACTACCAGTCCGGCCTGTCGGTGATCATGCCCGTCGGTGGACAGTCCAGCTTCTACAGCGACTGGTACCAGCCGGCTTGCGGTAAGGCGGGCTGCCAGACCTACAAGTGGGAGACGTTCGTGACTCGCGAGCTCCCGGCTTACCTGCAGGCCAACCGGGGTATCTCTCCGAACGGCAATGCCGCCGTGGGTCTTTCGATGGCCGGCGGTTCCTCAATGATCCTGGCCGCGTACTACCCGCAGCAGTTCTCCTACGCGGCGTCGCTGTCCGGCTTCCTGAACCCCTCCGAGGGCTGGTGGCCGACGCTGATCGGTCTGGCGATGGGCGACGCGGGCGGTTACAACGCCACCAACATGTGGGGCCCGACCAGCGACCCGGCGTGGAAGCGTAACGACGCGATGGTCCAGATCCCTCGCCTGGTGCAGAACAACACCCGCATCTGGGTGTACTGCGGCAACGGCACTCCGAACGAGCTTGGCGGCGACAGCATGCCGGCCAAGTTCCTGGAGCAGTTCACGCTGCGCACCAACGAGCAGTTCCGCGACAACTACACCGCCGCGGGCGGCCGCAACGGCACGTTCAACTTCCCGCCCAACGGAACGCATGACTGGGGCTACTGGAACCAGCAACTGGTTGCCATGAAGCCCGACATTCAGCGGACCCTGAGCGGTGGTCAAGGCGCCACCTGACAATCTCCACCCACGCATCGGCAGCAGCGCTCCCCCAGCGCTGCTGCCGATGTATTTGTGCGGGAAGCTAATTCAGTAGGGCGCGGCGGTCCTGGTGAAAGTAGGTATAAGCGGTTGCCAACGTGCACATCGCCGAAGCGAACACCAGCATCCCGGTCCCGTTGACGAACATGCTGATGAGGCCACCCACCGTGGCACCCAGAACGAAGCTGCTGAACAGCAAGAAGTAGCCGAGCCAATCCGATAGGTTTCCGCCGGCGATGTGCCGTTCGATGCCCTGTCCCATCTTGACCAGCGTGCCGGTGACGTAACTCAACGGCACCGACACTTCACCGTCCTTGACGAACGACGTGTTCAGCGCGCCGATAGCGAAGGCCAGCAACATGATCGGCGGGAAGTCGAGCTGATTCTCTTCCCAGCCCTCGTCCAAGACGTCCACAGACGTGGCCGCCAGCAAGCTGAAGGTCGCCAGCATCGTCGGGCCGTGCGGATGTGCGACCCAGAAATGCCGCCGACAGACCGACGCGATCACTACGCCGGCGACGAAGCTCAGCAGCAGCAGACCTGCTGTCAGCGACAACACCACGTCGTCGCGGAAATAACCCAGCACCGCACGTTGAGCGTTTCCGGTCATGAACGTGACGAAATACCCGGCCGAGTGGGTAAAGGCCGTCGCACCGAGCACACCGGCAAGCGCTGCCAGCACCCACGACAAGCGCGCGTCACTGTCGAATGTCTCACGAAGCATGAGAACTATGCTTTCAGAGGAAATACCCCGATGGCAGAGCGGGGACGGCCATTCAGGTAAGACTCACATCAATCTGCTACAAATTTGGCGATCGACCGCAACGGAATGGGTAGCCAACCGGGCCGGTGCCGAGACTCATAACCCGCCTCATAAACCGCCTTGTCCAGCTCGTACGCCGCCAGAATCAGCGCCGAATCACGCGGGTCGACGCCGGATGCCGCCGCATATCCGTCACAGAAAGCAGTTCGGTTGCGCTGCACCCACTCTCGAGCGCGCGCGGCCAATTGCTTGTCGGCGGACTGGTCGACCAGCGGTCCGTAGGCGGCGTACTCGAACGATCGCAACACCCCTGCCACGTCGCGCAGCACGGAGTCCGGTGCGCGGCGCTCTGCCAGCGGCTGGCCCGGCTCACCTTCGAAGTCGATCAGCAGCCAGGACTCGGGCGTGCGCAGCACCTGCCCCAAATGCAGGTCGCCGTGTACCCGCTGCACCGTGATGGTCTGCTCGGCCAACTTCTGGAACCGCTGCTCGATCGCCGGCGCGTACTGCTCGAGCTCGGACACTGCTCCGGCCGCCGACGACAACCGGGCCAGCATGGTGTCGACCGGGAACGGGGCCTGCGAGGTGCCGAGCGCCTCGGCGAGCCCGCCATGCACCGACGCGACGGCTTCGCCCAGCCGGTAGGACTCGCCGGCGAAGTCACCGCCGACCTCGTAGGCATAGAGGTCGCCCTCGGCGAACAAGTCGCGAACGCTGGCGGTGGCCATCGCCCAGCCCTCGGCCGCGTTGCCTTCATACTCGGTCGCCATGCCCAGCGGACAGCTGGTGTCGGTGTCCACGGCGGTCAGTTCGTAGCTACCCAGCAGGCGCGCCACGTGCGGGTTCCCAACCCGGCCGAGGACCCGGTTGAGCTCGATATCGGGGTTGATGCCGGGGCTGACGCGGCGAAACACCTTCAAGATGGCATCGCGATCGAAGATCACGCTGGTGTTGCTCTGCTCGGCGTCCGACACGCGTGGATAGGCGTCCAGTGGCAGGGTGACGTCCGGCTCTTTGCTGAACGACACGCCCTCCTGGGTAGCCGACGAGTCGACCAGCGACAGCAGAAACGCGGCGGAATCCGGATCGTAGAGCGCGTCGAAGCCGGTTCGATCGCCGTCGGCGCCGATGGTGGCGACGGTGTTGTACTCGGAGGGCGGCTCGGAATCCCAGCCGACGATCACCTGGTAGCGCTCAGTCGAACCGTCGGTGTAGGTCACGTCCACCAGCACGAGATCCAGATTGTCGCGCAAACCTACGACGAGACCGGGCTCGGCGGTTGCCAGTTCGCGGCTACGCCCGGCGTACCAGCGCTGCTGGGGTAGCCAATCCGACCACGGCAAGTTCATTGCGACTCCTCAGACCCGCACAACTGGAACCAGTAGAACCCGTGGCCCGGCAGTGTCAGCAGATAGGGCAAGTGGCCGATGCGCGGGAATTCGACATGCCCGGTGAGCTCGATCGGCGTGTGACCGCTCCAATGTTGCAGGTTCAGCTCGAGGGGCTGGGGGAAACGCGACAGATTGTTCACGCAGAGCACGACGTCGCCGTCCTCCGGCGCCTGTCGCAGGAACGCCAGCACCGACGGGTTGGAGCCGCCCAGCTCCTCGAAGCTCCCGATGGCGAAAGCCTCGTGTCTGCGACGAACCGCGAGCATCACCCGAGTGAAGTTGAGCAGCGACGTCGAGGTGTCGCGCTGGGCTTCGACATTGACGGCCTGATATCCGTAGACCGAGTCTTGACTCGGCGGCAGATACAGCCGGCCAGGGTTGGCCTTGGAGAATCCGGCATTGCGGTCCGGGGTCCACTGCATCGGCGTGCGCACGCCGTCGCGATCACCGAGCCAGATCACGTCGCCCATGCCGATCTCGTCGCCGTAGTACAGCACCGGCGATCCGGGCAGCGACAGCAGCAGCGCAGTGAACAGTTCGATCTGGTTACGGTCGTTGTCCAGCAGCGGCGCCAACCGGCGGCGAATCCCGACGTTGGCCTTCATCCGCGGATCCTTGGCGTACTCGGAGTACATGTAGTCGCGCTCTTCGTCGGAGACCATCTCCAGCGTCAGCTCGTCGTGGTTGCGCAGAAAGATTCCCCATTGCGCCATGTCCGGAATCTGGGGGGTCTGCGCCAGGATTTCCGAGATCGGAAAACGCGACTCGCGCCGCACCGCCATGAAGATGCGTGGCATCAGCGGGAAGTGGAACGCCATGTGGCATTCGTCGCCGCCAGTGCTGGCCTCGCCGAAGTACTCGACGACGTCGCTGGGCCATTGATTGGCCTCGGCCAACAGCACCCTGCCCGGAAACTCGTCGTCGACGACCTTGCGCACTCGCTTCAGAAACGCGTGGGTCTCGGGCAGGTTCTCGCAGTTGGTGCCTTCACGCTCGAATAGGTACGGCACCGCGTCCAGCCGGAACCCATCGATCCCGAGGTCCAGCCAGAAGCGCAGGACGTCGATCATCGCTTCCTGCACTACCGGGTTGTCGTAGTTCAGGTCCGGCTGATGGGAGAAGAACCGGTGCCAATAGAACTGGCGGCGCACTGGATCGAACGTCCAGTTCGACTCTTCGGTGTCGATGAAGATGATTCGGGCGTCGGTGTACTTGTCGCTGGTGTCGCTCCACACGTAGAAGTCGCCGTAGGGGCCGTCGGGGTCGTGGCGCGACTCCTGAAACCACGGGTGCGATTCGGAGGTGTGGTTCATCACCAGGTCGGTGATGACGCGGATGCCCCGCTCGTGCGCGGCGTTGAGCAGCGCGACGAAATCGTCGACGGTGCCGAACTCCGGCAGCACCTTGTAGAAGTCGCGAATGTCGTAGCCGCCGTCGCGCAGCGGTGAGTCGTAGAAGGGCGGCAGCCAGATGCAATCGATGCCGAGCCACTGCAAGTAGTCCAACCGCTGCAGCAGGCCCCGCAGATCGCCGGATCCGTCGGCGTCGCCGTCCAGGAAGGCCCGGACCAACACCTCGTAGAAGACCGCGTGCTTGAACCAGGTGGGGTCGGCGGGCAGCGACTTGGCTTCGGTGAACTCGTCTGCGTTGGGATGCTCGACGACACCGTCTTCGACGCGGCTTCCCTCCGCGGGATCATGTTCGGAGGTGTGTTCTCTGTCCCTGGTCAAGTCCACGACGTTACACGTACCCGGGGTACGGCGTCGAAAACCTTATGCGCCAGACGAATTGAGCACAGCTGCATGAACTGCGACGTTGGATCAGCCCGGCGGGCCGTCCCCCAATGTCACATTGGCTTCCCGTCCGCCCACCCCCACGCTGACGCTATCGCCGGGGTGGTGCTGGTCGAGAATGTTCGTCAGTGCGGTAGCCGAGTTCACCGGCTGGCCATTGATCGAGGTGATCACGTCACCCGGGTTGATACCGGCGCCGGCGGCGGGGCCGGTCGGAATCACCTGCCGGACGATGGCGCCCGCGCCACCCGCGGCGTCGTTGACTCCGACGCCGAGGAACGCGGTCGGCCCGATGTGCACCGTCGGCGACGAAGCGCCGGACCGGATCTGTCCGGCGATGGCCATCGCCTCGTTGATCGGGATCGCAAAGCCCTGGCCGCGGCCAAGGTGGAAGTTCTGCGATGCGGCGGTGTTCATGCCGATCACCTGGTTGGCGGAGTTGACCGTTGGGCCACCGGAGTCACCCGGGCGGATGTTCGCGTCGACCTGGATCAGGCCGCTCAGGCTCTCGTTGCTACCGGTCAGGGCATCGTTTGCCGACACCGTCTGGTTCAGCGCGCCGATGCGTCCCTCCTCTACGCTGGGCGTCCCGCCGGCGCCACCGGCGTTACCCAGCGACACGACCGGCTGGCCGACGGCCAGCGAGTCCGAGTTGCCGATATTGGCTACCGGTAGGCCGCCCCCGGCGAGTTGCAGTACAGCGATGTCGTGTTGGCGGTCGAAACCGATCACCGTCGCCGGGTAGGTCTGGCCATTCGCGATGGACCTCGCAGTGAGGTCGGTCGCGCCGGCGATCACGTGGTTGTTGGTGAGGACCACACTGGGGTCGATCACGATACCGGTTCCGGCGCCGATCGCGCTCTGGAATCCGAGCTTGGCGTCGATGTCCACGATTTGGGGACCCACGGCCGCGGCCGCGGCCTGCGCGTCGCGCGGGGCAGGCGGCGTCAGCGGTGACGCGTGCGCGGGCGCCGTTGCCAGAGCCAGGCCTGTCGCTGCCAACAGACTGAGCAAGCGCAGCGACCCCCGCGATTTACGGCGGTGCGATCCGCTCATCCCGTTACCTCCTGCTTGAGTACCAGCCGAATTTAGCCAGAAATGTCGCAACGTGTTGATCTTGACGACACAACTTTGTTCACTTAACCGTATCTTGCGTCGCTCGATCGGGCATATCGACGTCGGGTTTCCCGATCCCGCTGGACGTTGATCAGCCGGCACATTGCCAAGCGGTAGCTTCATAACTTCGGCTGAACGCAAACTCGACAGCAAAGGTGTCTTTCGCATGGGCGTGCTTGATTCATTTCGGCTCGACGACAAAGTCGTGATCGTGACCGGCGCTTCGTCCGGGCTGGGTGTGTCGTTCGCCCAGGCATTCGCCGAGGCCGGTGCCGATGTCGTGTTAGGCGCCCGCCGCGTCGACAGGTTGGCCGAGACGGCGTCTCTCCTCCAAGCCGGCGGTCGCAAGGCGCTGACCATCGCGACCGACGTCAGCGAGCCCGCACAGTGCCAGGCGCTGGTCGATGCCGCGATGCAGACCTTCGGCCGGGTCGACGTATTGATCAACAACGCCGGCGTCGGGACCGCGCACCCGGCGACCCGCGAGACACCCGAGCAGTTCCGCTCGGTGATCGACGTCAACCTCAACGGCGCGTACTGGGTGGCACAGGCCTGCGGGCGGGTCATGCAGCCCGGAAGCTCGGTGATTAACATCGCCAGCGTTCTGGGGATCACCACCGCCGGACTGCCGCAGGCGGCCTACAGCGCGAGCAAGGCCGCGATCATCGGGCTCACCCGGGATCTGGCGCAGCAGTGGGGCGCGCGCAAGGGCATTCGGGTCAACGCTCTCGCTCCGGGATTCTTCAAAACCGAGATGACCGACGAATACAAACCCGGCTACCTGGAGAGCCAGTCGCATCGACTGATCCTGGGCCGATTGGGCGATGGACGCGAACTCGCGGCCACCGCGGTCTGGCTGGCATCGGCGGCAGGCGGATACGTCACCGGACAGACGATCGTCGTCGACGGCGGCCTGAGCATTACCTAAAATCAACTCCGACACCTAGGCTCGGCGACGTGGTCGAATTCGACCCCCAGGCCCGCTTCGCGCACGCACCGGTAGCCCGGTTGGCCAGCGCCGCCCTCGACGGCCGGCCGCATCTGGTGCCGGCGGTCTTCGCGCTGCACGAGGAGGTCATCTATACGGCCGTCGACGCCAAACCCAAGACGACCCATCGGCTGCGCCGGCTC
>Ga0137412_10001426_pt1 | contig 18556 bp, 10 predicted proteins | sample CZODoug2_1_16fun_FD_122160 | JGI IMG/M metagenome (GOLD analysis project Ga0137412, IMG submission 122160) | Vadose zone soil fungal communities from Angelo Coast Range Reserve, California, USA - CZODoug2_1_16fungal (Hybrid Assembly) | ecosystem: Environmental > Terrestrial > Soil > Vadose zone...
CTTTACTGAGCCCTTCACCGTGTTGCTTCCCCACGTCCCGCTCACCGTATCGCCCGTACTCTCAAGAGTCACGTGCGCATACACAGGCTCCAGCAGCATCGGGCCCGAAACTTCAGCCACCCACTTGCCCGCAATCTCCGCTGCCGAAGCTCCACAGGGCCACATCGCCACCCCAACTATCGCGAACACTACCATCCAACGCATACGCATCGTCATCGCTCCCTTATCGTTTTTTGAATCGTTTCCCCTGCAGCAACCGTAAGCCGCCAAGACACCTCAGCCCATCTCCAGCCGCACAGTCGTCTCATCCCATCAAAAAAAATCTGAGCGTGCCGAAATTTATACCACGCCTCCTCGAACAGACACGTAAGCGTGGCCTTTGCGGCCGTTCGAAGATCAAGGTGTATAGCTCCATCTCTGTGTCGCCACGATTCATTTCTAACTCTGACAATGGATTGCTCGAAACAGGTTCTCGTAATCAACAGTTCCAGTGATTCCAACCTGACACGCTCACCACTCTTGACAGCGTCAGAGAGTCGGTCCACACTGGCATAGTCTAACTATGTCAGTGTGCCGAAACCTCGAGGTGCCATGTGAACCGTGACGAAATCCCACCTGGGACACTCTATCTTCTGATCTTGAAAACCGTTGCTCGCACCGGAAAGATGCACGGATACGAGATTGCCGACTCGATCCAGCGCACCTCGGACGATGTCCTGCAGGTCGAAGAGGGATCGCTTTATCCCGCACTGCAACGAATGTTGATCAAGGGTTGGGTAACCGCGGAGTGGGGTACCACCGCAGGAAATCGCCGAGCGCGCTACTACCAGTTGACGGCGGCAGGCCGAAAACAACTCGCAACCGAGATCTCGCAGTTCGAGCGTGTCATCGGAGCCATTACACGCGTCATTCAGACCGCTTAAGGAGGCAAAGCCATGAGCTTTTTTGGCGAACTCACAAGAAGGCTTTCGATGCTGTTCCATCGCAGTCAGTTCGACGCCGACCTGGAGGAAGAGATGCAACTCCATCTTGAACTCAGAGACCAGGAGCAGCTACAGGCAGGCAGGACGCAGGCCGATGCGCGCTCTGCAACTCGCCGCCGGTTTGGAAATCCCACACGGCTCAAGGAGAAAAGCCACATGACATGGGGATGGCAGTGGTTTGAAGATCTGTTGCAGGACGTCAGCTACGGTATGCGAGCGATGCTGCGCAGCCCAGGCATTACGATCGTGGCTTTGCTCTCGCTTGCGCTGGGCATCGGCGCGAACACAGCCATCTTCAGTCTGATGGATGCAGTGATGCTCCGGTCGCTGCCGGTGGATCAACCGGAACAGCTGGTTTTGTTCGGCAACGGCACCGACTCCGGAATCAGCGATGGTTTTTCGAATGAAGATCTCTTCTCCTACCCGTTTTATCGCGAGATGCAGCAGAAGAACCAGGTCTTCTCGGGTTTTGCCGCCGTCTTCAGCATGAACAACCGAATCCATGGATTCGTGGAGGGCCGGAAAGAAGCCGAGCCCATGAATATCCAGCTTGTATCCGGGACTTACTTTCCCATGTTGGGTGTTCATGCCACGATCGGTCGCACCATTACCGATGAAGATGACCGGATGAAGGATGGGAACCCTGTAGCTGTAGTGAGCTCTTCGTGGTGGAACAGGAGCATGGCGCATGATGCCTCTGTTTTGAACAAGAAGTTGAAGATTGGATCGACGATTTTTACGATTGTCGGCGTCGCTCCATCAGAGTTCTTTGGAACGAAGGTTGGCGACTCACCCGATATCTGGATTCCCTTGTCGATGCAGAAGGAGGTTCCGCCAAACTTTGACGGGTATTCCGGCAACTTCTCAGAGTCGCTTTACCTTATGGGACGGCTGAAACCAGGCACGACCATGGCTCAGGCAGCGACGAATGTAAATCTGCTCTTTCGACAGATTCTCCTCGGCTTTCCAGATGCTCCACTCAGCCAGGAGAATCTCGAAAAGCTGAAGAAAACCCGCGTCGTCTTGAGCCCGATGACCACAGGCTTGTCGTCGCTTCGCAGAAAATTCTCCGAGCCGTTAAAGATTCTGATGATTGTCGTCGCGCTGGTGCTGCTGATTGCGTGCGCTAATATTGCCAATCTCTTACTGGCTCGATCGACAGCCAGAACGAGAGAATTTGCGGTTCGGCAGGCACTAGGCGCCAGACGATCACGCCTGATCCGGCAGCTGTTAACTGAGAGTCTTGTGCTTGCACTCACGGGAGGTGCGCTTGGTGTCGGCTTTGCCGCTGGTGCCAGCCGCTTGTTGTTGCATATGGTTTCAGGCGGGCAAACCACGGTGCCGCTCGATGTTTCTCTCAACATTCGGCTGCTGTTGTTCACCTTGGCGATCACCTGTTTAACAGCTGTGTTATTCGGGATGATTCCTGCCTTCCATGCGACGAAGTTTGAGCTCACCGAATCGCTTAAAGATGGCCGAGGGCAGACAAGTGCTGGAGAGAAGAACCGGCTCGCGAAGGCTTTGGTCATCGCACAAATCGCGTTTTCACTTGTTCTACTGGTAGGTTCTGGGCTCTTTTTGCGCAGTTTGATTAATTTGACGAACGTGGACACAGGCTTCAACAGGGAAAACGTTCTGCGCCTCCAGACCGACGCGAGTTCGATTGGCTATGCGTATGGCGATTCTCGCCTTCTAGGCTTGTATCAGCAGATCGAGGACCGGGCCAGCGCAGTTCCGGGCGTAAGCGCGGCGAGCAACTCGCTATTCACCTACAACGAGGGAAGCTGGAATACGAGGGTCTCCGTGCATGGGTATGACGCGGACAAGAATCGCAATATCAAGCACAACATTGTAGGCAATGGCTACTTTGCCGCGATGGGAATTCCCCTGCTGGCAGGCCGCACCTTTGGGCCGCAGGATACGGCGACATCGCAGAAAGTGACTGTGATCAGCGACACCATGGCGCGAACGATGTTTCCGGCCGGCTCTCCAATTGGACATCGATATGGAGTAGGCGACCCTGAGCACGCCAACGATCTTGAGGTAATCGGCGTGGTGAAGGATGTGAAGTTTGGCAGCCTGCAGGAAGATCAGCAGACGCTGGACTACTACCCCGTCACGCAGCAGATACGGTATTTAAATGACTTTGAAGTGCGGTATACCGGTAGCCTTGATGCGGTGCTGCCTGCCGTCCGGCGTGCGATTCATGACGTAGATCCCAATCTGCCGATCTCCAATGTGACGACATTGGACGAACAGGTTGGCCGATCGATCACGAACCAGCGACTGGTCGCACAGCTCTCAACCTTCTTCGGATTGCTCGCTGTATTTCTCTCCTGCATCGGCATCTATGGACTGATGTCCTACGTGGTGACGCGGCGGACAAATGAGATTGGCATTCGCATGGCGCTCGGAGCAGAACGGTCTCATGTCCGTTGGTTAGTGATGCGCGAGATTTTATTCCTGGTGGCCCTTGGCGTTGTCATCGGCGTTCCCGCGGCTTTGGCTGGAAACAGGCTGATTTCGAATATGCTCTTTGGGCTACTGCCAGCCGATCCGGTAAGTCTGATTGCAGCTGTCGGGGCACTGCTCCTTGTTGCGGCCATAGCCGGGTACCTGCCGGCCCGGCGCGCGTCTCTGGTAGATCCCATGGTGGCCTTGCGTTGTGAATAATATGTGCTCAGCAGCCTGATGACAAAGAACCTCAGACAGTGAAAAACCGCCACCTGACATATCCCCGATTTACCCTGCTATCTTGGTGCCCGGAGGGAACTTGAACCCCCACTACCTGATAAAAGATCTCCGGCTTTTAAGTCCGTTTTCAGGCTCTTCAGCATCTCTCTGCACTGCCTCGCATCTGTTCCACTGATGATAAGGACGGTATGTCCTCGGAAATGAGCACCTTAATCGGTCACAACAAGCGCGTTTCAAAATTGAGATAAAAATTGATTTTTGCTCTTGAAATTATGCCTTGGCAGGGATATCTCTGCTCGCGTATAAATTCCTCGATGCCGGCGTTACGCTCTTTTCCCGACACAAATCGATTCAGACTGAAAAAGCTTTTTATTCCGGTGCAGGTGGGAAAAATGCAGGAAGATATTGAAACGATCAATCGGCGGACCTTTTTGAAGTTAGGAGCATCAGGACTGGCAGCGGCAGATAGCGCAAGCTTTCTTCCGCGGCTTGTGGCGGAGCAAGCGGGGAAAAGAGAGGCACCTGCCAGACCCGTGATGCTACGGTCGTCGTCACTTGAGGTAAGCCTTGACGCAACCGACGGACTACTCTTTGAGTATCGCTTGCTCAAGTCCGGTATACGCTTCAAAGGGGAAGGTTCCGGCGCAGCACTGAATGTGCGGCTGTGCCGTCGCCAACCATGGGGATTCGCCGGAGTCGTGGCGAGGCCGACCGAGAGCAGGGTCTCAGAGCACAGCGTCGACTTCCACTTTACTGCGATGTATGCGCCGAATGCTCCTGGGGCTGATTTCACGCTGCGCTACACGATTGAGGGCAGCAGTATTCGCGTGACGTTGGAAGAGGTCCGGGAACGCGATGGATTTGAGTTAATCTCGATCGCGATGCCTTCGCTTGTGTGCGTTGATGAAGACGAACGCGATGCCTGGCTGGCGCATGGGGATGCTGGCGGCGATATGGTGGCGTTGCGGGAAGCAAAAGCTGGGAAGCTCGGGTTAAACACCTTTTGGGGAGAGATCAACGGAATTCTTCCGGTGATTATGGCCGGTCACTCTGGAGCGGTTTGTGTGCAGGAGACGACAGCATTCATGGATGGGACGCTGTTGTCGGTCACAGGTGAGGCTCCCAATCGGAGAGCGTGTCTCGGAACGACGAAGGTGTTTCGAGTTGATGGAGGCGCTTGCTACGACATGAACCTTGGTCGCGGAGCAGCGAGGAGCTGCGGCAACGAGTCGACACCGAACCTTATCGTGGATCAAAAGTCTGCTTGCCGGCTGGACTTCCTGGAGCCGGCAACTGGAGCTGCTCCCCTCAACTGGATCGATGGAGCGAAGCTGGTTCGTGCCCGAATGCCTGGCGTCCCGAATCACTTTTACGACGACAAATTCATCTATGGGATCAGGACCGATGAGCCCAAATTCCCAAAGCCTTCCGCAACCTTTGAGCGTTGTGAAGAGATGATCCGCAATGTGCACGCGCTGACTGATGGCTCGCCACAACTCGTGCATCTCTGGGGTTGGCAGTTTCAGGGTAAACATACGGGATATCCAGCTGTGAACGTGGTTGACGAGCGCATCGGTGGATATGACGGCATGATGCGGCTGATGGAGCGAACAAAGCCGCTGAAAACGACGTTGAGTTTGTCAGACAACTACGACGACGCTTATCGCAGCAGCCCGGCCTGGAACGAAAACATGATCGCAAGAAAGCCGGACGGCGATTTGTGGAAGAGCCGCGAATGGACCGGCGAGGAATCGTATATTCAGGGCCTGGCGAAATACATGGAAGGGCCTGGCGTGGAGCGTGTGCGGTACACCTGCGAACGGTACAAGTTACCAGGAACGATCCACGTCGATGTGCTCTCGTACTTCGCCATCCGAAATAACTGGGATCCGAAGCATCCCGGGAGCGGCATTCGCAACCTGCACGCAGGGCGCTATCGCGTACTGGAGGAGTTCAAGAAGCATGGCGTGGATGTAACTTCGGAAGGATTGCGCTACCCGTATATCGGAAAGATAAGCATGTGCTGGTACGCCGGCGGACCAACTCCCTGTCCGTTTGGCGGCAAGCCCGTACCTATGCTTGCGTTGATCTATCGCAGGAGTGCAGTGTGGGGCCGTGCGAGCAACCGCGGCGACCTTCCGCTTCTGCTGATGATGTTCTATGGCGAGGCGCAGCACAGCATCTTCAACGGTGATACCCCCGTCAACAATATGCTCGACTCGTTCTATCTTGCGATGGTGCCGTGGTTCCGTCTGCATCTGCTCAATATCGACGGATTTGAGAGAGTAGGGGACAGGACAAGGACCACCCTTGAGGGATCCGGTAACCGTGTGGATATCGATTGGGAAAAGAAAAGCTACAGCGTCACTCTCGACGGAACTGAGGTGGCACGGGACAACTCAACATTCTGTCCTTTAGGTGAGGATCGACTCGCGATGTACGCCATTGCGGATGGTCCGTTGGTGGCCACGCTGCCATCGACGTGGGATACGCAGGACATAACCGCGAAAGCTTTGTTTGCCGATCGGACAGAACCGATGAAGTTTGATCTCGCTGGGCGGCGGGTTACGGTACAGATGCAAGCCCGCCGCCCAGTGATGATCTATAGAGGAAAAGCTGCTTCCTGACGCTTTCAAAAAATGATCTTTGCGCCAAACTGCAACTCTCTCGGAGTATTTCCTTGTGTGGTTGCTAGTCCCGCCGAGGCATTGCCAATCGTCGTTCCTGGATTTCCGGGAATCACAACGTTGTACAGATTGAACGATTCGGCGCGGAACTCCAGACTCACGCTCTCCCAGATCGGCGTAAGCTTCACAAGCGAAGTAGAACGGTCGCTCTCCTGTCAAGCTTCTCAGAATTGGCCCTCACGCGCCAACCGAATCGAGCGCGGTCCGTCGATAGGGTAGGAGGGTTGAAACCTCCGCTTGAGCCGCCGCCCCAAAAGCTGTTCCGGCTGAAAACCTTCCCGCCGAGATGGTGAACCAATCTTACTTCCTGCAGACGATCGCGGAGGTCAGCAAGGAGGAATCTGGGTCTCCTTCGGCCGTCACGGTTTATACCGGTTAGCCAATGGCAATTGGACACCTTATGGTGGTCGCAACGACCTCCCAAAGACAGGGGGATAGTTGTGTCCACCGACAGCTTTCGACAGCTTTGACCGCGAGTGGTTCGGTTATGTGAACAGCCAGCTTAGAGATTAGTAAGGACAAGTCGCCTTGTAGTCAGTTACTGCTCCTTGGACGAAAATTGGCTGAGTCACATAGGCTTGGTACTGGTCGAAATCGTGTCGTCTCCATGGGAACGCGGAACGCGCTTCACCGAGAACTTAGCCTTGTCCAGGCGATCTGCCATGGGAGGAAAGGCAGGCGTGGGACCCCTCCAGAGTAGATCATCAACAGTTGCGAAGAGCGAAAGATCAGTTCGAAGCGTAGCAAGGTCTCGGAAGAGAAAGGCCAGATCGCGCTTACTGTTGAAAACTTCGGAGAGGCTTTTCAGATTGGAGATGTTCACCTGCCAATCCTGTGCGTTAGATGGGATGGCTTCCAGTTGGCCAAAACGCGATAGGACGGCTGAAGCAGACTTCGCACCCCATCCTGGCAGCCCCGGATAGCCGTCTGCTGTGTCACCAACCAAGGCGAGGTAGTCCGGAATGGAGCTTGGTTTGACTCCGAACTTCTGTATGACTCCCTGTTCATCCCGCTCGAGACGCCTGCGTCGGTCAAGTTGCACAACTCGCGTTCCCTGAACGCACTGAGCGAGATCTTTATCCGGCGTGCTGATGACCACGCGCTTAACCCGACTGTCTTCTCGTGCGAGGAAAGCTGCCGACGCCAGCGCGTCGTCTGCCTCGTACTCCTCCATCGCCCACACCACCACTCCGAGCGCGCAGAGCGTCTCTTCCAACAACGGGAACTGGGCTAGCAGCTCGGGATCCACACCCTGTCCGGTCTTATATCCAAGCCACATTCGGTTCCGGAAAGACTCAATCACATGGTCTGTCGCCACCCCGATGTAGGTCCTACCGGCCTGCATCATGCTCAAGAGTGAACCGAGGACGCCGCGCACGGCAGCCACCTCGCGACCTTCGCTGTCTTTGGCGGATGGGAGGGCGTAAAAATGCCTGAAGAGCTCGTAGGTTCCATCAATCAGGTGCACTTCCATAACACCCCCTGAGAATTCCGAATTACACAATTCCGCCCGCAATGTTCGGTGAGTTCATTGACGATTTGGCAACAGCCCAAAGTGGCTATGAAGCCCAATCATAATTCGTGGGTTGAATTAAGAAGGTTCAAAGCCACGACTCAGTACATTTCACCACCCCTTCAGGAGAACTTACGTTTCTGTCTAACGCACTCCTTCCGCGCGCAACAGAGTTCACCCGAAATTGCATGATGATCAGGCGGGCTGTATCCTGAGGCGCGCCGGCAAGATAACTCCTACCTATGCGCGGTTGTCCTTGCAGTAGACACGGCCCCAGTTCGCATATCTCAGTGGAAGTCCCAAAGGAGTTCATTATGGCCCGCCAAATCGTCTTTACATCTAAGGCGGCCAAGCCGTCACCAATGTATAGCCAAGCTGTCAAGGCAGCAGGTCTCGTGTTCGTTTCCGGCACAGCGCCAATAGAGCCCGAAACGGGTAAGATCAAGGGGACCACCATTCAAGAGCAGACACACCAATGTCTGAGCAATATTGCCGCCATTTTAGAAGCGGCTGGAACATCAATGGACAAGATTGCCAGTGCCACGGTCATTCTGGCGGACGAGGATGATTTTGCGGGCATGAACGAGGAGTGGATGCGATGGTTTCCCGCGAATCCGCCTGCACGTCAAGGCGCCAAGCTTCCGGCTCGCCTTCCGGGCCTCAAGATTTCAATCGCCGTCATCGCTGAGGCTTAAGAAGAAATATTGGACAGTGAGAATCTATCGTTTCATCGCCAAATTCAGGAGTGACGAACGTCGATGTTTCCTTTGACAAGGTTCCATCTGCATTGCTCCGCTCGCCTCCGCCATTCCCTCGCAGATCAATCTGTGCCACGCTATACGCTACGACCATTGCAAAGTATGTACGGAATCTGCTGGCAGCTCGACAACCAGGGAGCTTGAACCGAGCACCAGCTGAACCCGCTTCTCTGGACCTCGGTTCGAGAGCACTACCACATAGCTTCCATCGGGATTGCGGAATCCAACATGGGAGACAGGATCCTTTGAAGTTTGCACGGCACTATCTGCAACTCCATTCGTGCGAAAGACTTTTGCTCCGCGGCGCACGTGTTTTGAGTAGTGTGCAAGCGCCCAAAACCGGCCGCTGCGGCTTATCTTGCGGGTCATGCTATCTATGGTGATTACCCCACGGCCCGTGGTAGGTGCCCCCGGCACTATATCCCCTTCCTCATGGTGACCGATATAGGGAGTTCCATTCTCGTCGAGCGCCAGGTTCCACATCGTAATCGAACGCGACCAGTTTCTGATAACGCTGTTGGCCCACTCCGCCCACCGTGCCCAAGCCGTCATTGGGTCGGGGAAGGGAGCCCCAGCTGGCCGAGGTTCGCGCTGCGGTCCACCCTCGGTAAAGTAGGCGTTCTTTTGAGGAAAAGCATCGTGCACCTGCGTCATCGCCGACGGCTCGCCCGCATACCCATGCCACGCTATGCCGTCGATGAACTCGTTGGCCCGCGGATCGCTCAGTTCGGCGATGGCCCGTCCCCACAGGGTAAAGTTGTGGTCCAAAACCCAAATCTTCGTTGAACTGCCCGCCTTGCGGAGCAGAGGTCCCAGGTATTTGCTCACGAACAAGATCTCATCTTCTTGCGCCAACAGGCAGGCCGCATACCGGCCATCCACAGTAGTATCGACCTCGTTTTGGACGGTGACCGCGTTGATTTCCACGCCCTCAGCTTTGTAGGCGTCGAGGAACTTTTGGAAATACCGCGAATATGGCTCAAGATTGCTCTTGCGTATCGTTCCACCCAGCATGGAACGGTTAAACTTCATCCAAGCCGGTGGACTCCATGGCGACGAAAAGAGGAATAGATCTGGATTGAGCTTGCGCGCCTCCCTGAGCAGGGGGAGGATGTAGGCTTTGTCGTGGTCGATTGAAAACTTCCTAAGCTCTGGATCGTCCTGTTCGCTGTCGTCGAAGCTGTAAAGCGACTTCGAATAGTCGCTTGCTCCGATGCAGGTTCGGCAGACGTTCATCGCCATTTCGTCGGGAGCAAAAAGCTCGTGCATCAAGGATGCCCGCTCGTCACTGTGAAGCGTGTTCAGCATGTAGCAGGCCGCATCTGTGAACGCTGCGCCGAAGCCCAGCATCTCCTGTTGAGTGGCCGTCGGGTCGAGCACGATCGCATCGGATGCAATCGCGGTTACAGGCTTCCATGCCAATGGCTCAATCGATGCGTTCCGCCTATCTCGGAAGGTGCTCCAAACCTGCACGGACCCGGTGGCCCCCGTGTCGTAAGCCCAAGCTGGAATCCGATATGATGCCGCCAATCCGGCCATCGTGACGGACACTTCCTTCAAGAATCCTCTGCGCGAACCGCTTGCCATCTATGTGCTCTCTCCTTTTCAAGCCCATCTAAATGCCAGGCGAAGTTCAACCAAACTCTATAGCTGCCAATCTCTTCGGTCAAATGGCGCGGTATGCTCCCCGGATGGCGCGGGGCTTGACGCGCACCCTTCGAGCTGTACGAATTCATGCTGCAAGCGAGATGGTCATGAGACATTTTCTCGGAATCTCCGCGACACATCACTATCCGAGAGAAGCGGAAGTCGTTGAAGCCTAGAAGTACAGCTTCAGAGCCGCCTGCACGTTTCTGGGCAGATTCGCCTGCGAGGTAATGAAGCCGAAGGTAGACGAACCGACGATCGTGTTCGGAAGACCGAATTGGACCCTGTTCAGCACGTTGAAGGCTTCGAGCCGGAACTGAAGACGGAGCGACTCGTGAATGTTGAAGTCTTTGATCGCCGAAAGATCGTTCTGGAAGGAGAGTGCTGATCGAAGCAGGGCCGCAGAGCGTGGCACATTGCCAAGCTCAAACGACCGGCTTAGCCGAAAGCCAGCCGGATTGAAGTACGACTGCGTCTGTCCTGCTCCTCCCAGCCGTCCATGGGTCGAACCGCTTGTTACGGGGTTGACGCCCGGAACATACGTGGGACGGCTGCCCGAAAAGGCTTGGCCTCCTGTTTGCGTCAGGCCGAGAGGGTTGCCCGATTGGACATATGCGATGCCATTCAGCTTCCAACCACCGATTGCGAGGTCGGCCCACTTGGACACGTTGCCACCAAATCGTTGCCCCCTGCCGAAGGGCAGCGAATAGATAAAGTTACCGACGATACGATGCGGTATGTCAGTGGCGAGATTGGAACGTTCGTACTGCTTGATCAGGTAGTAGTTTTGAATGGCCGGATTCCCAGTCGTATTCAGAAACCCGTTCGTCAGGTCGCTGACGTTCCCCAACAGCTTGGACCAGGTATAAAAGACCGCGCCGCTAAGACCGTTGGAGCTGCGATAGGACAGGCCGGCCTGCATGGCGTTGAACGAAGCAGATCCCGCTCCCTGGAAGTTGTAGGTGAGAGAGTTGTTCGAAAGAGCCGTGTTGGAGATGTATTGCGGGAACGCCGAGAGAAGCTGGACGCGCTGCACATTGGCTGCCGCCAACGACCCTGTGGTTACCTGGCCAAAGAATGGATTGGCAACGCTGGCCTGGAGAAATGCCACCTGTGCCGCATCGCCCGGAGCGCCGAAGTACTTCGGATTAAGATCATTGGGGTGTCCGCTGATAGGAAGCTTCACGCCGTGGCCGCCAGCATAGTTGAGGTTGAAGACAAGACTGCTTTGCAGTTGCTGCTCGATACCGAAGTTCCACTGCTCCTGATATGAGACCGGGGTGTTGTAGAGCAGGGCGCCGACGCTCGTTCCGGTTCCTGCCTGCACACCCGCCGCCGGTCCGGCAGGTAACGCCACGCCCGCCGGAAATGCGTTTGCGAACGTATTGCTCGGCACGCTGTTAAGCGTATTGGTAGCGGACGTGGTCTGCGAGAAGCCCAATGTTCCGCTACCAAATCCGCGCTCCGACGTGGGCAGATAGAGTATTCCAAACCCGCCACGGAGGACTGTGGTCGGTGTAGCCGAGTAGGAGAATCCAACCCGTGGCGCTGCTTCTTTGTAAGAGGTCTGCCATGCCCTGCTCGGATTGCCGTTCGATCCCAGGTACTGCGCTCCGCCTTGGAATGCAAGCCCTGTAATGCCCGAGAGCGGATTCGTAACCGAGGGGTCAAAATCTGCCCAGCGGTTGTACCGCTCCCGGAAGCCCATCTCGATGTCGTAGCGGATGCCGAGATTGAGGGTCAACCTGGGCGTGAAGCGCCAGTCGTCCTGCAAAAAGACCGCGTTATAAGGCTGAGTGAATGCGATTGTCGCCTGCCGCTGTAACGTAGTCGTCGTCGAGGCGCCAAGCAGGAAGGCCGCAAACGAATCGAAGGGCGCTTGGCCAGTCGGCACGGACGCACTGGGATTTGGTCCGTTGGTCAACGTCGTATCGAAGGCGAAGGTGCCTAATGGGTTGCCGACGCTCTGCTCGTTTTCGATGATATAGCGGCCATCATATCCGGCAATGATGCTGTGGTTGCCTCGCTGCAACGTGGCCGCGACACCGAGGGTATGGGTGTAATGAACAAAGAAGTTCGCGTTGGCCGCATTACCGATCTGTTGCAGCCCACTGATCGTGACGAGCGGCAAACCTGGGATCTGCTGTTCCGAAAGGAAGTTGTTCGAGAACGCATAATCGCCCGCATTAAACCCCGTAAAGTTCTGCGGAATCTGATGATTCTGTTGATATCCAAAACCGTAGGTGAACTGCAACAAGAACGACGGGGAGACAGTCCAGGTATGTCCGATCCCGAATAAGTAGGCCACCAGCGCCTGATTGATACCGTTCGGGCCGGCAGGTTCATTGAAAAGACCGTTTTCGTGATGGTTGTTGACGTCGCGTGTTCCGCGAACGAAGGTCCGCTGGCTTGCTGAAAAGTTGTGGTCGACACGAAAGTTGAACTGATTCTCCGTGTCCGACATCGCCTTGGAATAGCTGTAATTATTATTGATTCCACTCGCATTCGGGGCCGGAAGAAGCGGCAGAAGCTTGGCCGCCACAGGATTGATGCTCGCCACATACTTTCCCGCAGGATAGCAAGTGGTTCCATTGCAGCCGGCGGGAAGAGGTTGACGCACGAAAGAGCTCCCCACAGCGGCAATATTGTTAGGATCGAAAATCAGAGCGGGCGCTTCGGTGAATATGCCCTGACGCATCAGGGCCGTTGGTACGGTCGTTGTCAGGAACGTACTGTTTACATTGCGGGTGCCTTCGTACCCAAAGGTGAAGAACGTCTTGTCTTTGCCGTTGTAAAGCCTGGGAAGTGTCACTGGGCCGCTGACAAAGCCACCAAACTGATTGAAGCGGTGGGGTAGCCGGAAGTCATGTCGCGTGGGGATCGGAAATGCTCCGGTACGTTTGGTAAAGAAGGGCGCGGCATCCAGCTGATCGTTGCGAAAGAATTCATACAGATCGCCGTGGAGTGCATTGGCGCCTGTCCTCGTCACAATGTTCAGAATGCCGCCGCTCGACCTACCAAATTGGGCCGGCGGAGACGACGTGAGCACCTTGAACTGGTCGACAACTTCAACCGATGGAGTGAGCGGAGGCTGTCCCTGGCAGCAAACAACAATGGAGACGCCATCGAGAAGGATGTCGTTCGAGCCGCCGATACCGCCATTCGATTGAAAATTGTTTGTCGCCGCGGCCACGACCGCGCCGCGCGCTGTGCTCACACCCGCTCCAAAGCTATTGCCCGGCATGATTCCCGGTGCGAGCGCTGCAAGTCCATACGGGTTCCGGCCATTGAGCGGCAGTTCGGCCACCTGATGCGCACCCACCGTGTAGGAGAGATTCGAGTCCTGCGTATCAAGCTGTGCCGCGACGTCTGCAGAGATCGTGATACTTTCAGTCTCGCTTCCGATGGCAAGCGCCAGATCGATCTGGGCCGTCTGGTCCACTGTAAGGGTAATCGTGGCCTTCGCCGCTTTGAACCCGGAGCGGACGATCTCTACCAGAAACGGCCCCGTTTGAAGAGACGGAAAACTGTATACGCCCTCCCCGTTCGTCGTCGCGTGCAACACCAGGCCGGTATCAGTTCGAGTGAGCGTAACTTGGGTGCCGGCGAGCACAGCACCACTGGAGTCCGTAACGCGGCCAGTGATAACGCCATTCGCCGCCTGAGCGTAGAGTTTCGGCAACGACATCAACCCAACTACCAGCATCATGACGCAAAACACCATATGTGAGAGGAAAAGTCCTCGCGCTTTGTCTTTGCTAAACGGGCGATTCGCCGGGAGAGTTTTGCATCGGTGCATATTTGGCCTCTTAAAATAAATTCGAACTGGATAATGTCTGTCCTATGTGACAACCGGAAGAACCTGACGCGTTCGGCACCAAGAAGTACGCTTTATTTGATCCACGAAAGCCTGTTCCCCCGCGTTACAACATGTCCAGTGTCAAGGTGTTACGTTACGCAGTTACGTATAGGAATCAGTTACTTGCAATACTGCCAAGCACAGCTGCGACACGAATAGAGGAGGCCATTGCACTCGGATGGTGCAATATGCTCTTGATTGAGTTTCCCGCGCAGTTACGTTTCGCGTTACATGCGGATTTTGCAGTGGGTCGTTCGAGAGCACAGCTCTCGGCGTCTTATGAGGAATTTCGTATCTATCGGGATGATGAAACGACGGCAACTTCGGAGAGATGGAGAATTGCCCCGTTGGAGTGAAGGTTCTTCTCCAACAGATCTACTGGAATGTCCTGAACTGCGAGTCCGGAGCGAATTGATAAACTAGCCGCGACACCGGCTGCCTGGCCCATGATCATGTATTGGGGCTCCATGCGGAGCGAAGAATATGCAATATGCGTAGCCGATAAACAGACCGGAACCAGAAGATTCTGCATCTGTGACCGCTCGGGAGTCAGTACCCTGTATGGAATTTCGTAGGGCCGCACGGGGACCTGAACGTCGCCCTCATTGGTGACCGAACCGTCCGGACGCGTCACTCTCTGAATGTTGTGTGAGTCGCTGTTGTAGGACCCCATTCCAATCGAATCCGGCTTCGTCCGAGCATTCTGCAGGTCAGCCTGCCTCATGACATAACTTCCCACCATCCGGCGCCCCTCCCGGACGTAGAGCTGGTTCGGCCAGTGGTCCGTATCCAGAAACTCGTCCTTCGAAAGCCCCCACTCGTTCACCTCCTTCTGCAGAGTAGAAGGCACACTCCGGTCATGAGAGAGAAAATAGAAGAAACTTTGTGTGTAGTTCAGATGATCGTCCCAGATTGCTTGCTTCTCGGCATACGATCCGTCCGGATACGTCCAACTATGCCCGATGTAGTCCGTCGAGACCGGCCCGTTATTGTTGAAGTCGGCCTTGTCGTGAGGGATCGAGACCGGATTGGTTACATCGTGAAGGTTCGGCGCGCGGCCGCGATTCTTCTCGAACTCTGAGAGATATCGGCGCAACAACGCAAAACGCGACGCGTCATAGTGTTTCGGCCGGGGAAAGGGGACCCGGTTCGACGGGTCATGCGTAAGAATCAGTCGAAAATTGTATGCCTGCACCAGCTTGTCGCCCGAGCCAGGATCTGCGAGCGGACCGGGATTAACCTCTGGCAAAAGGCGGTGTTGATCATCGAATGCAGAGACCGGCCACGTAAATTGATGAGCAGGGGTATGGGCTCGTACACCGGCAAGGTCTTCGCCATAATCCGCAACCGACTCGCGACCATAGACGTACTTCACGCCCGCCTGCGCCATCAGGTCGCCTTCATAGCTGCAATCCGCAAAGACTTTCGCAGTCCATTGCTTCCCGTCCATCGTGGTGATGGACGTGATGCGCTGATCATGGGCCTGCACCCCATCGTGCTCCTTTAACTTTTCATGAAACCGAGTCTCTACCCCGACGTCCGCCAGCATTTTGCGAAAGATCGCTTCGTCTACATGTGGCTCGGAATGCCAGTTTTCCATTCGATCCAAGTCGTGCAGACCGTAGTGCATGGCAGCCTGCATATAGAAGTCGCGCGCATACCCCCCGATAACCTTGAACTGGCCGAGGTCCGTGGCCGACAACCCGCCAGTAACCATTCCTCCAAGATGGGCACGCGGTTCGAGCAGAACCACATGAAGTCCCTCGCGTGCGGCGGAATAAGCGGTGATGACCCCCGAGGCCGTTCCTCCATATACCACTAGGTCAGAGGACTGCACCTTGGCAACTCCAGCCAAGCAAAGGCCGGGGAAGGTAAAGCAAACAAGTGAAGCAATGAGGAGTTGGCCACGAAGAATAGACGGTCTGAACATGAGGACATCATGCCACGCCGTCAACGCATATCACCGTTACCTGCGGTATGTTACTGCGTAACGTCCGCGCCTGTGGGCGCATTCTTCGTGTAGGCATGGAGTGCGACGGGCCAGCTCCGGATGACATGGTCTCCGTCGGTCTCACTTTCGACGACCATTTCAAAGTATGCGGGCGAGCCATGCGCCATATAGATCTTCTCAAAGAGGCTATTCCCTATCTTCGAAGTCAGCATTCCCACCAAAGCACTGGTGTGTCTCGATTGCATGATGAGCAGTTTCAGGTTCGGACTCCGCCCTGGGAGTACGGCGACGATTGCGGGCTCAATCTGCCGCCCCACAGCCTGGCTCACCACAGCATAGCGTGGCGATTCGCCCGCCGCGGGATGAATATTCTCGACCCAGGCCTCGTTCGGGCCGAGGATAAAGTTCATCGACGCCAGATAATCCCGAAAGGGGTGTAGCGTCGAGTAGGCGCCCAGTGCCACCACGTTTGCTTTCTCGAGCAGGTTCATCGAAGATTCGCCAGTCACTTCAAAGGCGACGCGGTCGGCCACGCCGACCGTATCAAGATAATGTGCGAGATCGATCGCGGCCAGTGTGTCGGAGGTCACCGTGTACGAGTGGTCCAGAGTCGGGTCGCCGCCATTCCTTACCAGAGAAGTGACCGTTTCGGAGTTTCGCCAGGATTCGAAGTCATTGATGGCGGTGTCGCGAACGTGAACTTTCGGAAGCTTTGGATAAGTGAAGAAGACGGGTGTGGGGAGAATGATTTTCACCGGTGCACCCGCACCAAGAAAGGAAGTCCAAAAACTTGCTGGCTGAGCAACAGGCCGCTGCGCCAGTTTGTGCCGGTCCCAAAGAAGCCACGCGCTCAGGATCGTTAGCGCAATACACGCTATCGCCAGCAGAGGCTGGATCAATGTCCGGATTGAAAACCGTTCGGCTTCCTGATCCGGGCCGGGCGATATCGAGACTCGCGATGGATCATCCAGTACGGTAAGAACGTGGGTACCCATCGGGATGTGGAGAAGGTACGGCCCTCCCGCTCCCTCAGTATCGTAGAAGTCTTTTAATTTCCGACGAAGCCGTGATATTTGAACGCGGACCGACGCGTCGGTCTTTGGATCAAAATCGGAGCGGCGGCCTAGCGCTTCGGTAGCAACCGCATATTCGCTGATCTCTTCGTTCCGGTGGGCCCATAGATACAGCAGCAGCTTTCTTAGCGTCTCCGCGCGCATGAACTGCGCGCTCTGCGCTACCCGCTGAAAATGTAGATCCAACTCCTGTTCGTTATACGGAGGTGTTTGTGTCTCGATCACTTCGTATGTTGTGGAACTCATGGCTACCCATTCTAGCCGCGATTGCCCTGAAATGGCGACCTGACTTCCTTCATCGTGATCGTGAAGGAGGTTGCCTCGGAAGTTCTCTTGATGTCGTTGGATCGTCGTCGGTGAACGTCCCTATGGACGAAGAATTCCTACACCTAACAGCGGCCGTAGCGAAGGTCATCCATTCGAGGATTACTCGCGGAGTCTTGCGTCTGTTGTATTCGCCGCGAGCCTGAAGTCTTTAGAACGCCGGGGAGTTCGTGCAGCAGGACCTTTGTTATGCACTTCGTCCACTGATTTGTCGCATACTATCGGTTTTATGTTATTCCGCAGCCTGTTCTTAGTGGCGTGCTTCACAGTCCGGATCGTCGCTGGCGCCCAAGAAATCCAGATCGTGAATGCTGGAATCCCAGGCGAGAACAGCGCGGAGGTCAAAGCTCGCTTTCACAACGCACTCAAAGCGAGTCACCCCTCCTTCGTCATCATCTATGTGGGAATGAACGACGCGGTCAATGAGCGCAAATTTCTTCCAATAGCCGCGTCAATACGTAATATCGATTGGATGAGGAATGATGCGCTGGCCGCGGGTGCAGTCCCCGTCCTGGTTACGGTCCACCACGTAGACGCATCTCGCGTACTTTTACGGCACGATCCGAAGGTCTATGGCGCTGTAGGTCCAAACGAACGTATCGATGAGTTGGATGCAGCGCTTGAACAGCTCGCCACGGCGCATCGCATCAGGCTTGTCGACCTACGCGCCGTGTTCGATCACGCAGGAGGCGCAACTCCTGCTCTCAGTCCGGACGGCGTTCATTTCAACGAGGCGGGTTATCGTTTGCTCGCCGATGCGGTTCGCGCAGCGCTACCATCCCATCTTTCCGCTGCTACAACTGTGTTGTGCATCGGTGATAGCCTAACTTTTGGCATTGGTGTCCGCCCTGTGGGCGCGAGCGAACGCGCCAACGAAAACTACCTCTATCCCACCTATCCCGCGCAACTGGCTGAGGGAATCTCAGGCGCAGCGCTCAAATTTGGGGTCAACTGAGAACTGGCGCTAACTTCCGGATAGCCGACGATCCAGCAATAGTTGATGAAAAGCGTGCGGCGTGGCGGCCGTTGTAAGAACATCCGATCTTCGAATGCGTCGGCTGGCCTAA
>Ga0137412_10001427_pt1 | contig 18555 bp, 17 predicted proteins | sample CZODoug2_1_16fun_FD_122160 | JGI IMG/M metagenome (GOLD analysis project Ga0137412, IMG submission 122160) | Vadose zone soil fungal communities from Angelo Coast Range Reserve, California, USA - CZODoug2_1_16fungal (Hybrid Assembly) | ecosystem: Environmental > Terrestrial > Soil > Vadose zone...
GGCGTGCTGCGCATCGAGGACGTCGCCATCGGCTGCGCGGTCAGCGTGGTGGCCGGCACGCTGTTCTGGCCGCGCGGGGCGGCGGCCGTCGTCGGCAACGACCTGGCCGACGCGTTCCACTCCGGCGGGACGTACCTCGCGCAGGCGGTGCGGTGGGCGCTCGGGTTGGAGCACGAAGTCCCGCGGCCGGCGCCGGCGGTCACCGCGGCGATCCGCCTGGACGACGCGCTGCGCGGGTTCCTGGCCGAGCAGGGTTCCAAGCGGCTGCCGAGGCACGACCTGTGGCGGCTGGTGACCGGGGCCACCCGGCTGCGGCTCACCGCGCACTCGCTGGCCGGCTTGCCCAACCCGGACGCCAACGGCGACCGGGTCAGCGGCCAGCTGGGCGATCGGGCCGACGAGCTGGCCGGCTGGTACGACCGGTTGGCGGCGCACGTCGGCCCGCACACGAACGGCACGCGGGCCCCGCTCGAGCTGCCCACCATCGAGCGGGTCACCACCGACGCCCCGACCAGCTACCTGTCGTGCACGCTGTGGGTGGACGAGCACCTGCAGCACATCACCCCGCACCTGGCCGAGCTGATCGAGCCGGCCGAGTCGGTCGCGGCCACGCGCGCCATCCCGTGGTGGCGGTAGTTGGGAGTTGTCGAACCGGATGCCCAGATGGTTGAGACGAAGCCGAAGCGGTGCTGGCCCAGCGTCCACAAGTCGCGAGATTGCCGTGCAGCTCCCGGTCGACGTGGCCGGACTGATCTACCTCGAACTCTTCAACCTGGTGGACGAGGCGACCGTCTTCGGCGACCCGACGTCCGCCGTCCCGGGCGAACGAGCCCTGGCCGCCGTCCGGGACAAGCTGTTCCCCGGGGGCCAGCTCGCTCCGGACGATCAGCTCCTCACGATCTCGCTGAGCGACGGCGACTGGGCGCTCGTCCAGTCCCTCCTCGAGGTTTCGCCACAGAACAAGGGGCGCAGACAGTCCGATCAGGAACGTCGACTCCACCGCAAGGGCCTCGACCTGGTCAAGGCTCGATCGCAGCAGCTCGCCGAAGATTCGTGATGCCTACGCGCTGAGGGCGGCCCTGATTGCATCCACGGAGCGGTCGACGTCGGCCTCGGTCGTCGACCAGTTCGACACCGAGATCCGCGCCGCCGCCACGCCTCGCCAGACCGTGCCGCCGAACCAGCACGTTCCCTCGGCCTGCGCGGCCGCGATCACCCGGCGGCTCACGTCGTCCGAGTCGCCGAAGCGCACGACGACCTGATTCAGCACCACGTCGTTCAGGATCTCGACGCCCTCGATCGCGTTCAACGAGACGGCGAACCGGCGGGCGTGGGCGCAGCAGCGCTCGACCAGGTCGGCGATGCCCGAGCGGCCGAGCGTGCGCAGGGCGGCCCAGACCGGCAACCCGCGCGCCCGGCGCGACATCTCCGGGACGTAGTCGGAGTTGTCGCGCTGCCCGTCCAGCTCGTGCACCAGGTAGCTCGCCGAGAGCCGCATCGGCGCCCGGTGCGCGTCCGGGTGGGCAACGATCGCCAGCCCCGAGTCGTAGGGGACGTTGAGCCACTTGTGCGCATCCGTCGTCCACGAGTCGGCCCGCTCCACGCCGTCGACCAGATGCCGCAGCGCCGGGCTGGCCGCCGCCCACAGCCCGAACGCCCCGTCGACGTGCACCCAGGCGTCGCGCGCGTGCGCGAGCTCGCAGATCTCGCCGACCGGGTCGAACGCGCCGGAGTTGACGTTGCCCACCTGGGTGCACACGATCGTCGGCCCGTCGCACCCGGCGAGCACGTCGCGCAGCGCGTCCGGGCGCATCCGGCCCTGCTCGTCGGCGGCCACCTCGTGCACGGTGCCGTGCCCGAGTCCGAGCAGGCGCAGCGCCGACTCGATCGAGACGTGCCGCTCGGCACCGACCACCACGTGCACGCGCGGCGCGCCCTGCAGGCCGTCCTGCTCGACGTCCCAGCCGGACTTGGCCAGCACGTGGTGCCGGGCGGCGGCCAGCCCGGTGAAGTTGGCCATCATGGCGCCGGTGGTGAACCCCACCGACGCGTCGGCCGGCAGCCCGAGGACGTCGAGCAGCCACGTGGACGCGACCTGTTCGACCACCGACGCGGCCGGCCCCAGCACGTAACCACCGGCGTTGATGTCGACGCCGGACGTCAGCCAGTCCGCGGCGATGGTGGCCGGCATCGCCCCGCCGACCACGAACCCGAAGTAGCGCGGGCCGGCCGTCGCCACCGAGCCGGCGTCCAATGCGTCGGCCAGCGCCGTGACCGCCGCCGCCGGATCGGTCGGCCCGTCCGGCAACGGTCCGCCGATCAGGGCGTGCAGCTCGGCGGCTCCCGCGTCGGCGGCGACGCGGCGCTCGCGCAGGCCAGCCTGGTAGGCCTGCGCCCGCGCCGCGGCCAGGTCCAGTACATCGTCGGTCATACCGGTCACTCTCCCCCGTCACGTCGGCCGGCAGCTCCGGCCAATCCCGCGGTTTTGGTCGCCCAGCCGGCTATATGACGGTGGGCGACCAAAACCGGACAACCGGACTCAGGTACCCGAAGGGACGATGTTCTGGTTGAGGTGGAAGACGTTCTCCGGGTCGTAGCGGTCCTTGACCTGGACGAGCCGGGCGTACGTCGCCGGCGGGTACGCGGCCCGGATGCGTTCCGGGCCGGTGTCGCCGATGTAGTTGACGTAGCTCTGGCCGGTCGAGAACTGCTCGAGCGCGTCGCCGAACTCGCGGGCCCACGCCATGTTCGCCTCGGCGTCGGCGGGGTTCTCCCACCGCGAGATGATGTTCCACACGTAGGGAGCGCCGCGTCCGAAGTACGCCGTGGCGTCGGGCGCCACGTCGTCGATCGCGCCGCCCATATGGTGCACGTGGTACTCGGAAACCACCCCGGCCGGGCGCCGGGCGAGGAAGGACTGCACCACCTCGGTGACGTCCGCGCCGAGCCGGGAGAAGAACCCGGACCGGAAGTAGTTGCCGGCCCCCGGGCCCCACAGCGGATCGAGCAGGCTCTGCAGGGCCACGTAGGGCATCGGCCCGATCAGATCGGCGATCGGCGGCCCGAAGTCCTTCAACGCCTGGTAGTGCTTGTCGCCGTCCTCGACGGCGCCACCGAAGCATCCGGCGACGATCGCGATGGGCTTGCCGTGCACCTCGGGTGGCAAGAACGGCATCGGCGGGGCCATCGTCAGGGCGACGAGCGAGTTGACCTCCGGGGGCTGGCTCGCGCTCCAGTCCTGGTAGAGCGCGAGCAGCCCCTCGGTGGCCTCCCCCGGATAGAAGATCGGTCCGCCGTAGATCGTCGGGCCGTGCTGGTACAGCTGGTATTCGAACGACGTGACGATGCCGAAATTGCCGCCACCGCCCCGCAACGCCCAGAGCAGGTCGGCGTTCTCGTCGGCGCTGGCTCGGATGAGGTTGCCGTCGGCGGTGACGACGTCGGCGGCGATCAGGTTGTCGCAGGCCAGGCCGTGGGTCCGGGCCAGGTGCCCGAGCCCACCGCCGAGCGTGTAGCCACCGATGCCCGTGCTCGACACCAGCCCACCGGTGACAGCCAGGCCGAACGCCTGCGTCTCGTGGTCGAAGCCCTGCCAGGTCACCCCGCCCTGCGCCCGCGCGGTACGGGCCGCGGCGTTCACGTGCACGCCCTGCATCGGCGACAGGTCGATGACGATCCCGTCGTCGACCGTCGAGAAGCCGGCGATCGAGTGCCCGCCGCCACGGGTGGCGATCTCCAAGCCCTGGCTGCGGGCGAAGCGAACCGCCGTGATCACATCAGCGGTTCCCGCACAGCGGACGACGATCGCCGGTCGCTTGTCGTGGTAGCCGTTCCACACGGCACGGGCCGCGTCGTAGTCGGCGTCTCCGGGTACGACAGCGGTACCGCGCAGCGACTCGCGCAGCTCGCTCACCGTCGCATCCCCAAGTGTGGTGGTCATGTCTTCCCCCTCGATTGGTTGTCACGACCTGTCTAGTCGGACGCTCTTACAGGCCTCTTACAGCGCTTTACGCAACTCGTCGCAGCAGGCGATCCCGTCCAGGCGGTCGCTGTACTCGAAGTGCTCACGTGCCTCGTCGAGCAGCGCCGATGCATCGGCACCGCCGCGCATCGTCACCTCGGCGAGGCTGACGATCGACCAGGCCAGCAGGGTGCGGGTGCCGAGCAGCCGCTGGATCTCCACCTCGGAGGCGAGCGCTCGGCGGGCCGCCGGAACATCGCCGTCGAGCAGCGCCAGCGCCCCCAGGTGGGACAGGGCCGAATGTTGTCCGGGACGGTCGCCGTTCTCGCGGAACATCGCCTCGCTGCGCTCGACCATGGTCCGGCCGCGTGGCAGGTCACCCGCCATCGCGATCCAGTAGCCCAGGTTGCCGATCGTCATGCCGATGCTGCGGGCGTCGCGGGTGCGGCGAAAGACTCGCAGCGCCGCCTCCAACTGCGCGTGCGCTCGGGGCATCTCGTGCGTGAGACCGGCCAGGTTCCCCAGCCGCGACAGGGCGATCGCGACCCCGACATCGTCGTCGACGTCCTCGAAGATGCGCAGTGCGTGCTCGTACCGATCGCGGGCCAGCTCGTAGTCGCCGGCCTCGCGAGCGACGCTGCCGAGGTTCGCCGTCACGTAACCGACCGCGAGCTGGCCGGCCGGCTCGGTGAAGGCGGCGGCCGTCTCCTCGAAGACGACTCGCCGATGATCGGGTCCCGGCGGGCGCCGCGGGATCGGCATCACGTTGAGGACGGCAACCGGCGCCCGGGTATCGGCCAGCTTTCGAACCCGATCGAGCACCTCGGTCAACCCGGCCTCGGCATCGTCGACGCGGCCCTGGAGCGAGGCGATCGCCGCCATCCCGTACCGGGCGGCGGCGGCCTCGGCGTCGAGCCCGTGTCCGGTGGCCACCTCGAGGGCCGTATCGAACGCCGCTCGCGATCGGGTGAAGTCCTGGGTGAGCCAGCCCTGGACGCCCAGGTAGTACTGAGCGCGGCTGATCCCACGCCGGTCGCCGAGCTCGGTGAAGATAGCCACCCGCTCCGCGGCCTGGACGTCCCAGGCACTGATCCGACCGCCACGATTGGTCAGCCCGCAGACGCCCATCAACGCGCGGGCCCGGTCCGGCGTCGGTTCGCCTACCGCGTCCAGGGCGCGCCGCAACGCCTGCAGCCCTTCGACCAGGCGCCCGGAGCGCAGCCAGTACCGCCACAGCAACCCGCCGAGCCGGAGCGCTGCGGGCGGATCGTGGTGGATCAGCCAGTCGAACGCCGCCCGCAGGTTGCCGTCCTCGACGGACAACCGCCGGAACCACCCCGATCGCCCGGTGTGGGCGAGTTCGGGCTCGGCCCGCTCGGCGAGCGCGAGGACCCACTGCGCGTGCCGGCGGCGCACCTCGGTCGTCTCTGCGCCCAGCCGCTCGATCCCGTACTCGCGGATCGTCTCGAGGAGGCGGTATCGCGCGGCGCCCTCGTCCGGCGTGACCAGCGATCGGTCGACCAGCCCGCTCAGCAGCTCGGCGACGACGGACCGATCGAGCAGCGCGTCCGGGCACACCTGCTCGGCGGCGGCAAGGGTGAAGCTGCCGGCAAAGACGGCCAGGCGCCGGAGCAGGATCCGCTCGGGCTCGGTGAGCAGGTCGTAGCTCCAGTCCACCGTCGCGCGCAGGGTCTGCTGCCGGGTGAGCCCGACCCGGCTACCTCCGACGAGCAGCCCGAACCGGTCGTCGAGCCGGGCGACGAGCTCGCGCACCGGCAACGAACGCAGCCGCGCCGCGGCCAGCTCCAGGGCCAACGGCAGGCCGTCCAGACGACGGCACAGCGTCACGATGTCGGCCCGGTTGCGATCGGTCAGTTCGAACCCGGGCGCGGACGCGGCGGCCCGCTCCAACAGCAGGCGGACCGAGCCGTGCCGTTGCGGCTCCGCGTCATCATCGGGCAGGGAGAGCGAGGGAACTCGCCATACGACCTCGCCGGGCATCAGTAGCGGCTGGCGGCTGGTCGCGACCACCGTGAGGTTCGAGGCGCTCGTGAGCAGCCGGTGGGTCACCGTTGCCGCGGCGTCGACCAGGTGCTCGCAGTTGTCCAGCACCAGCAGCATCGGCGCCACTCGGCCGCGGACGTGCTGGGCGACGGCCGCGGTCGGATCGGCGTCAGGAGTCGGCTGCACGCCGAGCGTCGCGGCGACCGCGCGGGGTACCGCCTCGGAGGTGGCCAACGGCGCGAGCTCGACGAGGTAGACGCCACCGGGGTAGGCGGCCAGCATCAGCTCGCCCAGCTCGATCGAGAGCCGGGTCTTGCCGCAGCCCCCGGTGCCGGTGAGGGTTAGCAGTCGGGTGTGCCGCAGCGCCGTCTGCGCCTCGTGCAGCTCGCGCTCACGTCCGACGAAGCTCGACAGGCGCAGCGGCAGATTGTGCGGTGTTGTGACCGGAGCATGGTCGGGCTGGGCACTCAGTTCCCGTCCGAGGTCCTGGGTCTCGGCGGCCGGTGCGACTCCGAGCTCGTCGCGCAGCGATTCGACGAGCTGGCGGTACGTCGAAACGGCGGCGGGCCGGCGCTCGGCGGCGAGCTGGGCGCGGATCACCAGCCGAGCCAGGTGTTCATCGAGCGGGTCGGCGGCGTGCACCGGTTCCAGTTGCCGCAGCGCCGCGGCGGGTTCGCCGGCCTTCAGCTGGGCGACGGCGAGATCGATGACCAGGGCGTGATGGCGGCGACGCAACTGCTCACGCCGGGACTCACCCCACGGTTCGTACCGATCGCCCGGCAACAGCTCGCCGCCGTACGCCGCGATCGCGGCCTGCGCATCGTCGCGTCGTCCCGTGTGCTCGGCGCGCGCGGCGGCCGACTCGAACTCGTCGACGTCGATATGCACCGGCTCACCCAGGACGAGTCGTTCGTCGCGCAGCTGCAGGTATCGGTCGTCCTCCAGAGCGCGACGGGCCGCGAACAGCACCTGGTGCAGGTTGTTCGCACCGGACGGGGTGTCGGGCCACATCGCCTCGATCAGCTGGTCCCGATGCAGGACGTGATCCGGGGCGAGCGCCAGCAGCTTGATCAGCGTCCGGGCCTTGCGCCGGCGCCAGGCAGCGTCGGTCACCTCGCGGCCGTCCACCTGGACCGCGAAATCGCCGAGCAACCGCAAGTGCAGCACCGAGTTGCCCACCCCCAACGACGAAGTATGCGCGCCTATCGGTAGAGCGGGCGTCGACCGGAATTGATACATCGGTAGCGTGCCGACCCGTGAGTCTCGAAGACGATCTTTCACTCGCGCTCTCGCTCGCGGACGCCGCCGACACGATCACGCGGGGCCGGTTCGGAGCGGTCGACCTCGTCGTCGACACCAAGCCGGACCTGACCCCGGTCAGCGACGCCGACCGGGCCGTCGAGGAGTCGCTGCGCGCGCGGCTGGTCGACGCCCGTCCGGACGACGCCGTATGGGGCGAGGAGTTCGGGAAGTCCGGCGATTCGCAGCGCCGGTGGGTGATCGATCCCATCGACGGTACGAAGAACTTCGTCCGCGGAGTCCCGGTATGGGCCACTCTCATCGGCCTGCTGGACGGCCCCGAGGCGATCGTCGGCGTGGTGTCCGCGCCGGCGCTCGGCCGTCGTTGGTGGGGTTCGCGCGGGGCAGGGGCGTGGATGTCGGCCCTGGGTAGCGAGCCGCGGTCGCTGGCCGTCTCGCGGGTAGCGGCTCTGAGTGACGCGAGCCTTTCCTACGCGTCGATCGACGCGTGGGCGTCCGCTCGCGAACGCTTCCTCGCGCTGACTCAGCAAGTGTGGCGTACCCGGGCGTATGGCGACTTCTGGTCTTACATGCTCGTTGCCGAGGGGGCGGTCGACCTGGCCGCCGAGCCGGAATTGTCACTGTGGGACATGGCCGCGCTCGCCCCGATCGTGGTCGAGGCCGGCGGACGGTTCACCGGCCTGAACGGGGTGGACGGCGTCGAGCAGGGCAACGCCGCCGCCAGCAACGGCCTGCTGCATGACGCCTTCCTGGCGGCCATCGGTACGCCGCCGGCGTGACCAGCCGATCCGTGCTTCGACGCTCCGGCCGATCGCTCCCCACGTCCATGATCAAGAGGGAGAAGTGGTCGCCAGGGCGACCACTTCTCCCTCTTGATCATGAAACCTGGGAGGCACGCCCCAGATCAGGCGGCGGCGCGCTGCACGCCGAGCCGTCGCCGCTCGGGCAGCAGCAGGCAGCTGTCGCCGAACTCGTGCCACAGGTACCCCTCGGCCAGCGCCTCCTGGTAGGCGGACGCGACCAGGTCGGCGCCGGCGACCGACTCGAGCAGCAGCAGGTGCGACGCGCCGGGCGCATGCCAGCCGGTGATCAAGCCGTCGACGACCCGAGCCCGGCGCCGCGGGCCGAGCACCAGATCCGTCCAGCCCGACGCGGCAGCGACCCAGCCGTCCACGTGGGCGACCGTCTCCAACGCTCGGGTCACCGTCGTGCCGACCGCGACGATGCGACCACCGGAGGCCCGGGTGAGATTGACCAACCGCGCGGTCGAGGACGGCACCCGATATCGCTCGCGCAGGGGTGGCTCACCCTCCTCGAGCGACGAGACGCCGGTGTGCAGGGTGATCGGGGCGACCCCGACGCCCGCGCTGACCAGCGACGTGACCAGCTCGGCGGTGAACGGCCGTCCCGCGCTGGGCATCTCGGCGCTACCGGGATCCCGGGCGAACACCGTCTGGTACGCGTCGATCGGCGGCCGATCCCGTACGTAGGAGTACGTGATCGGACGTCCGTAGCGCGCCAGGTAGGTCTCGACATCGCCCTCGACGGCGACATCGGCCGACCAGAGCCGATCCGAACCGCGGTACGGCGCGAGCAGCGTCAGGCCGACGCCGATCGCCAACCCGATCCGCTCTCCGGCGACGGCATCCGGCACCGGCCCGGTGGCGTCGATCCGCGGACGCACCTCCACCAGCCACGTCCCGTCGTCGAGCGCGGTCGAGAAGTGGACGGTGACCTCGCGACCATCCGACCGGGTGCCGTCGACGGCGGCGGCCAGGGTGGCCGAGGTGTTCACCACGACGAGGTCGCCCGGCGCGAGGAATCCGGCGAGGTCGGCGAAGTGCGCGTGCTCGGTGCCGCCCGGCCGGGCCACCAGCAGCCGCACCTGGTCGCGGGCCAGGCCGCGCTGCTCGGGTGGTTCGCCGGCCGAGAGCTCGTCCGGCAGGTCGAAAATCATCGGGCCGCCTCCACCACGCTGTAGTCGCTCGCCCGGTATCGCCCGCTGGGTGGGCGCTCCTCGAGCAACCGCAACAGCGCCGGGACGATCGCCTCGGGCACCGGCCGGTCCGAGATGTCCTCGCCGGGGAAAGCCGCCTGGTGCATCTCGGTACGCATGTCGCCCGGGTCGACGGCGTAGACGGAGTTGCCCGGCCGCTCGGCGCCGAGAATCGCGGTGAGATGGTCGAGGGCCGCCTTCGCCGAGCCGTATCCACCCCAGCCCTCGTAGGGCTCGACGGCGGCATCGGAGCTGACGTTCACGACCGCGGCCCGCTCGGCGAGTAACGGCAGCACCTGCTGGGTCAGCGCCAGCGGGGCGATCACGTCCACCTCGTACACCCGCGCCAGCTCGTCCAGCGGGTATTCAGCCAGGCTGGGCATCGGGCTGGGGCCGAGGTAGCTCGCGTTGTTGACGAGCAGGTCGAGCCGGCCAAGATCCCGAACGGCAGCGGCCAACGCCTCGCGGTGCCGCGCGTCGGTGATGTCTCCAGCGACGGCCACCGCTGTCGGGAGTTCGCGGGCGACCGTCTCGAGCGCCTCCGCGCCCCGGGCGTCGAGGACGAGCGCCCAGCCGCGTTCGGCGAGCCCGCGGGCCAACGCGCGGCCCAAACCCTTGGACGCTCCAGTGATCAATGCGACAGGCATGTCAGCGGCTCCTTGCGAGATCGAGGTGTTACCGCCATCCTGATAGTTGAAGTCAACTTCAAGTCAAGGAGCTAAGCCCAGTGCGAACAACAGATCTGCTCACGGTCGGCGAAGTGGCACACCGCAGCGGGTTCGCCGCGTCGGCGCTGCGCTTCTACGAGCGGCAGGGTCTGCTGCACGCGACCCGGACGTCCGGCGGGCAGCGCCGCTATCAGCGCAACGTGTTGCGCCGGCTGGCGTTCATCCGGGCGGCTCGCAACGTCGGGCTCTCCCTCGACGAGGTGGCCGCGGCCCTGGACACCCTGCCCGAGGCGCGCACCCCGACGAAGGAGGACTGGTCGCGGCTCTCCCGGAGCTGGCGGCACCGCCTGGACGACGAGATCGCGGCATTGACCAAACTGCGTGACGGGCTGGACGCGTGCATCGGGTGCGGCTGCCTGTCTCTGCGTACCTGCGCCTTCACCAACCCGGACGATGTCATCGCCGGGCGCGGACCGGGGGCCGGGTACCTACCGGCGCTACTGCGCGCCGACGGACACTAGCGCTCCTCGGCGCGCGCCTGCTCGGTGAACATTGCTGCCTTCTTGCGCCGGCCGGGAACGGCGAACGGCGCCTTGGCCCGAATCTCGGCCATGGTGCGCCGGGTCAGGCTCACGGAGCTCTCGCCGGGTTGAGCCTGTCCCCCGTCCGGCTCGAAGAACTCGACCCGGACGCGGGGACGCTTCGGGAATCGGACGATGTCCACCGCACCGGTCACGGCCACGCACACGATCCGGGTGTCCGGCACCGCCAACACGAGCCGGCCGGCGCCGCTCAGGGCGCGCAGTGGCCGGCCTCGGGACACGGTCCCCTCGGGGAACACCCCGACGCAGGCGCCCGCGTTCAGCCGCTCGATCGCGGCGGACAGCGCCTGGGTGTCACCGCGTCCGCGATCGATCGGGATCTGGCCCATGTGGTCCAGCACCCAGCCGAGCGCACGTACCTTCCACAGAGACGACTTGGCCAGCGCCCGCAGTTCGCGCCGAGGAAGCGCCGCGACCCCGAGCACCACCGGATCCCAGGCACTGTCGTGGTTCGCCAGCAAAACGGTCGATCCGGACGTGGGCATGGCGTCGGCGCCGATCACCTCGAGGCGTCCCCACCACCGCACGATCGGCGAGGCGAGCGCCATCACGATGCGGTACATCAGCAACGATCTGTCCTGGGCCACCCCGGCATCATCGCCTATCCACGGCACGGGCAACGCAACCGGTGCGACGATCACCAGTACCGTTGCCTCTCGTGAGCTACGAGAACCTCTTCGTCGTGACGTTCTTCCACCCGGCCGACCTGGACGCGAAGGTGCCCAGGGTCGTGGGCCCGTTCCCCTCGATCGAGGCGGCCGAGGAGTTCGACCGCAAGCTGCGCGCCGCCTGGCCCTCCGACGAGGAGGTCGACGTGGCGATCGTCCAGGTCGAGGCGACCGACCCGATCGAGGACCTGCTCAAGCACCGCGACTGACGCGGCGGCGACCACTAGGACGCGCGAAGCCTGCGGCGCGGCGGCAGGAACAGGCAACTGTCGCCGAAGCCGTCCCACAGGTAACGCGCGCTCAACGCCTCCCGGTAGGCGCCCGCAACGAGGTCGGCACCGGCAACGGCTTCCAGCATGAGCAGGTGCGATGCGCCCGGCGGGTGCCAGCCCGTGATCAACCCGTCGATCACCCGGGCCTGCCGGTGCGGGCCCAGCACCAGATCGGTCCATCCGGTGGCGGCGACGACCCGCCCGTCGGGGCACGCGACCGTCTCCAAGGCGCGGGCCGCTGTCGTCCCCACCGCGACGACCCGTCCACCCCACGCTTTGGTGACGTTGACCAGGCGGGCCGTCGCCTCGGGAACCTGAAACCACTCCGGACACGGAACCTGACGATCGGGATCGGTCGCGGCCGTGTGCAAGGTGACCGGCACGACACCGACGCCGGCGCTGACCAGCGAGGCGACCAGATCAGCGGTGAACGGCCGGCCCGCACTCGGCATCTCGGCGCTGCCCGGATCGCGCCCGAATACGGTTCGGTAGGCCGAGATGGGCCAGCGACCGCGGACGGATGCGTAGGACGGTCCGCCGTGGCGAGCCAGGTACGCCTCGAGCGAGCCGTCGTTCTCCACGTCGGCTCGCCACAGCCGGGTGCGTGCGGATCCGCCCACTGCGTGCGCGCCGAGCAGTGTGACGGTCGCGCCGTCCGGCAGCGCGATCCGATCACCGACCGCCGGGTCGTGCGCCGGCGTCGCGTTCGAGGACGCCAGCAGGTCGATCAGCCAGGTCCCGTCGGCCACCATCGCCGAGAACCGCACAGCGATGTCGCGGCCGTCGGCCCACTGGCCGGTGACATCGGCGGCCAGGGCGGCCGACGTGTTCACCACCAACAGGTCACCGGCCGACAAGAAGCACGGCAGATCGGCGAAGCGGGCATGCGAGTTATGAGCGGCCTGGGCGACGAGCAGGCGCACCTGATCGCGGGCGAGTCCCCGCTGCTCGGGGGGCTCGACGGCGCACAACTCGGTCGGCAACTCGAAGTAGTCGATCATCGAGTGACCACGACGAGGGTCCTGGAAAAGGGCATGGGCGGTCCTCGCACTGTCGTAGGGCAATGCGGCATTCGCTGGTAGTTAGGTAGATTCGGGGAAAGGTGACGTTACGCCCGATACTCAGCGGTCGGCACGCTTGAGGTCCGGTTGCCGGACCAGCCGGACCAGACGGCTAGGACGCCAGGCCCTCGATCACCTCGGCGGTGGGCAGGTCGGCCAGCCCCGCGGCCGGTAGGGCGATCTTCGACGCCCGGATGCCACTGCCGATGACCACGACGTCGCGCTTCAGGACGGCGGCGTCGACGAGCACCGGCCACTCGGCGGGCAGTCCGATCGGAGTGATGCCGCCGAACTCCATGCCGGTGAGGCGTACCGCGTCGTCCATGGGCGCGAACGAGGCCTTGCGGGCCCCGAGCCGGCGCCGCACCACACCGTTGACGTCGGCGCGGGTGGTCGCCAGGACGACGCACGCGGCATAGGACGTGACATCGCCGCGCCGTCCGGCGATCACCACGCAGTTCGCCGAATCCTCGAGCGCGACCGCGTACCGATCGCAGAACGCCGCGGTGTCGGCCAGCGACGGGTCGATCGGGGCCACCACCACCTCGGCCCCGGAAAAGGACACCAGCGCCGCGGCGACCGGCGGCGCCACCAGTTCGGCGCTGACCGCACGCCAATCCAACGAGCCCGGAGCCATCACCCCCGTAGTCTGACTCAGATGAGTGTCGACATCACCAGTCGGGTGCTGCCGGGCATCGGCGTGTGCCAGGAGGTCGCGCTGCACGACGGGCGCCGCATCGGCATCGTCACGCGGCGCAGCGGTCTGCGCGATCTGGTGCTCTACGACGAGGAGGGTGACGGCGCCGCCGAGAACGTCGCGCTGACCGACGACGAGGCGAACGCCGTCGCCGAGATCCTCGGCGCCCCGCAGCTCACGTTCCGGCTCTCCGTGCTGCAGCGCCAGGCCGACGGGCTGATCGTCGAGCAGCTGCCCATCCCCGCCGACTCGCCGTTCACGCGTCGCCCGCTGGGCGATACCCAGGCCCGCACCCGCACCGGCGCGTCGATCGTCGCCGTGCTGCGCCAGGGCGCGGCGGTGCCCTCCCCCACCCCGGACTTCGTCCTGCACGCGGGCGATCTCGTCGTCACGGTGGGCACGCAGGCCGCGGTCGACCAGGTGGCGCACATCCTGGACGGGTCTGCCGGCTCGGCCGACACCGGCGGTTGACCATGGCGGCGAGCGGCGGCGGCGAGACGCACGTCGCCGTGCTGCTCATCGAGCTCGGCGCGATCCTGTTCGGGCTCGGCGTCCTGGGCCGGTTCGCGCGGCGGTTCAACATCCCGGTCATCCCGCTCTACCTGCTCGCCGGGCTGTGCTTCGGGCAGGGCGGCGTGCTGTCGCTGTCGGCCAGCCACGACTTCGTCCAGGTCGCCGCCGACATCGGGGTGATCTTGCTGCTCGTGATGCTGGGCCTGGAGTACTCCGCGGACGAGCTGCGCTCGAGCCTGCGCGCGCAGGCGCCGATCGGCGTGCTCGACGGGTTGCTCAACGCGCTGCCCGGCGCGGCGCTGGCGCTGATCGCCGGCTGGGGGGCGACCGCCGCGGTGGCGCTGGCCGGCATCACCTGGGTGTCGTCGTCCGGGGTGATCGCCAAGACGCTCGGGGACACCGGACGCCTCGGCAACCGCGAGACGCCGGCCATCCTGGGCGTGCTGGTCATCGAGGACCTCGCGATGGCGCTGTACCTGCCCTTGCTCACCGCCCTGCTCGCCGGCGGTGGGGCGGGCAAGATCGTGCTCACCGTCTCGATCGCGGTCGCCGCCGTCACGGTCGTCCTCGTGGTCGCGACGCGGTTCGGCCGGCACGTCACGACGCTCGTCTCGGCCCGGGACAACGAGTCGTTGCTGCTCGGCGTGCTCGGCCTGACCCTGCTCGTCGCCGGGCTGGCCGAGGAGCTCAAGGTATCGGCGGCGGTTGGGGCGTTCCTGGTCGGAATTGCCGTGTCGGGCACCGTGGCCGAGACGGCGGTCGAGGTCTTGTCGCCGCTGCGCGATGTCTTCGCGGCGGTGTTCTTCGTGTTCTTCGGGCTCTCGACCAGCCCGGGCCAGTTGCTGCCGGTGCTGCCGCTCGCTTTGGCCCTGGCCGTCGTGACGTCGGGCACCAAGATGACCACCGGATTCGTCGCCGCCAAGCGCGCCGGCGTCAAGCGGCGCGGACGCTGGCGAGCCGCCGTCACGCTCATCCCGCACGGGGAGTTCTCCGTCGTGGTCGCCGCGCTCGCGGTGGCCGCCGGGGCGCAGGCGAAGCTCGGCCCCACCACCGCCTGCTACGTGCTCATCACGATCTTGATCGGCGCCCTCGTGCACAAGTGGCCCGACCGCCTGCGCTCGGAACAATCCACCCCTCGCTGAGCGATATGCATGCTGTGAGCGATACCGAGCGCCTGCTCCGCACCTACGACACGATCACCGTGGTCGGGGCCAGCCGCTATCCGGGCAAGGAGGCGCACGCCATCCCGATCCAGATGCAGCGCCACGGCTGGCGGATCATCCCGGTCAACCCACACGCCGACGAGCTGTTCGGCGCCAAGGCGTATCCGACCCTCGCCGATGTGCCCGAGCCGCTCGGCCTCGTCGACGTGTTCCGGCCGTCCGAGGACGCGGCCGAGGTGGTGCGCCAGGCCGTGGCCGCCGGCGCGAGCGCCGTCTGGCTGCAGCTGGGCATCGTCTCGGCCGAGGCGCGGGCCATCGCCGAGGCGGCCGGCATCGACTACGTCGAGGATCGGTGCCTGGCCGTCGAGCGGGCCAAGTACCAGCTGGACGCACCCGGCGCGTGACGGCGAGCCCCATCAACGCGGCGCTCGCGGGTACCTGGCGGCTCGGTGACCTGACCGTCAATCGGATCGGATTCGGCGCGATGCGCCTGCCGCAGTACGGGCCGGCGTTCGCCCCTGACGCTGTGCCGCGTGATCGAGACGGCGCGATCGCCGCTCGCGCAGACTGGCCGTCGCACCACGGACAGAGTCATGGTGGTTTCGTTTCTGGTCCCGCCAAGAGAAAAGGTCCCGGCCTGGTCTAATAGAGCCCGAACCTGAATAATCTTCCACAAACTTGGGCGAGAACAACACAGAGGTTAGCGATCAGGCGCTCGTTTGGTTCCTCGTATAGGGCCACTCGCGTTTTCACTCGGGCCCCCTCCAATCGAACGAGGTTCGTATCTGACCCCGGCTTGGTCTTGCCCCGCCTGAGCCAGACGAGGTCATCGTCAGCAAGCGACCCCGTCGTATGGCTTGTCCAAGCTGCGCGGACGTGTGTCTCGAAAAGATTGAGCGCGCCGCGTTTGTCGTTTGAGACCTGAGCGACGACGACGCCCCAGTCGCGCTCGACCACGAACGCGGAGATGCCGCGGTTCCCCAAGATCGCCGAGACGCAGTTCGAGACCGGCAAGATGCCGTTCTTCAACGAGGTCCAGCACTACCTCGAGGCCGAGCACGCCGCAGGGACCGCCCGCATCGCCGACTCCCTGATGGCCGCCGCGAACTTCCTCGGCATGATCGGAAACTACGTGTTCTGGCCCCGGCTCATGGTCGTCGGCTGGGACCCGACACCGGCCCAGATGGAGAACGCCGTCGACCAGGTTCAGGCCCTCCCAGGGGTCTTCCGTCAGAGCATCGAACTCGCTCAGCTCGGACGCGTACCAGATGCCAGGCAAAGCGGCCGCCAGCTGCATGGCGTGAGCCGCCAGCAGCATCGGGCCGACATGCGCCCCCATGCGATATTTCACGCCGCCGGCATCGCAGATTTGCGCAGCCGCATATGTTTTCCTTAAGCCGCCGAGTTTGGTGATCTTCAAGCTGATCGCGTCGACGATGCGTTCCCGCACCAGGATCATGACCTGATCGAGCGAGTAGGCCGCTTCGTCGGCCTCGATGGTGATGGGAACGGCCTGCGTGACAGCCTTCAGTCCCGCGAGATCGGCAACCTTGACCGGTTGCTCCGCCAGATCGATGCCATACGGCGCCATCAGGTTGAGAGCGCGGATCGCATCCTTGGCCGCGTAAGACTGGTTGGCGTCGATGGTCAGGTGGGCTTTCGGCCCGAGCTCGGCGCGAATGGCGGCAACCCGCTCGACGTCCTCGTTGACCTCGCCGTGAATCTTGATCTTGAAATATTGGACGCCTCGATCCGCCAGGGCCCGCGCATTCTTGGCCATGTCGGCCGGCGATTTGATCGGCAGAATCCGCAAGGATGGGAATTCCCGGACGGCCGCGCCGCCGAACAGATCGCAGACCGGGACGCCGAGCCGGCGCGCCATGAGATCGTGCAACGCGCAATCGATGCCGCATTTTGCCAGATTGTTGCCCAGCATGACGCGGTCGAGATCATCCAGTATGCCGGCGATGTTGCGCGAGTCGCGTCCGATGAGGGGTTTGCACAGGGCATCGAGCGCGCCTTTTACAGCCGCATGCGGCGCGCCGTAGTGGTTCATCGTGGCGGCGTAGCCGTAGCCGACGGTGCCGTCTTCCGCCCGAATGCTGACGGTCCACCCCTGCGTCACCGGACTCGCCGCGAGGGCGAATTTCCAGTCTTTGTCTTTTCTCGGCAGAATCGTTTCCTCGATGAGCGTCTCGACGATCTTCATCCAGGTCCCTCTCCTGTTTGTTCTCTGGGCACAGAGCTAAAGCGCGATCGATTGATATTGAACCGGCTCATCAAACTCCGCTCGTCCCCGCGGATGCGGGGACCCAGGCTTTGCAGCAAAAACTGGGTTCCCGCATCCGCGGGAACGAACGGGTGATGCTTCCGTACAAAACAGTCATGCTCTACACTGCGGCGATCGCCTCGATCTCGAGAAGAAAGTTCGGATTGGCGAGCCCGCGCAGAATGCACAGCGTGCTGCCGGGCGGATTCTCGGTCTTTGGCGGGTTCGCTTACACGCATGCGACGTTTTCGGACTTCCCCAACGCAGACTTTTTTGGGCCCGTCGGCGGATGCGTACCAGCTCCAGGGGGCATCTGCTCCGGGTCGGCGAACGGCAAGCGTCTGCCATTTTCGCCGGATTCGACCGTCAACGTAGGCGCCAACTACAAAGTTCGGGTCGCGGGAGGCAACCTCGAATGGAGCGCGGTCTATTACCGCACCGCCAAGTTCTATGCGGCACCCGACAATATCGGCTATCAACCAGCCTACGATCTCGTCAACGCCTCGGTCGGCTGGACCGATCAGAGCGATCGGTACTCGGTAAAACTGTGGGGTAAGAACCTCGGTAACACGGTCTATGCAGTCTCGCTGCTCGAGGCCGGCCAAGGCTTGGTGGACGCATTGGGTGCGCCACGGACGTACGGCGTCACGGTGGGCACGAAGTTTTGACCATGAGTCGAACCATCGTCGACCTGTCGATCTTTCTCGAAAACGATGTGGTATCGGACCCACCAGTCTATCGCCCGAAGATCGACTACATCGATCACCGGATGTCCGTTCCGGAGCTCGTCGGATTCTTTCCCGGATTAACGGCAGAGGATCTGCCGGACGGCGAAGCCTGGGCGATCGAGCGCATACAGCTCGTCACGCACAACGGCACGCACCTGGATGCGCCCTATCACTTCGCCTCGACGATGAACGGCGGCGAGCGTGCCATCACGATCGATGAAGTGCCATTGGATTGGTGCTTACAACCCGGCGTCAAGTTGGACTTTCGCCATTTCTTGGACGGTCACGTAGTAACTGCCGCAGAGGTTGAGGCCGAGTTGGCGCGTATACAGCATGAGTTATCGCCTCTCGAGATCGTGCTGATTAATACGCGAGCCGGGTCTCGCTATGGCAGCGACGACTACGTGAGTGCTGGCTGTGGCATGGGCTACGAGGCGACGATGTACCTTTTGGAACGCGGCGTGCGGGTCACCGGGACCGACGGCTGGAGTTGGGATGCGCCCTTCGCTCACACCAAGGAGCGCTATGCGGAAAGCGGCGACGCGGGTCTCATCTGGGAAGGACACAAAGCGGGTCGCGATATCGGCTACTGTCACCTAGAGAAGCTTCACAACCTCGAGGCTCTGCCGAGTGACGGATTCCAGGTGTCGTGTTTTCCATTCAAGATTCGCGGGGCCTCCGCCGGTTGGCCGC
>Ga0137412_10001428_pt1 | contig 18555 bp, 21 predicted proteins | sample CZODoug2_1_16fun_FD_122160 | JGI IMG/M metagenome (GOLD analysis project Ga0137412, IMG submission 122160) | Vadose zone soil fungal communities from Angelo Coast Range Reserve, California, USA - CZODoug2_1_16fungal (Hybrid Assembly) | ecosystem: Environmental > Terrestrial > Soil > Vadose zone...
GATCACAATCGAGGCAACTCGCTCCGGGCGGCCTCCCTGCGAAGTTAGCTTCGTGAGATGCCCTCGAGACTTCGGACCTGGACGGGCGCCGCCGTGCTCGCGGCCGCGCTCGGAGCTTCAGTACCCGCCGCAGCCACCGAGACGCCCAGTCCGTCGACGCCCGCCCGATCCGCCATCGGCGGCCCCCGGATGGCCGAGACGGGCATCGTGAGCGCCCCCGGTGCGCCGGCGCTCCCGGCGGTGGTCGCGCCGACGTGGGTGGTCGCCGACGTCGACACCGGCCAGGTCCTCGCCGCCCGCGATCCGCACGGGTCGTTCCGTCCGGCGAGCACCCAGAAGACCCTGCTGGCGCTCACCATGGCGCCCCGTCTGGATGCGGGCGGCACGTACACCGCGGACTGGGAGGACGCCAACCAGGAGGGCACCCGGATCGGCCTGTGGCCCGGGTTCACTTACAACATCGAGGATCTCTGGTACTCCCTCTGGCTGAAATCCGGCAACGACGCCGCCACCGGACTGGCCAAGGCCGGCGCCGGCAGCATCGCCCAAGCGGTGGCGATGGAGCAGGCCGAGGCGCGACGGCTACAGGCGAACGACACCACTGTGGTGAATCCGAGCGGCCTGGACGCCGACGGACAGTTCTCCTCCGCCTACGACCTGGCGCTCTGGGGTCGGGCGGCGCTACAGCGGGGCGACCTGCGGCGGTACATGGGCAGCCTGCGGCACGACTTCCAGGCCATCGCGGTGCCCGCCAACTCGCAGTTCACCAACGAGCAGCGCTACATGCTCAACGAGAACCGCCTGCTGCGTAACGGAATCCCCGGCATGATCGGGGTGAAGACCGGCTACACGACCATGGCGCAGAACACCTTCATCGCCGCCGCGAACCGGGACGGGCACACCGTCCTGGTCACCGTGATGTCGGACCCGAAGGGTGGGGTGACCGCCGACGCCGAGCACCTGCTCGACTGGGCCTTCACCGCCACCGGACACACGCAGGTCGGGACGCTCGTCGACCCGCTCAGTCCTGCCGTCGTCGGGCCGCTCGACGTCTTACCGGCCATCGCCCGGCTTGACACCGAATCGCCCCTCTCGACCTCACGCGACCTCGCCCCGCCCGGCGGACCCCCGATGCTGTGGGCGGCCTCCGCAATCGGGGTCGCCGCGGTGGCAGCTCTCGGCGCGATGTTGCGTCGACGGCGCCGCCCCTAACGTGCCACGCGTGAGTACCCATCAGATGTTGACGGATCCCTCGAGCCCGATCACGAAGTTGGTGACGCACGACTTCTCGCGCAGATGCTTGATGGCGTTGTACTGATCGCTGTTCCACCAGGTGCGGAACTGGGCTTCGTCCGCGAACTCCAACAGAGTCGCGACGGTGGGCTCGCTCTCGCCCTCGATGACGTCCGGGGTGACACCGACCGCCAGTGGCTTGACCTGGACACCGCTGAGGCTTCCCGCGGCGCCCTGGACGTACTGCCGATAGAGGTCGGCGTCCTGCTGGGTGAGGATCGCGATCATGTAGTAGCTCAAGGGAACCGTGCCTTTCGGGAAACGGGCCGGGTGGCCGTCGGATTGGGGTTGGCGGCGGCGGCCCGTGGTCACCACGCCACCCGGGCGCCTGTCACGGAGACGTCCGCGCCGACGTCGAGGGGCGGTGCGGCCTGGAACCCGACGCGGTCGGCGACGCCGGCATACCGCTGCCGCGCGGTGGCAATCGCGTCGGCCCAGCCGTCGGCGACGATGCAGAACCGTTCCAGGGCGGCGTCCGGCACCGCGGCCGCCAATGCCTCGTGCTCCCCGCGCCGCACCAGGTCGCGCAGGTGATCGCCCAGTTCGCCCCACCCGTGTAGTTCGAGCGCGGGACGGTAGGCGGGCGTGGAGGCGTAGAAGGCGAACTGCCGCCGTACCGATTCGCGGCCGCCCAGGCCGTCACCGTCGGCCACGATGCACAGCGCGGTGACCGACACCGCGAAGTCCGTGCGCGCCCGATCGGCTCGGCCCAGTCCGCGGGCGATCGCGGGTTCCGCCACCGCCTGCAGGTAGTCGAGGCTGTGCACGGGGTGGACGAACACGCCGTCGGCAACCGCGCCGGCGGTCTGGAACATCCGTGGCCCGAAGGCCGAGAGGTAGATCGGCGGCGGCCCACACTCGCGGGGGCCGGGATTGACCGCCGGGGTCAGGTAGTCGAAGGCGTAGAACTCGCCGTGGAAGTCGAGCGGGTGCTCGCCCTGGAAGGCGCCCCAGATGTGCCTCACCGCGCGGGCGTACTCCCCCAGGCGCGCGGCCGGACGGTCGAACTCGGCGGAGAACCGCCGCTCGATGTGTTTGCGGACCTGGGATCCCAGGCCCAGCACGAACCGGCCGTCACTGGCGCTCTGCAGATCCCAGGCCGCGACGGCGGTCAGCATCGGGCTGCGTGGGAAGGCCAGCGCAATAGCGGTGCCCACCTCGACGCGCGCGGTGTGGGCGGCCGCCAACGCCAGTGCCTGGAACGGGTCGCTGCGCGTCTCGGCCACGAACAATCCGTCGAAGCCGCCGAGTTCGGCCTGGCGCGCACGTGCCGCGATCTCCCGGTGCGTCGGGTCGAAGAGGAGCAGGTCGAACTTCATCGTGAAGACCTCGCCTTTTTTTACTATTGCGGCAAGAAACTAGAGCGCCACGACGGATCGGTCAAGACCACCAGGGCCGCCGCGTCGATGACTAGAAAGACAACTCGCTGGTAAGATTCCCCCGATCCAGAGCGAGGGGCAGATGGGCAGACCACGCACAGTTGACGTTCAGACCATCGTCGACGCGGCCGCGCGCGTCTTCGAGCGCCGCGGATACGCGGACGCGACGCTGGACAACATCGCGGCCGAGGCAGGCATCACCAAGCCGACCGTCTACCAGTACGTCCGCAGCAAGCAGCATCTGCTGGAGATCATCGTCGAGCAGGTCATTTACCCACTGCGCTTCGGCATCCAGGAAATCCTGCAGAGCTCGGCCGGCGCCCCGGAGAAGCTGGACTCCTACGTCCGGATGCACGTGCGAGCGGCCACCCAGTACCGCGTGTTTTATCAGGTCGTGCTCGCCGACCAGCACCAGCTGTCCGAGGTGGGCCTGCGCAACTATGTCTCGTGGGCGCGGCAGGTCGATCGGGCGACGGCGGACCTGCTGGAGCAGGGAATCGCGGCGGGATTCGTCCGGGCCGACATCGACGTTCCGACGATGGTCAACCTGATGAACAGCACGTTGACCTCGATCGCGCGGTGGTACCGCCCGGACGGTCGTCTGACGCCCGATCAGATTGTCGACGAGGTCACGAAGTTCCTCCAGGGCGTGCTGACGCCCGCCTCGACCCTTCCCCGCTGACCACCGTCCACCTACCCTGGCGATATATGACCATCCGGTAAATTAATGCTGGACTGGCGCAGACGTCTGGTCTACCCTCACGGGGTCAGGAGATATCTAACTCGCAAGGAAAGTAAGGTGACGTTTCCGTGATACCCTTCGGGCTTCGCAACCGCATCGTCGCCGGACTGTTCTGCACACTCGCCACCACCGTGGGGACCGGCATCGTCGTCCCGCTCGCGGCCGGAGCCGAGGTACGCCCAAGCGCAGCAGCGCCGTCGGTGCTTCCGCGCACCGATCGACTGCCCGCGCCGTTCAACCGGTGGAACGTGTCGCTGACACCGAGCACGTCGCAGCGCGGTGCACTCACCCTGTCCTACCGCAGCCCGCGGCTCGGGATCACCGCGGTCAACTCGGTCTACCTCCCGGCCGACTACCGCGACCGGGGCGCGCCCAGCCCCGTCATGTACTACCTGCACGGGACCGTCTTCTCCTACCTCGACAACCCCGACCTGGTCCCGGTGACAAAGAACGAGTCGTTGTTCAACATGGTCGGGCACGGCGGGGGCTACATCCAGACACTGCTGCAGGACTTCCCGTCCCAGGTCCACCGGGCAAAGTTCCTCGTGGTCGCGCCGGACACCGACCCGGACCACAGTTGGTGTGAGACCTGTATGTGGATCAACGGCCGTCCGGGCGCGCCGCAGGCGTCGCCGTTGACTGCGCGGACCGTGCCGGCCGAGGACGTTCTGCTCAAGGAGGTCCTCCCCCTCACCGAGGCGCTGTTCAACACCCGCACGGACCGCAACGGGCGCGGGATCATCGGGTTCTCCATGGGCTCCGTCGGGGCGGAGATCCAGGGGTTCCGGCATCCGGACCTTTTCTCCTACATCGGTGGCATCAGCGGCCCGTTCGACATGGTCGACGACCCGTTCTGGAGCGGATGGCTGAACAGCAACGGCTACTTCCTCGACCAGGGCTACGGAACCTCCGTCACCGACACCGCGGCTTGGCGCGGGTTCAACCCCAAGGATCTGGCGGTCAACTGGAAGGGCGTCGAGGGGTATCTGCTGATCAGCGCAGGGGACACCTGCCAACCGGCACCGACCGATCCGCAAGGGCGAGCGGACTGCCGTCGGTACGACCCGACCGCCAACCCGGCCGCTGCTTTCGGCGAGAGCCAGATGCGCCGCTCCGCGGACGAGTCGGTCCCCTACCTCGAGCGCATCGGGGTGATCGCACATCAGTTCCGCGCCCCCGGGATCCACGGAGCGAACAATCACCGCGTGTACGCGGATGACGTTGTTCCGACCGCAAATCAGCAGTTCGCCCACGGACACTGAGACCCAGCGGGGCACCGGCCGATCCCGGTCGGCGCCCCCTGGTGCGCTCAGATGAGGAGGCTGCCGCCATCGACGTTGAGCACGGTCCCGGTGCCGTAGCTCTGGGTCATGCAGTAGAGGTAGGCCTGCGCAACGTCAGCCACCTCACCGACGCGCCCGACGGGCAACGATGCACCCGTCTGCGCATAGAAGCTGTCGCGCTCGGCCTCGCTCAGCTGCGCCCACAGCGGGCTGCGAACCACCCCGGGTGCGACGGCATTCACTCTGATCGGCGCGAGGTCGAGCGCCAGCGCGCGGGTCAGGGAGTTCATGGCGCCGCAGACGCCGGCGGCAAGCGCCCACCCGGCCCCCGGGCGTTCACCCGCGCTGCCGGAGGTGAGCGTGATCGAGCCGGAGGGTCGGAGGTGACCGGCCGCGGCATGCACCATGTTCAGGGCGCCGAAGTAGCGGGTCTGGAAGAAGCCGCGAGCGCGGTCGAGGTCCAAGTCGTGGATCGGCATGAGTGACAGCGCCTCGCCGGCGGTGTAGACCACGTGATCAACCGCATCGAGTGACTCGAAGAAGCGGCGGGCCGCGTCGCTGTCGGTGACGTCGACCACCTGGCCGCCGGCAGCTGCTCCAAGGCGGGCAACCGCGGTGTCGACCCTGGACTGGGAGCTGGACGCGACGACAACCCGGGCACCCTCCGCGACGCTTGCTTCCGCGACCGCAAGGCCGATCCCCGACGTGCCGCCGATGATGACGACGCGCTGATCCTGCAAGCGCATTCTCTGCTCCCTCGAGTGATCTCGTTTGCGATGAGATCGACCCTGCGGGCACGACGATCTCCGCGTCCAAGACCTATCCCGTCGGCTGCAATACCCGTCAGGTATCGAGCGACTGGCCGACAGCGCCGTGTTCGTGGGCGAGGGCGACGAACTCGCTGATCAGCCTGGACCGCCGACCCGCCTGCCACGCAAGGCAGACCTGATTCACGCTGATATCCGTGACGCGCGCCTGCACCACATCGGGCCGCCGGTAAAAGGCGGCCGTCGACGCGGGCAAGATCACGATGCCCCGGCCACCGGCGACGTGCTCCAGCTTCTCCTCCACCGTCCGCAGCGTCGGGTACTCCCGGTGGGCATGGCGATTGCGCAGCTCCGTGGCGATGTCGCGCCATTCCGGCACCGCGTCAGGATCCTGGAGCAGATGCTCGTTGGCGAGATCGGCAATACTCACCTCGTCCTTGCCGGCAAGCAGGTGCCCGACCGGCAAGATGACGAACCTGTCCTCGGTGAACAGCGGCTCGACCCGAAGCCCACGCTGGTCGGTCGGCAAGCGGATGTATCCGACGTCTGCACGGCCATCGAGTAAGACGACGACCTGGTCATCCCAACCGGTACGCAGCACCCCCACGTCCAGATCGGGATGGGCATCGCTCAACGCACGTACCGGACCGGTGACGATCAGGCCGGGCATGAAGCCCACGACGAACGAACGTCTGCCTCGAGCGGCACGACCGACTCGCAGCCGGACCCCCGAGGCCAACTCGATGAGCGCCGGCGCGTCAGCAAGCAGCTGCCGCCCCGCTGGGGTCAACTCGGTTCGACGCTGGTCGCGAATGAACAACTGCACACCCAGGTCGTCCTCCAGCGCGCGAATCTGACGCGTCAACACCGGCTGGGCGATGTGCAACGCCTGCGCGGCGCGACCGAAGTTCAGATGCTGTGCAACCGCGATGAAGTAACGGATCTTGCGAAGATCAAGATCACCCATCAGGCCGGCCCCAGTCCGCTCGATGTCGCGCCGACACCGCCGCCTGCGGCATGGGTGCCACGTTCATCCGGCGACGATAAGCGCTGCAGGTATTCGGTTGTTGGTTGACATTTCCTTGGGCTGATTCTTGACACCCCCGCGGCGTGAGGGAGATGTTCTGTCCACTCAACTCGAAGCGGGAGTCCATCTACGGCGGCGTCGTGATCACCGAGTCGGGCACCCACGACAAGGTCGTCGGACTCGTCTACATCGCCGCCTTCGCCCCGGACAAGGGGGAGTCGGTGGGCACGCTCATCGCTGACCCGCCGCCCGGTGCTCCGGTTCCGCCGATCCTGCCCCCGCAGGACGGGTTCCTGTTCCTCGACCGGGAGAAATTCGCCGCCTCCTTCGCGGCGGACGTCCCAAACAAGCTCGCCTCGTTCATGGCGGACGCGCAGGTGCCGTGGGGGCTCGACGCACTGAACGGCGCGGTGAGCGACCCGGCCTGGCGCAGCAAGCCGAGCTGGTACCTCATCGCGACCGACGACCACATGATCCCGCCGCCGGCACAGCGGGCGATGTCCGAGCGCGCCGGGGCAACGGTCACCGAGGTGGCCGGCAGCCACGCCATCTACGTCTCGCAGCCCGGGGCCGTCGCCGAGTTCATTGGGCAGGCTGCTCGGTCGTAGCTGGGACGACTGCGGCAAGCTCGGAGGTATGCACGCCTTCGTCGTCGACGCCTTCACCGATCGTCCCTTCGCCGGGAATCCGGCCGCGGTCTGTCTGGGCACCGCGGCCTCCGGTGACCACCTCGGCGACGAGCGCTGGATGCAACAGGTGGCGGCCGAGTTCAACCTCGCCGAGACCGCCTTCCTGGCCGGCGGTCCGGGCGCGTATGACCTGCGTTGGTTCACCCCGCAGGTCGAGGTCGACCTGTGCGGCCACGCCACGCTGGCCGCGGCCCATGTGCTGTGGGAGATCGGCGAGAGTGCCGACGTGCTGCAGTTCCGCACCCGCAGTGGGGTGCTCACGGCGCAGCGAACCGCCGGCGGGATTGCGCTGGGCCTCCCGGCCGACGCGGCGACCCCGGTCACCGAGGGCACCGCGCCGCTGCTGGCGGCGCTCGGCCTGGCGGCGGACCGGCCGGTCTACCGAGGCCGCGACGATTACCTCGTCGAGGTGGCGGACGCGGCGGCGGTGCGGGCGGTGCGGCCGGACTTCGCCGCCCTGCGCGAGATACCGACCCGTGGGGTCATCGTCACCGCGTCCGAAGGCGCCGCAGCCGAGGACGCCGAGTTCGTGTCGCGCTTCTTCGGGCCCGCCGTCGGCATCGACGAGGACCCGGTCACCGGTTCCGCACACTGCCTGCTCGGGCCGTTCTGGGCCGCCCGACTCGGTCGAACGACCTTGCGCGCGGTGCAACTGTCGGCTCGCGGTGGTCGCCTCGAGGTCGAGGTGGGTCCACAGACGGTGCGCCTGACCGGGGCGGCGGTGACGGTGTTGCGGGGACAGTTGGCTCGGCACAGCTGAGCTGCAGCGGCATCAGGTCGAGTACGCCGCCGTGTTGTCACTGATCAGGCGCAGCAGCTCGCGTAGGTCGGCGACCTGTGTCGCGGTGAGTCCGAGTGCCTTCGAGATCTCTACCGGGATGTGCGCCGCCTGCTTGCGCAGCGCGGCACCTTGCGTGGTCAGCGCGACCTCCACCGCGCGCTCGTCGTCGACCCGGCGCTGTCGGGTCAGCAGGCCCAAGGCCTCCAATCGCTTGAGCAGCGGCGTGAGCGTGCCGTAGTCCAGGTGCAGCGTGGCGGCGATGTCCTTGATGCGGCACGATTCCTGCTGCCAGAGCACCAGCATGACCAGGTACTGCGGGTAGGTCAGACCGAGCGGCTCGAGCAGCGGCCGGTACACCGCGGTGAGCGAACGCGACGCGGCGTACAGCGCGAAGCACATCTGGTCATCGATGAGCAGCGATGACGACAACACGACGTCCTTGCTCGTACGTGCGGCCACCACTGACTCCTCAGCTCTCGGGTGTGACGAGCTTATCATGTACCCAATTAACTTGTGTCCAAGTTACTTTGGTACTAGGTTCCTCCCATCGAACCACCACCGACCCCCCAAGGAGTACGCCATGAACACGAACACCGAGGTGACCCTCGAGACCCCGGCCGCCGAATTCGCCGCCGCCACCGCCCAACCGCCCTACCTGTTCGACCTCGGTCCGATCGAGGGACGCAAGGTCGTCGACGAGGTCCAGTCCGGCGACGTAGCGAAGCCGGACGTCGACGAAACCTGGGTGACCCTCACCGGTGGGCCGACCGGCTCGGTCGACGTGCGGATCGTCAAGCCCGCCGGTGCCACAGGCACCTTGCCGGTGATCATCTACATCCATGGCGCCGGGTGGGTGTTCGGCAACGCGCACACTCACGACCGACTGGTCCGCGAACTCGCCGTCGGCGCCAACGCCGCCGTGGTCTTCCCGGAATACGACCTGTCCCCCGAGGCCAGGTACCCGGTGGCCATTGAGCAGAACTACGTCGCCGCCCGTTGGGTGGTCACCGACGGCGCGAGCCACGGCTTGGACGCGACCCGCATCGCCGTCGCGGGCGACTCGGTGGGCGGCAACATGGCCGCCGCGCTCACCCTGATGGCCAAGGAACGCGGTGACGTGCCACTGGTGCAACAAGTGCTCTTCTACCCGGTGACCGACGCATCCTTCGACACCGGCTCCTACCACCAGTTCGCGACCGGCTACTTCCTGCGCCGCGATGCCATGCAGTGGTTCTGGGACCAGTACACGACCGATGCCGACGAGCGCGCACAGATCACCGCCTCCCCGCTGCGCGCGAGCGTCGAACAGCTCACCGGGCTGCCGCCGGCGCTGGTGATCACCGGCGAGGCCGACGTGCTCCGCGACGAGGGCGAGGCCTACGCGAACAAGCTCCGCCGGGCAGGCGTGCCGGTCGTCGCCACCCGCTACCAAGGGATCATCCACGACTTCGTGATGCTCAACGCGTTGCGCAGCACGCACGCGGCCGAGGCCGCCATCAACCAGGCGATCGGAATCCTCCGTTCCGCGCTCGCCTAGGCGTAGTCGTCTCATGGGCCGTTCGGTCAGGCCGGGACTTCCTCGGCCTGGACCGTCATCCCCAGCAGTCGCGCGTCACCGTAGGTCGTCACCATCGCCACGTCGACGGCGTCGCGGCCGCGTCCGATGACCACGCGCCCGGTCCGGGCCCGGTTGTTGCGGGGGTCGAACGTCCACCAGCGCCCGCCGAGCCACACCTCCATCCACGCGGCGAAGTCCATCGGCGCGGGGTCGAAGGGCACGTCGATGTTGGGGAGGTAGCCGAACACGTAGCGGGCCGGGATGTTCAGCGCCCGGCAGAAGGTGATGGCCAGGTGCGCGAAGTCGCGGCAGACGCCCCTACCCGCGGCGAAGGCCTCGGCGGCGGTGTAGGTGGGCGAGCTGGATCCGTAGTCGAACACCAGGTGCTCGTTGACCGCGGTGGCGATCGCCTGCACCCGGCTCCAGCCCGGGGCCAGGTCGCCGAAACGGGCCCAGGCCTCGTTCACGAGGCCATCGGACAGGCAGAACGCGCTCGGCAGCAGGTACAGCAGGACCTCCGAGGGCACTTCCCCGATCGGCATCTCGGGTGCCTCGGGGTCGGTGTCGTCAGGGATCCGGGGCACCTCGACCATGGCTTCGTAGTGAATTTCGAAGGATCCGGGTCGCAGGTTCAGCCGCGAGCACCTGTTGCCGAACGTGTCCTGGTAGGTGGTGTGCGCTCCCGGGGGCACGAACGACAGGGAATGCTCGAGGACCCGTTGCCGCGGTTCGTCCTGCGGCTCGACCTGGAACACCGCGGAAATCGGCGCGGCGACGGCGAAGGAGAAGTCGCACCCCACGCGCACCCGTGTGGTCGAAACCGTGGTTGTCATCCGCACAGCATGTATGCCGGCCGTTTCCCGGTCATTACGCGTGCGGCCGGATGCCGTCTCAGCCGCGCCGGTAGAGGCCGATCTGCTTGAGCAGACCCACCAGGTCGTAGGCAGCGTTGAGGTGACAGGCCTGGTCTCCGCGGAAGGAAAACACCTCCAGGCCGGAGAACTCGAAGGCGTTGCCGGTGCCCGCGAGGCCGGGTGGGTCGAGTCGGCCGCTGAAGTGCCCGGTCCCCCGCCAGCTGAACGCCGCAGTGCGAGCGTCGTCGCGGAACATCGGCGGGGCGACGACCTCCCAGATCAGGTCGGGGTAGGCCCCCAGCACGTACCGCAGGTAGTCGCTGGTGGCCTGCCGGCCCGCGACGAACCAGTGGGTGTGCCGCGTGGTCGGACTGTCGAGGACGAAGTCCTCTGTCACCAGGTCCTTGACGCCCTCGTAGTCGTGGGTGTTCCAGGCGGTGATCCAGGAGTCGTACCACGCAACGGCGAACTCGCGGTCGAGCGAGCCGGGCTCGGCGGTCGGGACAGTGGGGAGCGTCATGGTTCAAAATCTCACAACCCCACGGCGACGGCGTCCATCAGGGTCTGCGCCGCCGCTGGCCGGGGCGCTGCTCGGTAAGCCACCAGGGCGTCAGCAACTCCTCGCCACCGGTGGTGGCCTCGTCGAGTGTGCGGTCGATGACCGCCGCCTCGCGGGCGTCGGCGCGCACCCACCGCACGGCGAGGATCGCCAGGAACGGCAGGTCGATGAGGTCGGCCAGGATCCACAGCACCTGGCCCGCGATGTGCTGGTCACGGATGGCGGGGGGGCCCCAGGGACGATGGATGGTGCCCCAGTAGTCACCGGCCAATAGGTCCGTCCGCAGCCGCACCAGCAGGCCGGGGATGGCGTCGATGATGAGCTCGAGGATCCCGACCATCACCCCCACGCCGATGGACAACGAGGTGGCCGGGGCACCGTCGCCGACGAGGGGAAGTAGCACCACCACGCTGATGATCAACACGAGCAACGTCACGGCTTGGTCGAGCAGGTCATGGCGCAGGGTCGCGCCCAGCACCGGGGTGAACAGCACCCACGCGAACAACAACGGGACCACGAGCGGAGCGACCAGCGGACTCTCCACCCCGCGCCACACCGCGCCACCGAACGCCGTGCGCCGGGGACGGGTGGCTGCGCGCAGCAGCGTGCCCGGCCGACCGGCGGCCAGTAACGCGGGCACCACGGTGGTCAGCAGGCCCAGTCGCAGCGCGTAGGCCCAGAACAGCCGGCCGTGGTAGGCGCCCAACACGGACATGCTGGTAACCACGAATCCGCCGAGGCCGGCCACCAGGAAGGTCGCGGTCCGGGCGACCGGCCACTGCTCACCGCGGGTGCGCACCCGGTGCACGCCGACCAGGTACGCCGCCCCCGCCATCAGCACCGCCACGACCAGCACCGGCTCGAACACCCAGTGCCGCGGGGCGACCCCGAGGGTGAGCGCGGGCAGCGCCTCGACTCTGGCGATCACCCGCCGACCGTACGCCTGCCGATCAGGACAACGCGTCGAGCAGCAGCGCAAGCCCGGCCGCGGCGAAGGACTCCATGTTCGCCGGGCGATCGTCGGACCCCGTCAGCACGTGCTGCGTCTGCGTCTCGCCGTCCGGGCGGCACACCGCGACCCAGGCATGCCCCGCCGGGTCGCCGTAGGGGTTGCCGCTCGGACCGGCCGCGCCGGTCTCGCCGAATCCCCAGTCCGCGGCCAACTTCGCGGCGCCCGAGGAGGCCAGCCAGCGGGCGAAGGGCTCGCTGGCACTGCGCACTCCGGCCGGCCACGGCGCGACGCCGGCCAGTTGCTCCTTGGCCCCGTCGAGCGTGTAGATCACGATGCCGCCGCGGTAGTACGCCGAGGCACCGGGGACGGCGAGCAACGCGGCCGAGATCAGACCACCGGCGGAGGACTCGACGACCGCGATCGTTTCGCCGCGCGCTTTGAGCCGATCGGCGATCGCCGCGGCCGGTTCGGTCAGGGCAGGAGGGAGCATCGGCCCATGCTAGGAGTCACGAACGCGGTCGGCCGGGCAATACCGGCGAACAGGTGGAAACGTGAGCAGTTCACCTCGGGACCCTAGCCCGGTCCTCTGGCCGCCGGACCCGCGCGCGCAACGATCAGGTAATACCTCGGCGGTGTCGGCCACATGATCAACCCGCGGTGCGCCACCGTAGGGCCTCAAAGCCGTGGCACAGGGCATCCGCCCGCCGGCCGCTGTGACAGGGGTGGACTCGGACATGACACACAGGACTCGCACCGGCCGAGCGGTACTGCTCGTCGCCGCCATCGCCCTCCCACTGACCGCGTGTGGCGCCGCGAAGGACTCGGCGTCCTCCCCGGCCGCGAGCGCGGGCCCGTCCTCGACCGCGATGGCGACCTCAGCACCGGCCGGGTCCGACGGCGCACCCGTCTCGAATCCCGGCACCGGTCCGGCCTTCGGCGTGCGGGCCGCGCACATCATGTCCTACGACTGGCCAAACGCGTCGCTGCGCGACCCGATCATGGCGCTGATCAAGGAGAAGAAGCTCGACACCGTCCAGCTGGACATCAAGGACGAGGACGGCAACGTCGGCTACGACTCGCAGGTCCCGCTGGCCAAGCAGGCCGGCACGACGTTGCACAAGAGCTACGACATCGCCGAGGCCGTCAAGATGATCCACGACGCCGGCGCGAAGGTGGTCGGGCGCATCGTCGCCTTCCGCGACCCGCGCCTGGGCAAGTGGGCGCTGAACAACGGCCACATGGACTACCTGATCCAGAACACCTCCGGCGGCGCCTACGCCGCGGGCAACTACGGCACGGCGGCCTTCACCAACTTCGCCAACCCCGACGTGATCGAGTACAACGTCGGGCTGGCGGAGGAGGCTGCGAAGGCCGGCTTCGACGGGATCATGTTCGACTACGTGCGCAAGCCGGAGAACACCGGCCAGGTCTACCCGGGCATCGGCTCGAAGACCCCGTCGCAGGCGATCGCGGACTTCCTGGCGACGGCCGCAGCCCGCATCCACGCTGCGGGTGCCCAGGCCGGCGCGGCGGTGTTCGGCGTCGCGGCGTTCACACCCACCCTGATCGCGCAGGACGTCCCGGCGATGGCGAAATCGTTGGACTTCATGTCGCCGATGATCTATCCGTCGCACTGGGGCAAGGGTGAGTACTCGGTGTCCTCGCCGGTGAACCAGCCCTACGACATCGTCAAGCGCTCGCTGCTGGACTTCAACCGCCTGGTGCTCGGCACCAACTGCGCGATCGTGCCGTGGATCCAGAACTTCAGCTGGCCGATCCCCTACTCCGCCAGCGATGTGGGCGCGCAGATCCGGGCTGCCAAGGACGTCGGCATCAACAGCTTCTACCTGTGGAACGACTCCTCGAAGGTCGGCCTGGGCGCCCCGGCGTTGGAGGCCCGCGACGCCTCGACCGACGCCCCCGGCACGATCAGGTACTCGATCAACAAGCCGGGCAACGCCTCCGACGGCACCACGGACAAGGAGAAGGCCAAGATGTTCATCGACGCCTGGCTGGCGTACGTGGACGGCGGCAGGAAGGGCACCTTCGTCGATCCGACGAACCCGACCACGAGCGCCTCGTCCGCGCCGACGTCGTCCTCGTCGAGTTCCTCGACGTCCTCGCCGACTCCCACGTCGACGCCGTAACCCCGATCCACCAGCGACGCCTCCGGATGATCCGTCCGGGGGCGTCCGCCGTTTGTGCTCAGGGCGCGGCCGGCAGATACCGCGACCAGCCCGCGGCACACAGCGCCGTACACGCTGCGGCAACGAGACCGGCGACGGCGAGCATGACCGGATAGCTGAGCCAATGACCCAGCGCCGCGAGCACCGCGGGTAGCAGGAACCCGAGGTAACACAGGGCGTAGTAGGTGCCGGTCAACCCGGCGAGTTCATCGGGCCCGGCGATGCGCTGCACCTCCAGCAGCCCCGACACGATCGCGATGCCGTACGCGACGCCGAGCAGGAGCGCGACGGGCACGGCAAGCCAGGGCGAACCCGTCGCGGCGGTCAGGGCAGCCATCGCCACCCCGAGGGTCAGCAACACCATCGACGCGACAATCGCGCGCGACGTCCGGTGATCGTCCAGGCGTCGCGCCAGGGGCTGGACGAGAACGGCGGTGCCCAACGTCGCCACGGCCAGACCCGCGGTGAACAGCAACGCCCCCGACCCGACGGCGTCCTCGACCTGCTGGGGAACGATGGCATAGGCGATGGCCGCGGAGCCGAACACCCACGGGGCCATCGGCAGCACGACCCACAGAAAGCGCGGGTGTCGTGCGGCCGCCACCCGCAGGTGTCGCAGCCGCGGCCGTTCCCCGGTACGCGGGCGGGTCTCCGCCGTGCGCGCCCCGGTCACGGCGACGATGGCCACCACGCACAACAGAGCATGCGTCAGATACGGCAGGGTCAGCGCGGGCGTGGCGTAGTTGGCCAGCAACCCGGCCGAGGCCGCGCCCAACGCGAAGCCCAAGGTGAGCCAGATCGCCGATCGTCGGGCGCCGGTGCCGGGCCGCCCGCCGGCCACGGACAATTCGCTCATCCAGGACGTGCCGACCGACATGGCCACGCCGACGGCAACGCCGCTGAGCAAGCGGCCGGTGACGATGCCCGGGTAACCACCGTGCACACCCAACGAGAGCAGCAGCGTCCCCAGCAGGGCGGCCCACAGACCGGCCAACAACACCGGGCGACGGCCCACCAGGTCGGACATCGCGGCCGCAACGAGCAGCCCCGGAATGAGGCCGAACACATAGGCACCGAGGAACACGTCGACATCGAGTTGCGAATAGCCGCCCACCTGCCGGTACACCCGGAGCAGGGGGGTGAACTGATTGCCGCCCCAACCGATGACGAACATGGCGAGCGCCACCCGACGCCAGGCATGCGTCCCGGCGAGGACGCCGACCCACCCGGCGCGGGCCGGTCGCCTCGCCGCAGGAAGGCAGGCGGGGAGGACCGCCGTGTCGACGCTCACCCGTCCGCCCCGTCGCCGAAGGCAGCAAGGAAGGATCGGTCGAGGCCGCCCAGCACAACCTGATGGGTCGTCAGCAAATGGCGACCCAGCACAATCTCGAACTGCGTGACATCGGCGGCAACGACCAGTTCGGCGAGCCGACGGTGCTCACCGATCAGCACCGCCAGGTGTTCGACGCGTCCGCCGACGGCACCGAGGGTCATGCGGCGTTGGCGGTCGGCCAGACCGGCGTAGCAGCGATCCGCGATCGGGTTGCCGGAGGTGGTCACGATTGCCCGGTGGAAAGCGGCGTCGGCAGCCGCGAAGCCTGCCAGGTCACCGGCCGCGGCCAACCGGTCCTGGTCCGCCAACAGGCCGGCGGCGAGCGCCGCGAAGCCCTCCCGAACCTCGGCACCCGCCCGGGTCATCCGCCGTACCGCGGACACCTCCAGTGCGTGGCGGATCTCCAGCACGTCGGCGGCCTCGCCGGTCCGGATCGGGACCACGACCGCCCCGCGCCGCGGCGCAAGTTCCAGCAGGTCCTCGGCCTCGAGCTTGCGGAACGCCTCGTGCACGGGGGTCCGGCTGACCCCGAGCCGGGTGGCCACCTCGACCTCGCTCAACAGGCTGCCACCGCCGAGCACCCCGTCGAGGATCTCCTGTCGGACCTGGTCATAGGCGCGCTGGGCCGCGGGCGCTGATGAGTTCACGGACCGAGCATAACACCTTGCATGCAAGCTTGCATGCAAGGCGGGACAGCCTGCGAGACTTGCCTCATGAGCGACCTGACCCACCGCGAATCGATCCTCATCGAGGCCTCCCCCGAGGCCGTCTACGACCTCGTCTCCGACGTCACCCGCACCGGTGAGTGGAGCCCGGTCTGCAAGCGATGCTGGTGGGACGAGGGCGCGAAGGGCGTGGTCGGTGATGTCTTCACCGGTCGCAACGTGTTACCCGAGCGCACCTGGGAAACCCGGTGCACGGTGATCGCCGCCGACCGCGGCCGCGAGTTCGGCTGGATCGTCGGCGACAACCTGGTGCGCTGGGTCTACTCGATGCAGGCCGAGGGCAACGGCACTCGACTGACCGAGGCGTGGGAGTTCCTGCCCGACGGCATCACGTTCATCAGCGGCCGCTACCCCGACACCGCCGAGGCCGAGATCGCGGCCCGGATCGAGCGGGCGCACCACGGAATCACCGAGACCCTGGGCGCGATGAAACGGCTTGCGGAGACCGGCTGACCGTTCGTGAGCATGGCCGCGGGCAGCCGGACTGCGAGTCATTCCTGACGCTGTGCCACCCCGGCGAGCAGGTCCGCCCCGGCGAGGGCCGCAGCGGTGCCGTGCGTGGTGACCCAGCCCGCGAGCAACTCGCGGGTGGGTCGAGGCAGTTGAAGGTCCAGTTCGACGTACATGCAGGGCAACGCGCGCAGCAGTACTTCGAGCGCCGCCGCAGTGATGCCGTCGCCCGCGACCACCTCGATCCGCGTTCCGTCCCGCATGGTGGTCTGGTCGCTGATATCCCGGATCACGTCCCGACCCAAGGCACGATTCATCGCCACGGCGAGCTCGGCGATCTGGTTGGTCAGCTGCGACGGTCCTCGTCCCGGCGGGACGCCGACGACGTGCACGGCGGGCCGCCGTTGGATATCCGCAAGCCCCGTTGTCAGTTCGGCGTCGATACGGCAGGTCACCAGCCAGCCATACTCCAGCGCCCGCGGGTCCTCACCGAAGCGCGACACCCGCACCGGTAGTCCACCGGGGAACAGGGGCGGACCGAGCTCCTGCACGGCGCCATCCAGGTCACCACCCGCCGCCATCCGCACCGCCTCGGCCACGCGGCCCGGCCCGAACGATGGACGCCGTCCCCCAAGGAACCAGTCACCCAGAACCAAGCCGAGCGGCGTCGGCGGACCGTCACCCCGCTCCGCTGCGAGAGCGGCCGCGCCGGCGGGTGAGAGCCGACATTCGGTGTAGCGGGCGTCTGCCGCCGGGTCGTCGCGACCGGGTGTCCCGAAGTTGCCGGCGTACTCCAACAGGGGAAGCAGCGCGGTCCACGGGGTGGCCAGGGCGCACAGCTCCTCGTACGCGGAGAGCGGGCCGTGCCCCGCATCCTCGGACAACAGGTCGAGCGCGTGGGAGCACTTGTGGAAAGTCCTCGGGGCCGGGGAGGCTCGGTCGACCGCGTCGAGGATCGCGACGTGCAGGTCCGACAGACCTGTGCGCGCACTCATCCGGTGGGTCTCACCGCCACGGGTACCGGAACACCATGGAGCAGAACCTCAGTGGTGCGCTCGGCCGGAGAACGCAGGACGAACACATCGAGATTGCCGAGCCGCGTGCGCAACTGCCACGGCTCCCACTCGGGGAGTTCGGCGCCACGCCGCGGGCGCCGGGTCCGGGAGAACGGGTCAAGCTCGGCGAGGCCGCGCTCGAGCGCGGCCAGCGCGTCATCCGTTGCCGGAAGGAGCACATCGAGATCGCGCGGACGGCGTGATGTTGGGTCCACCAGCCATCGGGCCGTGCCGCCAACGATCACGGCCGGTACCTGGCGCTCACGGAGATGACGGGCCAACGTGGCTGCCGCGGGCATCGGTACCGCGTTCATCCATTGACGATAAGCGCTGCCGCGCGTATCGGAGCCGCAGGTGGTCACACCCGTTTCAGCTGTGATCTGTCGTGGCTGCCTCCGGGACGGGCAGCGTGACCAGGGTCTGATCGTCGAAGGTTTCGACCACCAGGCTGGTGATACTCCCCGGCGGCAGGGCAGCGCTGCCACGGATGTGCGCGGTCCCCGAGTAGCTGGCCTTCCAACTGGCGGCGACCTCCCGGTGGCCGTCCTGCGCGATCGCAACCAGGCGGCAGGTCTGCTAGGGTCCGACCCCGGACAGCGTCAGGCGAAGCGCCGTCCCGCCGCTGATCGCGGTCAGTCGGACGGAGGCGTGCACGTTGCCCTGCGCCGCGGCCACCGTGTACCCCGGCGGTTCGCCACCGGTGGTGCGCACGACGGCCACGGTCACCGCCGCGGCGAGCACGATCGACGCCGCTACGGCCAGGGACACAAGTCGGCGGCGTCGCGCCGACCGCTCGGCCAGGGCTGCGTCCACCAGTCGGGCAAGGATCGCCGCACTGGGCACCGGGGGACCCACGGCCGCGTCCTCGGCGCTGACCCGGGCGAGCAGGCCCGGAAGCGGGCCCATCTCGTACATGGCCGCG
>Ga0137412_10001429_pt1 | contig 18553 bp, 20 predicted proteins | sample CZODoug2_1_16fun_FD_122160 | JGI IMG/M metagenome (GOLD analysis project Ga0137412, IMG submission 122160) | Vadose zone soil fungal communities from Angelo Coast Range Reserve, California, USA - CZODoug2_1_16fungal (Hybrid Assembly) | ecosystem: Environmental > Terrestrial > Soil > Vadose zone...
GCAACCGGCGGTCGACCACCAAAAGCTCGCCGACCCGAAGCTCACGCCACGACGCGGTAATTACCACGCAGAGCGGTGGGTGACGGGCCGGGAAGGGAGCGGCACGCCCGGCTCAATAGGACGGCAGCGACGGGTCGACCTGGTTCACCCAGGCGGTGACGCCGCCCTGCACATGAATCGCATCGGCGAAGCCCGCGGCCTTGACAGCGGCCAGGGTCTCGGCCGATCGGACGCCGGACTTGCAGTACATGACGATCTGCTTGTCCTGGGGCAGCGAGGCGAGCGCATCGCCGCGCAGGATCTCGTCCTTGGGGATCAGCGTGGCCCCGGGGATGCGCACGATCTCCCACTCGGCCGGTTCGCGCACGTCCACCAGATACACCGGCTTGTCCGAGTCGAGCAGTTCCTTGAGCTCGGCCGCGGTGATCGTCGATCCGGCCGCGGCCGCGACGGCCGCATCCGACACCACCCCGCAGAACGCCTCGTAGTCGATGAGACCGGTGATCTTCGCGGTGTTGGGGTCCTTGCGGATCTTGATCTCGTGCCAGCTCATCTCGAGCGCGTCGAACACGAGCAGCCGGCCGAGCAGGGTGTCGCCGATACCGGTGATGAGCTTGATCGCCTCGTTCACCATCACCGAGCCGATGGACGCGCAGAGCACGCCGAGCACGCCTCCCTCGGCGCACGAGGGCACCATGCCCGGGGGCGGCGGGTCGGGGTAGAGGTCGCGATAGTTCGGGCCGTGCTCGTCCCAGAACACGCTGACCTGCCCGTCGAACCGGTAGATCGAGCCCCACACGTACGGCTTGCCGAGCAGCACGCAGGCGTCGTTCACCATGTACCGGGTGGCGAAGTTGTCGGTGCCGTCCAGGATCAGGTCGTAGCCGGAGAAGATGTCCAGGACGTTGTCGTTGTCCAGCCGCGTCTCGTGCACGATCACGTTCACGTACGGGTTGATCTCGCGGACCGAGTCACGGGCCGATTCGGCCTTGGGCCGGCCGATGTCGCTCTGCCCGTGGATGATCTGCCGTTGCAGGTTCGACTCATCCACCACGTCGAAGTCGACGATGCCCAGCGTGCCGACGCCGGCCGCGGCCAGGTACAGCAGCGCGGGCGAACCCAGCCCGCCGGCGCCGACCACCAGGACGCGGGCGTTCTTGAGCCGTTTCTGCCCGGCCATCGCCACGTCCGGGATGATCAGGTGGCGGCTGTAGCGGCGGACCTCATCGACCGTCAACGACTCGGCGGGCTCGACCAACGGCGGCAAAGACACGGGGATTTCCTTCCAAGAAGAGTGCTCTGGACGCAACCCCGCGCGCCGGGCTCGCCATTCCCCGGATAAGTAAGACGGGGCCACCGCGGGGTGAGTTCGGGGGGTTGACTCGAACCACGGTGGCGACCCGCTGGAGCTAGGTTACCCGCTCGTAGCGTCGGCGTTAAAGCGGCCGGTCCACCTGTCAGTTCGGGATGAGCGGACTGTTCTGCGGGGTGTCCGGCGCCTCGAGGCCCGGGGCATCCTTGGCCCCCGGCGGGTAGGGCCACGGGTTGGCCCCGCAGATCTTGCCGCCGACCGATTTCAACCCGATCGTCTGCTGCATCATCGCCGGGGCGAGGCCGTTGGAGAGGCACACATGGCTGTGCATGTGCCCGAGCGCGTGCCCGCTCTCGTGATTGATCATGTACTCGTGATACGCGCCCAGATCGCCGATGTAGGCGACGTCGCCCCGGACCCAGCGCGCGACGTTCTCCACGACTCGCGCGCCCTTGTCCGGCGCCCAGCACGAGGTCTCGATCTGCAGCTCGTACCCGCATAAGTTGCGCACCGTCATCGACGAGGTGAGCGTGACGTGGAAGTCGGCCGGGCCGGAGTCGACCCGTTGCAGGGCGACCCCGCTGTGGTTGCCGGTCCAACTGCGCGGATCGTCGAGCACCTTGTCGACCAGCTTGGCGAACGCGGTGAGGTCGACCCCGGTGATGCCGTTCTCGACGTCGACGGTGTAGCGGCGCACCGTGCCCGAGCCGACGACCGGAGTGGTGCCGGGCAGCACCCGGAACGTGCCCTGGCCCTGCTTGGTGTAGTCGGGACCCTCGGGCAGCACGTCGGAGGCGAGCGCCTCGTTCTGCGTGTTGGCGCCGGCCTGGTCACTCTTCAGCTCGGTGGTGCCCGACCCGGTCGGGGGCACCGCGGCCTGGGCCGACTGCGGGGCCGGCGACTTGGCCGCGGGCGGTGATGTCGCCTTGCTCGCCTTGTGCGCGGGCGTCGTCGTGGTGACCAGAGCGACCACCGTGACGATCACCAGCACCGGCAGGGCGTAGGCGCGCCATCCGTAGCGACGGATGAACGTACGGACGCTGCGAGTGAACCGGCCGGGCCCGGGGTCGTACTCGTGCGCGAAGCGCTCCTCGTCGTCCAGGTACTCGTCGCGTGAGCGCAGCGTCACGGCGCCGAACTCCCGATGATCTGGCACGTGATCAGCGTCCCACACCCTCTCCGGCCGGACGATCAACGCGCCGAGCAACATCGTCTTCGAGCAGCGCGAGGGCGGCGCGGGCGGTGGTGAGCGGGTCCTCGAGCTGGGCGACGTGGCCGACGTTGTTCACTACGAGCAGCCGGGCGTCCGGGATCGTGCGAGCCACCCGAGGGGCGAGCGCGACGTCGACCAGCCGATCGCGATCACCCCACACGACCAGCGTCGGCGCCGTGATGGCGGCCATCCGCGTCCACAGGCCACGGCGGCGCGGCGCCAGGTAGCTGCGCACCAGCCCCCGCAACGAGCGCAGCAGCGCGTCGGTCGACCAGCCCATGCCGTCGCGCATCTCGATCTCCTCGACCGCCTCGGCCAGCCGGTTCGGGGGCACCCGGGACGGGTCGGCGAAGCACAGCTTGATGACCGACCACGCCCGCGCATCGGCCGGATAGCGCCCGATGCGCCGGCGGATCAGCCCGGCCGTCCCCGGCAGCAGCGCCACCGCCAGCAGCGGATCGGTACCCAGCCGGCGTGGACGCAGATCCGGCACCGCCGGTGAGGTCAGCGTCAGGGTGCGCACCAGGTCGGGACGTCCGGCGGCGATCAGTATCGAGATGACCCCGCCCATCGAGTTGCCGAACAGGTGCACCGGTCCGCGTCCGGACTGCTCGAGATAGCGGATGACGGTCCGGGTGTGGGCGGCGATCGAGTAGTCGCGACCCGGTGCCGGGCCGGACCGTCCGAATCCCGGCAGGTCGATGGATTGGATGGACAGCCTCGGCGCGAGCAGGGCGGCGAAGTCCGTCCAGTTGGTGGACGCGCCCCCGAGCCCGTGCACGCACAGCGCGGGCTCGGCGTTCTCGGCCTCGGACGGGGTGTCGCGGACGAACAGGTCGGCCGCTCCGACCCGGACCTGGTGCCCCGGCCAGGGCGGGATGGACGAGTCGAGCGGCGGCAGCTGCGCGTCCGACAAGCGAGCGGTCATCACGCCGACTTGCGGCGAGCGACCTTCGCCGGGGCATTCTTGGCCGACGCCTTCTTGGCGGCCGCTTTCGCCGGAGCCTTCTTGGCCGGCGCCTTCGTCGCCGCGACCTTGGCCGGCGCCTTCTTCGCGGGAGCCTTCTTGGCCGGGCCGGCCGGGGTCGCCTCGCCCCGGCTGCGCTTGGCCGCATCGACGGACGCCCGCAGCGCGGCCATCAGGTCGACCACCTGGCCCGTGTCCGGGGCGGCCGGGACGGTGTCGACGATCTCGCGGCCCTCGACCTTGGCGTCGATCACCTGCTGCAGCGCCTCGCGGTACTCGTCGCTGAACTGCTCCGGCTCGAAGTCGCCGGCCATGCTCGCCACCAGCGACTCGGCCATCGCCCGTTCCTGCGGGCGCACCGTCACGTCCTCGTCGAGGAAACCGAAGCTGGCCTCGCGGACCTCGTCCGGCCAGATCATGGTCTCGAGCACGATCACGCCCTCGCGGACGCGCAACGTGGCCAGCTGCTCGCGGTTGCGCAGCGCCACCTTGACCACCGCGACCATGCCGCTGCCCTCGAGCGCGTCGCGCAGCAGCACGTAGGGCTTGACGGCCGGCTGCTCGGGCTCGAGGTAGTAGCTCTTGGCGAAGTAGATCGGGTCGATCTGGTCGGCCGGCACGAACTGCAGCACGTCGACCACCCGCGCACTGGACAGCGGCAGGTCGGCGAAGTCCTCGTCGGTCAGCACCACCATGTCGCCCCCGGGCAGCGTGTAGCCCTTGGCGATGTCGGCGTAGGCGACCTCTTCGCCGTCAGCCTCGGCCACCCGCTTGTACCGGACGCGTGACCCGTCGCTCCGCCGTACCTGGTGGAAGCTGATGTCGCGTTCCTCGGTCGCCGAGAACATTTTGACGCCGATGTTCACCAGGCCGAATGACACTGCGCCTTTCCATATCGCCCGCATCCGCTGGACCGACCTTCCCGCCTCGGATCGCTGCTGTTGACGTCCATGATGGCCGATCGGGGCAAGATGGCTACCGATGACCGCTCCCGCGACCCCGATGCTCGCGACCTCCGGTGCCGTGCTGCCGTCCGGCCCGGGGTGGACGTACGAGTTCAAATGGGACGGCGTCCGGGCCCTGGTGAACGTGGCGGCGGGCACCGTGCGGATCCACAGCCGCCTCGGCAACGAGGTCACCATCGCCTATCCCGAACTCGCCGGGCTCGGCACCGGCATCGACGACGCGCTCGTCGACGGCGAGATCGTCGCGTTCGTCGACAACCGGCCCTCGTTCGGGCAGCTGCAGTTGCGGATGCACGTGCGCTCGGCCAAGCAAGCGGCCGGGCTCGTGGCCGAGGCGCCCGTGTCGTTCATCGCGTTCGACCTGCTGCGGCTCTACGGCGTGGACCTCACCGCGCGCCCGCTGGCCGAACGGCGGACCACCCTCGAGCGCCTCGCCGCCGACTTCCCGCAGTGGACGGTCAGCCCGTCCTTCGACGACGGCCCGGCGACCGAGACGGCGGCGCAGACACACGGCCTCGAGGGCGTCGTCGCCAAGCGAGTGACCAGCCGCTACCGGTTCGGGCAGCGCACCAACGACTGGGTGAAGGTCAAGTTCACGCAAGGCGGCGAGTTCGTCGTCGTCGGCTGGGAGGCCGACGCGGCCGACGGCAGCGCGACGCTCAGCTCACTGCTGCTGGGCTACTACGACGACGACGAGCTGCGCTTTGCCGGCAAGGTGGGCAGCGGCCTGTCCGGACGGGAGTCGGCACAGCTCAAACGCCAACTGACCACTCGTCCCCGGCCGGCCCTGGCGGGCGGGGCGCCGCCGCCATCGCCCGGACGGACCGTCACCTGGGTCGAGCCCGAGGTGGTCGTCCAGGTGACGTACTCGCACTGGGCCGACGACGGACGCCTGCGGCACCCGGTGTTCGTGGGCATCCGCAACGACAAGGACGCGCGGGAGGTCGTACGCGATGGCTGAACGGATCACCGTCGAGGTCGAGGGCCGGCAACTGTCGCTCTCGAATCTCGACAAGGTGCTCTACCCGGAGACCGGGTTCACCAAGGGCGAGGTGATCGACTACTACACGCGCATCGCGCCGGTGCTGTTGCCGCATCTCGCCGGGCGGCCGCTCACCGTCAAGCGCTACCCGAACGGGGTCGACGGCGCCTTCTTCTTCGAGAAGAACGCGCCCCGGGGCACCCCGAAGTGGGTGCGCACCGTGACCCTGCCGGTGCCCGGTTCGACCATGGACCGCGAGACGATCGACTTCGTCGTGGTCGAGGAGCTGGCCACCCTGGTCTGGCTGGCCAACCTCGCGGCCCTCGAACTGCACGTCCCGCAGTGGCACGTGGAGGGTCGGTCGAAGAAGCCCCACACGGACCTGATCGTGTTCGACCTCGACCCGGGCGCGCCGGCCGACATCCGGCAGTGCGCCGAGGTCGCCGGGTGGGTGCGCGACGTGCTCGTCGAGGACGGGCTCACGCCGGTGGCCAAGACGTCCGGCTCGAAGGGCATGCAGGTGAGCGCCCCCATCTCGGTCGGGTCGGCCGCCGATACGTCGCGCTACGCCCAGGACGTCGCCCAGCGCCTGGAGGCCGAGCATCCCAAGCTGGTCGTGTCGCGGATGGCCAAGAACCTGCGCGGCGGCAAGGTGTTCGTCGACTGGAGCCAGAACAACCCGGCCAAGACGACGGTCGCGCCGTACTCGCTGCGCGCCCGTCCCACGCCGACGGTGTCGACCCCGCTGCACTGGGACGAGGTAGCGGCCGGCCAGGTGCTGCGGTTCACCGCGCCCGAGGTGCTGGATCGTGTCGCCGAAGACGGCGATGCGTTCGCCGATACGCTCGCCGACTCCGCCCGCGCCCCGCTCCCGGGCTAGGCTCGGGGTAACGAGAAGGAGACTGCCGGCATGTCGGACACCGTCGACACCGCGCGGGGGGGCAGATTGCCTCGCTCGGCGCGGCGCCGCCAGCTGCTTGCCGCGGCGCAGGAGGTCTTCGTCGCCAACGGCTATCACGCCGCCGCGATGGACGACATCGCCGAACGGGCGGGCGTCTCCAAACCCGTTCTGTACCAGCACTTCCCGGGCAAGCTCGACCTGTACCTCGCCCTGATCGACGAGCAGGCCGAGACGCTGACCAGCGCCATCAAGGAAGCGCTGGCGCGTACCGACGACAACCGCGAGCGGGTCCACGGCGTGCTGTCGGCGTACTTCGATTTCGTCGACGGCACCGCCCGCAGCGCCCCGGGGGCGTTCCGGCTGATCTTCGAGACCGACCTGGGCAAGGAACCCGCCGTCCGCGACCGGGTCGAGCGCAGCACCCGCGAGATCATGCAGGCGGTGGCCGACACGGTGGCCGGCGACACCGGCCTGGATCGCGCCCGGGCCGAGCTGCTCGCGATGACGCTCACCGGCGGGGCGCAGGTGGCCGCCCGGTGGTGGCTCGACAACGACCGGGCGGTGCCGCACGCCGACGCCGTCCTCCTGCTCGAATCGCTGCTGTGGCGGGGCATTTCGCATTTCCCCCGTCAGGACGAATCCGAGCTGTGACGCCGTTCGCTACCGGCGCACCGACCGGAGCGGCGCGGGGTCGCGGCCTCGACTAGCGTGGACGGCGATGCACCATCCGTAACGGCAGGAGGCCCGGTGGAGGTCAAGATCGGCGTGTTGCACACGCCGCGCGAGATCGTCGTGGAGAGCACCCAGACCCAGGACGAAGTCGAGGCTGCCGTGGCTGCCGCGCTCAAGAGCGTCGACGGGCAACTGTCGCTGACCGACGAGAAGGGCCGCAAGGTCATCGTCCCGGCGAACCTGGTCGCCTACGTCGAGATCGCCCAGGCCGACAGCCGGCGGGTGGGCTTCGCCGCCAGCTAAATCGCTGGCGGGTGCCGGTAGCTTGGTGATTGCCGCGAGGGACGCGGGAGCTGGACGAGAGAGGTGAGGGGCCAGATGCAGACCGTCGTTGTGCTCGGCCGTACCTCGGTCCAGCCATCCCAGGCGTCGGCCTGACCCATCTCGGGCGGCGCCGTTCCTGAAAGGCGCCACTTCGTTGGCACTCGATCTTTCCCAGCTCGGCTTCGACGACGGCTTTCTCGCTGATCTCGCACCGGGCTGTACTCCGGCGCGGGTGAGCCGGGTCGACCGTGGAGCATGTGACGTGCTCACGGCCGACGGCGAGGCCCGCGCCCCGTACAGCGGCGTGCTCAAACGGGCCGCCGCCGATGACCCGGTCAACCTGCCCTGCGTGGGCGATTGGGTCGCGCTGGACACCGGCTCCCAACCAGAGGTGCGGACGGTGCTACCGCGCCGTACCTCGATCGTCCGGGCCGGGGTCACCCCCGGCGTCTCTCACGGTCAGGTGCTGGCGGCCAACGTCGACCTGGTCTACCTCGCCGAACCGGCCGTCCCTTCCGTTGATCTGGGACGGATCGAGCGGCTGCTCGCCCTGGCCTGGGAGAGCGGTGCCGTGCCCGTGGTCGTGATCACCAAGGCCGATCTGGCCGAGGTGGACCTGGCCGCGATCGCGGCGGCCGCTCCGGGCGCGGACGTGCTGCTCGTGTCGTCGGTGACCGGCGCCGGTCTGGACGCGGTCCGCATGGCGCCGGGGCAGACCGCGGTCGTGCTGGGCCGTTCCGGCGCGGGCAAGTCGACGCTGGTCAACGCGCTGGCCGGCAACGAGGTGATGGCCACCCAGGACATCCGCGCCGCGGACGGCCGGGGCCGGCACACCACCGTGCACCGGGAGCTGCTGCTGCTCCCCGACGGCGGGATGATCATCGACACGCCCGGCCTGCGCAGCGTCGGCCTGTACGACGCGGCCGAGGGTCTGGCTCAGGTGTTCACCGACATCGAGGCGCTCGCCACGCAGTGCCGGTTCGTCGACTGCGCGCACGACACGGAGCCCGGCTGTGCCGTGACCGCCGCGGTCGCCAGCGGTGAAGTGCTCGAACGCCGGCTGGCCTCGTGGCGCAAGCTGCAACGCGAAGCAGCCTGGATGGCCTCCCGCACCGACGCCCGGCTCCGCGCCGAGCAGACGAGGCACTGGAAGGTCATGAGCAAGGCAATGCGCAACCAGAGCCGCCCCTAGCCGCTCGTGCCGCCGATTGTGGTTCGGACGCACCGCTATGTGGAGCGTCCGAACCACAATCGGGAGGCTAGGCCGGCTCCCACGGATTGATCAGCTCGACGCCGGTGGCGGCGAAGTCCGGGATGTTCCTCGTGGCCAGGGTGGCCGCGTGCTGGCGGCAGATCGCCGCGATCTCGGCGTCCATCGCGGTTACCGGCTTCCCCGCACGCCGGCGGGTCGCGACGACGTCGGCGTAGTGCGGCGTTGCGTCGACGTCGAACGGCAACACCGATCCGGCGAAGGTCTGCGTGAGCAGCGACTCCATCCGTCGGCCGATCTCGCTACGTCGCCGCCCCGCGGGCAGCACGCCGACTCCAGCCCGGAGCTCGGCTGCGGTTATCGCCGTGATGACGAGTTCGGACGGCTCGCGGCTGTCGACCCAATCGAGCACGGCTAGCACCGGAGCCGGTCGCATCAACTCGGACACGACGTTCGTGTCGAGGACGATCACTCGCCGACGTCTGCGGCGCGCGCCGGATCGTCCCGCGACGGGATGTCCAGGTCGACCCCGCCGACCCGAGCGAACTGGTCGTGGATGTAGGAGCCGAGTCGCCCGGCCGGCCGCTGGGCCGCGACCGCGGCGGCAATAATCGCTCGCGCCTCGGCTTCCATCGATCGCCCGTGATTCGCAGCCCGAACCCGCAGTCGCGCCTTCACGGAATCGTCCAGATCTCGAATCACCAGCGTCGCCATGGGATCCCTCCGAAGGTTGCTAGCAATGCTAGCACCGGCTCCGGTGTTCGTGCTGCGCCAGATGATCGACGTCAGATAACGCCGTCCTGGGCTCGGAGATCTTTGGCCATCAGCCAGTAGCTCGGTTGGCCCGGCTGGGTACGGAAATCTGTCATCAGCGTCTGCCACCCGGCACCGAGGTACAGCCCCCGGGCAGCGCCAGCGAGAGGGTGGCAGCTGAGCAGGGCGGTTCGAGTCGTCGCCCGCGACGTCAGCGCACCGAGCAACTGACTGCCAACCCCCTGCCTGCGCACGTCCGGCAGCACGGCAACATGCACGATCTCGAGACATGCCGAGCCGAGCCAGCGAGCTGACCGCGACCGGCCCAACGCGTCCGCGACCTTCTCGCGCCACCAGTCTCCTGGTAGCGCTGTCACCGCGAGCGCGAAGCCGACGGGCCGGCCGTCGCGATGGACGATCGGCACCGAGAAACCGCTTCGGGCGGCATATCGGCGCAGCCGCTCGACGAGCTCGCCAGCCTGGGCCGCGGACTCGGAGTACGGCGGTTCACCGAAGGCCGCTCGGTAGATGCCGACGCACGACTCGACGATCGACGACGCCGGCAGCGACTCGTGGACCTCGACCGTCACGGCGGCTCAGCTGCTGAGGCCGAGGGCGGCCATGCGCTCGGAGTGCTTGTCGGTGATCCGCTTGATCAGGGCGGCCACTCCGGTGAGGTCGCCCGCGCCCTCCACGAGCAGCTCGGTGAGCGAATCGTGCTCAGCGAGGACGTGCTGGGTCTGGCTGATCGCCTCGCCGACGAGACGCCGTCCCCACAGGGCCAGCCGGCCGGCGATCGCGGGATTCGCGGCGATCGCGGCCCGCACCTCGCGCACCGCGAAGGCGGCGCTGCCAGTGTCGGCCAGGACCTCGATGATCAGCTCGCGGGTGGGCGGATCGACGTAGTCGGCGATCTCACGGTAGAAGTCGGCGGCCAGCCCGTCACCGACGTAGGCCTTGACCAGGCCCTCCAGCCAGTCGGCCGGGACGGTCATGGCGTGGAAGCCGTCCAGGGCCGGCGCGAACGGCGCCATCGCCTCCTCGGGCACCGCGCCGAGCGACTCCAGCCGCTCGGCGAGCAGCCGGTAGTGACCGATCTCGACGGCCGCCATCTGGGCCAGCGCCGCCCGCCCGGGCAGCGTCGGCGACATCCGCGCGTCCTCGGCCAGCCGGTCGAACGCGGTGAGCTCGCCGTAGGCCAGGGCGCCGAGCAGGTCGGTCAAGGCAGCGTCATCGGGCACGGCGGCAGGGTATCCCGTACCGGAGGCGGCTACACTCCGCAAGTGGATCGTCGCGAGAACCGCGGGGATCCGGTATTCCGCGTTGACCCGCCCGGCCGCGAGCTCACCTCTCGCCGGCCCGCCGACCCCGAGGTCGGACGTCTGGAGGTCTGGTCGGCGCACGACCTCGAGGACGTTCATGACCGAGATAGACACGCCTGACGAAACAACGCCCACGGACGACGCGACACCTACCGACGACGCGACTCCGCTCGCGGCCCGGGCGCCCGTCAGCCCGGAAAGCCCCGCCTTCTCCGACTTCGCGATCCGCCCGGAGATCGTCGCGGCGCTGGAGGCCGTCGGCATCACCCGCACGTTCGCCATCCAGGAACTCACCCTGCCGGTCGCGCTCGCGGGCAGCGACCTGATCGGGCAGGCCCGCACCGGCACCGGCAAGACGCTCGGCTTCGGCGTCCCGTTGCTGAACCGGCTCGAACTGCCCGGCGCGAAGGGAGCGCCGCCGCAGGCCCTCGTGGTGGCGCCTACCCGCGAGCTGGCCGTCCAGGTCTCGGGCGACATCAGCGCCGCGGGCAAGCAGCTCGGCGTGCGCGTGCTCACGATCTACGGCGGGCGCGCCTACGAACCGCAGATCGCGGCCCTCAAGCGCGGGGTCGACCTCGTGGTCGGCACCCCGGGCCGGCTGCTCGACCTGGTCGAGCAACGTCATCTGCGCCTGGACAGCGTCCGCATCCTGGTGCTCGACGAGGCCGACGAGATGCTCGACCTGGGCTTCCTGCCCGACATCGAGAAGCTGCTAGCGCTGGTCCCCGAAGGGCGCCAGACGATGCTGTTCTCCGCGACCATGCCCGGCCCGATCGTGGCGCTCGCCCGGCAGTTCCTGCACCAACCCATGCAGATCCGCGCCGAGCAACGCCAGGACGACGCCCCGGCCATCGAGCACGTCGACCAGTTCGCCTACCGCGCCCACGCGATGGACAAGGCCGAGCTGCTCGCCCGGGTCCTGCAGTCGCGCGGCCGGGGTCTGACCTTGATCTTCACCCGTACCAAGCGCACCGCGGCCAAGGTGGCCGACGATCTCGCTCAGCGGGGTTTCGCCGCCGCGGCCATCCACGGCGACCTCGGCCAGGGCGCCCGCGAGCAGGCGCTGCGCGCGTTCCGGGCCGGCAAGGTCGACGTGCTCGTCGCCACCGATGTCGCCGCCCGCGGGCTGGACGTCGAGGGCATCACCCACGTCGTCAACTACCAGGCCCCCGAGGACGAGAAGACCTACATCCACCGCATCGGGCGCACCGCCCGGGCCGGAGCGTCCGGCACGGCGATCACGCTCGTCGACTGGGACGAGCTCCCCCGGTGGAAGATGATCTGCGACGCGCTGGGGTTGCCGTTCCATGAGCCGCCCGAGACGTACTCGACGTCTGAGCACCTGTACCTCGAGCTGGACATCCCGACCGACGTGGGGTCGACGCTGCCCCGGGCCGACCGCACCCGCGCCGGCCTCGCCGCCGAGGAGCTCGAGGACCTCGGCGGCCGCGACGCCAAGACCCGGCGACGCGCGCCGGGCGGGCGCCCCGAGCGGTCCGAACGGTCCGACCGACCCGAACGGTCCGAGCGCCCGGACCGACCCCGCCGCGACCGCACCCGGGTGCGCACCCGGGGCGGCCAGCCCCTAACGCCCGGCGACTCGGGCCCATCCGAGTCCCCGGCCGAGGCGGGCGACGGCGCGGCCCCCAAGCGCCGCGTGCGGCGCCGCCGCGGCGGTGGCGGTGGCGGCGAGAGCAAGACGAGCCCCGCCGCAGAGTGAGCACATTCCGATAGGCGAGGATCGACGGGTGACCGATCTGGATGAGCGGCCCGACGAGCTGGCGCGCTATGTCGCATCGATGCGCCGCCAGCGCCGCTGGTACTTCGCGGCCATCGCCGTGGTAGCAGCCGCCGCGGTGGCGGTGGCGCTGGTCGTCTGGTCCAGCGGCGAGATCTCCCACGTGCATCTGCGCACCGCCAAGTCGGCCGCGCCGAGCGTGCCGCTCGGCACTCCGCCCGCGGCGCCGTCGGTCACGTGGCGCAACACCGACGCCACCGCGATCGGCACTCCGATCTTCGGTGGCACCGTCGTCACGTACTCCGAGCACACCGTCACCGGACGCAACGCGCTCACCGGCGTCGCGGACTGGACCTACACCCGCAGCGACCGCACCGTCTGCCAGGTCGCGCAGGTGCAAGGCAAGACGATCGCCATCTACGCGAACGGCGGCAACTGCGACGAGGTGAGCACGTTCGAGACCGGCACCGGGCAGCGAGCGTGGACCCGCACGCTCGACGAGAACGGCCTGACGGTGTCGGGACATCCGGCGATCATCGCCACCAGCGACACCGTCTACGTGTGGACGTCGGAGTTCGTGTACGCGGTCGATCCGATCAGCGGCTATGACCGTTGGACGTACTCCGCGAGCGGCGGTTGCCGGTTCACCGCGGTGGTATCGGGGTCGGCCGGCGTCCTCATGAGCACTCACTGCGCGGACGCCGACCAGTTGCTGCTGCGCGACCGCAGCGCCGGCTCGGACGACAAGCAGCAGAACGACGACAAGAAGAACCAGATCCGGTGGCGCCTGGCGAAGACGAGCACCGTCCCGGTCGCGGCCGACTCGGTCGTCGCCGCGCTCGATCCGGCGACCCACGAGCTCGTCCGGTATGCCCCGACCGACGGTCGGGTTCTCGGACGCGTGACGCTCAGTCCGGCGCCGGCCACGACGTCGCCGGTACAGCAGGTCGCAACCGACCAGGACGAGGTGATCTGGATCGCCGGCACGGCCTACGCCCTGAGCAGCACCGGCACCCTGCTCTGGAGCGCATCACTCACCACGGTGCCCACCGTCACCGCGCCCGACGGCTCGGTCGTCACGCCCGATCTCGGCTCAGCCCGGATCCTCGTGCCCACCCCGTCCGGGGTGGCCGCGCTCGACGGCACGACCGGCAAGGTCACGACGCAGTACGCGGTGCCGCCGCCGGAGCCCGGCAGCCAGGCCTTCCCCGTCGGCGGCGGCATCCTCGTCACCGGCCCGGCCACGGCGTACTACGCATGAGCTCGCAGCTGGACGTCGGGGCCGCGACTCGGTACACGTTCGACGGGCCGGGCGGCCCGATCGCTGCCCTGCGCGCCGGCGCGGCCGATGCGCCGATCGTGCTGCTCGTTCCCGGATTCACGGGGAGCAAGGAGGACTTCGCCCCCATCCTCGACCCGGTCGCGGCAGCGGGCTTGCAGGTCGTGGCGATCGATCTGCCCGGGCAGTACGAGTCCCCGGGGCGAGGCGACTTCTCGGTCGACGCGCTGAGCACGGCCGTCCGCCAGGTGGCCGCGGCGCTCGGCGATCAGGTGCAGCTACTAGGGCATTCGTTCGGCGGATTCGTCGCCCGGGCCGCGGTGATCGCCGAGCCCGGCCGCTTCCCGTCGCTCACCCTGTTGGACTCCGGTCCCGGCGGTATCGACGGCGGCCGCCGCGCCCGTATCGATCAGCTGCGTCCGGTGCTCGTCGAGTACGGCATGGCGGCCGTCTACGACGCGATGGCCGCGCTGGCCACCGCCGAACCCGACTACGTCGCTCCCCAGCCCGACGTGGAAGCCTTTCTGCGTAAGCGATTCCTCGCGAGCGACCCGGACGGCCTGCTGGCGATGGGCACCGGCGTCATCGATGAGCCGGACCGGGTCGACGACCTCACCGCGACCGGTCGGCCGGTGCTGGTGCTCACCGGCGTCAACGACGAGGCGTTTCCGCCCGCGCGCCAAGCCGACATGGCGAAGCGGCTCGGCGCCGAGTTCGTCGAGGTACCCGACGCCGGGCACTCCCCCGCCATCGAGAACCCCGCCGCCACCGCCCCCGCACTGATCCGCTTCTGGCATGCCCACTGACTTCGGCTACTTCGGTCCGGGCAGCGTGACCTGGCGGGTACACGCCGAGCCGCTGACGATGGTCGGCGGACTGCGCGCGCTCTTGTTGCAGGCGCTGCATCCCGAGGCGATGCGGCTGCTCTACGCACGCTCGTCGTTCCAGGACGATCCGTGGGCCCGGCTGCAGGCCACGGTCATCTACGTCGCCACGGTCAGCTTCGGCACCACGCCCGAGGTGGACGCCGCGGCCGAACACGTCCGCGACGTGCATCGCCGGCTCGGGATCACCGACCCCGAGCAGCTCGCCTGGGTGCACGCCTGCGAGGTCGACTCATTCCTGGTCGCCGCACGATACGCCGGCGTACGGATCTCGAACGCCGATGCCGATGGCTACGTCGACGAGCAGGCTCGCGCGGCCCGGCTGGTGGGCGTACCGGCGAAGCTCACGCCGCGCAGCGCCGCCGACCTCGAGGCCTACTTCACCGCGATGCGGCCCGGTCTGCGGCTCACCCGCGAGGCCCGGGCGGCGGCCCGCGTGGTCATCGCGCCGCCACTGCCGGTGCCGCGCCGGTGGGCGCTGCCGGCCCGCGCCGGATGGACGGCGCTCTCGTCGCTCGCGGTCGGCTTGCTGCCGTCCTGGGCCCGGCGCATGTACCGGCTCCCGGCGCTGCCCGGTGCCGGGATCGCAACGACGGCCGGCCTGCGGACGATGCGGGCCGCCGTGACGGCGCTGCCCGAGAACTGGAAACACGGCCCGCACTACCGCGCGGCGATGGCCCGGGCGGCCTCCTGATCACTCCTCGCCGAGCCCGCTCCACGGTTCGACGTTGGGCGAGGCCGCCTGCCCCTCCGGGCAATGCCGCCGGAAGTCGCACCACCCGCAGTTGGGCGACGGCGCGGGCGGAAACACGTCGTCGGGGTGGGCGCCGGCCTCGAGCGTGTCGGTTGCGGCGACGATGTCGTCCGCGGTCGCCTCGGCGCGCGTGACCTGACGCTGCAGCGACGCGTCGGTGTGATCGTGGGCAACGATGTCGCCGCTCGGCAGGTGGTGCAGCTCGACGCGCCGGCAGTCGCGGCGCAGCGTCCGGCGCGCGGCCAGCGCGTACAGGGCGAGGGCCAGCGAGCCCCGCGCGTCGTCATCGGTCAGCTGACGGCGCCCCGTCTTGTAGTCGACGATCACCAGCTCGCCGTCGCGGTCGTCGATGCGGTCCACGCGCCCGCTCAGCGCCAGCCGGGACGTGGTCGTGGCGACCGTGCGCTCGACGCCCACCGGCTCGTCGTCCGGATCGAGCTCCTCGATGTAGTTCTCGACCCACCGCTTGGCCGTGGCCCGCCAGGTCGCCGACTGTGGTTCGTCGCGGAACCCGTCCGATTGCCAGTTCGACTCGACCAGCCGCGCACCATTCGCCGGCGTACGGTCACGGCGGGCGAGCTGCCACCACCGGTGCAGCGCGACGTGGACGACGGCGCCGAGCGTGTTGTGCGCCCACGGCGCGCCCCGGGGCAGCGTCGGACGGTCCAGATAGGTCATCCGGTAACGGCGCGGGCAGTCGAAGGTGGCCAGCCGCGACGGCGTGCACGCGAAGAGCCGGCGCGGCATCGCGTCCAAGGAGAGCTGTTCGGCCATGGCCTACCAGCTGCCGCCGGAATCTCCACCGCCGCCGGAGTCGCCGCCGCCACCCCAGTCACCGCCGCCTCCGCCGCCCCAGTCGCCGCCACCGCCACTGCCCCAGTCGCCGCCGCCCCAGTTGCCCCCGGAGGAGTCGGACGAATCGTTCGAGTCCTGGCCCGCGTCGTAACCGGACTGGTAGCCACTGTCGTACCCGTAGCCGTACCCGCCCCCGCCAAAGCCGCCGAGGCCACCGGTCAGCACGCTGCCGATCAGCAACGTCTCCCAGAACGGGACGCCGTACCAGCCGCCGGGGACTCCGTAGCCGCCGCCGTAGTAGTACGGCGCGCCGGGCGTGTAGGACGGGTAGCCCTGGTAGGACTTGCCCTGGACGTCGACCTCTTGCGCCTCGGTCAGCTGATCACCCTGCGGATCCGCGACGGGTGGCAGCGGCGCCCCTTCGTCGAGGCCGAGCGCCTTGCGGGCGGTCACCGCGGCATAGAGCCCCTCGAGTGTCGTTCGCCGGGCCTGCGCGAACTTCTCGACCGAGTCGGCGGTGTCCAGCTGCGTCCCGGCCGTCGCGTACCGCTCGGACGCGTCGGCCATCGCTTGCTGGGCGACGTCGTTGTCCTTCGGGTCGATCGTGTTGACCTCGCCCGCGAGCCGGTCGTAGTACGGCATCACCTTGCTGCGCGCCAGGTCGAGCTCGCGCTTCTTCTGCCGCCGCCGGTACCAGGCCAGGCCGCCGATGCCGCCCGCTCCGACGGCGCCGATGCCCACGATCCACGGCCAGACGCTGCTGCCCGAGTCGTTCTTCTTGCCGGTGGCCGGTGCGGCCGCCCCGCCCCCCGAGCCCTTCCCGCACGCACTTGTGTTGGCCCGCGGCCCGTTCGGCACGCTGACGGCGAAGTCCTCGAGCAGCGCGGTCACGTCGTGCGTCGTCCTCAGCTGGTCACGGTTCGCCAGGTCGGCGGCCTTCGCCTTCTCGGTCGCAGTACCCGCACAGAGCGCCGATGACGCCGCCCCGATGAGGTAGCTCGACGGGCTCACGGTGAGCACGCCGACGGTCAGTCCGTTCCCCGAAGGATCCAGGGCTGGGCCGATCCGCTCGGCGATGTCCTTCGGCGATCCGGCGCTCGTGGGCAGGACCGCGATCTTGACGCCGTCCGGGATGGCGGCCGTGAGCTTGGTCTGGTCGAGCTTGAACCCCGTCGCCGTCGGGTCGACGTACAGGCTGGCCGAGCGCAGCTTCGTCTCGGCGTCGCCCACCGGATCGGCCGCCACCGCGGACGACGCCGCGACAGCCATCACGACAGCGACGCCCAGGCCGGCGGCAGCGGCGAACAGCAGACGAACGCGACTCATCCAGCCACCGTAGTGCGTGGGCGCATGCTTACCTCGTGACGGGCTGGCGCGCCGTCTCGAGACTGCGCAACTGCTCGTACGCAGCGCGACTCGTCGTGCACGTGCCGAGGTCGATCGTCTTGTTCGTGCCGTGATAGTCCGAGGATCCGGTGCCGATCAGGCCGAGCTCGCCGGCCAGGACGGCCAGCCGAGCCCGGTCGTCGGGCGCGTGATCGGGATGGTCGACCTCGATGCCCTGCAGGCCGGCCTGCGCCATGTCGGCGATGACGTCCTCACCGACCACGGCCCCGCGGCGGCGGGCGAGCGGGTGGGCGAACACGGCGATCCCGCCGGCGTCACGCACCAGGCCGATGGCCTTGAAGACGTCGCTGTCCGCCTTGGGCACGTAGTACTTCGACCGCGAGGACAGCAGCGCGGCGAACGCCTCGTCGACGCTCGCGACCACGCTGTTCTCGACCAGCACCCGCGCGATGTGCGGACGCCCGACCGCGCCGCCCCGGGCGATCTCGACCACGCGGTTCCACGTCACGGGAACGCCGTCGGCGATCATGTTGTCGACGATCGCCCGGCCGCGGCCGAGGCGGCTCACGCGCAGGCGCGCCCGTTCGGCCCGCAGCCCGTCGTGGTCCGGATCGAACAGGTAGCCCAGCAGGTGCAGGCTGATCCGCGTCCCGTCCGGCTCGTCGTACGCGCAGGAGAACTCGGCGCCGGTGACGAGCGTCAGCCCGGGCGGCAACGCGCCGAGGGCCTCGTCCCACCCGGCGGTGGTGTCGTGATCGGTGATCGCCACCACGGAAAGGTTCGCCGCCGCGGCCTTGGCCACCAGTTCGGCCGGCCGGTCGGTGCCGTCGGACGCGGTCGAATGCGTGTGCAGATCGATCGTCACTGCTCAACCCGCCCGACGCTCACCGCGCCGAGCTTACGGTCCGGCGCAACCGGTGGCTCAGTCCTTCTTGGACTTGATCACCGGGATGGGCGCCGTGTCGTGCCTGGCACCCATACCGCTGTCCTCGGGGTCGGTGTCGATGTCGGTGCCGAACAGCAGCGCGGAGATCTGCCGGTATCGGAACAGCGGCCGGGCCATGTAGTCGATGCGCGACAGCGCCTGATCCTGGCCGGCCGACTCGACGATGAACGTGCCGTAGCCGAGCATCCG
>Ga0137412_10000052_pt2 | contig 18550 bp, 13 predicted proteins | sample CZODoug2_1_16fun_FD_122160 | JGI IMG/M metagenome (GOLD analysis project Ga0137412, IMG submission 122160) | Vadose zone soil fungal communities from Angelo Coast Range Reserve, California, USA - CZODoug2_1_16fungal (Hybrid Assembly) | ecosystem: Environmental > Terrestrial > Soil > Vadose zone...
CTGACCCACGATCTGATCCGAGATCTGATTGCCGCGCTTGGCCATTCGCTCAAGGAGGTCAGGATCGTCGATCTGCAGGAGGGCACCTTCTACGCCGACCTGATCTTCGACCGCGACATCAAGGTGTCGGCGCGTCCGTCGGACTCGGTGGCGATCGCCCTTCGGGTCGGTGTGCCGATCTACGTCGAGGAAGCGGTGCTCGCGGAGGCCGGCCTGCTCATCCCCGACGAGGGTGACGAGGAAGCCTCGGGTGGCGCCGTGCGCGAGGACGAGGTGGAGAAGTTCAAGGAGTTCTTGGACAGCGTCTCGCCCGATGACTTCAAGGCCACGTGAGCGGCTCATAACGGTTGGCCGGCGGGGTTCCGATTTGTCACGGATGCGTCTCAACTGACCTGTGTCGCTCGACACGCGGAGCGGGTTTCACGGTTCCGCGAATGGGGCAGCCATACTTTGAATCACGACGGGCAGTCACGGCTCGGCGGGAAGCGTATGCTCGACACATTCGAGCTTGGAGCAAACGCGTTGCCCCGCAGTTCAGACTGCGTAGCACGAAGCGAGTTCGACTCGGCGAAGGGATGGACTGTGGGCGACACGCCACGTCAAGAGCAGTTGGATCTGTCTTCCGGTGGCTCTCCAAAGGAGGCGGCACCGACCCCGGCCAGCGAACCCGTTCAGGGTGGTCTGTTTCCCGATGACTCCGTCCCCGACGAACTCGTGGGCTATCGCGGGCCGAGCGCATGCCAGATCGCAGGCATCACCTACCGCCAGCTGGACTACTGGGCGAGGACCTCACTCGTGGTCCCGTCCATCCGCGGCGCGGCGGGCTCGGGCAGCCAGCGGCTCTACTCCTTCAAGGACATCCTGGTCCTGAAGATCGTGAAAAGACTTCTCGACACCGGCATCTCGCTGCACAACATCCGGGTCGCGGTCGATCACCTGCGCCAGCGCGGAGTGAAGGACCTGGCCAACATCACCCTGTTCTCCGACGGCACCACCGTCTACGAGTGCACGTCCGCCGAAGAGGTCGTCGACCTGTTGCAGGGCGGCCAGGGCGTGTTCGGCATCGCGGTGTCCGGCGCGATGCGGGAACTGACCGGCGCCATCGCCGACTTCCCCGGTGAGCGTGCCGACGGCGGCGAATCCATCGCAACGCCCGAGGACGAGCTGGCTTCGCGCCGCAAGCACCGCGACCGCAAGATCGGCTGACTATCCACGGAATAGTTCTCCCGGGTCGCTACGCTCCTGCCCTCCGGTAGACTCGGAAACCGCATCGTCCCCCCGCGGGAGAGTTCCGTGGCCGCCAGCCACGGACGCCGAAGGAGCAATACCTCTCCGTCAACCTCTCAGGCACCCAGGACCGCGAGGGGCCCCGATGCCTCTGGAAAGCGGTGCGCCGTCGTAGGTCAGAACGGCTCACCCGCCCATGGGGAAAGGCACCCGCGCTGTCCGCCGGGTCGCTGAATCTCTCAGGCGCCCGGTTCGGGTCGACGACAGAGGGGGAGGACGGCAGCCCTGCTGCGCTCCGAGCCCGAGAGGTCGTCCGTGTCCGGTTCCACATCAGGTCACCACCAATTCAGCTTCGCCGATAGGCACATCGGCCCTGACGCCGACGCCGTCACGACCATGCTCAAGGTCATCGGGGTGGAGTCACTTGCCGAACTCGCCGAGAAGGCGCTCCCCGCTGGGATTCTCGACTCGGTGACCGTCGACGGGTTGGCGCCGGGGCTCGATCGACTGCCCCCACCGGCGACCGAGGAGCAAGCGCTGGCCGAACTGCGTGCGATGGCAGACGCCAATACGGTCGCGGTGTCGATGATCGGGCAGGGTTACTTCGACACGCTGACGCCAGCGGTGTTGCGCCGCAACATCCTCGAGAACCCGGCGTGGTACACCGCGTACACCCCGTACCAACCCGAGATCAGCCAGGGCCGGTTGGAGGCACTGCTGAACTTCCAGACCATGGTCGAGGATCTGACCGGCCTCGAGGTGGCGAACGCCTCGATGCTCGACGAGGCGACCGCCGCGGCCGAGGCCATGACGCTGATGCACCGCGCCGTGAAGAACTCGGTCAACCGCCTCGCGGTGGACACCGACGTCTATACCCAGACCGCAGCCGTGCTCGCCACCCGCGCTGCACCACTCGGCATCGAGATCGTCACCGCCGACCTGCGCGATGGCCTACCCGATGGCGACTTCTTCGGCGTGATCGTCCAGTCACCCGGCGCCAGTGGCGTCGTCACCGACTGGACCGCCCTTGTCACCCAGGCACACGAGCGCGGCGCGCTGGTGGCGGTCGGTGCCGACCTGCTGGCGGTCACGCTGATCGCCCCGCCCGGCCAGATCAACGCCGACGTCGCGTTCGGCAGCACCCAACGCTTCGGCGTGCCAATGGGGTTCGGTGGTCCGCATGCCGGCTATCTGGCGGTGCACACCAAGCATGCGAGGCAATTGCCCGGCCGATTGGTCGGAGTATCGGTGGACTCTGACGGATCAGTGGCGTATCGACTCTCGCTGCAGACCCGCGAACAGCACATCCGCAGGGACAAGGCGACCAGCAACATCTGTACCGCGCAGGTGCTGTTGGCCGTGATGGCCGCGATGTACGCGAGCTACCACGGTGCCGACGGCCTCACCGCGATCGCGCACCGCGTGCACGGCCACGCACTCGGGGTGGCGACCGGCCTCGACGCGGCAGGCGTCGAGGTGGTGCACGACGCATTCTTCGACACCGTGCTGGCCCGGGTTCCTGGCCGCGCCAAGGAGATTCGTGCCGCGGCCAAGGCGCGTGGCATCAACGTGTGGCTGCTCGACGATGACCACGTTTCGGTGTCGTGTGACGAGACCACCACCGCCGAGCACGTCGAGGATGTGCTCGAGGCGTTCGGGGCGACCCGCGGCGGGCATCACTGGCCTGGCCCTGAAATCGCCACGCGCACATCACGGTTCCTGACCCATCCGGCGTTCACCAGGTACCGCACCGAGACCGAGATGATGCGCTATCTGCGGTCGCTCGCCGACAAGGACATTGCGCTGGACCGCAGCATGATTCCGCTCGGGTCGTGCACGATGAAGCTCAACGCGGCGGCCGAGATGGAGTCGATCACCTGGCCTGAGTTCGCCCGCCAGCATCCCTTCGCGCCCGCCTCGGACACAACCGGCCTGCGCAGGCTGATCGCGGAGCTCGAGACCTGGCTGACCCAGCTCACCGGATACGACGCGGTCTCCCTGCAGCCCAACGCGGGCTCACAGGGCGAGTATGCGGGCCTGCTGGCGATCCACGCGTACCACGAGAGCCGTGGTGACAGTGGACGCGACGTCTGCCTGATTCCGTCAAGTGCGCACGGCACCAACGCGGCGTCGGCGGCGCTGGCAGGCATGCGCGTCGTGGTGGTGGCGTGCCGCGACAACGGCGACGTCGATCTTGATGACTTGCGCGCCAAGGTGTCTGAGCACGCCGACCGAGTTGCGGCACTGATGATCACCTATCCGTCCACGCACGGCGTCTTCGAGCACGACATCGCGGAGATCTGCGCTGCGGTGCACGACGTCGGCGGCCAGGTGTACGTCGACGGCGCCAACCTGAACGCGTTGGTCGGCCTGGCCCGACCCGGCCGGTTCGGCGGCGACGTCAGCCACCTGAATCTGCACAAGACGTTCTGCATTCCGCACGGTGGTGGCGGCCCAGGGGTCGGCCCGGTCGCGGTGCGCTCACACCTTGCGCCGTACCTGCCTGGGCACCCGCTTGCCGATGAGCTCACCGACACCTACACCGTGTCGGCCGCCCCGTACGGGTCGGCGTCGATCCTGCCGATCACGTGGGCCTACATCCGGATGATGGGGGCGCCCGGGTTGCGCGCCGCGACGCTGACCGCGATCGCGTCGGCCAACTACATCGCCCGCCGCCTCGACGAGTACTACCCGGTGCTCTACACGGGCGAGAACGGCATGGTGGCTCACGAGTGCATCCTGGATCTGCGCGGGATCACCAAGAACACCGGTGTCACCGTCGACGACGTGGCGAAGCGGTTGGCGGACTACGGTTTCCACGCTCCCACGATGAGTTTCCCCGTGGCTGGCACGCTCATGGTGGAGCCGACGGAGAGCGAGAGCCTGACCGAGGTGGACGCGTTCTGCGAGGCGATGATCTCCATCCGCGCCGAGATCGACCAGGTCGGTTCGGGTGCGTTGCCCGCGGAGGACAACCCGCTGCGCAACGCCCCGCACACCGCCGAATGCCTGCTGGTGGCCGATTGGGATCACCCCTACAGCCGCGAACAGGCGGCATACCCGCTTGGCAAGGCATTCCGGCCAAAGGTGTGGCCGCCCGTGCGACGGATCGACGCCGCGTACGGCGACCGCAACCTGGTGTGCTCCTGCCCACCGGTGGAGGCCTTCGCCTGACTCCGGGCCGAGCCGACCGCCGCTAGTCCAACAGGTCGCTGCTAGTTCAACAGGTCGTTGATGTTGGAGACCATCTCGGGGGAGTCCGAGGCGGGCACGCCCTGGTACTGACCGCCGGTGATCTCGGTGATGGCTTGCCAGGTCGCCCGATCCGGGTCGTCGCCAACGTTGATGACGTTGATGGCCACCTTCTTGGCGGGGTCGAACGCGGCGCGGATCGTGTCCTGCAGACCGGCGCCGTTCAGCGACTGATCGGTGTGCGGGCCCGAGGTGATGATGAGAACCGAATTCGGTTGTCCGGCACGGAAGTTGGTGACCGCATCGGTGTAGACGTTGCGCAGGGTGGTGAATGACACGCGGCCGCTGGTCGTCGATGCCAAGCCGTCGAGTCCGGCGATGAGCGCGGCACTGCGCGGCTGTCCCTGGACCGGGTCGCCGAGCGGACCGAGCGCAACCAGGGTGGATCCCTCGGCTCCGTTGAACGCCGTCAGCCCGACCACCGCGTTGGGCGGCAAGGCAGCCACCCTGGCCTTCAACGCCGCCACCACCGGGCCGAGGTTCAGCGTCTGGTCGAGCATCACCGATACCGGGCCCGTCCCCGACGGCGTGTTCGGGCCTGCCGACGGGGGGCCCGATACCGCGTTCGCCAGCGTTGCCCGCATGGAGTTGTCACCCACGGACATCGGCGCAGGAAGCGAACCGAGGTCGACGACGTCGTTCTTCGGGGGCGTGCCGCCGTCGGTGCGGAAGCCGGCCTTGGCCAATTCGGTCATGGGTTCGGCGCCGCGCAGATACCTGGCGAACTCGCTGGCGGCGCTCACCTGTTCCTGGGAAAGCCAACTGCCGGCGAGCAATACGGTCGGATAGTCGGCGATGGCCGTGGGGCCTGGCGGAAGCCAAGAGGTCAGCTGACCCTTCGCGTCGGGCATCGACCCGCCACGTTGGTAGAGCAGCTGTTCGGTGGTGACCACCGCGTGCACCGGCGTGGTGGCCGGGTCGCCGGCCTGCAGCAGGGCGTCCAACGCGGTGGATGCCTTGGAGTCGGCGAGCTTGGGTTGGCCTGCCATCAGCGTGCTGACGGCGGAGGTGCCTGCGGTGGCTGGTGCTCCTGGTGGGGCCGACGTGGTGGCGACGGCCTCGGCGGCCAGGTAACCGGCGTCGCTGTCCTCGGTCAGCGGCAGCGCCAGCCGCAACGAGCCCCAGCCGGACAGGTTCAGTCCGTCCATCGACGTCGGGTTGGTCTGCAGGGCAGGCAGGGTCGACCAGTTCTGTTGTGCCAGCGCGTCCTTCAGCTGCGGGCGCACGGCAAGCACCACCGGCGAGGTGACAAGGGAACGACTGTCGCTGACCGTCTGTTCGCCGGTGGCGGCTTCGAGCCGCGCCTCCGACACCGAGCTGCCAGGAATCCACAACGCCGGGCGCTCACCGAGTTCGCCGGGCCACGCGCCGACGAAACCGTTCACCACCGCGTCGGAATCTGCAGGCCGCACGCCAACTTTCACGCATCGGTCCCCGACGGGGGCCGCAGTCTGGTTGTACTTGTCGGCAAGGGCGCGCAGCGGGTCGGCGATGCTGGGGTCGGCGACAACGGCGACGGCGACTTCGCCCTCTACGCAGCGGGCGGCCCCTGCATGCGACCGATTGGACAGCGCGTCACCGAAGAAGCGCCACCCGATGACCCCGCCGACGACAACCACCACGGCGACGAGGGCCGCGATGACGCCGATGCTGACGCCGCGCCTCTTGGGATCGACCGCCCGGTGGCTACCCGTCCACTCGCCGCCCTCCCAGTCACCGCCGTGGGCACGTCCCGTGACAGGCGGCCGCGATGGTGGCGGGGGATTCGCGGCGAAGGAGTGTGTCGGTGCCTCGGGCTCCTCGTAGCGGTAGTCGGGCTCGTCGCGCTCCCAGAAGTTCGGCTCGTACCCGGGTTGGCGGGACGCCGGTTCTTCGTAGCCCGCTTCGTCGTAATCGTCCTCGTAATCGGAGTCGTCGAAGTCGGCTTGCTCATAACCAGTTTGGTCGTCGTGCTCATCGCCCGCGAAATCACGATTGGCATAAGCGGGTTCGCCAGAGCCCGGCTCGCCATATCCGGGCCCGGCCTCGTAGCCCTGTTCGTAGCTCGGCTGATCGTAGGAGAAGCCCTGCGCACCGTCATCGTGCGGAGCCCGAGGGTCGTCGGGTGCTTCGTCGGGGTCGGGAACGCTGTGCCTACCCATTCCCAACCGTTCCTGGTTTGCGAGCAGGAGTGAGCTCTGCCCGGGTGCGGCCCGAACGGTCTTGGCCGCGGCTGGCGGGTGTTTTCCGGTGGACCGGTGTGCATCGTGTGCGACCGGTGGACCGGAACTGCCGTGCTGCCATCTGCCGTGCTGCTATGTGGTCAACGGTGGCGTCCAAGCCTGGCCGGCGGTGTGCCCGCTGCGGTCCGCTGTCCGCGGCGGGGTCCTGCCGGACGTCGCCTGATCGACGGTCCGAGACCGCATCTGCCGACCGCGACGCCGCAACGTGATGAGGTCGCGATGGGCGGATCGGAAGTGTGCTGACAACATTCTGGCAGACACCACCGACATACACGCCCCACCGCGCTGGCACACTCACTTTCGCGCGGTAATGCACACTTCCGCTCACTATGCGACCAACAGTGGGCAACCCCTGCGCTCCTTGCCTTGGCTGATCATTCGGCGGCTCCGGAGGGACTCGTCATCCGGCTCGGCCGCTACGGCTAGTCATCCGGCTCGGCCGAAGTCTAGTCACAGGCCGGAGTGTCGGGCTTTGAACTCGCGGCGGCGCCGGTGAAGGATCGGTTCGGTGTAGCCATTGGGCTGCTGCGCACCCGACAGAATCAGTTCCTGTGCAGCCTCGAATGCGATGCTGGCCTCGGGATCGGGCGCCATCGGCAGATAGCTCGGGTCGTTGGCGTTCTGCTCGTCGACCACGGCGGCCATCCGGCGGAGGCTGGCCTTGACGTCATCGGTGGTGATGACGCCGTGGCGCAACCAGTTCGCCAGCAGCTGGCTGGAGATGCGCAGCGTGGCGCGGTCCTCCATCAGCGCGACGTTGTGGATGTCGGGCACCTTGGAACAGCCGACGCCCGCGTCGATCCAGCGCACGACGTAGCCGAGGATCGACTGGCAGTTGTTGTCGACCTCTTCGCGGATCTCCTCGGGCGCCCACGCCAGTTCGCTGGCCAACGGGATGGTCAGCAGCTCGTCGATGGTCGTCCGCTTCTTGCCCTTGAGCTCGTTCTGCACCTCGAAGACGTCGACCTGGTGGTAATGCATCGCGTGCAGCGTCGCTGCGGTCGGCGACGGCACCCATGCGGTGGTTGCGCCCGCCTTGGGCTGACCGATCTTCTGCTCGACCATGTCGGCCATCAGGTCGGTCATGGCCCACATCCCCTTGCCGATCTGGGCGCGCCCGGAAAGGCCTGCGGCCAGCCCGGTGTCGACGTTGGCGTCCTCGTAGGCCTTGATCCATGGCTGGCTCTTCATCGCCCCCTTGCGGATCATCGGCCCGGCCTCCATGGAGGTGTGGATCTCGTCGCCGGTGCGGTCCAGGAAGCCGGTGTTGATGAACACCACCCGGTCGGCGGCCGCCTTGATGGAGGCTTTCAGGTTCAGCGTGGTGCGTCGCTCCTCGTCCATGATGCCGACCTTGAGCGTGGCCTGCGGAAGGCCAAGCACGTCCTCGACACGGCCGAACAGCTCGCAGGTGAAGGCGACCTCGTCGGGGCCGTGCATCTTCGGCTTCACGATGTAGACCGACCCGGTGCGGCTGTTGACCAGCGGCCCGTTGTTCTCATTCGCCTTCAAGCCGTGCATCGCGATGAGCCCGGTGAACAGCGCGTCCTGGATGCCTTCTGGCACCTCACTCTCAGCGCCGTCGGCGTCGGCCACGACGATCGCGTCGTTCGTCATCAGGTGACCGACGTTGCGCACGAACAGCAGGCTGCGTCCCGGCAGGGTGATCTCTCCACCGTCCGGGGCGGTGTAGGTGCGGTCCTCGTTGAGGACGCGGGTGAACGTCTTGTCGCCCTTGCTGACCTCTTCGGTCAGGTCGCCGCGGTTCAGGCCGAGCCAGTTGCGGTAGCCGAGGACCTTGTCGTCGGCGTCGACGGCGGCGATCGAGTCCTCGAAGTCCATGATCGTCGTGATCGCCGACTCGAGCACCACGTCCTTGATGCCAGCGGCATCGGTGGCGCCGACGGGGGAGTCGGGGTCGACGAGGATCTCGATGTGCAGGCCGTGGTTCTTCAACAACACGGACCACGTGGGAGAGCCGAGCTCGCCGGTGTAGCCGACGAACTTCTCGGGCTGGGCGAGGCCGACCGATAGTTCGTCGCCGAGATCGATCAGGAGCTGACCGTCGTCGATTTTGAGGCCGGTCGCCTGATCCCACGTACCCGACGCCAGCGGCACGGCGTCGTCGAGGAACCCGCGGGCATAGGCGATCACCTTGTCGCCGCGCACCCGGTTGTAGCTAGTGCCCTTCTCGGCGCCGTCTGCCTCGGAAATCACGTCGGTGCCGTACAACGCGTCGTACAACGATCCCCACCTGGCGTTGGACGCGTTCAGCGCGAACCGCGCGTTCAGGATCGGCACCACCAACTGGGGTCCGGCGGTGGTGGTGATCTCGGCGTCGACGCCGGAGGTGGTGATGGTGAAGTCGGCCGGCTCGGGCTGCAGGTAGCCGATCTCGGTGAGGAACGCCTGGTACTCCGCGGGATCGAACGGTCCGATGACGCGCTGACGGTGCCACTTGTCGATCTGCGCCTGCAGGTCGTCGCGACGGGCAAGCAGTTCCTGGTTCTTCGGCGCAAGGTCGGTGACCACCTTGTCCACGCCCGCCCAGAAGCTCTCCGGATCCAGCCCGGTGCCCGGCAGGGCCTCGTTGGTCACGAAGTCGTGCAGCACCTTGGCGACCCGCAGATTGCCGACGGTCACGCGATCAGTCGCGGGCGGGCGAAGCGGGGTGGGCTCAGACATTGGTATTTCCTCCCTAAAGCGTCGATCCATCTTACCCGTGGGTAACCCCAGCTAAGTTCCCCGCACCGAACCCGATTCGCGGTTCACCGTGCTGAGCAGCAGGTCACACCGGTCGGCGAGCGCCGCCCGCAGGGGCGCCGCACGGTCGGCGACGTCCTGCTGGGCGCGGACGTATTCGGCACGACCCGCTGAAGTCTCGATGGCAATCGGCTCGAAACCATATCCGGTCAGGTCGTACGGGCTCGCACGCATGTCCAGCTCGCGGGCATCGGCGGCGAGGTCGAGGCAGTCCACGAGCAAGCCAGACTCCACCAGCGGGCCCAGTTTCCCGCAGAACTTGTAGAGATCCATGTTCGCGTGAACGCATCCCGGCTGCTCGCTGGCGACTTGCGACTGTCGGCTAAGTGGCTCCGCGTTGCGCGGCGCAGCGGGCTCGGTGAAGAACCGGTAGGCGTCGAAGTGGCTGCAACGCAACGGCATCGAATCGACCACCGCGTCGGTGGCCTCGGCGCCCAGCCGCAGCGGAACCTCGTGCCTGATGTCTGCGGTCCGGTAGACCATCGCCCACTCGTGCAGGCCGAAGCAGTTCAACCGGGCGGGCCGACGGGCGGTGGCGTGCATTAGCTCGGCGATGAACTCGACGGTCTCGATGCGGGCCAGCAGATGCTCGTGAGTGACGGTGACGGCCGATCCGAGCGTGCCGTAGCCGCTGCGTTCGCGGAAGCGGTCTGCCGACGCACCCTCCAGCGCCACGCCGTATCCCGGGTGCCAACGGCGCAGCAGGCGGGGCTTCAGGCTGTAGTAGCTGAACAGGAAATCCCACACCGGGTGAGCTTCGCCACGTCTGGCCCTGCGCAGGTGCGGCTCGACGAAGCGGTCCACTCGTTCGGCGTGCAGACGTTCGCGCTCGGTCCACACGGATTCGTCGAGCACGGCCTTGAGCTGGACTGAGTCGAGTACGAGCTCAGACACGGTGGGTTCCGTCGCGAACGGTCCCCACCAGATCCTCGACGAGGTCTTCCAGCGTCACCATCGCGGTCACCTGGTCGGGGCTGGCGGTCTCGTGGCCTTCGCGCGACCGTTCGCCGGTGACCAGTGCGAGATGGCTGTTGTCGCGCCGCAACCGTGACAATGCGTCGGGCAGCGGCAACGTCGCGAGCACTCGCGGCAGCGGCCGCACCATGGATGCATCGACGACCGCATCGGGATCGTCGACCAACGACAGCACGTCCTTGATGTGAACGTAGCCGGTGAATCGGCCTGCGAGATCGACGACGGGGAAGCGGGAGTAGCCGGTCTCGGCGAGTGCCTGTTTGATCGCTGCGACGGTCGGCCCCGAGCCGTCGGCGGCGGCGGGAACCGCGTGAATTGCGTTGACCGGCACCGCAACATCGGCCACGATGCGCGTGCGGATCTGCAGCGCCCTCGACAGCCGGCTGTGCTCCTCGGGGTCCAGTAGCCCCTCGGACACGGACTCGGCGATCATCTCGGACAACTCGATCATCGATACCGTGTTCTCGAGCTCGTTCTTGGCTTCCACCCCGAACGTGCGCAGCGTCAGCTTCGCGCACCAGTCGTAGAAGCCGATGAACGGGCGCGCGATCCGGATCCAGACCAGGTACGGCGGGACCAGCAGCATCGCAGCCGATTCGGGTCCGGCGATGGCGATGTTCTTCGGCACCATCTCACCGAGCAGCACGTGCAGCACCACGACGACCGTGATCGCGACAAGGAACGACACCGTGTGCAGCACGGCGTCCGGCACACCCAGTAGGTCGAACGGCGTTTCGAGCAGATGGGCGACCGCGGGTTCTCCGACGCGGCCGAGCAGGATCGAGCACACCGTGATGCCGAGCTGCGCACCTGCCAGCATCAGCGAGAGGTTCTGGCCTGCCCGCATGACCGTGACGGCGCTGCGCTTGCCTTGTTCGGCAAGGGCTTCGAGCCGGTCGCGGCGCGCGGAGATCAGCGCGAACTCGGCGGCGACGAAGAATGCGTTGGCGGCCAGCAGCAAAACCGTCAGCAGAACGCCAAGAAGGTCACCCATCGGCGGGCTCCTCGTCGTGGCCGAGCCTGACCAGCTTGATCAGGTCGATGCGGCGACCGTCCATTCGTTCGACGCTCGCCAGCCAGCGCACCGGGCGGTCGACCGCGGCGTCGGGGTCGAACTCGGTCAACTTCACCGACTCGCCCTCGACCGGGATGTGGCCGAGCTCCTGGAGCACCAGACCGCCGATCGTTTCGTACTCGCCCTCGGGGGCCCGGAACGGGGTTTCGGTGTCGACCTCGTCGATGCGCAGCAGCCCCGAGACCTGCCAGCCATTGCGCGTCTCGACGACGTCGGGGGTCGCGTCGTCGTGCTCGTCGCGGACGTCACCGACGATCTCCTCGATCAGGTCCTCGACGGTGACCATGCCTGCGGTGCCGCCGTACTCGTCGACCACCAACGCGGTCTGCAGACCGTTCGCCCGGATCTGCGTCATCACGGCATCGCCGTCGAGGGTTGACGGCACCGTGGGAACGGGCAGTGCAATGGTGGCCAGCTTGGTGTGCGACCGCTCGGCAGGCGGCACTTCGAAGACCTGCTTGACGTGCACGATTCCGACGGTCTCGTCGAGATCGCCGTCGACGATCGGGAAGCGCGAGTAGCCGGTCTCCATTGCCTTGGCCACCAGGTCGGCGACGGTGTCGTCGGTCTGGAGTGCCTCGATCGTCGAGCGGGGCGTCATCAGCTCCTCGGCGGTACGGGTGCCGAACCTCAACGAGCGGTCCACCAGCGTGGCGGTCGAGAGGTCGAGCGAACCCTGGCGGGCGGAGTTGCGCACCAGCGACACCAGTTCCTGCGGCGACCGCGCCGACCGCAGCTCCTCGGCAGGCTCGATGCCCACACGGCGCAGGATCCAGTTCGCGGTGCCGTTGGTCAACTTGATCAACGGGGTGGTGGCCATCGAGAACAGCAGTTGCGGACCTGCCACGACGCGTGCGGTGGCCAGTGGCTTTGCAATGGCGAGGTATTGGGCCACCAGTTCGCCGAACACCATCGACACCGAGGTGGCGAGCAGCAGCGCAAGGGCGAGTGCAGCGCCTTCTGCGACGCTCTCCGGCAGCGCCAGCGCGTGGAAAACGGGTTCCAGCAGGTGCGCGAGCAGCGGTTCGGCGAGGTAACCGGTGATCAGCGTGGTGATCGAGATACCGACCTGGGCTCCCGACAGTTGAAACGACAATGTTCGGTGCGCCCGCTGCACCAGCTTGTCGCGACGCTTGCCGCTACGCGCGTTGGCGTCGACGGTGCTTCGCTCCAGTGCCGTCAGCGAGAATTCGGCAGCCACGAACAGGGCGGTACCTGCGGTGAGCACGGTGAAGCCGAGCAGGGCGAGCATGGTCAGGCCGAAGCTCATCGCAGCCTCGCGGAGATTTCGCCGGGTCTAGTGCCCGGCTGACTACTGGAGGGTTCGGCGTCCTGAGGTTCCATGCCGGGTTCGCGGGCGGTTGGCTCGGACCCGACGGCCCGGTCAGACGTGGGGGCCTCCACGGGTGCCTGCGGCACGTGATCCCTTTCCTTCAGCCGGGGTGGTGAGGAACCCATGTTAGCGGGTGGCGACCGGTGTGTTGGGTCACCAACCGGTCGGCAGCGGATGTCCCTCGGCGAATCCGGCTGCCGACTGCACGCCGAGCACGACCTTCTCGTGCAGTTCGGGAAGGGTTGCCGCGCCGACGTAGGTGCAGGTGCTGCGGACGCCAGAGGTGATGTGGTCCAGCAGGTCCTCGACCCCGCCGCGAGTTGGGTCAAGACCCATCCGGGACGTCGAGATGCCCTCCTCGAACAGCGCCTTGCGGGCCCGGTCGAACAAGCGGTCACCTGCGGTCCTCGCGGCGACGGCTCGTTTGGACGCCATCCCGTAGCTCTCCTTGTACAGCCGCTCCTCGCGGTCGGACATGAGATCGCCTGGGGACTCGTAGGTGCCTGCGAACCAGGAACCGATCATCACGTTCGACGCCCCCGCGGCCAGCGCCAGTGCCACGTCACGGGGATGCCGCACCCCACCGTCGGCCCAGACATGTCCTCCGAGTTGCCTTGCCGCGGAAGCGCATTCGACGACTGCGGAGAACTGCGGCCTGCCGACTCCCGTCATCATCCTGGTGGTGCACATCGCGCCGGGGCCAACGCCGACCTTGACGATCGAGGCACCCGCGCTGATCAGGTCGCGGGTGCCCTCGGCCGACACCACGTTGCCCGCGGCCACGGGCAGACCCAGGTCGAGCGACGACACCGACTTGATGGCGTCGAGCATCTTGAGCTGGTGGCCGTGTGCGGTGTCGATGACGAGCAGATCGACGCCGACCTCGGCCAGCGCGCGTGCCTTGGCGGCGACGTCGCCGTTGATGCCGACGGCGGCGGCGATCCGCAGCCTGCCCAAGGCGTCGACGGCGGGTGCGTAGATCCCGGCCCTGACCGCGCCGGTGCGGGTGAGGACACCGGCGAGGCCGCCGTCCGGTCCGGTCATCACCGCAACGTCGATGGGTGCGTGTTCGAGCAGGTCGAACACCTCGCGGGGGTCGGTCCCGACGGGGGCGGTGACGAAGTCGAAGAGGGCCACGTCGCGCACCCTGGCGAACCGGTCCACGCCGACGAGTGCCGCCTCGGTGACCAGGCCGACCGGGCGATCGCCGTCGACGACCACCGCTGCCCCGTGCGCCCGCTTGTGGATCAGCGCCATGGCATCGGACACCGAGTCATCGGGCGAGAGGACCACCGGTGTGTCGACGACCAGGTCGCGGCTCTTGACGAAGTCGACGGTCTGCTTCACGGCGGCGATCGGAAGGTCTTGGGGCAGAACGACGATGCCGCCCCGTCGCGCCACCGTTTCGGCCATCCGCCTGCCGGCCACCGCGGTCATGTTGGCGACCACCACGGGAATGGTGGTGCCCGACCCGTCCACGGTCGACAGATCCACGTCGAATCGCGACGTCACGTCCGATCGTCCAGGGACGATGAAGACGTCGTTGTAGGTGAGGTCGTAGGGAGGTCGCTGCCCTTCAAGAAATCTCATCGACCTCGAGTCTAGTTCGCGGCGTCAGGCCTCGACCTCGGTGCGGTCACCACTCCACAGGGTGTGGAAGCGTGCGGCCGGATCGGCGTCGGTGCGGCCGTAGGTGTGCGCGCCGAAGAAGTCCCGCAGCCCCTGGGTGAGCGCAGCGGGGAGCCGTTCGGTGCGCAGCCCGTCGTAGTACGACAGCGCCGAGGCGAAGCCGGGGATCGGGATGCCCAACTCGGTGGCGGTGACGACCACGCGGCGCCAGCTGTCGATCCCTGCTTCCACGGCGCTGCGGAAGTACGGCGCGGCGATCAGCGTGGCCAGCTGCGGATCCTCGTCGTAGGCCTCCTTGATGCGGTTGAGGAACTTCGCCCGGATGATGCAGCCGCCGCGCCAGATCGTGGCCATGTCGCCAAGCGTGATGTTCCAGTCGTACTCGGCGCTACCGGCTTGAATCTGGTTGAAGCCCTGGGCATAGGCGATGATCTTCGACGCGTACAACGCCTTGCTGACGTCGTCGATGAACTGTGCCGTGTCGGCCGGCTTGGAGCCGAGGTCACCCGACGCGAGGCCAGTGGTGGCCTTGCGCTGCGGGACCGAACCCGACAGTGCGCGGGCGAACACGGCCTCGGCAATGCCGGTGACCGGAACGCCGAGATCGAGGGCCGACTTCACCGTCCACCGGCCGGTGCCCTTTTGCTCGGCCTCGTCGACGATGACGTCGACCAGCGGCTTGCCGGTCTTGGCGTCGGTCTGGCGCAGTACTTGGGCGGTGATCTCGATGAGGTAGCTGTCCAGATCGCCCTTGTTCCACTCGGCGAAGATCTCGGCGATCTCGGGAGCGGTCTTGCCGAGCCCGTCGCGCAGCAGTTGGTAGGCCTCGCCGATGAGCTGCATGTCGGAGTACTCGATGCCGTTGTGCACCATCTTCACGAAGTGCCCTGCGCCGTCGGGTCCGATGTGGGTGCAGCACGGCACGCCGTCCACGTGTGCCGAGATCTCCTCGAGCAGCGGCCCGAGCGAAACATAGGACTCGGCGGGTCCGCCGGGCATGATCGACGGCCCCTTGAGGGCGCCCTCCTCGCCGCCGGAGATGCCGGCGCCGACGAAGTGCAGTCCACGCTCGCGGATCGCCTTCTCGCGGCGGATGGTGTCGGTGTAGAGCGCGTTGCCGCCGTCGATGATGATGTCGCCGGGTTCCATCGCGTCGGCCAGCTCGGTGATGACCGCGTCGGTCGGGTCGCCCGCCTTGACCATGATGATCACTCGGCGCGGCTTCTCAAGTGCGGCAAGGAATTCGGGGATCGTCTCGCTGCGCACGAAATTGCCCTCCGAGCCGTGCTCCTTCAGCAGCGCATCGGTCTTGGCCACCGACCGGTTGTGCAGCGCGACGGTATAGCCGTGGTGGGCGAAGTTGCGGGCGAGGTTGGAGCCCATCACGGCCAGGCCGGTGACCCCGATCTGGGCGGTGGCGGAGGTTTCAGACGAGCTCACAGGCAGCCTTTCGTTGTTTGGTTGTCGAGCGGGGAGAGGTTGACGCTATGCGGCGAAGAGCCTCTGCAATTCGGTGAGCCACGGCACCGCGAATGCGATGGTCGGCACGATGACGACCGCGGCGGCGGCAAGGTATGCGGTGATGGCCAACGGCACGCTGTTGGGTCTACCAGCGAGACGGCGCACACGGATGACGGTGGTGGGGCCGCCGGCGGCCAGCGCGCCTGACGGGGTGCGCCCCGACGCGCACGCGACGAGGGCGCGGGCCAGGGAAGTAGGTCCTGCGGCCCGTACCGCGGCGTCGTCGGCGAGCAGTTCGATCAGCAACCGCACGGCGCCAAGCGCGCTGGCGCTGCGAACGAAGCGGGGGAATGCGGCGTGCACCGCGGTGAACATCTCAAGAACGAGGTCGTGACGAGCCCGCAGGTGTGCTTGCTCGTGGCTCAGGATGGCGGCGATCTCGCCGTCGGACAGCTCCGTGAGAGTGCCCTGGCTGACGACGACGCGGCTGCGGACGCCTGGCAGGCAGTAGGCCAACGGTTGCGTCACGTCCAGGATGCGCAGGCCGCTGGCCCGCGTACAGATCTCGGGTGCGGTGTCGCGCGAGCTGCCGAGCAGGTCGACGAGCATCCGGTGATGGGCGCGCCTGCGCCGGGTGGCGATGGCGACCTGGACGACGGCGACGAACAGGCGGCAGCCGACCACCAGTGTCAGCGCGAAGACGACGACGTAGACGATCCACAGCGGCCAGCCAAGTACCGCGATCTCACTGGTGACGGTCGAGGACGGGCGCCCGTCGGGGCCAACGACGAAGAGCCTGCTGGCAATCGCGAGTCCCGCGCTGAACGCGGAGAGCACGGCAGCGACCGCGATCGACTGCCACAGCACGACGGCAGCACGTGGTGCGCGCAGCGGCCACGACGCTCTGGCCAGCAGCTCCGGCACAGGTCCGACGAGGACCAGCGCGACGATGGTGAAGGCCAGCGCGGTCACACCGCTAGTCTCCCTCAGCCGGTGCCCGGATCGCCAGTGGGCGTCCCGGTTCGGTGTTTGTCTTCGAGTTCTGCCAGTGCGCGTCGAAGGGCGGCGGCCTCGTCGGCCCCCACCCGCTCGACGAAGTGCACCAGTGCCGACTCGCGGCTGCCGGAGTCCGAGGCCTGGTCGAGCGCGTCCACCATGAGCCCGGCGACCAGCACGTCGCGGCCGTGGGTCGGGGCATACCGATGCGCCCGGTCGTCGCGATGCTGAACCACCAGATTCTTCTTCGCGAGCCGCTGCAGGACCGTCATGATCGTCGTGTAGGCCAAATCGCGCCGTGCAGAAAGTGCCTCGTGCACCTGCCGCACGGTTTGGGGCTCGTGCGATGACCACAGGTGGTCCATAACCTCGCGTTCGAGTTCCCCGAGTCGCGTCATCTTCGCCATGTTCCGTTCACTCTCCTGCGCACTGAATTCAGGGTACTACGGGCTTACTACCGTGTGTCGTATCCAACGACCGCGTCCACGCGTCGGTAGTAGAGGCGGCGATGCCGGTAAACACCCGTTTCGCCGGTCGTTGTGAGGCCAGTCACAAGGTGTTTCCGTGCCCGTTACGCTGCCTATAGTAAGGCTAACCTAACTTACGGAGGTGCACATGACCGTCGTGGTCGACGACCCACTGATCGCCCGAATGGCGATCAGCCGGACGCTGCCCTTGCACGAGTCCAGCCGCAGACTGCGCGAGCTGTACCCGGAGTGTCCGCGCGTCTACGGCGTGGCCGTGATGAGCGACCTGACGCGTCGTCGTTGGTGGCCGTTGTCCGATGTGCTTGGCACCGAACGACTGCGGGACATGTTCGCCGCGGCAGCCGCGGAGACCGAGAGTCGCACCGCCGTCGCACAGCAGTTGGCGGCGACGTTGTCACACGTGGTCATCGGCCGGGTGATACCGCTTCTGGTGCTCGAGGGACGGGCGTGGGACACCGGCCTCGAGAACCTCTGGGTGCACGTCGACTCCGAGGGCGCGATCGACTGGGTCGGCGTCGTCGACCCGACGCTGCGGGTGCTGCCGGAGGACCCGTACTTCGGCGGTCGCGCGGGGCTGCGCCAGCGCCATCCGGTGCGCGACCGCATGGTGGCACTGCCCAACGAGGCGGCGTTGACCACATGGGTTGCCCACCGCAGCCACCGTGCGCTTGAACCCTTGTTCGACAAGCTGTTCGAGGTATGCGACGGCGCGATGTCGGTCGCCGCGATGTGGCATGCCGTTGGCGCCGCGGTGGTCTCCTCAGCCACCCAGGTGCCGCTGCTGGCCGGGTCGAGCGAACTGACCAGCATGCGGCGGGGGCAGGCCGTGCTCGACGCATTGGTGGGATTCGGTGCGCCAGTTCGCGGATCGACCAGAACCGTCGCAAGTAAGGTCTTGCTAAATTAGGGCAGCCTTGCCTATTGTTATCGGGAGGAACGCAATACCCGCTTCAACGAATCACCGGAGAACCACCGGACCGCCGCGGAGTCCAGAGGGCTGCTGAGACCCCCGGTCCACTCGAGGTCGGGCCCCGTACACGTCGTGTACGGGGCCCGACCGCTTTTCGCCGCACGAGGCCCGCCCCATCGAGGGGCGTGCGATCGGCGTGTAGACAATGGAGCCGTGACC
>Ga0137412_10001430_pt1 | contig 18549 bp, 15 predicted proteins | sample CZODoug2_1_16fun_FD_122160 | JGI IMG/M metagenome (GOLD analysis project Ga0137412, IMG submission 122160) | Vadose zone soil fungal communities from Angelo Coast Range Reserve, California, USA - CZODoug2_1_16fungal (Hybrid Assembly) | ecosystem: Environmental > Terrestrial > Soil > Vadose zone...
TCGCAACAGCGGCTTGCGGAGACAGGCCCGTCGACCGGGCGCTCACGGGTGGCGCGATCGGCGCCGGTGGCGGCGCCCTGGTGGGCGCAGCCGCGGGCAACCCGGTGGCGGGCGCCGTGGTCGGTGGCCTGGGCGGCGCCGCGATCGGTGCCGCGACCGCGCCCGAACGCTGATCGCCGGCCTCAGGCCTGGCGCACGCGACGTCGGTTCACCGGTCGCGTATTGCTTGAGCGAAGTCGCGTCCTGACTTCGCTAGGGGAAGATTATGACGCACGCCCCCAGGAGTGACTCTAGCGCGGCACGTCGCCTTCCAGCATGACGCGGTAGAGATAGCGCGTCTGGTCCATGTCGTAATCGCCGTTCGCCTTATGCAGCAGGCAGCGATTGTCCCAGATCACGAGGTCGCCGGGCTGCCATCGGTGCCGGTACTGGAACCGGTCCGCCGTGGCGTGTTGCAGCAATTCGCCCAGCAGCGGCAAAGCCTCCTTGTGGTCAAGGCCGAGGATGCCCTCTATCCGGATCGGATTGATATAGATCGACTTCCGGCCGCTCTCCGGATGTGTGCGCACGACGGGATGGAGGACGGCGTTCGGCACGCGCTCCTTGTTCGCGTCCGACAGGGTCATCAGTTTTCGCGTGCTGTGACTGCTTTGGTAGACATGGATCGCCACGAGGTCCGCGATCCGATCCTGCATAACGGGTGGCAGCGCGGCATGGGCGGCCGCCATGTTGGCGAACTGCGTATCGCCGCCGCGATCCGGCAAGGTGACGGCGTGCAGGGCGGTGGCCTTGGGCGGACGGGCGTCGTTGGAATGGTCGGTGTGCCAGCCTTCGCCGGGGATATAACGACGACCGTCAGGGAAGCGATCCTGGTTGGAGAGGTAGTGAATCTGCGGGCACTCGGGCAGCGCGAAGCGCGTGTTGTGCTGCAGGAATACCCGTCCGAACAGCTCGACCGCAGCCAGCACCTGGTGCGGCGAGAGCGACTGCTCGCGGATGACCAGCACGCTGTGCGCGACGAAAGCGTTGGTCAGGACGGCCTTGGCTTCGGCACTGACCGGACGCGTGAGATCAATCCCGCGAACCTCGGCGCCGGTATGGTCGGTCATGAGTTTGACCTCCATTGCCACTCACCGCGCCCCGCCCAGGCCGCCGGGCGCCGTCCGGACGAAGGGCGGCTTGACTGCGCTGCCGGTCCGGCACTCGTGGGCAAAACCGGCATAGCTGTCGGCGTTGGCCAGGCGCTGGTTGGCCGACAGCGGGCGCATGAAGCGGTCGTCGAACCAGCCGCGTCCGACGTCGCCGATGTTCTGGCGGTTCGCGCGGCCGACGAAGTGCGACAGCTCGTGCAGGATGATGAAGGCGGCGAACTCGGCGCCGACCGAGGGGGCGAAGAAACCAAGCCCGAGGTGAATGCGGTCGAGCCTGCGGTGCGTGTCCTCGTCCTCGCGGCCCTCCTCGAAGAAACCCTGCGGCTGTGTCAGGGCGATCCGCGGGTTGTGGCGGTCGAGGTCGAACTCATCGACGGTGTCGATGTTGAACAGCTCGGGGTTCATGATGACCGTGCTGAAGCGGGTGTAGGAGCCGAACAGGTCGACATGGGCCGCGCTCTGCTCCGCCGCCGACAGCGTCGCCAGCCCGAAATGCCGGTTGAGCCGGTCGGTCGCCGTGGCCGCTGGCCCGGTCGGCGTGGGCCCGCTGGTGATGACCGCCTGCAGGTTGCGGACGGCCGCGGTGAGCGCCAGGCCCACGATCGGCAGGGCCTGGCGGACCTTGACCCTGAGATCGTCGTCGGAAACCGGGTCGATGATCTCGTTCAACCGGACGATCGTGTTCTTGTTGGGCTCGATCACACCGTCGAAGATCTGCAGCTGTACCTGCTGGAAGCGGGCGATCGCGGCATTGGTTTTCGGTCCGCAGATACCGTCGACCGCCAGGAACGGGATAGGCCCGCCGGCGGCGCCAGCCACCGTCACCTGGTTCAAGGCATCCTGGATGGTGCGGACATCGTCGGACTGATTGCGGGCGAGCGGTCCGCGACCCACCGGCGCGTTGATCGCGACCGGCCCGGTGAAACCGGACGACAGCACGGACAAGAGCTGACACGAGCCCACAGCGGGCATGACCAACCAACGCATGCGAAGATCCTCCGGTGGAAGACAATACGCCAGTCTACGGCACTCGGTAGAACGGATTGGGCAAAAGAAACATCCGTTCCGCATGGCCGCCCAAAAGATCCGAGGGTTGATCGCCCATGTTGGCGATGATCGTAAATCCCGCCTGCTCGATCTCCGCCCGTATCGGCGCTTTGAAGTCGGTGACGGACGAGAAGCGCGCGCCGTCGGGCACGGCATAGAGCTTCTCGTAGCCGGCATAGCCAACGGCGGCGAGATTGCGTTCCGTCGCCTGGCGCTGGCTCTCGGGACGGCCCGTGATGAAGAAGACGGTGACGCCCAGCGCCCGCGCCTGCTGGAATACCTGCAAGGTGGGAAGGATGGCGGGGTCGCGGCCGAGCTGGTCCCAGGCGGCCCATCCGCAGGGCGCGTCGAGGGCGAGGTCGCACGGACCGCCGATGGGCCGGCCGAAATCGTCGCGCACGATCACCTCCCAGTTCGACAACGACGTGTCGTCGACATCGAGCACGAGGGCCGGCCGGCGGGCCGACGGCGCCCGCTCGGCGATCCACTGGCCGGCTTGTCGCGCCACCAGGGCGAGGTCGCGATCATAGGCGCCCGAATCGTGGTAGGCGGTCGCGGCGAGCATCGCGTCGCCGACATTCAGCGGCTGTCCGGGCGAGGTGACGAAGATCGCGCGATCGTCGGCCAGGGCGGGGCCAATTGCACCAACCAACACGAAAACCATCGCCGCAGCGGCGTGAACGCGGTGCGCGATCGTTCCGACGTTTAATCCCGACATATCGGCCCATCTCCCGGCACTTGCATCGCGACGATGATGGACGCATCGCGCAGGCCCAGGTCAAGGGCCGGCCGGACGATCGGCCGCCGTTATTTCTTGGCGCGCTCGATGAGTTGGGTTGCCTCACGCAGCCGATCCCGGCATTCGGCTTCCGCGCCGCGCTCGGCCTGGGTCCGCGCGGCGACCAGGAGGGCTTGCAGCGCCGTCGTCTCTGCGGCTCCGAGCTTGCCGGTGTCGGCCGGCGTGCTCTTCTGCGGCGCATCCTTCACATCCGGCACCGTCGGCATGGCGTCGTGTGCGCTGCGCGGCGGCGTGATGACGGCCTTGTCGGGCGAGGGCGGCGGCTCGATCACGCCGCCCGAGCGCGCAAGATCGCCGGGCCGCACCGCCGTCGGCGCCTTGTCGGCGGGTGCCGTCGGCGGATCGCTGGAAACATGATAGCGCTGGGCGAGGCTCCGCACCTCGTCGAGACAGCCCGCCGCGCTGGCCGCGTCGGCCGCCACTACCATCAGGGCGAGGGATACGATGAGAATTGTCGAGGCGCGATAAGCCCACCGTCTGGGTCTGTGCATGGCGATCACCGGATGTTCCGACAGCAACGATGGGCCGGCCAAGCGGGTTGCCGCGCCACGCGTGGTGGCTGTTTGCGCTTGCTTTTCAGCGGCCCTACACTTTCTGTGACCGTTCCGAATGAAGAATGACGAAACTGGAACCCGCGCAATGGCCCTGGCTTCCCCCCGTATCCACGAGGTTCCGGACGATCTGCTCGCCGCCATCGATTACTGCTACGAGCAAGGCTGGACCGACGGGCTGCCGGTCGTCCCGCCGGTCGTCGATCGGGTCGACGCCATGCTGGCCCGCCAAGGCCGGCCGTCGGAAACCGTAATCGCGACTCATCCCGCGACCGGGCTGGAACTGTCGCTGCATGCCGCCGCGGTGAACTCCGTCATGGCCGGCTGCCTGCCGGAACATTTTCCGGTGATCGTCGCGGCGTTCGAGGCGATGAACAAGCCCGATTTCAATTTCCATGGCTCGACTGCCAGCACCGGTGGCTCGGCGCCACTGCTGATCGTGAGCGGCGCCTATGCCGACGAGATCGGCATGAATTCGGACGTCAACCTGTTCGGCCCCGGCAATCGCGCCAATGCCACGATCGGCCGGGCGGTGCGGCTGATCCTGCGCAATGTCTTCCAGATGATTCCCGGGATCTCCGACAAGTCGACGCAAGGCAATCCGGGCAAGTACAGCTTCTGCATCGCCGAGCGCGCGCGCGGCAATCCGTGGCCCCTGCTGTGCGAGACGCAGGGCTATGCCAAGGGCATGTCGAGCGTCACCGCCTTCGCCGGCGGCGGCTTCTGCAATGTCGAGAACCACGGCGGCAACACGCCGGAGCAGGTGCTGGGCTCGGTCGCCGACGCCATGGCGAACTATGGCTGCATCACGTTGGGCCAAAGCGTGGTGATCCTGGCGCCCGAGCATATGCGCATCGTCGCCGGCACCGGCTGGACGCGCGAGGACGCGCAGAACTTCCTGTTCACCCACGCCAAGCGCTCGGTCGAGGGCATGAAGAACGTCGGCAAGTACCGCGACCGCGAATACGACACGCAGCACGGCGGCGACGCCCACGCGCTCGCCGAGCAGGGTTTCGTGCATCGCGGGCTCTCGCCGCAGGATATACTGATCACGATGGGCGGCGGCGATGCCGGCGGTCACTCGTGCTTCATTCCGTCGTGGAGTCGCGGCCGCGGCTCGATCCTGCAGCACAGCGCGATCGGCGCGTGAAACAAAGGAGTCAATCCAGATGCAGCTCTACGCCCCCACCTCTTCCGGACCGAAACGCAAGTCGTTCCGCGCCCCGCCCCTGGCCAGCCTGGAGGGAATGAGGATCGGCATCCTGGAAAACGGCAAGCTCAACGCCGAGGAGATGCTGCGCGAGGTGGGCGCACTGTTCGTCGAGCGCCATGGCTGCACCATTCGCCCGATCTATTCGAAATCCAACGCCAGCGCGCCGGCGCCGGCCAACACCCTGGTCAAGGCGGCGCAGGACGTGGATTTCCTGATCACCGGCCTGGGTGATTGAGGCTCCTGCTCAACGTGCAGTCTGCACGACGGCATCAGCTTCGAACAACTGGGCAAGCGGGCGGTGGTGCTGTGCACGACACCGTTCGAGGTGACGGCGCGCAACATCGCCCGCGTCCTCGGCCTGCCCACCTATCCCTTCCTGTGCGTTGAGCATCCCATCGGCAGTTGCACCCTGCCGGAACTCAAGGCCCGGGCGGAAATCGCCTACCAGCAGGCGCTGCCCATCCTGCTGCAGGCCTGAGCGGACTATGGCGCGTTCCGGCGCCGGCGGATCGGCATCGGTGAGCGCCAGGGTGAAGCTGCCGGTCCATTCCCGCACGAAGCCGAAAAAGTAAGGGCCGACCGTGCCGCCGAGATTGCCGGCGCCGTTGACGAGGCCGATGCCGACGCCCGCCACCGCCGGCGGCAGCACCTCGGTCGGCAGCGACCAGAACGGTCCAAAGCGGCCGAAGAAGGCGGCGACGGCCAGGGTCAGGAAGATCAGGATGCCGATCGTGCTGCCTTGGCCCGCGAGCTGCGCCAGCAGCAGGAACACGCCCGACAGCGCCGTCGCGCCGATCATGTGCCACTTGCGCTCCTGCAGCCGGTCGGAGCTGAAGGCGACCAGGATCATCATCAGCGCACCGGCGGCATAGGGAACCGCGCTCAGGAAGCCCACCGCCGTGATCGACAGCCCGGTCTCCTTCAGCACCGTCGGCAGCCAGAAGGTGACGCCCCACTCCGCCATCAGGGCCGCGAAGTTGTAGAGCGCCAGCAGGATCACGGCGGGATGCCACAAGGTCCTGATCCAGTGGCCCTGCACGGGCGCGGCCTCGGCCGCCTCGGCTGCGAGCGCCGCCACCAGCCGGGCCTTCTCGTCCGGATCGAGCCACGTGGCATCCCGCGGCTCCTCCGTGATCGCCCAGATCCAGACCAGCGCCCAGACCAGCCCCGGCAGCGCCTCGACGATGAACATCATCTGCCAGCCGAAATGCGCCAGCACGACGCCGGAGATCGGGTTGGCGACGACGGAGGCGATCGGGATGCTGATGAGAAACAGGGTGTTGGCCCGCGCCCTCTCCGCCCGCGTGAACCATTTGCGGATCAGCACGATCGTGCAGGTGAGCACACCGCCCTCGAACAGGCCCAGGATGAAGCGGTTGGCGATCAGCTGGTTCTCGGTGCGCACGAACGCGGTCGAGAACGACACCACGCTCCAGAACAGCAGCAGGCCGAGGATGACCCATTTCGCGCTCCACACCGAGGCGAGCCGGCCGGCCGGAATCTGCAGGATGATGTAGCCCCAGAAGAACATGCCCGTGGCGAAGCCGATCGCCGAGGCGCTGATGCCGAGCTCCGTGCGCATGGCGGGGATGGCCATCGCGATGTTGGTCCGGTCGATGTAGGAGAGCACATACATCACGAAGGCGACGCCCAGGATGCGCACCCAGCGATTCCTGTGCGGTGCGAGCTTTGCTGTTGCGGCCACGACGATGCCCCCCTCGCGCCAGCGCGTTCTTTTGCGCCAGGTTAGCGACCGCTCTGGCCGGGTACAACAGACCCGCTTATCCGGTGGCGCGAGCGTGATGCTGCTGTATGCGCCGGGCAGGATCGCCCCCTGGGCCGCGCTAAAGCATGGCCATCATTGATTGCACTATTCATCCCAAAACAACCTTAATCCGTTGGTACACTCGTGGCACAGGACAGGAGGTGCCGATGAGGGCGTTTGCTGTGTCGGCAATGATGATCGTGGCCTGGCTCCTGCCGACGGCGCCGGCATCGGCGTGGGACGATCAGGGGCATGAGCTGATCGGCGCGATTGCCGACGCGATGCTCGGCAACAGCAAGGCCGGACTGCAGGCCCGTCAAATCCTGGGCTATGGCCTCAGCAGCGCGGCGAAGTGGCCGGACTGCGTCCGCGGGGTGCGCAAGGATGCCAGCGGATTCAAATATGACGGCGGGGCTTCGGCTTGTTCCGAGTTCGAGAGCCCGGCCGAGGTCGCCCGCATGATCGACTATGCGCGGCGCAACTGGTCGAATTGCCGGAAGCCGCCGCCTGACGGCTGCCATACCCGGTATCACTTTAGCGATGTCGCGATACAACGCGACGGCTACAGCCGGTCGTTCTTCGGGACCGGCAGCGACGACATCGTGAGCGCGCTCGACAGCGCGGTCCTGGTGCTCCAGTTCCAGCCGGCCGAGCCGCCGATTTCCATCCGGGACAAGAAAGAAGCGCTGCTGCTGATCGCCCACCTTGTCGGCGACCTGCATCAGCCGCTGCATGTCGGCGCCGTCTACCTTCGCTCCGACGGTTCCCCCACCGATCCCGACAAGCCACCCAACCAGAGCCCCGGCACGATCGAGAAGGACAATGCCACCCGCGGCGGCACCGACATCCTGATCGAAGGCCGCGCCAACCTGCACGCGATGTGGGACGACGTCCCGCACGACTGGGGACGCAACGCGACGCCCGAACTGCTGGCAAAAGCCAGGGCGGTACCGCCCAGCAAGGCGCAGGTCGACATGTTGGCGGCGCTGTGGGCCGGCGAAACCGTTCGATTGGCGAACAATGCCTTCAAGGGACTGACGTTCGGCACCAGGAACGATCAAGGCAAATGGCCGGCCACCGTCGACAACGCTTTCCTCTACCGGACGAAGCTCGAGAACATGCAACGCCAGCAAATCATCAAGGGCGGCGCCCGGCTGGCCGAACTGCTCCGGGAGATCTGGCCGGAGGAATAGACGGAAATGTTACGGTGTGCCCGGCCTGCAACAGTCACCGGGAGTTTCTTTTCGTATTGCCAGCTCACGCTCGCTGCCTTTTCGCGGCCACGGTCGCGGCGCAGCATCATGCTGTTGGCCTGTGGCGTTTCCTGCAGCTCATGGGGGGCAGATGAAAGTCCATGTCCAGGTTCACTCCATGATTTCGGTGCTTTAGCAGCCCGTTTTTTCGATGCCTCGCCGTGGATCACATGCGAGTAAAGGCATAGTGACGACTGCGCGCACCGCAGGAAGCGCCGGCGTACGCGCCGTTGGTCGTCCGCTAAAGCTTTTCGGCACGCGCCGTGAACAAAAAAGATTGCGCCGCGAGGCGAAGGCTGCGCGCGCGAAATCGTTGTTCGCCAGAAAAGCCCGGCCTCAATACAACCATGAATGGGCGTCACGCCTCTTGAACGCGGCGGCACCCCAACCCAGCTTTTCTTTGGCGGTGTCCTTTCAGGCGCGCGATTTCACGGCGCCGATGACGGCTTTGAGACGATGCAGCCTTCACACGCACGACGAGGATTCGAGTAATTGGCAAAGGCCTTCGCCCGGGGAGCGCCGCCATGAGTACACCCACGACAATTGAAGAATGGCTGGCGCGTTTCAACCTGTCGCGATTCGCGGCGACGTTCCGCGACAACGGCATCGGCCTCGATGTCGTGGCGCAGCTCGGTGATGACGACCTGCGCGAGCTCGGTCTCTCGGTCGGCGACCGCAAGCGCGTGCTCGCCGCCGTGTCGGCCTCCACCGCCGCCGCCACTCCACCGGCGACGGCCGCCGTCGAACGCCGGCAGCTCACGGTAATGTTCTGCGACCTCGCTGATTCGACGGCGCTGTCATCACGTCTCGATCCGGAGGACATGCGCGACGTGATTCGCGCCTACCAGACCGCCTGCGCCGACGTCATCGCGCGCCATGACGGCTTCGTCGCCAAGTTCATGGGCGACGGGCTGCTCGCCTATTTCGGCTATCCGCGCGCCCACGAGGACGAAGCCGAGCGTGCCGTGCGCGCCGGCCTGGAGATCGTCGCCTCCGTCGGCGCCCTGCAGACGCCGGCGCGCGAGGCGCTGCAGGTGCGCATCGGCATCGCCACCGGACTCGTCGTCGTGGGCGACCGGATCGGTACGGGTGCGGCCGAGGAGCAGGCGGTGGTCGGCGAGGCGCCCAACCTTGCCGCGCGCCTACAGGCGCTCGCCCGGCCCAACGCCATCCTCATCGCCGAGGCCACGCGCCGCCAGGTCGGCAACCTGTTCGAGTTCATCGACCTCGGCCCGCAGGCGATGAAGGGACTCGCCACGCCTCAGCCGGCCTGGCGAGTGCTGGGCGAGAGCGACGCCGCCAACCGCTTCAAGGCGCTGCGCTCGAGCGCCACGCCGCTGGTCGGTCGCGACACGGAGATCGCGGTGCTGATGCGCGGCTGGGCGAGCGGCAAGAAGGGCCCGGGTCACGCCGTGCTGATCTCGGCCGATCCCGGCCTCGGCAAGTCGCGCCTGGCCGAAGCCGTGCGCGAGCGCATCGCGGGCGAGCCGCACGTCACCGTGCGCTATTTCTGCTCGCCGCATCATCGCGAAAGCGCGTTCTATCCGATCGCCCGCCAGCTCGAACGCGCGGCGGGCTTCGATCTCAACGACGACGCCCAGACGCGGCGGCGCAAGCTCCAGGCCCTGCTGGCCGGCGGCCCCGCCGAGGCGGACCTGCCGTTGTTCGCTGATGTGCTGTCGGTGCCCGGCCTCGAAGCGCGATGGGCCGAGGATCTGACGCCGGAGAGCCGCAAGGAGAGGATGCTCGACGCCCTGGTACGGCTGTTCGAAGAGCTCACGCAGCGCCGGCCGGTGCTGGCGATGTTCGAGGATCTTCACTGGATGGATCCCAGCTCGCGCGAGCTGCTTGACCGTGTCATGGCGCGCCTCGACCAGATGCCGGGGCTGCTGATCGCGACCTGCCGGCCCGAATTCCAGCCCAACTGGACGGACAGGCCGCGCGTGTCGACGCTGGTCCTGCCGCGGCTCGGCCGACGCGATGCCGAGGCCCTGGTGCGCGCACTCGCCGGACCCGCCCCACTGGTGCCCGACACGCTGGACGAAATCCTCGAACGCACCGACGGCGTGCCGCTCTTCCTCGAAGAGGTGACCAAGGCCGTGCTCGAGGCCGGCGGCCCGACGCCACGGGGCACTGCCGCGGTCGCGGGCGGGGCATCCGGCGGCGCCAGGCTCGCCGTGCCGGTGAGCCTGCAGGCGTCGCTGATGGCGCGGCTCGACCGGCTGGGGCCGGCGGCCCGCGAAGTGGCACAGGCTGCGAGCGCGATCGGCCGCGACTTTCCCTACGCCCTGGTCGCCGCCGCGGCGCCCAGCAGCGAGGCCGAGACGCAGGCCCATCTCGACCAGCTGGTCGCCGCCGGCCTGGTGTTCCAGATCGGCATCCCGCCGGCCGCGTCCTACCAGTTCAAGCACGCCCTGGTGCAGGACACGGCCTATTCGACGCTGCTGCGCGGACCGCGCCAGGCACTGCACGAACGCCTGGCCGCTGCGCTCGAAAACCGGCTGCGCGAAACCGGCGGCGGCGAGCCGGAAATCCTGGCGCACCATTTCGCCGAGGCGGGCCAGGCCGAGCGCGCGGCGTCGTACTGGCTCGATGCCGGGCGGCGCGAGGCGGGACGATCGGCGAACATCGAGGCCATCGCCCATCTCCAGCGCGGCATCGACGCGTTGGTCCCCGTCGCGGAAACACCCGGCCGGCTGGAGCTCGAGCTGGCGCTGCAGCTGGCGCTCGGCCCGTCGCTGATGGCGCTCGAAGGCTTCTCGAGCGCGAACGGCGAAGCCGCCTACCTGCGCGCCCAGGCACTGGCCGAGCGCCTGGGCGACGATCGCGCCCTGTTCGCGGCGACCTGGGGCCGCTGGATGACGACGGCCCAGGGGCCGCTCAACGACAAGACGGTGAGCGACATCGTCAAAGAGCTGTTCCGCGTAGCCGAGCAGATCAACGATCCCGGGTTGCGCCTGCAGGCGCACCATGCCGCCTGGGTCACGACGCTGTGGCTCGGCGAGCCCGCCGCCACCCACGATCACGTAAGCAAGGGCCTGGCGCTTTACGATCGCGAAAAACATGGCCGCCACGCCGTGCTCTATGGCGGACACGACCCGGCAGCGTGCGGCAGCGGGCACGACGCCATCGCGCTCTGGATCATGGGCTATCCCGACCAGGCGGTGGCGAGCCTGCGCCGCAGCATCGCCTTCGCCAACGATCTCGGACACCTGCCGAGCGTCGCCCATGCGCTGTGGCTGGCGGGCTTCGTGCACATGATGCGACGCGACGCGCCGGCGGCGCTCGAAACCGCCGAGCGGCTGGTGACGCTGGGCAGCGAGCACGAACTCGCGGTCTATCGGGTGGCCGGTCGCGTGCTGCGCGGCTGGGCACGCACCCTGCTCGGCGCGCCGGAGGAAGGCCTGGCCGAGATGCGTGAGGCGACGGAGCTCTACCGGTCGCTGGCCGGCGTGATGACGGGTCCGTTCCTGGTGGCGCTGGCCGACCAGGAACGGCGCGCCGGAAATTTCGACAAAGCCGAGGCGACCCTGGCCCAGGCGCGGGCGGTCATCACGCATCGCGGCGAGCAGCTGTGGGTCGGCGGCTTCCTGCGGTCGAGCGGCGATCTCGCCGCGAGCAGGCCCGCGCCTGACCTCGCGGAGACGGAGCGGCTCTATGAGGAGGCGCGGACAATCGCCCGCCGCCTGGGAGGCAAGTCGGTCGAGCTGCGGGCGGCGAGAGGCTTGGCGCGGCTGTGGCTGCGGCAGGGCAAGGTGCGGGAAGCGCGCGATCTTCTGACGCCGCTATTCGGCTGGTTTACCGAAGGCTTCGACTCGCCCGATCTGAAGGAAACGAAGGCGCTGCTGGAGGAGATCAACCGACGAGCGGCGCCCGCGCCAACGCAGATCGACCCTCGGGATATCACACGAGATCGCGCGGGATAGAACGGTCCCATTCGCGGTGGCAGACTTCTCTGGCGCCTTCCCAGGCGCGCAGCGATGCCTGCAGCAGGAAGGCGTCGCGCGTGCAGGAGAGTCGCATCCGGGTCTCGATACGAACTTGCCAGGCGTCGCGCTGGATCGTCTCGGTCCGCTGCATCTCGGCCGTGGCGCTCAGCGGATCGTCGTCCGTGATATCGAACGCGAACTTGCCCTCGGTGCCCAGTTCGAGGCCGAGACGATCGATGCGCACGAGGCCCGGACGGATCACCGTGGGCTGCTCGGGCGTTGCCGTCTCGGGACCGGGCAGCGGCGGCAACGCGGCGTCCGCGGCCTGGGTTGGGCGTACCGGCAGATCGAGCGTGCCGCTGAATATCGTGAGCGTCGCTACTTCGGCGGCTGGCCAGATCATCGGCCAATAGGTGGTGGAGAGTGCCAGCCTGATCCGGTGGCCGGCCGGAAACATCACGCCGGCATCGTTGAGCTGAATGCGGATCTGGTAGCGCTCGCCCGGCACCAGAGGCTGCGGCGTCTCGTGGCCGTCACGATGGGTGAGATTCTGGACGCCGAAGCTCACGCGCAACGACTCACCCGACGGATGCACATCGCACAGCCGAACCGCGATGTTCGCGATCGGCCTGTCGGACGCGATCTCCAGGGTGACGACCACTGCCCCCAGGATCTCGATCGTCTCGTCGAGCGGCGGTGTCTCGAAGACCAGCGAGCGCGCGTCGTCCGCGCGTTGATCGCCGGCCTGATCGGTGGCCCGCCCGAATGGACACCAGCTGCCGGCATCCTTGCCGACCGTTTGCGGCGAGCGCACCGCGCGCGCTGCAAGCGGCGCGCGCTCGGGGCGCAGCCCGTCATCGGTCAGGAACAGGCGCTGCGACTTGCTCTCCGGCGGCGGCCAGCACGGCTCGGCCACCCAGCGCCCGGGCAAGGTCTCGTGATAGGTTGCGGGCCTCACGCTGTCGGTCATCCAGGCGCGCACCATCGGCTCGTCCATGACGCCGGTCTCTGCGCCCTTCAGCCAGTGGTCCCACCAGCGCAGCATGTCCTGCAGGAAGCCGATCTGCGGGCCGGGCAACGCGAAATGCGGATAGGCATGAGCCCACGGCCCGATCAAGCCCTTGCGCGGGACGGCAAGCCGTTCGAGGAGGCGCGGTATCGCGTTGGTGTAGCCGTCGGTCCAGCCGCCGACCGCGTACACCGGACACTCGATCGCCGCGTAGTCCTCGCACACCGAGCCGTGCCGCCAATAGGCGTCGCGGCGCTGGTGCCGGGTCCAGATTTCCAGGAACAGCGGCACGTTCGCCAGACGCTCCAGCCACATCGCCCGCCAGCGCTCGCCGACCAGCGCGGGATCGGGCGGATGGCACATCGCGCCGAAGAAGAACGACGCCCAACCGAAACCCGCATTGAGCTTGGCGCCGCCCATGTAGTGCACGTCGTCGGCGTAGCGATCGTCGGTCGAGCAGATCGTGACGATGGCCTTGAGCGCCGGCGGCCGGCGCGCCGCGACCTGCAGCCCGTTGAAACCGCCCCACGAGATCCCCATCATGCCGACCGCGCCATTGCACCAGGGCTGGGCGGCCAGCCAGGCGATGATCTCGAGGGCGTCGTCCTGTTCCTGCCGGGCGTACTCGTCGGACAACAGGCCGTCGGATTCGCCGCTGCCGCGGATATCGACTCGCACGCCGGCATAGCCATGACCGGCCAGCCACGGATAGGTGAGCGCGTCGCGCTCGTAGGTGCCGTCGCGCTTGCGGTAGGGCAGATATTCCAGGATCGCCGGCACCGGATTCTGCTCGGCGTCCTCGGGCAGCCAGATGCGCGCGGCGAGCTGCGTGCCGTCCTTCAGGGGGATCGTCGTGTGCTCGATGGTGCGGACGGCGCGGGGAAAGGTCGTGACGATCAAGACGGCTTTACCCTTCCAGTCCGACGAGCTTCAGGCTGAGCGCGCGCAGCCGGCGCCGCGCCTCGGCGTCATAGGCCTGCGGGTCGGCGCGTGCTTCGCGCAGCACGTTGAAGTAGAGCCCGCTCTTGCCGTCGAGGGCGGGCGAGACCGCGAGCTGGAGGATCGCCGCGGCGCCGTCCTCGACCGTGCTGATCGGCGTGGTGCCCGACTGACGGACCATGGTCGTGTTCATATAGGTCGAGGGATGCAATGCATTGGCGATCACGCCCGATCCCTCGAGCTCCTGGGCGAGATCGATGGTGAACAGGATCTGCGCCAGCTTGCTCTGGCGGTAGGCGCCGCCGCCGCTGTAACCACGAGTCAGCATGACGTCGGAGAAGTCGATGGCCTGCTGACCGGCCGAGGCGACATTGACGATACGCGCCGGCGCGCTTGCCTTCAGAAGCGGCAGCAGCAGATGGGTCAGCAGGAAGCCCGCGAGATAGTTCACGGCGAAGCGCAGCTCGTGGCCGTCGGCGCTGGTCTGCCGGCCCGGTGCGTTGCCGGCCGTGCCGATGCCGGCATTGTTGATCAGGAGGTCGAGCCGGTCCGTCTCCTTGCGCACCTCATCCGCCAGGCGGCGCACCTCGGCCAGCGACGCAAGATCGGCGGCCAGGAAGGTGGCGTTGCCCGCCTGCCCGATCTCGTGCACCAGCGCTTCGCCCCGCTGGCGATCGCGGCCATGCACCAGCACGCGCCAGCCCTGCTTGGCGAGCTCCCTCGCCACCACGCGGCCGACGCCGTCGGTGGCGCCGGTCACCAGGGCCGTCCGTCCTTTGTCCCCCTCCATGCCGACCTCCGCGGGTTGCGAGCCGGAAAGCTCAGTGCTCCAGGTCGAGCTGCTCCAGCGGAGGCGCTGCCTGCAGGTTCATGCGTCCATCGTAGATCGGTCGGGCGCCCGTCGTGGGACCGGGGTACTGGACGAACAGCACCGTGCCGCCCGTCTCGGTTCGCATCTCGTTCTCGAAATGCGGGTCTTCCATGTAAACGATCGTGCCTGGGCCATACTTCTTCTCGCCCATCTGGAACTCGCCGTCGATGATGTACCAGATCTGCGCAAAGTCGTGCTTGTGCAGCGGAAAACCCGCGCCGGGCTCGTAGCGCAGGAAGCCGGCATTGGGCACGGTCGGGCGTTCCGGCGTCGGATGGAAGAGGAACTTGGTGACGTTCCTGAACCGGCCCATCTCCCATTCCATCTCGTTCGGATGCCGGAACTCCGGCGCGTTGTGGGTCGCAGCACCCGCGCCCCTCGTATCTGCCGTCATGGGTTTCCTCCCGCCACGATGAAGGCCGGAGCATAGCGTAAAAGTCATGGCCGAACGCCAAAACCATCAGTCTCATTCAGAAAGCGCATGTAGTCCGAGAAGGCCCCGTCAAGGTCATGCTGACTTGCAGCGCCATGCTCGGCTCTGAAGCGTTCACCACCGAGATACGGGCCGTCATGGTCGCCGTAGAGCTCGACCAGATCGCCGTCACCTTCGCCGACCGACCAGTGAAATTGAGGATGGAGCGCCGTGAGTCGGGCGCACCAGGCGCTCAGGGGCCAGGCGTGTTGGGTGCCGAGATTGTACGCGCGGTGTCGCAATACGGGAGCGTCGAGGAGCGTGGCGAGACCATGAACAGCGTCGCGCACATAGAGCCAGTTCTTTCGCGCCGGCCGCGCGAGGACCACGGCGCGGCCGGCGAATGCGGCAGCGGTGACCTGGTGCACGGGACTGAGCGTGTCGCGCAGTCCCGTGCTGTACTCGTAGGGACCAAAGACGGTGCCGAGCCGGCCGATGACCCAATCCAGGCCGTGAAGCTCGCCCAAGCGCGCGACGACCGTCTCGGCCGCCGATTTGCCGAGGGCATAGAGCGTCCGTGGCGCATGCGCGGTCTCCTCATCGAGCGTGGCGCTGCCCGGCTGGCCTTGGCCGAACGATGCAATCGAGCCGATGAGCACGAAACGTTTCACGCCGCACACCGCCGCAGCGCGGGCAACGACCGCCGTGCCCAGGATATTGACCCCGAGGCCGGCCTCCGGCGCGGTGGCTTCGCGTGCCGCTCCCGAGGTGACCGCGGCGGCATGAATGACCTGCTCGGCCGCGTGCTCCCGCATGCTTGCTTCGACCGAGGCGGCGTCACCGACATCGCCCGCCACGTCCTTGAGGCGGCCCGGCAAGTTCGTCAGGCGCGGGCGCACGGCGTCGGGCACGCGGCGGCGGTCGAAATTCACCACCGTTCGGCCTTCGCTCAGCAGGCGCTCGAGGAGTGCGAGGCCGACAAACCCTGATCCGCCGGTGAGAAAGACCGTCATGCTGTTGCTCCGTCCGCCTTTGGATAAGCCAATCGCATGCACATTTCGCACCCGCCGCAGGCCTCTTGGCGGGCCCCACGCGGGCGTCTTCAACACAAAATGATTGAATCCTGAGCACGAGGAATTTCCACCTTACGTGGAAAAGCGTTCTAAACCGGCGTTTTCCGTCGTGGCATGCGTCTTGCGGAAAGTTTGGCAGCCCGCCCGGTGCTGAGTCGTCGGGACTCGAGGTCCGCGTTGTTCGGAGAGCGATCGCGGGGGTCTCCTTGTGTCGCCGTCTGCGGTGAAACCACGAGCAAGGGGAACAAGCATGACAAAGGCGCGCTCGCAGACATCATCGCCCGTCACGCGGCGACAAGTCCTGGTTGCCGGCACCGCCGCTGCAGCCATTACGGCCTCGGCGCGCCGCAGTGCGTATGCCCAGGCGGCCACAACGCCTTCCATTCCGGAAGTCACCGTCAGGCATGCGGTGGTCTCCTACACAAATCACGCCTGGACCGTGCTTGCCGCGAAGAAAGGTTTCCTGAAAGAGGTCGGGATCACCATGGACGGCGGTGCGCCGAAGGTCCTGCGCGACCAGCAAATGGTGCCGCAGCTCCAGAACGGCGAGGTGGATATCACCACCATGTACTTCGGCCTCATCACGCAGGCCCTCGACAAGGTGACGAACGTCAAGCCGATCCTGACTTACAGCTACTGGCAGGGCAACACGATCCTCACCTCGCCCAAGCAGGGCTTCAAGACAGTCGACGACTTCCTGGCCCAAGGCATGCCGTGGGAGAAGGCGGCCGCGGCGGCGATGCAGCAGATGAAAGGCCAGAAGTTCACCATCACCGCCAATCCCAGCACCTACCCGTGGAATGACTTCGCGCTCGGTCTGGGCGGGATGAGCATGAAAGACACGCAAACCGTCCCGATCGAGGATCCCAAGGCGGTGCAGCTCGCGATCAGCGACCAGGTGCCGTTCGCGGCGCCGGGCGGCGCGGTGCAGATCTACCAGCTTCAGTACCAGGCCGGATGGAAGCCGGTGATGAGCACGCGGCAAATGATCAAGTTCGTCCCGGGCGGGCCCGGCTCGGCGCTCAACAATCTGCTCAACTACGACGTCCTGCAGTGCACGCAGGAGTACCTCGACAAGAACCGCAACACGGTGCTGCGCTGGTGCGCGGCGATGTACAAGACGATGGACTACATGTTCGGGCCGCAGCAGGAGCAGGCATTCACTGAATATGCACCGTTCATCAACGCCAACACCGGTGCCCAGATGGACCCGAAATCGATCAAGTTCATCTTCGAGGAGCTCGATCCCTTCTATCAATGGAAGGATCAGGCGCAGATCTGGGAGGACCCCAACTACGCGCTCTTCTACAAAAATGTCTACGATTTCCAGATCAAGAAATACATCACCGACGGCACGCTGCCCAAGCAGACCTACGACATCGACGGCCTGTTCCAGGCAAAGCCGATCTTCCTCGAGATGCGCGAGCTCAAGGCCAAATCCGAAGTGCTGATGAAGAAGCTCGAGGGGGCCGGGACCGTGGCGCCGGATCGCGCCGAGCTGGCGAAGCTGGGCAAGGCCCACTACGCGGGCTTCAACTATCTCGACTCGACACGCTTCCTCGAAGCGGCGACGGCCTGAGCCCGTTCCAGCTCTCGCGCTTCGCCGCTCGTCATGGCAGGGATCGGTGTGACTGCGCTTAGACCGCGGCGTGTATTTGCCTGGCGACTGGCGCTCCCCGATCCCCTGGCGGTGTTGGGCTTCCTGCTGCTTCTGGCATTGTGGCAGTTCGCTCACTATGCGATCGGCACCTATTTCCCGCCGCCGTTGGCGGTGGCAAAGGTGGCGATCGCCAACTTCGCCGCCAGTCGCTACTTCACCGGCCTCGGCCTGCCCGAGGGCGGCTACCTTCCCCATCTCGTCTCGACAACGATCACCGTTTTCGTCGGCGTCTCGGTGGGCGCGGCACTGGGCACCGCAACGGGGCTGGCGAGCGCGCTGTCCCGCGTCGCACGCCAGATCTTCTCGCCCATCGTCTCGATCCTCGGCACCGTGCCGATCCTCGTCGCCGCGCCGTTCTTCCTCATCTGGTTCGGCCTCGCCGAATCCTCGAAGGTGATTCTTGTCGCCTTCTATTCCGCGGTGGTGCTGCACATCTATGCCGATCGCGCCGTGCGTAACCTCAATCCACGCTTTGGCGAATACGGCGCGACGCTGGGCGCCGATCCGCGTTTGACGTTTCACGCCGTCGTGCTGCCGGCGGTGATGCCTGAATTGTTCGGCGGATTGCGCACGGCGCTGGGCGCGGGCTGGGGGCTCGCGGCGATTGCCGAGTTGCTTGGCGCGCTGCACGGCGTCGGGCGTGTCATCATCGCGACCTGGGCCGTCTACGACGTGGCCGCCATGATGGCCGGTATCCTCATGCTGGCGATCATTGCAATGGCAGTGGACGCGCTTGTCGTCCTATTGCGGCGATGGGTGACGCGTTGGGCCGATATCAAGGGGAACGCCTGACATGAGCGGCCTGCCGATTCGCATCGAGCACGTCTCCTGCTCGTTCACGCATGCCTCGGGCACTGTCGTCGATGCGCTCACCGAT
>Ga0137412_10001431_pt1 | contig 18542 bp, 11 predicted proteins | sample CZODoug2_1_16fun_FD_122160 | JGI IMG/M metagenome (GOLD analysis project Ga0137412, IMG submission 122160) | Vadose zone soil fungal communities from Angelo Coast Range Reserve, California, USA - CZODoug2_1_16fungal (Hybrid Assembly) | ecosystem: Environmental > Terrestrial > Soil > Vadose zone...
GAAATGATCAAGGCTCCCGAGCGGTTGGTCCGTATGGATCAAGCGATTCTCGACAATATCGAAGCGATTCCTGGCGTCTCTTCTGCCGATTTTAGTTCGGCGGTGCCCATGGATGCTGGCGCCGAGAGCGGTCCCGTGCAAGTAGAGGATCACATGCTTCAGGGTCAGCTCCCGCCGGCTCGCAGGTTGTTTTGGGTTTCGCCAAGCTTTTTCAGGACCATGGGCATTCCCACAGTAGCCGGCCGCGATTTAACCTGGGACGACGTATTGAACAAGCGCCCCGTGGCTATCGTGTCGGAGAACCTCGCGCGTGAGTATTGGCATAATCCGTCGGATGCACTTGGGAAACAAATTGGCGGGAGCCCACAGGCCTGGCGGCAGATAGTAGGCGTCGTGGGGAACGTCTACGATGACGGGACCAGCCGGGAAGCTCCGGCCACGGTTTACTGGCCGATAACGGACGCGGACGTTTTTCTGGGCCAGCCAGCGTTCGCCATCCGTAGCGCACGCGCGGGTTCGCAGGCGTTTATGAGCGAGATCCGGCAAGCAGTGTGGTCGGTGGCCCCCGATCTTCCGCTCTCGGCAGTCCACACGCTCGACTATTACTACAGGAATTCGATGGCCCGTGTTTCGTTTACGCTGGTCATGCTGTCTCTCGCCGGCGGAATGGCTCTGCTGCTGGGAGCCATCGGGTTGTATGGCGTCATTGCCTATTCGGTGTCACAGCGCACCCGCGAAATCGGGATTCGCATGGCCCTCGGCGCGCAGAGGGAATACATTCTTCGACTAATCCTGGGGCAGGGAACGAAGCTCGCTTTAATTGGTGTAGCGACCGGTATCGCTGCGGCGCTTGGTCTGTCGCATTTCCTATCTAGCCTGCTCTACGGCGTGAAACCAACCGATCCGCTGACGTTCCTCGGCGTGACAATCGTGCTCGTTATAGTCGCCCTGTTGGCTAGCTACATCCCTGCGCGCCGCGCGATGCGCGTCGACCCCGTGATCGCTCTGAGGTACGAGTAAAGAGCCATGTCCTTGCTGCGAAATATAACGAGCGGCCTTCGCTCACTCTTTCGAAGGGATCAGGTCGACCGGGAGTTGAATGAGGAGCTGCGCGCCTACTTGGAGATGGAAGCGGCTGAAAAGATGAAACAAGGCATGAGTCGCAAGGATGCCCTTCGCGCCGTCCGGTTGGAACAGGGAAGCTTGGACGTTTCGAAGGAAGTGGTCCGCGCCGCCGGCTGGGAATCCCTTGTGGAGACGTGCTGGCAAGACTTGCGATTCGGCTTCCGCCAACTCCGAAAGAACCGAGGATTAACCATCGTCTGCGTCCTTACGCTCGCGATTGGCATTGGCGCAACGACAGCAATCTTCGGTGTCGTCGATTCTCTCCTGTTGCGACCTCTTCCTTATCCAACTTCCCATCGGATCGTCAGGATCTGGAACACGTTCTCCCCCAGGGGACTGACGGAACTCGCTGCGTCGGAGCCGGAATTCCTTGAATATCATCAGAGCCAAACTTTAGCTCATGTCGCTGGATTTGCTCTCGGTTCAACAACGCTAACGGGACGTGGAGACCCGGCGAGACTTTCCGTCAGTTGGGGGACATCGGATTTCTTTGCGGCCCTGGGAACACAACCCGTACTTGGCAGGTCATTCTCACCTGACGAACAGGAGCTGGGGCACGATCAAGTTGTAATTCTCAGTCACCATTTATGGCGAGACCGCTTTGGATCGAATCCAGCGATCATCGGTAAACCTGTAATCTTGAATGGCAAAAGCTGCGCCGTTATAGGAGTTATGCCAGCGAATTTTAGGTTTCCGAGTGGCGACGTAGATTTGTGGCAGCCATTGCCCTCGCTGCTGCCATGTGAGTCGAAAGCATGAGCATCGTCTTTCAGGATGCGCGATATGGCCTTCGGATGGTGGCCAAAAATCCTGGTTTTGCCGCGGCGGCAGTGATCACCCTGGCTCTAGGCATCGGCGCGGCCACGACCATTTTTAGTGTGATCGACAACGTGCTGCTGGAGCCATTTCCCTACGTTGATGCGCAGCGCATCGTCATGATCACCATTCACAACGATGCCGACAATCGTCCCGGCGGGCGTTCATTCTTTCGCGATGACGAATTTCTGGATTATGAGGAACAGAACCATGTCTTCGACGCGGTGATTGGCGGAACAGGTCAGGACATTCTCTACTTCAACGGCGAGGGCACCGAGCAGTTCAACGGCGGATATGTAACTGCAAACATGTTCCAGGTCCTCGGAGTTCCCGCGCTCCTGGGCAGGACATTGATGCCCGATGACGACAAGCCAGGGGCTCCGCCGGTTTTTCTCATGGCATACAAGCTGTGGGCGGGACGTTTCAGTCTTGATCCCAAGATCGTAGGTAGCACCTTCACCCTTAACGGCGTGCCCACGACGCTAGTAGGAATCATGCCGCCACGCGTCACCAAGCTCGGTTCCGATCTTTGGATTCCGGTGGTTCTCGATCGTGGTAGGCCGGTCAGCCAGGCACGTTACTTCATGTTTCAGGCGCACTTAAAGCCGGGGGTGACTCTCCGTCAAGCCCAGGCCGACGTGAATGTGATCGCACACCGATTTGCGCAGCAGCGTCCCAAGGATTATCCCAAACAGTTCAGCATTCAGGTTGATACCTGGATCGACCGCCTAGTGGGGCAATTTAGCAAGACGTTGTACACGCTGGCCGCTGCGGTTGGATTGCTCCTTCTGATCGCATGCAGCAATGTCGCCAACATGCTCCTGGCGCGCGGCGCAGCCCGGGGAAAAGAAATGGCAGTTCGGGCATCTATCGGTGCAAGCCAGTGGAGACTCGTTCGCCAACTCCTGGTTGAGAGTGTCATTTTGGGACTAGCGGGAGCGGTTGCTGGCTGCTTGCTCGCTTATGCTGGCATCAAGCTCTTGGTAATGTTCATTCCGCAAGACACCATTCCGCATGAGGCGGTCATTGGATTGAACTTGCCCGTTCTGGCATTTGGCGTAGGTATATCGATTTTTACTGCCATACTGGCCGGACTTGCTCCTGCTTGGCAAACCGCCAAGCTCGACATCGTCGAACGGTTGAAAGACTCCGCCGGCGTCGGCGTTCGACGCGGAAAATTGCGCAGCGCTCTCGTCGTGGCGGAGGTCGCATTGTCGCTGGTCCTTTTAGCCGCAGCTGGACTGCTTATGCGCAGCTTCGTGGCTTTGCAAGAGGTGGACCTTGGATTGAGGCCCGACAACATTCTCGTTGCCCGCATTCCGCTTCCGCGCGGGCAATACGGGACGGCCGCAGCCAAGCAGCAGTTCTTTCGCTCACTCCTGGAGCGGGTCTCAGGTTTACCCGGAGTTGTATCGGCGACGGAAGCGAGTACGTTACCACCTTACGGCGGCATCCGGACGGAGCTGGAAATCTCTGGTAAGACCCACACAGAGAAGTGGGAAGGCATCTTTCAGCTTGTGAGTGAAGGATACTTTCGGACTCTAGGCATCCGTTTGCTCCGCGGACGCACGCTCTCCGAAGTGGAAGTGAACGATGCTCGCAAGGTAGCTGTGATTAATCAGACTCTCGCCCGGAGATACTTCGGCGAAGAAGATCCAATCGGCCAAAATCTCACACTCGAGATGCTTGCGACCGACATCACTCCTCCGGTCACGGACCCGGTATTCGAAATCGTGGGTGTCGTTGCCGACGCAAAGAACCAAGGCATTCAGGATCCGCCGCGGCCGGAAGTATTTATCCCGTACACCGTTACGGGGTCTTTTGAACGCGGAGTCCTGGTTAGAACCGCACGCGATCCCCTGCCGATGCTTGACACGTTGCGGAGGGAGATCTGGGCAGTGGACCGAAACGTAGCGCTTACCATGACCGGTAGTCTCAAGGACTATCTGAAACGCTTTTCTTATGCGGAGCCGCGTTTTAGCCTGATTCTGCTAGCGGTATTTGCGAGTATCGGTTTGGTCTTGGTTGGGCTCGGCGTCTACAGCCTGATCGCGTACACGGTGTCACGTCAGACGCGCGAAATCGGAATTCGCATGTCTCTTGGCGCCACTCGTTGGCATGTGCTTCGCATGGTATTGCAGATGGGATTGCAGCTCATCCTGCTGGGTGCAGGTGCAGGTCTGCTATTGACGTTTGCCGTGACCCGCGTGCTGGCTCATCAACTGTGGAACATTTCTACGCACGATCCCATGACACTTGTTGGCGCGGTGGGAATTATTGGCCTGGTAGGTTTGGCAGCGTGTTATGTTCCAGCCCGGCGCGCCACTCGAGTTGACCCCATGGTAGCTCTCAGATATGAGTAAGGACTGTCTAGATGTGGTGACGCCATTCCCGGGACCGACCCGTTGCAGGCCCTCGCAGCCACCGAAACGTAAAAGTCTTTATCCCAATTTATCCCAATACGCTGCCAACCGTGCCCAAACTGTCCAGATCGAGCCGAACGGCGCCTTTAGTTGTCAACAACTTAGAGGCGAGCCAGAGCGCAATCACCCGTTTGCTAAACCGTTGTACCCGTGAAAACTACAGTGAGGTCAGCTCGAATGCGCCGCAAGATGTGGGAATGCACAGCAAGGAGACGAAGAAAACAGGCAAGAAGGGCAGGGTAGAAGCGGTCGGCCGTGACAGTGTAGGATTCTAACCAACGACAGGGCAGCGTTCTAACCAACTGAACTACGTCCCCAGCCGTGGATAACCAGCGCCGCCAAATAAGGTCTGCATCATTCCAAGTGCTTCAGTCCGGACGCAATTCCTTGAACGCTCTAGCTATTGGCTAAGACCTGTCTCCGTGATATTCCGCACGATATTCCGCACGTGTAGCTGGGCGGTTGGGCCCGTTCCGTTTTCGCTTTTGAGAGCACGTTGCGCACCGGAACGAGAATTCTAAAGTACTTACCGAATTGCGGAGATTTAGGAACGGCTGGCCGAACCATGAGGGTCACAGTAGACGAACAGTTGTTTATTTGATACAAGGGCGATGCTCAAGGGTGCTGATTGCTAGCTTCAGGAGGATTTTTATGAAATCTCATCGTCTTTGGATCAATGCGGGAATTATTACCACACTGATCGTACTGGGTACTGCTTGTACGGTGAAAGCGCAGACCGTGAGCGTGGTGCAAACGAACGCAGATCAGTCGGCTCTTTTGCAGTCGGAACCTTCGGTTGCCTTCAATGTGCAAGGGGATCTGCTGTTTTCCATTCACGTGGACGACAGTATTCGGTATCAAAAAATGGATGGTTTCGGCGCTTCGTTTACCGATTCATCCGCTTGGTTAGTATGGACGAAGTTGACGCCAAGCCAGCGGAATACCCTGATGCAGAATCTGTTCACGAGTTCCGGAGCCGGACTTAACTTCTTGCGGCAGCCGATGGGTGCGACGGATCTTGCTCTTACGGAATATACTTACGATGATATGCTCCCCGGCCAGACCGATCCCAATCTAACGCACTTTTCGATTGATCATGATAAGGCCTACATTATTCCGATTTTGCAGCAGGCGTTGGCTTTGAATCCGAGTACGCGCGTAATGGCGCTTCCGTGGAGCCCTCCCGCCTGGATGAAAACCAATGACAACCTTCGCAGCGGCAGCTTTGATTCTCAGTATTTGGAGTCTCTGAACCAGTATTTCCTTAAGTTCATCCAAGCGTATAGGAACAACGGCATACCAACCCATTTCGTTGCCGTCCAGAATGAGCCTCTTTTCGCTGGAAATGGCTATCCAACGTTGTTTCTCACTGAGCCACAGGAAGCAGAGTTCATTGCAGAACACCTCGGTCCGTCGCTCGAGAGGCTAGGTAACGATAAACCGCTGATTCTTGGGTACGAACATAATTGGGACAACCCCTGGTATCCTGAAAAATTATTAAGGAATTCAGAAGCAGTTCGTTACATTGCGGGCATTTCGTTTCATTGCTACGCTGGCGACAGAGATCTCGCGCAGGGTGCCATTCAGGGGTTTTTTCCTAACAAGGGCATCTGGTTTACTGAGTGTACGGGAGTGACAAATTTCCCCAATTTTCACGACAACCTGGGTTTTAACATGCACAACCTTTTGATTGGCTCCGTTCGCGAGGGTGCCCGGAGCGTCGTGTTGTGGAACATGGCCCTGGACCAGAACGACGGTCCCGTAAATGGTAACGGCTGCCACACCTGCCGCGGTGTCGTCACTGTTGATTGGAGCACAACGCCAGCGACGGTGCGGTACGAAGTCGAGTACTATTCGTTGGGTCAGTCGTCCAAGTTGGTCGTTCCGGGAGCCCATCGGATTGATTCCAATATCGCTGGGCCCATTGAAAATGTCGCCTACCAGAATCCCGACGGTTCTATCGTGCTGGTCGTCTACAATTCTGGCCATTCTAACAACGCCTTCAGCGTCAACTGGCATGGGAAGGTTTTTACGTATACTCTGTCGGACGGATCGGTTGCCACTTTCAAATGGGATCCGGCCGCGGGTCCTGACTTTGCCGTTGCTGCTAGTCCGGCCTCTCAGACCATTCCGGTGGGCGAAGAAACGGATTTCCAGATAACGCTGAATCGCTACCATGATTTCGATAGTCATGTGGAGTTTTCGGTTAGCGGCCTGCCGAGCGGTGCTTCGGCCAAATTCGACGACGGCGACGTCCACGATGATCACTCCATTCTGAGTATTCATACCTCTGCGGTGACGCTTCCAGGCACATATCCGATAACCATCACTGCCAGCAACGATTCATCCTCCGAGGCCGCCACCATTCAGTTGAAGTTAGGCCCCCAACCAGCGCCTTTTGGTGGGACGCCGTGGCCGATACCGGGTCTAATTCAAGCAGAGGATTTCGACACCGGAGGAGAAGGTATCGCTTACCACGACATCGACTTTTTCGGTGATATCGAAGGTGGAGTGCATAGGCCAACTGAATCGGTGGACATAGAAAACGCGAGCGATGTGGGCGGCGGATTTGATGTTGCTTTTACCCAGCCTGGTGGGTGGATGCAATACACGGTTAATGTCGCCAATTCGGGCGTCTACTCAGTGAACACGCGAGTAGCATTCCAAGGTAATGGTGGTCTTTTCCACGTTGAGTTTGACAGCCTTGATCAAGCTCACCATGACAGAGATCATGACGGTCATGATGGAGACAGGCGCGTAGTTACTACTGGGATGATGCATGTCCCCGACACTCACGGTTTTCAAAACTACGTCACGGTTACCTCACGCGCCGTTCGTCTTGAGGCTGGAGAATACGCGGTGAAGATTGTATTCGATAGCAAAGGAGACCGAGGCGGTGTGGGTAACTTTAACTGGGTTGACGTGGAGCCAGTGATTATAGGGCAATCCACCCCATTCCATGGCACACCGACCGTTATTCCCGGTAAGATTGAGGCGGAAGATTTCGATAATGGCGGTCAAGGTGTTGCCTACTATGATGAAAGTACTTTCAACCAAGGTGGGCAATACAGGATATCGGAGAGGGTGGGCATTGAAGGGACCTCCGATGTCGGCGGCGGCTTTGACGTGGGTTTTACGTCACCAGGCGAGTGGTTGGGCTACACAGTCAACGTAACCACTGCTGGCACCTACACATTGCACGTGCGCATCGCTTCTCAACCTCCCGGTGGCACCTTCCATTTCGCCGTAGACGGTCACAACTTTAGTGGTCCCATTACCTTATTTACTACGGGAGACTGGCAAATTTGGCAGACCATCAATGTTCCAGGCGTCAACCTACCCGCCGGTGTGCACGTTTTGCAATTGGTTATGGACACCCCGGGTTTCTTTGGGGGGGTCGGTAACTTCAATTGGTTCTCCTTCGACTGAAGGATGAGCCCAAACAATAGGTAGTGGGGCGTGCGAGTTTATATTGAATCGGCGGCCCATTCGCGCAAAGTGTTGGCGAAGATGCAGTCTGCGGAACGGGGCTTGCGCCGCCTCGAGGCAGGCTTGGACAGGGTTGGGTATACGTAAATGCATCGTCGTACTCCCCTATCTTGCGCAAACTGTCCCTACCGAGAATGCCAGCGGGTGCGAATGGCCTTTGAATCAGCGTCACCCTCGGCGACACCGCTGGCGTCGCCTTCGTCGATAGCCGCTCGCAGCGCGGCAAGCTTCGCTTCGTACTGCTGTTCCTCGCGCTCCAAAGTCCGCAATCCGGCGCGCACGACCTCACTGGCGTTTTCGTAGCGTCCAGTCTTAACCTTCTTGGCGACGAAGCGGTCAAGTTCGTCGGTCAAATTGACGTTCCTGGTAGGCATGGTGGCTGGCCCTTCTGTAGATGCGAATTTCGAAACCATCATAACGCGATTGGCAAAGTTTGCCAATCGCCATCTGCAGGCGAAGTTATTGCGGGGAGATTTCAGGCGGTCTTGCGACCCAACGTTTGAATCTTTTTCCGATCAGCTTCGAAGAGGTGAAGAATCTGAAGGCTGCGCTGGCTGCTTGGCGCGCGGTGGTCTCCGTGCAAGCTGCGCCTCAGCGCTGTCGAAGTTCACGTCCGGACCTCGAGCGCTATACCGGCCTGGGCCGCGTGTCGTGATTCGGCAGCCCATTTTGGTGAGCATCGTCCTCAGGTGTTTGCGCCGACGCCCGTAATTCTGGTCCCGTCGAACTTGGAGAATGAGAATCCAGCGAATGGTTCGTTCCAGCAGTGAGCCGCATCTCTGAGCAATGAGATGGCCACGGCCTCGCCGAGCGGCAGCGAATCTGTATAGTCGTAGCGCCAGTGCACGCCCGCATGGGCGCGGCCCAGTCCGATATTCGCAGCGACCTTGTTCATCTCTCCGCCGATCGTCAATTGGTCTTGGTCTGACCCTGAGTACGGCACGAGCGACAATCCGTCTTCACTCGCCTGCATAATCTGGAAGCCCGGAATCGAAGTAAGGGGAGTAAGGTCATTGAACCACGCCTTCACAATCGTGGCGGACGCGCCCGCGACCGTCGCGTGGCCTTGCCCGTAGGACGGGTGTTGCGGGCATCCTTCCGGAAACGCGTGTGGCAGAAGGTAGGTGCCGTACCGCGAAAACACGCGGGCGACGGCCTGTGAATTTAGAATGTCCGCATTGAGTGGATAAGTCTTCTGACCCGATTTGGTGATGTGCACCAGCCCGCCGTACTCCTCCGGACGAAGGTGCCGGTGGACAAACCATTTGACGTACCAGACGGCCTTCAAAGCGCGTTGCGAGACTTCGGCAACCAGGGTCTTCACGTGAGGCGCGCCGAACGTGCCAAATCCTGTCTGCGTCCTCGAATTGGCATAGGGATTGTTCGGATCGAGAGGCGCGCCGCTATCCAAAAGGAGCAGGCACGCGTTCAAGTAAGCCTCATACAGCACGTCCACGTGGACGTAAGCCGCAAGCCCACGGCCATTGCGGACATGTTGGGCATTGGGGTCGGCTTGGTTCTGTCCAAAAGGCCCCTGTCCGTTTTGAACCGCCAGCCATGACGCCTGGTCCGTCATGTAGTCGATTCCAGGCACGTACGTTGTCAGGCGATGGGTGACGGGCACCGCCCCATAGTTAAACGGCTGTAGGAGGAACTGTGACACGTAAGGGCCCAGCAAGTCGCCCGCCGTGAAGCCTCTGAAAAGGCTTTGGGGTGTCACCGGCTTGGGGTGGGAGCATGCGCGAAGAGAGTTCAGCTCGGCGATGGCCGCTGCGGTTAAGGGTTCGTTTCCATATTGTGTGAAGTTCACGTCGCGGCACAGTGCCATCCAGTAGTTCTCCACGGCCGCGTCCGCAATGGATTGGCTGGCCACTGACGGCGGAGTTCCGATCGCAAGCTGATGCGAATCGGTTCCTTCCAGATCAAACGCAAGCCCGGCCTGAGGATCGACAAGAGGTGTATTTCCGCCGAGTTGGATTTGGTCAAACGCGGATGGATTTCCGCTGTTCACCGCATTCAGAAGGCTTTGATAAGAGCTGGAATCCACCTCCCCGATGCTGTTATGTATCAAGCCTTTAGAATAGTTGCCAATGTGATTAGGGAAGTTGGTTTCATCCCAGTTGGTCACCTGCTGCGGAACTGGTATCAGCGATTCTGCGGTGGCCGCATTCACGCGGTTATTAAACGACTGGATTACGCGAGGATTCGTAACTCCCACCGGCGGAGACACACTGCCAAGGCTGCCTGACCCGAGGGTACCACCCAACTGTGCAGAGGCCGTGCTCGGGCTCTCCAGAGCCCCTGCCGCGAGGGTTGCTGCGACACCCACTTGTTCCAGAAACTTGCGCCGGCCTGAGACCACAGGCTTTTTCCTGGAGCTTACTTCTCCAACAGAAGGAACACCAGCTGACGCATGGTTCTCCTCTCTCACGGGACACCTCCTTGGACCATTGCTGCCGGCAGCCACCCCCTTGCGATACAAAGCTGCGCAGAAGCCGGTTAACACGACCACTTCCTTGGCACTCACCCTATTTCGCAGTCCCTCGTTTGATTAAAATCCATTAATTTCCAGGTCCCACGGGGTTACCCGTGCCAACAAAGCAGATGTATTGTTCAGGAGGACCGTAGTTTGTCCAGTAGGGAAAAACCTGCTTGCGCTCTCCGGTATTTTCCCCGGCGGTGCAGGTTGCTGGAGGAGCCGTATCGCGTCCCCGCTGTCGAATCCTCTCCAGAGGACATTGCGGTGCACCGGTTACAGCTCCGCGAGACCATCGCGATTGTCCGCACTTCAACTTCAGACGCGGAGTGGAGGATTCTTTGGAGTCTCGCCTACGGAAAGGATTACTGCACGGTAGCTAAGCGCGCAAGAATGAGTATCTCCGCGCTGAAATCAAAAGTCTGTCGGTGCAGGCAACGCTTAAACGGAATTGCAGCTTGAACGGCGCGAGGGCCCACTCTCAGGTGAACTGTGCCCAGACTGTGCCCAAGATTATTTCGCTCTTGCCGACATTGACGTACTTGACGGTCGATGCGGTGTTGCCTTCTTGGATTTCAGTAACTTACAGAAGGGCCGGGAGATGCGAAATTCGTCCGGGGAATCCGGCTTACAGGCTCGGCCGTCAGTTGTAGTCCCGTGTACCCGCCGAGTACCTCACTTCGGCGTTTTTGCGGTTTTTCTCCCTTTGGCCGTTTAGTGGAATCAATAACTTGCGCGTTTTCAACGCCCTTAGTAGTTCGATCCCCACCGCCCCTACCAATCATCCCATTTGCTGAGAATGACTTAGCGATTTCGCGAGGCGGCAAAAGGCGGCAACAAGAAACAAAATTGAGCCTCATGGGTGGCACCTTATGGCTCTCGCGAACGCGCCTTATCAACACATTCAGCGTGCAGGGAGGAAAGATCCCTAGCTATAGAGATAGTTGGGCTGTTGCAGCAGAGCGACTGAAGGAATTTGTACTCTTCATGGAGCGAAGGAGTAGGTCCATTTCACGGCGAAGCGTGTCTCGCGAACCTGGGGAGGATTCGCTGGGGCGATAGTCGCAAACTGCGTTCCCACATTATAAATGATTTAAAGATCGCTGTCTGGGCGGCCGAGCGGAGGATTTCACAGATTAAGTTCGCCGGTAAGCGGATCGTCGTCGACAACAAGAATCCGTGCAGCCAAGGTATCGCTCCTGTGGCGAAGGCGATTCCGGCGAGGCTACTATGCCAGGGTCGCAAACCTAAGAATTTATCTGCGACATTTTCGAGTCTTGCAGCCAGCGGTCTAGTTCTTCTCGAAGCAGTTGAAAGTCGATTGGTTTCGAGAGGCAAGCTTTGCAGCCTCCCTTCAGGATCCGCTCTTGCTCCGCCACTAGAGCGTGCGCCGTCACGGCAATAACAGGGACTTGCCCCAGTTCCGGTTTTTGGCGCATCCAAGCGATGAGGTCGAGACCGTTTTCGGAACCGAGATTGATATCGAGTAAGACGGCATCGGGAAGCCGCTTCGAAAAAACTTCATAACTGGCCTTCAGGTCCGCCGCAGACCAGACTTCGTGGCCTTCGACTTCGAGCCAGTCACGGAGAAGCTCGCGGTTGAGCTGATTGTCTTCTACGACGAGGATGCAATGTTTCACGCGTTCTCCAAAGACGTAGAGGTCACCACACGCTCTAATTGCTTGATCAACGGCTCTCGCCAGGAATTTTGCTTTCGGAAAAGCGATTCGGCATGCGCGTGGACGTACTTTTCCTCTTCCTTCGTCAGATCCTTGCTAGTCAATACAAACACGGAAAGATCAGCGGTGCGAGGATTGGAACGCCATTCCGCGAGCAATTCAAAACCGCTCATCTTGGGAAGGACTAAATCAAGAATGACCAGTTCGGGCAGAGACTGCGCTACGCTGGCACGGGCCTGGGCGCCATCCGTTGCGGTGCTCACTGCGTAGCCGTACACTCTGAGCAACTCCACAATCATCTCAAGTGTGGAGACATCGTCTTCTACCACCAGAATGGTCCTTGCCGGCGCTGAGCCGCCGCGAGACCTTAGGCAGCGCTCGACAGCGGCCAGTAACGTCGCCTTATCGACGGGTTTAATCAAATACTCGTCGGCGCCGAGAACAGTTCCCACGCCAGGCTGATCCACGATGGTCACGACGATGACAGGGATCATTGACGTTCGTGGGTCATTTTTCAGCTGCAGCAGAACCTCCAGTCCGTGGACCGGCTGCATGATGAGATCCAAGGTGATGGCATCAGGTTGGTGTTCCGCGGCCATTTCCATGGCGCGTTCCGGCTTGTCACATCTCAGGGTCTCATAGCCTGAAGAGGTGAGTTGCGATTGAATGAGTTGCCCCGTTGCGGGATTGTCCTCAACTACGAGAATCCTCGGTGCTCTTGGTGCCCTTGGCATAGGTATAGATGCCGGAGCGGCCTCATCCGGAATGATCGCAACGAGGGGAAGAGAAAAATAGAAGCAGGTACCTGCGCCGGGCCGGCTTTCGATCTCCAGTTTGCCACCATGCAACTCGACGAGGCGAGAAGTGATGGCAAGCCCCAAGCCTGTGCCTTCGGTGGCGCTGCCCGTCTCTGTCAAGCGGAAAAACGCTTCGAAGATGCGCTGTTGCTGATCAGCTGGAATTCCTGGGCCATTGTCGCGCACTTCTACCCTGACTTGGTCATCCACCTGACAGGCGGCAAGCTCGATCCTGCCCCCCTCCGGTGTGAATTTGATGGCGTTTCCAGCAAGATTCATGAGCACTTGCTTAAATCGCATCGCGTCGGCGTGAACATGGAGATTGGGCGCGGCATGTTGGTGTAGTGCTTGCGATTTCTTTTCCGCCAATGGGTAAAGGGCGCTGATCACTTCGGCAAACGCTGAGGCGACCGTCACATCCTCGCGGGCGAGTTCCATTCTGCCCGCTTCGATTTTAGAAAGATCAAGAATATCGCTGATTAGTTTGAGAAGGTGTTTCCCGCCGGTATGTATGTGGGCGACGTAACGTTGCTGCCGATCGTTCAGCGGACCGTAACGCTCATCGGCGAGCAGGTCAGAAAAACCCAGAACGGCGTTCAACGGCGTGCGCAGCTCGTGGCTCATGGTAGACAGAAACTGATCCTTGAACCTGCTGCCGCGCTCAACTTCTTCTTTAGCAAGAAGGATGGAACGTGAAAACTCTTCAACCTCTCTTTTGGCAGTTTCAAGCTCCGCGGTGCGCTCTCGGACGCGTTGCTCCAGCTCATCACGAGCCATTCGCAAAGCTCCCTCGCTCTCCTGGATCTGCGCCAACATCTCGTTGAAGGCATCGATAAGGATAGCCAACTCGGCAGGGCTGCGGACAGGCGTTGCGCGGACTGAATAGTTTTTATCTTGAGAAACAACTTTTGCAATCTTGCTCAAATCCACGATGGGTTCAGCAACGGCTCTGCGAAAGACCGATGAAATCAATAGGGCCGCCAACAGACATGCCGAGAGCACGATGGCAGCGATTGCCGCGTATCGCTGGAAACGGCTTTGCAACTCCTGCAAATCAGATCGGATGTAGACGGCCCCAATCGGCTTCCCATCCAACACGATCGAGCGTACTAATGCGATCTGACCATTTTCGATCCGGTGAGTCTCTGTTTGCCCCGGGGGGATTGGGGGAAGCACAGGGTTGTGAGGACCACGATCACGCGAATAGGAGGCAAAGGGCCGGCCATCTGGCAAGTAGACCTGGGCGGACAAGATATTGGGCGCAGCCTTGAGCGCCAACAAAGTTTTTTCCGCGGACTGCGGATCGTTGAAGAGCAATGCGGAAACGGAATTGGCCCCGATGATCTGGGCTTGCGTGGAAAGATTCCGCAACATGGCCTGCCGGAAAGTGATCATGTCAAAGGCAATAAACGCGGCACAAGCCAACAGCAGTGCCGCGCCGCTCACCAGCATGTTCATCCATGTGAGTTTCCGGGAGATGGAGTGTTTTTGAGCGAACATATAGGTCAATCTCCGGACCGAGCATTTCTTCTTACAGCTGCCGCTACTTTGAGCAACTCGGAACTCAAGACTAGCTTGGCACTTTCAGCGGTCGCCAAGTTGATCTCGAAACGAACCCTGTCGCCTTCCATGACGAATTGGATCATACCGCCTCGCCGCGAGAACCCTGGTATATCGCTAACCGTCAGAACGCCCGCTTGATCAGTCGCCGCCAGGATCTCTTTCAAATGGTGTTCTTCTGTCGAACTAACGAACAGGATTCGGCAATCTGCCGCATCTTGCTCCTTTGCGATCCGACGAATCACCACAGGCTTTCCCTCTAGCGCTTCACCTGCAAGGGTTGAATCGAGAATCGGACCGAAAGGATCCCGGCCGAGCACGCAAACGGGGAAGGAGTCGCCCTTGCTTGCAGCGATTCCGGCAGGCCATTTGATGAACCTGCCAAAGTTATAGAGATAAGCCGCCTTGACCTGGTATTCACTCGGTTTTGCCTGCTGGGCCAAGAGACCGGTTGCCGTAAAGAAGACCAACGCAATGATGAATGTCAGGAATTGGAGAAAGCCGCGCCGAGCGCGCGCACACAAGTGACGCTGGACGTTTGGTTGGCGGCCGAAGGTCTCGTTGGGGCGATGCATCGTGGTCGCTTCCCGTCACCTTCTCCAAACGATTTTTGCATATGCGCTTCTCTTGATCCCAACAATGGTGTCTACATCGCTCCCGAATTCTGGGTGATGCGGCTGCAGCAAATTTTGTCCGACGATGGACAATTCCCAACTCGGTACGGGGTGCCAGCCGAGTCGAACGTCCACGGTCCCGTAGGCGCTCACCAATTGGGCGGGAAGCGCGCTGACGTAACGATAAGTCGCGTCGAACTCGAACTTCTTGGTAAAGCTAAATAGTGATTGGATGACGACCTGGTGGTGAGGGCTAGAACCGTTGTCGGAAACCATATTTAGGTTGTCTGTGAAGCCCGCCTTGTCATGCACGTAAAGATGCAGGAAGGAATAGGATCCTTTTAGCTCCCACCATTCCACAGGCTTCCAATTCGGGGCAATTTCAAACCCTGTTGTGTCGCCCTTCAAGGCATTAGCCAATGGTAGCTGAAAAACCACGTGCGGCGGCGGAGGCGAATTCTCTACAAATATCGTCCCCTGGCCATATCCATAGAGATCATCGTACGCATTTTGGAAGACCGCGAGGTCCACGTACAATTTCTTGGCTATCAGAGTGCGATAACCGAATTCAGTGCCAAGCAATTGTTCCGAAGAAAAATTCTTGCTTCCAACAACGCGCAGATAAATTGTCGGGTTCGCCGGCTGCAATAGAAGTGTAAGTTGTAAGTCTTGATCCAGACGCGAAGGCGTTCGTACAGCTCTCGTAACCGCTGCCCAGAAGGTTTGATGCGACGTTGGCGTCCAGAGCAGCCGTGCGTTGGGTTGGATTTCGAAACCAGAATAATTATTGTGTTCGAACTTCGAACCCAGGGTCAGAGCTACCTTGTCTGGTATTAGGGTAATCTGGTCCTGAAGGAATCCGCTATAAATGCTGTCTGTCTCATTATGCGGCTGGAAGTCGAGCGTTGCGAATTTCTGAACGATCGCATCGGGACTCCATCGGCCTCCGACTCCGACCAGGACACTCTGACCGCCCTTCACAGTTAGGTGGTAGAGGAGATCGATGTCAAAGGTGTTGCGAATTTCGTCGAGTTGAGGACTGTACCGTGTGGTCCGATCAAAGTATCCCTGGATCTGGATGTCAGAATCCTTGCTGAATTGCCGCTGCCAGCGTCCCAGGAGATTGCCCCCGCCGACGTCATGCGGCCCGTTAAATACCTGCCTGGAGGGTGGCGTATACAGGGAGATGGCCACCCTTTCTCCATCAAGCCCCGCATACATGTCACCCTGCAATGTGAGCGTATCGCGAGTATTGACGTTCCAATCTGTCCGGAAGCCAAGTTGGCCCGTTTTCCAATGGTCAAAATTTGATCCATCCGGATGGAACTCCGGCCCCCTAATGAAGCCCTTACCATAGACTCGGTAGTCGAAGCCCTTGCCGTTTGTGCCACCTACGCGGACTTCGCCGATACCCTGATCGACATTCCCTCCGCCCATGGACACGAGCGTTCCGTGAGTATCTCTGGTGCTTTTGGTGATGATATTTATGACGCCATTGACGGCGTTCGCGCCCCAGATCGTTCCGCCGGGACCTCGAATCACTTCGATTCGCTCGATGTCTTCAAGCAAGGTGTCCTGGATCTGCCAATACACACCGGCAAAGAGAGGCGAATAAACGCTTCGGCCGTCAACCAGCACCAGGAGCGATTTCGAGAACTGGCCTCCAAAACCACGTACCCCCACGGCCCAGTGGTCAGAATCGGTTCGTGCCACTTCCAATCCGGGCGCGAGCCGCAAGACTTCAGGGATGGTTGTGGCACCGGAGCGCCGTATGTCCTCCTGGGTAATCACATAGATCGCTGCCGGCGTCCGCCATACCTGCTCTGGCTCCTTAGAGGCAGTCGTCACCTCTACGTTGCCGAGTTGTTCCAGGCTCAGTTGTTTTAAATTCCCAGTAGGATTTTGATTGCTTTGCGTGGCCTGGGCCCGAGTCATCTGACCTGTCGCCGTGAGCCAAAGCAGAAGTGCGAGAGTGCTTGCGATCCCACGAATAGATGAACGGCATGGGCGATGAAAATTGATCTCTTCGCTTGGCCGATTCCCAAAGCAACTAGCTCTCATTCTTTGCCCCTACATCTGCCAACTGAAGAGCCGATTCGCGCACAAGCAGTTCAAGTTGATCGATCAAGGAACCATCCCACCAGCCGCGTTTTACTTCCTCGCGCATGATCGAAAATGCTTTATCCAGTGGTAGCGCCTTGCGATAGGGCCGGTCCGTAGTAAGGGCGTCGTAGATGTCGGTGACTTGAAGGATGCGCGCGGTGAGTGGAATTTGTTCGCCTTTCAACCCATCGGGGTACCCGGAGCCATCCTGCTTTTCGTGGTGGTGACGAATGATGGGCAGCACGTTGCGGAAGGACCGGAGCGGGGCACAAATTCTTTCACCTATCACGGTGTGCTGCTCCATGATTTTTCGTTCTTCCGGAGTCAACGGTCCGGGTTTCAGCAGGATGCTCTCTGGCACGGACAGCTTACCGATATCGTGAACGAGACCGCCCCGGCGCAGCGCAAGGCGCAGATCCGGGGGCAACCCGAGTCTCTCACCCAGGGCGACAGAATATTTCGAAAGACGGTCGCAGTGGCCTTCGGTATAGGGATCTTTCGCTTCGATACTGAGGGCGAGGCTGAATAGTACGGTCTCGGCATTATCCAGTTCATCGGTGAATTGCTTCAAGCGCAACAGGGAATTCGCGCGAGCCAGTAGCTCTTGCCTATTTACTGGCTTGTTGAGGAAATCATCTGCGCCGCACATGATGCCGTGGATCCGGTCGGCGTCACTGTTTAAACTGGTGAGCAATATGACGGGAATCAAGCGGGTTTCCGGCTTGGACTTCATCGCTTGACAAACTTCGAATCCGGTTGGGCGGGGCATCACCACATCCAGCAACGCGAGATCAATCGAGCCGCTATGCACCCGGGCCAGCGCTTCCTGGCCGTTCGCTGCACAGACGACCTCGTAACCCTCCGCGCTCAACAGAGCGGAGAGCAGTTCGCGGTTGGCCTCGTTGTCATCGGCAACGAGGATGATTCCTTCATGGCCTTCCGAAGCAGGCATATCGCCTCCTAAACGGAGTTCTCGCCGGACAGGAAGGATTGCGTGGGTCAATTCTTGCCGGCATTGAGGAGAATCCGTTCAGCCCCAGGCGACGATCAGCCGTCGCATGAGGCTTATTCGAAAGTATCTCAAAACTGTAAGTACCTCTTATTCTGTTTTCACGGTGTGCACCTAAGCAGTAAATAAGACGAGTGGAGTACCCACGGCCCCTATGTCCCGGTACCGATCCAAGGCTCGGTCAGGATGTAGCGAGGATGCGCTGGGTCTTTCTCAATTTTCTTGCGCAGATGGTTCATCACCTGCGAAGATTCTCTGTTTGCTAGGCGTGATTCGGTCCCAAACAACCTGCTGTTCTTGCCACTAAAATTCGCTGCGGGAGCAGCACGTAGCGTCATCCACGCGGAACCAAAAGCGAGAGCTATGGCCCCAAACCTGGATCACGGATCTTTAATTCTTGGATGAGCCATGATTTAGTTGCTTTCTACAAAATCTGCCTCTGGCTCGGGCA
>Ga0137412_10001432_pt1 | contig 18532 bp, 11 predicted proteins | sample CZODoug2_1_16fun_FD_122160 | JGI IMG/M metagenome (GOLD analysis project Ga0137412, IMG submission 122160) | Vadose zone soil fungal communities from Angelo Coast Range Reserve, California, USA - CZODoug2_1_16fungal (Hybrid Assembly) | ecosystem: Environmental > Terrestrial > Soil > Vadose zone...
CGAGGTTTTGAGTTCGTCGACGTCGTCCATAAGAAAAGGCAAATCAAAAGGCAAAAGGCAAATGGCAAATGGCAAAAAGGTGAAGCTTGCCTGCTGCGGCTGAGCGCTGCACTATCGGCGAACACTCCTCGTGAAGATCAAAACAATTATCACAGGAGCAACTGGGATGGTCGGAGAAGGTGTCCTGCTCGAGTGCCTGAACCATCCCGATGTAGAACAGGTTTTGGTCATCAATCGAAGGCCGGGAGGAGTGTCGCACCCGAAATTGCGCGAAATCATTCATGCCGATTTTTTCAACCTGGCGTCCATAGAGCAGCGATTGATCGGTTTCAACGCTTGTTTCTTCTGTCTGGGCGTATCGTCCGTCGGCATGAGCAAGGAGGAATATACGCACGTTACGTACGATCTCACGTTGAGCGTGGCGCAGCTATTGGCGAAATTGAATCCGGAGATGACCTTTTGCTATGTGACCGGTGCGGGTACCGACAGCAGCGAGCAAGGACGAATTGCCTGGGCGCGCGTCAAGGGCGCGACGGAGAATGCCTTGGTAAAGTTGTTCAAACAGGCCTATATGTTCCGCCCCGGTTTTATGAAAGCCACCCCGGGACAGAGGAACGTAAAAAGCTACTACAAGTTCTTTAGCTGGCTCTATCCCATCGGCCGGGCGCTCTATCCCGCGGGATTTTGCACGTTGCAGGAAGTTGGGTTGGCAATGATCAATGCGGCGCGCACAGGCTATCCGCGTCGAATTCTGGAAGTGGCGGACATCGTGAAGTTGGCAAAACTCGGCCGCTAGCTCGGCAGACTCCGGGTTTCCTCGTCAACTACGGTCCTCAGGCCCAGACCTGCACTTATATACAGTCCGCCCGGCCGGGGGACGAGACAATCGCGGAATTGTGGGGTTCTGACTTGAAACCACGAGAGGAACTTCTTACGCTAGGGCTGTAAACCCTGGCAATATAAGATCTTGCCCTCGTTTCATAACATGAATTAGAGTTTGACCACACTTCGGCATTTAGGGATGTTGGCACCATGGCTACGCAAGCTCGCTCGATTGCCTCACTGACGATCTCCTTTGGCCTGGTCGCCATCCCGGTCAAACTCTACTCGGCGACAGTGTCGTCGGAACGAATTTCCTTCAATTTGCTGCGCCAGAAAGACGGCTCGCGCGTGAAGCAGCAGTACGTGGCAGTGAATGACGGAAAGCCCGTTGAACGATCGGAGATGGTCAAGGGGTATGAGTTCGCCAAGGACCAATACGTCATGTTCAGTGCCGAGGAATTGAAGGCGCTCGAGGACACGACGACGCACGCGATCGACATCAGTCAGTTCGTGCCGCTCGACTCCGTGGATCCGCTTTATTTTGACGGCACCTATTACTTGGCGCCGGACAAAGGCGGCGCCAAGCCTTACACACTGCTCACCACGGCGCTTCGCAAGGCTCAGCAGTGCGCCGTCGGCCGCTGGATCTCCCGCGGCAAGGAACACATCGTCGTCATCAGGGCATTGGAGGACGGACTGGCCATGCACCAATTGCACTTCAAAGCCGAGGTACGAGACCTCAAGGACCTGGGCGTCGAGGCGGCGCCGGTGTCCGAGCCCGAACTGAAGCTTGCACGACAACTCATAGACCACTTGGCCGCAAAACGCTTTGATCCGAACGAATTTGCCGACGAGCACCGCGCCCGGGTGGAAGCCGCGATCCAGCGCAAAGTCGACGGCAAGGAAGTTTCGCTCGCCGAGGGTCCCGTGTCGGCCAAGGGCGGCAACGTCATCGATTTGATGGAGGCTTTACGCGCGAGCATCGATGCCCGAGGATCGAAGGCCCCTGATCTCAAGGACCGCAAGGCGCCGAAACGTGCAGCAGCCCAAGCATCTTCGCGCAAAACCGCTCGACGATGAGATGCATGCCTATGATACGAAGGATCTCGAGCGGCTTTTTGGATTGCCCGCGTCCGCCGTCCGATCCCTGACCCGCGCCGGACACATCAACCCGGTCAAGCGCGGCCGGCGGCTCCACTACTCGTTTCAAGATCTTCTCATGCTGCGCACCGCGAGTGCGCTGCGCTCGGCGAACATCTCGGCGAATCGAATCAACCGCTCGCTGCAAACGCTGCGTGCCACGCTGCCCGCCGGCGCCGCATCGAACCAGCGCTCCCTCTCTGCGCTGGGTAGTCAAATTGCCATCCGCGAAGGCAAGATGCTCTGGGAATCCGACTCCGGCCAGTATGTGTTGGACCTTGATATCGGCGAGGAGAAAGGCGGGTTGCATGTCATCCCCCGCCTTCGACCTCCACCGCGGTCGGCCGAATCCGCCGACGATCACTACACCAGGGCTTTTGCGCTGGAGGACACGGACGCCGACGGGGCGCGAGCCGCCTACGAAGCATGCCTCGAGATCGACCCTCAGCACGTGGAGGCGCGGATCAATTTGGGCCGGCTGCTGCACATCGCCGGCCGGCTCGACGAAGCGGAACAAGTTTACCGGTCCGCCGATAAGTCGGAACCCTTGCTGGTTTTCAACCTCGCGGTCCTCCTGGAGGATTTGGATCGCGAGCGCGACGCCATCGCCGCGTATCGCGAAGCCTTGGCGCTCGATCCGCAATTGGCGGACGCGCATTTCAATCTGGCGCGGCTCTATGATCGCGCTCGGGACCCCAAGGCATCCCTGCGGCATCTGCTCGCTTACCGGCGCATGATTGATCGGCAAGGCACCTGACCTTGGCGAAGCCGGCACTCTCTGTCTATCGCGCGAAGCGCGACTTTTCCAAGACCGATGAACCCTCGGGTCAGTCGAAGGTGGCGCCCTCGCCGCGCTTGCGGTTCGTGGTACAAAAGCACGCAGCGCGCCAATTGCACTATGACCTTCGGCTGGAATTCGACGGAGTGTTCAAGTCCTGGGCGGTGGCTCGAGGCCCTTCCCTCGATCCAAAGGACAAGCGCCTGGCGGTGGAAGTCGAAGAACATCCGCTGGACTACGGGGATTTCGAGGGCACGATTCCGAAAGGACAGTATGGCGGCGGCACGGTGCAGCTGTGGGACCGCGGTTATTGGACTCCCGAAGGCGGCCGATCGCCGCAAGAGGCGTTCGACGGCGGCGACTTGAAATTCACGCTGGATGGAACCCGGCTGCACGGCAGTTGGGTCTTGGTGCGGATGCGTGGCGATCGCTACGGCGGCAAGAGAACCAATTGGCTATTGATTAAACACCGGGATGCCAGCGCAAAGCCCGGCGACGCCGATGAGTTACTCGAGGAGGATCGCTCCGTCGCGTCGGGGCGAACGCTCGAGGAAATTGCCGACGGCATCGGTAAACGCCCAAAACCCTTCATGCTGGCAACGTCAAAGGCGGCGCCGGCGGATGCCGTGTGGACCGCCAAGCCTGTCAAGCCCGTCAAACCAGCCAAGCCCCTGGCCAAGCCCTCCCCGGCCGCCCGTCCTGAGCCCGTGCTGGCCGCAAAAGTGCCGAATTTTGTGGAACCTCAGCTCGCCAAACTCGTTGATCGACCACCCGAGGGATCGCGGTGGGCGCACGAAGTAAAGCTTGATGGATATCGTGCGCAGGTTCGAGTATCCGACGGTGACAGCAAGATCCGCACCCGTACCGGTCTTGATTGGACCGATCGTTTCGCCGCCATCGCCAAAGACGCCGAGGTGCTTCCTGACTGTTTGATTGACGCAGAAATCGTGGCGCTCGATGAACGGCGCCTACCCAGTTTTGGCGCGCTACAGACCGCACTGTCCGAGGACAGATCCGAAGATCTCGTCCTGTTCGCATTTGATCTGCTGTTTGAGGGGCGCGAAGACTTGCGCACGCTGCCTCTGGCAGACCGAAAGGCCCGCCTGGAGACGCTATTGAAGGCGCGCGGCATCAGTCAGCGGTTACATTTCGTTGCGCATATCGTATCGAGCGCGCAGGCCGTGTATGAATCGGCCTGCAAAATGGGTCTTGAAGGCATAGTCTCGACACAGTTGGGTGCACCCTACCGTTCAGGCCGCTCGGGAAGTTGGCTCAAGACCAAATGCCGTGCCGGACAGGAGGTGGTGCTTGGTGGCTGGACCACCGAGGCCGGAACGGTCCGTTCGTTGCTCGCGGGTGTTTACCGCGGCGATGAGTTCGTTTACGTCGGCCGCATTGGTACTGGATACGGACGCGAGGTCGCGAAGTCTCTGCTGCCGCACCTCAAAAAATTGACTCGCCCGAGTAGCCCATTTCAAGGCGCCGCAGCACCGCCCAAGGAGAAAAACGTCCGCTGGCTCAGTCCGACTCTCGTCGCCGAAATCGAATTCGCCGGCTGGACGGACACGGGTAACATTCGTCAGGCCTCTTTCAAGGGTCTACGAGAAGACAAGTCGGCACGCGACGTCGTCGCCGAAATTCCAGCACCAACGGCAGCCGTCGATACTCCGTCGAACGAGGCGCAGAAAACAATGGCCAACAAACGACCCAGTGGAAAAAAACGCGCCGCATCGTCGCATGCGAACTCACCCGAGGGCCCAGGCCCGGTGGTCGTCATGGGGGTGACGATTTCAAAACCCGATAAGCCGCTCTGGCGGGACGGCGGCGACGGTGCGCCCGTGACCAAAGCCGACCTTGCTCGATATCTCGAGGAGGTTGGTGATTGGATGCTGCCGTATCTCAAGGGCCGCCCCTGCTCTCTCGTTCGGGTACCGAACGGAGTGGGCGCCGAGCAATTCTTTCAGCGTCACGCGTCGGCCGGCATGTCGGACCTTCTCACTTCCGTGAAAGTCAGAGGCGACAAGGCACCCTATGTGCAGATCGATCGGGTCGAGGCCCTGATTGCCGCCGCACAGGTTGCCACGCTCGAATTCCATCCCTGGAATTGCGCGCCCGGCGACCCGGAAGTCGCCGGGCGATTGGTCTTCGATCTGGATCCGGCGCCGGATGTGTCATTCGAAGCAGTCATCGCGGGTGCCCTCGAAATCCGCGATCGACTCAAAACGGCCGGCCTCGAGTCTTTCTGCAAGACCACGGGGGGCAAGGGCCTGCATGTCGTGACCCCTCTCACGGCAGGAAAGAACGCCGTTCGGTGGCCCGTCGCCAAGAATTTCGCGCACATCATCTGCGCGCAAATGGCCAACGATAGTCCGGCGAAATATCTCGACAACATGTCGAAGAGCCAGCGCGTCGGCAAAATCTTTCTGGACTATCTGCGCAATGACCGACTGTCGACAGCGGTGGCGGTATTGTCGCCGCGGGCCCGCGGCGGCGCCCCCGTCTCGATGCCGGTTTCATGGAAGGACGTTCGCCGCGGCTTGGATCCGAAGCGGTTTACCGTGAGGAGCGCCCCCCAATTGCTGCGCAAGGCGAAGCCTTGGGAGGGGTATGCGGCAGCGGCGCGGTCGCTGGCGGATGCCATTCGGTCGGTGACGGGGACGTCGAGGCCGAAAGCACGCGCGACTTGAGCGACCGAATCAAAAACGGACGGCGAGACCTGCAAGCACTTCGCCCTGAAACAGCCCATTGCCTCTGATCGCGACGGTACAGCCGGCAGTGCCGCCGCAGAAAAGTGAGCTGTGATTGTTGAGCAGGATGCCGTAGCCGCGCCCTTCGAAACGAAGTCCCACATGGGGTCCGAGGCGCACCATCCAGCCGACCCCCAGATTGCCCGAAAAGAAAGTCTCGGAATTCAGGCCGCCTCGTTCGGGCTTGGCAGTCGTGGCTCCAAGACCGCCCATCACATACAGACCACGACCCAATTCCTCGATGAAGTTGGTCCCGCCGATTTGATAGTTGTGGAGCGTGAGCCCGATATTGTTCGCCTGCGAGGAGAACGCGCCGGACGTGAGCGCCGTGTTCTGCTGGCTATAGAAAAGCTCGAGCTGCGTGTTGCTGTCCAGTCCAATGTCGACCGCCAGCGCAAAGCTCGAGCCGTTCGCGAGATTGATGGTCGAGTTGGTCGTCGAATCCGTGACGCCGCCGCCGAAGCGGTCGCCGCCATAGACCGTAACGCTGCTTGCGTACGTCGCGCTGGATGCGGTCTGGGCCTGCGCGTGTGTCATTGGTGCGGCCATGAGCGCGGCGAGCATAGCCGCCGCCCGACCTGCCCGAAAGGGCGACGGGTCAAATCGGGAATTTGAGCTGATCATCTTTAGGTCCTCACCCGGACTGCTGAGCAGAACATACGCGGTCAGAGAGACTTCGGATAGCCGCATCGGCCGCGCAATGGCCGTGCGCTGGTCGTCCAAAATCGATTGCGCAGCGATCGTTTGCTTGCGAAGCTGCGCCAGGCCATTGAGAGGAGCTGAGCGTGAATCGTAGAGACCTGCTTAAAACTGCGATGATCATCCCCGTTCTGTCCGGTCCGACCTCCCATGTGACAGCGATTGCCGCGTCAAGAAACGGCAAGGATTCTCGTTTCAAATCGCGCGTGCATCCCTCCGATCCGGCCTGGCCAAGCACGGCAAATTGGGACATGCTGAAGAAAGATGTCGGCGGCAATCTCATCAAGGTGCAGCCGCTGTTTGCCGGCTGCGCAACGGATTCGAAAGGCGTCACCTGTGCCGAGGCGCTCGAGAATGTGCGCAATCCATTCTATCTTGGCGACCAGCCGGCAGGCACGCAGGTCTCAGGGTGGCTGGATGCCTGGTTGCCGGCCGCCAGCGTGTATGCGGTCGTCGCGCGAAATGCCGCCGACGTGTCTGCGGCGGTTAATTTCGCGCGCGAGAATAGACTGCGGATTGTCGTCAAAGGCGGCGGCCATAGCTATCAAGGCACCTCCAACGCGCCCGACTCGCTGCTGGTGTGGACGCGGGCAATGAACGCGGTCACCGTCCACGACGCCTTTGTGGGCAAGGGCTGCGAGGGCAGGCAGGCACCCACGCCGGCCGTGACGGTCGACGCGGGCGCCATGTGGATCGATGCGTATGACGCCGTAACGACCCGGGGCGGCCGTTACGTCCAAGGCGGCGGCTGCACCACCGTCGGCGTCGCCGGGCTGGTCCAAAGCGGCGGCTTCGGCTCCATGTCAAAGGGCTTCGGCACGGCGGCGGCGGGACTTCTCGAAGCTGACATCGTCACCGCCGATGGTGTTGTGCGCACCGTCAATGCTTGCATGAACCCGGACCTGTTCTGGGCGCTGAAAGGCGGCGGCGGGGGCAGCTGGGGCGTCGTCACCCGGCTCACACTGCGCACCCATGAGCTGCCGGAATATTTTGGCTATGCCGGAGGAGAGATCAAGGCCGAATCGGACGCTGCGTTCCGGCAATTGATCGCTCGCTTCGTCGCCTTGTATCACGACAAGCTATTCAATTCACACTGGGGCGAAAGCGTCAAAATAAAGCCCGAGAACACCCTGGAGCTCTCGATGGTATGTCAGGGGCTCGACAATCAGCAGACCGCGGATGTGTGGCAGCCTTTCTTCGATTGGGTGAAGAGTTCGACCGATTACAGCGCATCCGATCTCGACGCCGGCAGCGGGCATGCGCGGACTTGGTGGGACGTTGCAGCCCGCAAGGAGCGTGGCAGTGACGCGATGATCAGCGATCCGCGCCCCGGCGCGCCCGCCTTTCACGCATGGTGGTCGGGCGACAAGGATCAGGTGAGCGCGTTCCTCCATGGATATGAGTCACTATGGTTGCCGGCGGCGCTGTTGCAGCAGGCCGAGCAGGAGCGCCTTGCCGGCGCGCTGTTCGCTGCGAGCAGGCACTGGGAAGTGGAACTGCATTTCAACAAGGGCCTTGCCGGGGCGCCCGCCGCAGCGATCGCCGCCGCGCGCGACACGGCCACCAACCCCGAGGTGCTGGATGCGTTCGCCCTCGCCATCATCGCCAATGGCGGACCGCCGCCGTTGCCAGGGCGGCCGTTCGACGCGAGTGTGGCCCACCGGGACGCGCGCGCGGTGGACGCGGCGACTGCCGAGTTGCGCAAAATCGTGCCCGATCCGGGTTCCTACGTTTCCGAGAGCAATTTCTTCAATGCGTCCTGGCAGCGGGCGTTTTGGGGAGGCAATTACCCGAAGCTGCGCGCCGTGAAGACGAAATACGATCCTGATGGGTTGTTCTTCGTACACCATGGCGTGGGCAGCGAAGAGTGGAGCTCCGACGGATTTACCCGTCTCGCCGAATGAGATGTTGGAGACGTCAATCCTCAGGGTATGCTGAGGCGCATGCACCCGCGAGCGACACTGGCGGCCACCATCCTGGGATCGAGCCTCGCTTTCATCGACGGCTCGGTCGTCAACGTCGCGCTACCGGCGTTGGCCCAGGATCTCAAGGTCAACCCCGTCAACTTGTCATGGGCAATCAATGCTTATTTGTTGCCGCTCGGCGTACTGATCCTGCTGGGCGGCGCATTGGGCGATCATTTCGGCCGACGCCGCTTGTTTCAAATCGGACTGTCGACCTTTGCGTTGGCCTCGCTCGCCTGTGCAGCCGCGCCGTCATTTGCGTGGCTATTGGCCGCACGCGGGCTGCAAGGACTGGGAGCCGCGCTGCTGATGCCCAACAGCCTTGCCATTCTCGGCGGCGCCTTCACTGGTGAGGCGCGCGGACGCGCAATCGGCACCTGGGCCGCGGCCGGTGCGCTGGCCGGCGCGATGGGACCCATCATCGGCGGATGGATCGTCGATACGGTCGGATGGCGGACGATTTTCCTACTCAATCTGCCGATCGCGGCCGGTGCGGGATATCTGGCGTGGAAGTATGTCGAGGAGCGCAGGGCATCGAGCGGTGCCGCGCCGCTCGATGCCCTGGGTGCAGGTCTCGCAACCGCCGCGCTGGGGTTGCTCACCTGGGCGCTGACCAAGGCGTCGGAATCCAGCGAAGCGTCGTCATCGTGGGTGGCGGCAGTGGGCGGAATTCTTCTATTCGGCGTGTTCGTGCGGCATGAGGGCAAACTAGGCAACCGCGCCATCATGCCGCTGGCGATGTTTGCCGCGCCTACCTTTGTCGGGCTGACGCTGCTGACGTTTTTCCTTTACGGCAGCCTCGGCGGTCTGCTGGTTTTGCTGCCGTTCTTCTTGATCAAGGTCGAAGGCTGGTTGGCGGTCGCGGCGGGCGCGGCGCTGTTGCCGGTGCCCGTCTTGATCGGTCTCGGGTCGCGGTTCATGGGCCGGGTGGCATCGGCCTACGGCGAGCGACTGCCGCTGAGCATCGGCTCCGGTCTCGTTGGAATTGGACTCGCCCTCTACGGCAGGATCGGCACCCACGGGATCAACTATTGGCTGGACATCTTTCCGCCCACCGTCCTGATCGCGCTGGGCATGGGCGCATGCGTCGCGCCTTTGACGACCGCCGTCATGACGTCGGTCGACCCGGACCATGTGGGGCTGGCCTCGGGGTTCAACAGCGCCGTTGCGCGCATTGCCGGACTCATCGCGACCGCACTGCTGGGTTTCGTGTTCGCGCGGCAGGAATCCACCGAGGCTTTCATGATTGGATTTCGCGCCGCTGCGCTCATCGGTGCTGCCTCGGCCGCGGTCGCCGCCGCCTCCGCACTGCTCCTGGTCCATCCTCGAGCAGCGTCGGCTCGTTGATCGAACGGCGGCGCGTTCAGTCACTCTCCGCAATGACTTTCAACACGGCCTGCGCCACGCGCTCATCGATTTCCGCGGCGTGCTGCAGATGCACCGGGTAGCGGACCAAGGCCTGCATCTGACCGTTGGCGAGATGCATCTGAACCTGCGGCGTCGCGTCGCTCACGGAACTCGATGCGGTAGATCTCTCGATTTCCTTCGTCTGGCGCGCAATTTCTTCGCTGTAATTACTCAGGACCGCGCTGATCGCCGCCAGCAACCTATCCTTCAGGGCGGCGTAGTCCTTGACGGCGGGCAGCGTCAGGGTCGTTTCGTGCCAAGAGAGATTCACTCCGGGAATTTGCTTGAATAGCCCGCCCGAGGCCTGGAACACGATCAGATTGGCAAAGGCGACGACCCTTCCGGTGGGTCCCAAGGGTCCTTGCTGATTGAGTTCCATCAGGTGCATGCGCACGAGGCCCAGGTCGATCACTTCGCCGACCACCGCGCCGATCTGTATGCGGTCGCCGACCCGAATTCCATACTTTCCGATCAGGAAGAAATACCCGACGACCGATACGAGTACGCTCTGCATGGCAACGGCGAGGCCGGCGGTGAGTAATCCGGCAAACGTCGCAAATGTGCTGATTTCAGTGACGAAGCTCAAACCCACGACCGCGCACACGATGGTCCACAGCACGATGGTGCGGACCAGCAGCAGTTGATAGCGGCGCCGCGGTTCGTGCGCATAACGAAGGACTGCGCGCCGCCAAACTTCCGCAAGCACGAACACGATGACCAATATGCCCGCTACGATTCCCGAGCGAACCCCCAGCGCCGTCAATGCGTCGTGATACTGCCGCGCGGCGGATTCTCGCCAATTGCCGAGGTTGTGTTGATACTGCCGAAGCAGTACCTGTTCCTTGGTCAAGGGGATGAGAATTTCCGACGTTTGCTTGAACAGCCAGGCCAACGTATCGAATTCACCGCGCAGATCCTTCAATGTTCCGCTGCCGGCATTGTCGGCCTGGGCCGCAAGCGCCTCGCTGTGCGCCGCGTAAGTCTTCAATTGCGTGAGAGGCCTCGCGCCGGTCTTCTCAAAGGTCTCCGCCAAGGCAGCCGTGCGCTGATTGATCAGATCGATGGCCTCGATCTTGTTCCGCTGCCGTAGTGCTTCGGTGGCGAGATCCCAAATCCCATAACGCGCCGGTGCCGCCCTGCCATCATTGCCGGCGGGAGGCGCGGCGCCCGAACTCGCGCCGGATGATGAGCCGGTGCCGGATGGTGCGGCTGCCGCATTGGCACCGGAGTTGGGAATGGTCGCCGCGATGGCGTCAATCTGCGCCTTCAGGGCACTCGCGCCCGCCGCCTTCGGGTCGCTCGTATTGACGAACTCCGTCATCGTGTCGAGAAGGTTCTTTCTGGCATTCACCATCGAGAGTTCGCCCTGCAGTTCGGGCAGCTTCGCTTCGATGTCCTGCTTATCCTTCCCGGAGGAGGCTAGCTTCTTCCGGCTGGCATCGATCTCCTGCTGAATCGATTGACGCTGTGCGTCCAATTGGTTTTGCTGTCGAGTGAGCGACTGCGCGGCAGCATCGGCGGCACCCTGCCCGGAACTCGCCTCGCTGCTCAGGAGTTCGGCGTTTGCCCGAGCGATCTCGAACGCCAGGCCGACGACCTTGTCCGCCGTCTGTCGATTGGCAAACAGGATCAAGAGGTCGCTTGGCTGGGTGGCGTTTTGTTGCTGGGTACCCAGCGTTCGATACCAATCGACCGTCTGGTCCAGAATTTGGACGACCTGCTCCCCGGTCAGGACCGCTACGCGCGGGGCCGTGGCGGCGGCTGCGGGCGCACCGGCTGTGGCGGGAACACCGGGGTCGACCGCGTGAGCGCCGCCGCCGAAGAGACCGGCGGTGGTAATCAGGGCAAATATTGATCGGCGACGCACAGCGAATCGTAACTCCTCTGACCACGCAACTGGAAGAAACAATACGTGCGCCCACCCATACTGCGGGCGCCGACCTACCCCTGGCCCTTCACCCGCCGGATCATGCGGTTCATGAGATGCTCGAGCGCCGCATCGAGGTCGTTGCAGCGACCCGTATGTACCGGCGAGGTCTGCACGATGGTGCTCTTTGGGGATACCAGCCAGTGAAACCGCTCACGCGCGGACAGTTTGCCGATGTCCCCGGCGTCCGCCCCGCCCGCGCAGATCGCGGGAATGGTCGAAAGAGTGCTGCGAACGACTTCGAGGTCCACGCCGGCATCCAGGGACAGCAACGCCGCTTCATCGAGTTCGATGCCGGCCTGTAGAACCCGCTCGACATCGCAGGACAGAATGATCCCGGCGTTGACGAATTCGCCCCGCTCGACGCGCGGGACGACCCGCACGATCGCATAGTCATAGGTGCGAAGATCGTGCACGGATCGCCTCCTGTACAAAGACATCGGAAGCCTGCAAGCGCAGGAGGAAATAGCTCAGATAGGCCTCTCGCTGCGCGGGTATGCCCGCAAATCCCGGGTCGTTCGATAGCCAGGACTCCGGGATCAATTGGACGATGGCCGCCAGCTTGTCCGGCGTGAGCAGTGCGGCCATCTCTGCGTCGACCTCGGCAAGTTCGTCCGCGTACTTGAGCAGTGCATGATCCTTGATCAAGGTGAACGGTCTCGTCGCGTGCTGATCGCGGCTGGTCCACGAGTGATGAAAATAAAGGGACGCTCCGTGGTCGATCAGCCAAAGCCGCCGATGCCAGATCAGCATATTGACGTTGCGCGCCGTCCGATCGACGTTGCACACGAAGGCATCGAACCAGACAATGGCCGACGCGAGCCGCATCTCGGGCACGAAGGCCAGAGGATCGAAGGTGACGGAGCCGGGGAGATAGTCCAAGGCGACATTCAAGCCCGCGCTCGCGCCGATGAGACTTTGTATCTCGGCGTCGGGTTCGGTGCGCGCCAATTCCGCGGAAAGCTCGACGAAGACGATTTCCGGCACCGGCAGGCCCACGGCCCGTCCGATTTCGCCGGCCAGAAGCTCCGCGACCAGGGCCTTGGGTCCCTGCCCCGCGCCCCGGAACTTGAGCACGTATAACCCGTCGTCGTCGGCTTCGATGATGGCCGGCAACGACCCTCCCTCCCGCAGCGGAGTCACGTAGCGGCTGGCGGTGACGGTTCTCACATTGATCATGCGGCAAGCTTACCGGATCTGCGCTTGCCGATACGATTGAACCTAGAAGAATGGGCAGCGGCGCCTTGTTCGCCTCAATCGGCGCATCCGACGCGCCGGCGGCGAACGGCTCTGCGCGAACCCAACGCCGACTGAATTGCCATGGCGATTTCATACTGATTACAGGGCTTCGCCAGTCTGGGTATTCCCAGCGCCGCTGCATCCCCCGGAATCTCCGCGTAGCCGGTCGCCAAGATGACGGGAAGCTCGGGATAACTCTCGCGGATGTATCGGGCGAGCTGCAGACCGGTCATCGCCGGCATGGCGTGGTCCGTCAGGACGACGTCGATTTCGACGCCCGAGGCGAGCTTGGCAACGGCTTCCGCGCCCGAATGCGCCTCGATCGCGGTATGCCCGAGGTCTTCGATCATCGCTGAGATTCCCGTCATCACCAAGGTGTCATCGTCGACGATGAGAACCCTGCATGTCCCGGTATAGGGCGCCGGGATGGGCGACACCACTTCGCTGTCAGCCGCCGGCGCCGCGGCTTCGGCCATTGGCAACCACAGCGCGATGGCAGTGCCGACGTTGGGTTCACTACTGATGCGCAGCAGCCCCCCGGACTGCGCCGCGAGGCCATGCACCATGGACAGGCCGAGCCCCGTTCCCTTCCCGGGCCCCTTGGTGGTGAAAAACGGTTCGGTGGCTTTGTTGAGCGTCATCTCATCCATGCCGATTCCGTTGTCGGCAATCTTGATGAGTACGTAGTTGCCGGGCGGCAGCGATGCCTCCGCCCCATCCGCGGGTTGCACGTAGGGGGCCGCCGAAATCGTCAACGTGCCGCCGTTCGGCATGGCGTCGCGCGCATTCAGCGCCACATTGAGCAGCGCCAACTCCAGTTGGTTGGCATCCACGAGCGCGGTCGGTGTCGTGCCCGGGAACTGCGTCCGCAGCTCGACGCCGTGCCCCAAGGCGCGCTCCAGCAATTCCGTCATCCCGCCCACCAGTTGCTGCACATCGACGGCCTCCGGCTTCAACTCTTGCCGGCGGGAAAAGGCCAGCAGGCGCTGCGTCAGCGCCGCGCCTCTTTGGGCGCCTTGCACGGCGTTCTGCAACAGGCGATGGCTGCGCGGATCCTCGGGCAGCCGCTTCTCGAGCAGACTGAGGCTGCCCAGGACCGCCATCAGCAAATTGTTGAAGTCGTGCGCCACGCCTCCGGTCAACTGCCCGATGGTGTCCATCTTTTGCGCTTCGAACAATTGCGCGAGCGCCGTTTCCCGTTCGTGCGTCCGTTCCTTGATCCGTAGTTCCAGCTGCTCATTGAAGCGCTGCAGCTCGGAAGTCCGCTCGGCGACGCGCTGCTCGAGCACTGCATTGAAGCGCTCGAGTTCGCGGGTCTTGCGGTACAAATCCACGAACACCTTGACCTTGGCCCGCAGCAACTCGGGGACCACCGGCACCGGCACGTAATCGACGCCGCCGAGCTGGTAGCCCCGCAGCTGATCCGGGTACGTCATCATGATCGCTGAGACGAAAATGATGGCCGTCGTCTGAAAGCGGGGGTGTTCGCGAATCATGGTCGCGAGCTCGAAACCATCGAGATCCGGCATGCACACGTCGATGAGAATCAGCGCGATTTCATTCTTGAGCAGACATTCGAAGGCCTGGCTCGCCGAAGACGCCTTCAGGAGGTTTTCGCCGATCTCCGCCAAAATCGCTTCGTGGCTGAGTAATTTGGCCTGTTGGTCGTCGACCAGCAGAATGTTGACTCGTTCCGGCGCTTTCATCATTGTCGCCTCAGCGGTGCAGCCACATACGCAGGGCGGACAGGAGTTGTTCGATATTCACCGGTTTTGCGAGATAGTCGGACGCCCCCGCCTCCAGGCACTTTTCCCGGTCGCCCTTCATGGCCTTTGCGGTCAGTGCCAAAATCGGCAGGCGCCGGAACTCGGGCGTCGCGCGAATGGTTTGGATGGTTTCGTAGCCGTCCATTCCCGGCATCATGATGTCCATCAGCACGATCGCGACGTCCGCGCGCGAATTCAGCACGGCAAGCGCTTCGCTGCCGGTCGTCGCCGTCAGCACCTCCATGCCGCGACGCTCGAGCACGCTGCTCAACGCGAAAATATTGCGCGTGTCGTCATCCACCAGGAGCACCGTGCGCCTCAGCAGATCCTCATCGGAGCTGTGCAAACGCTGCAGCATGCTCTGTTTTGCCGGCGGCAGATCCGCCACGACTCGATGCAGGAACAGCGAAGTCTCGTCCAGCAATCGTTCCGGCGATTCGACGCCCTTCACCACGACGCTTCGGGCCATGGTGCGCAATTGGGCGTCCTCGTCCGCGGACAGCTCGCGGCCGGTGAATACCACCACCGGTAAGTCGGACAACTCCTTGTCATCTCGAATCTTCTCGAGCACTTCGAAACCCGACATGTCGGGCAGCTTCAAATCCAGCACCACGCAGTCGGGCGGCTGTTCACGGAGCTGGCTCAATGCCGCTGCTCCCGTCTCGGCGGTGGCGATTTCGATGTCGGCGGACCCCAGCAGCTCCGACACGCCCTTGCGTTCCGCCTCATCGTCTTCGACCAGGAGGAGGCGCTTGCGGCGAGGAGCGGCGTAGTCCTTGATGCGTGCGAATGCGTCTTCCAAACCGGTGGGAGTCGTTGGCTTTTGCACGTAGGCAAATGCGCCCCGTGCCAGCCCATGATGGCGATCTTCGTCCAACGTGACGATCTGAACGGGAATGTGCCGGGTGGCCGGATCCTGCTTGAGTTGGCTCAATACCGTCCAGCCCAGCATGTCCGGCAGGAAAATATCGAGCGAAATGGCCGTCGGATGGTGCGCACGCGCAAGATCCAGCGCCTCGGCGCCGCGCTGTGCCACGAGAACCTTGAATCCCTGGCCCTTGGCGGCGTCCATCATCACACGCGCGTAGTGCGTGTCGTCTTCGACGATGAGCACGACGCTGTCGCCCTCCTCCAGCTCGTCGCGGTCGTCGAGGATTTGCTCGATCTGCCGTTCCGATGCGCGCACGGCTGCGATTTGCATCGAAGCGCCGCGCGGACCCAGGTCCGCGGCGCCGGACGACTTTGCGGTCGCTCCGCCGAGATAAGTCAGCGGCAGGAACAGCGTAAAGATGCTGCCCTTGCCCGGAGCGCTGCGCAGCTGGATTTCGCCGCCCAGCAAATTGGCCAATTCGCGGCTGATCGCGAGTCCCAAGCCGGTTCCGCCATACTTGCGGCTGGTGCCGGCATCCGCCTGCTGAAAGGCCTCGAAGATGATGCGCTGTTTCTCCGGGGGGATGCCGATTCCGGTGTCGGACACCTCGAACGACACTACGACCGGCGCGTGCCGCAGCGTCGGGTGGTCAGCGTTCCAGCCGCTCGCCGCGGGCGACACGGTGAGCCTCACACCGCCCTCGGCCGTGAACTTGAATGCGTTGGACAACAGGTTCTTCAAGACCTGCTGTAGACGCTTCGAATCGGTGATGATGCTGCGCTCCAGATTCGGTGAAAGCACCACCTCGAATTGCAGGCGCCGGTTATCCGCCTCGTGGCGGAACGGCCGCGCAATCATCTCCAGCAAGTTGCTGAAATACACTTCCTCGGCGTCCACCGAGACGGTGCCGGATTCGATCTTCGACAAATCCAGAATATCGCTGATGAGATTCAGCAAATCGGTGCCGGCGCCATGGATGGTGCGCGCGAATTCCACCTGCTTGTTGCTCAGATTGCCGTCCGGGTTCTCCGTCAGCTGCTGGCCGAGGATGAGAATGCTGTTGAGCGGCGTGCGCAGCTCATGGGACATGTTGGCGAGGAATTCCGATTTGTACTTCGACGTCAGCGCGAGCTCCGTCGCTTTCTCTTCGACCGCGCGGCGGGCCTGCTCGATTTCCTGGTTCTTGGCTTCAACTTCCACGTTGCGGTCCGCCAATTGCTGCGCCTTTTGCTCCAGCTGCTCGTTCGTCTGCTGCAGCTCGCGCTGCTGGGTCTGCAGCTCGGTGGCGAGCTGCTGCGACTGCTTCAGCAGCCCTTCGGTCTGCATGGTGGCTTCGATGGAATTGAGCACTATGCCGATGGACATCGTCAGCTGCTCGAGAAACGACAGCTGCAAGGCGGTGAATGCCCCGAGCGACGCGAGTTCGATCACCGCTTTGACATCGCCCTCGAACAGCACCGGCAGCACGATCACGTGGCGCGGCGGCGCCCTGAACAAGCCCGAACGGATCGGCACCACGTCGGACGGTATCTCGGTGATGAACATGCGGCGCGCATCGCGCGCGCATTGGCCGATGAGGCCCTCCCCGAGCTGCAATTGCTGCGCATAGCCGTTGCTGGCATCGTCCGCATAAGCCGCCAGCAGCTTCAGTCCCTGGGTCTCGCGGTCGCCTTCCACTTGGTAAATGACGCCGTGCTGCGCCTCCACCAGCGGCGCCAATTCCGACAGCATCATCCGGCCCACGGTTGCCAAATCGCGCTGCCCCTGCAGCATATTGGTGAACCGCGCAAGATTGGTCTTCAGCCAGTCCTGTTCCGTGTTGCGATCGGTCGTCAGGCGTAGATTCCCGATCATGGTGTTGATGTTGTCTTTGAGTTCCGCCACCTCGCCGCGCGCTTCGACCTGCACCGAACGGGTCAAATCTCCCTTGGTGACCGCGGTCGCCACCTCGGCAATCGCGCGCACCTGCGTGGTCAGGTTCGCGGCCAGCAAGTTCACGTTGCCGGTCAAATCCTTCCAAGTTCCCGACGCGCCGGGGACGTTGGCCTGCCCGCCGAGCCGGCCTTCGACGCCCACCTCGCGCGCCACCATCGTCACCTGGTCGGCGAACGTCGCGAGCGTGTCGGTCATGTTGTTGATGGTTTCCGCCAACGCGGCGACCTCGCCCTTGGAGGCCACGGTGAGGTTCTGCTTGAGGTCGCCGTTCGCCACTGCCGTGACGACTTTCACGATGCCGCGAACCTGCTCGGTCAAGTTGGCCGCCATGACATTGACGGTGTCGGTGAGATCCTTCCAGGTCCCCGCCACGCCCGGCACCTGCGCCTGACCGCCGAGGCGCCCTTCGGTGCCGACCTCGCGCGCAACGCGCGTCACTTCGCCGGCGAAACCATTCAGCTGATCCACCATGGTGTTGATGGTGTTCTTGAGCTCGAGAATTTCGCCTTTCACGTCGACCGTGATCTTGCGCGACAAATCCCCGCGCGCCACTGCCGTGGTGACTTCCGCGATGTTGCGCACTTGAGTGGTGAGATTCGCCGCCAACAAATTCACGTTGTCGGTCAGGTCCTTCCAGGTGCCGGCAACCCCGGGAACCACGGCCTGTCCGCCCAAGCGGCCGTCGGTGCCCACCTCGCGCGCCACGCGGGTCACTTCGCCGGCGAAGGAACGCAACTGGTCCACCATTGTGTTCAATGTTTCCTTCAGGAGCAGGATTTCACCGCGCACGTCGACGGTGATCTTGCGCGACAAGTCGCCGGTCGCGATGGCGGTGGCGACCTCCGCGATGTTGCGCACCTGGGCCGTGAGATTGCCCGCCATGGAATTGACGTTGTCGGTGAGGTCCTTCCACGTGCCCGCGACGCCGGGGACCTGCGCCTGGCCGCCGAGCTTGCCGGCCGTACCCACTTCGCGGGCCACGCGCGTCACTTCGCCCGCAAATCCGTTCAGCTGGTCGACCATGGTATTGATGGTGTTCTTGAGCTCGAGGATTTCACCCTTCACGTCCACCGTGATCTTGCGCGACAGGTCGCCGCGCGCGACCGCCGTGGTCACTTCGGCGATATTGCGAACCTGGCCGGTGAGATTCGACGCCATGGAGTTGACGTTCTCGGTCAGATCCTTCCAGGTGCCGGCGACTCCGGGCACGTTGGCTTGCCCGCCCAACTTGCCCTCG
>Ga0137412_10001433_pt1 | contig 18532 bp, 15 predicted proteins | sample CZODoug2_1_16fun_FD_122160 | JGI IMG/M metagenome (GOLD analysis project Ga0137412, IMG submission 122160) | Vadose zone soil fungal communities from Angelo Coast Range Reserve, California, USA - CZODoug2_1_16fungal (Hybrid Assembly) | ecosystem: Environmental > Terrestrial > Soil > Vadose zone...
ACTGCTTTGACGCCGCACTGGAGGCGGTGCGCATCGCGGTGTCGTATCACACCCCGGTGATCGTGCTGTCCGACGGCGCGATCGCCAACGGCTCGGAGCCGTGGCGCATTCCGAATATCGATGAGCTGCAACCCATTCAGCACACTTTTGCCGACCCTGACGAGCCCTTCCAGCCCTATGCCCGCGACCCGGAGACGCTGGCCCGGCTGTTCGCCATCCCGGGTACTCCCGGTCTCGAACACCGCATCGGTGGGCTGGAATCCGCGAATGGCACCGGCGACATCTCCTACGACCCCGCCAACCACGACCTCATGGTGCGGTTGCGGCAAGCCAAAATCGACGGCATCGCCGTTCCGGATCTGGAAGTCGATGATCCGACCGGAGACGCCGAACTGCTGCTGATCGGGTGGGGCAGCTCCTACGGTCCAATCGGGGAAGCCTGCCGGCGTGCGCGGCGCAACGACGTCAAGGTCGCTCACGCCCATCTGCGCCATTTGCGGCCGTTCCCGGCCAACCTGGGCGAGGTGCTGCGGCGTTACCCGCAGGTGGTATGCCCAGAGATGAACCTCGGCCAGTTGGCGCTGCTGCTGCGCGGCAAGTATCTGGTCGACGTGCAATCGGTCACCAAGGTTCAAGGTGTCGCTTTCCTGGCCGACGAGGTGGGGCGGCTGATCCGCGCCGCGCTGGGCGGGACATTGGCCGAAATCGAGCAAGACAAGACGATGGTCGCGAGATTGGCGGCGGCCACGGTTGGAGCGGGAGCTGACGCATGACTGATCTCATCGGCGCGGACCTGGGGCTGACGGACATCCTGTCCAAGCACAGCCGCGTCCCTACCGCCGACCAACCGCAGAAGGCCAAGGACTTCACCAGCGACCAGGAAGTCCGCTGGTGCCCCGGGTGTGGCGACTACGTCATCCTCAACACGATGCGAAACTTTTTGCCCGAGTTGGGATTACGTCGCGAGAACATCGTCTTCGTCAGCGGCATCGGTTGCTCGAGCCGATTCCCGTACTACTTGGAGACCTACGGCCTGCACTCGATCCACGGCCGCGCGCCGGCGATCGCTACGGGGCTGGCGCTGGCGCGCGAGGACCTCTCGGTCTGGGTGGTCACCGGCGACGGGGACGCGTTGTCGATCGGTGGTAATCACCTGATCCACGCGCTTCGCCGCAACATCAACCTGACCATCCTGCTGTTCAACAACCGGATCTACGGCCTGACCAAGGGGCAGTACTCGCCGACCTCTGAGGTCGGCAAGGTCACCAAGTCGACGCCGATGGGTTCGCTGGACCAGCCGTTCAACCCGGTGTCGCTGGCGCTGGGCGCCGAGGCGAGTTTCGTTGGCCGCGCGCTGGACTCCGACCGCAAGGGTCTGTCCGAGGTGCTGCGGGCCGCCGCCGAGCATCGCGGGTCCGCGCTGGTCGAGATCCTGCAGGACTGCCCGATCTTCAACGACGGCTCATTCGACGCGCTGCGTAAAGAAGGCGCCGAGGAGCGGCTGATCAACGTTCACCACGGCGAGCCGATCGTGTTCGGTGCCAACGACGAGTACTGCGTGGTGCGGTCGGGCTTCACGCTCGAAGTGGCCAAGACCGCCGACGTCAGCGTCGAGGAGATCGTGGTGCACGACGCGCATGCCACCGATTCCGCCTACGCGTACGCTCTTTCACGACTGTCCCAGCAAAACCTGGAGCACACCGTGATGGGTATCTTCCGTCAGGTCAGCCGGCCAACCTACGACGACGCGGCGCGATCACAGATCCGCGCCGCACGAGAGTCGGCCCCGTCCGACCGTGCAGCGCTGCAATCGTTGTTGCACGGCCGCGACACCTGGACTGTGAACTGAGATGGCTGCTGCGGGTACGCCGGCTTCGCTAGCCGGCGTGGTGTTGGCTGGCGGCGCATCGCTCCGGAATGGTCGTGACAAGGCTCTGAAGGCGGTCCCCGTCGGCCTGTCGGATTCCCACGGACACACCACGATGGTCGAGCATGTCGTCAGCATCCTCGGGCAGCGTTGCGAGCCGGTGTTCGTGGTCGCCGCCCCGGGGCAGTCGCTGCCAGAACTACCGGCACAAGTAGTACGCGACGACGTGCGCGGAGTGGGTCCGCTGCTGGCGATCGCACGTGGGTTGCACGCAGCAGCCGACGCCGGCGCCGAGCGGGCGTTCCTCTGCAGCGTCGACGTACCGTTCCTCACCGCCGACTTGATCGACGCCGTCGCGGCCCGAGCGGCCGAGGTTGACGCCGACATCGTGTTGCCCTGGGACGGCAGCAACCACTATCTCGCCGCGGTGTATCGGACCGAATTGGCCGGGCAAATCGATGATCTCGTTGCTGCCGGCGAGCGAAATCTCCCCGCGTTGATCGATCGGGTCGATTCCCAACGGGTCGTGATATCCGATTCCCATCCGTCTGCCGACGCCAAGCCGGCGAGCGGTCTGCGCAGCCTGCTGGGCATCGGACGCTGATTCACGCGGAACGCCCGTGCCGGGTGTTTCGAATTTAATCTGAGAACAATTTTGGCGGCGAATTAATTCTAATTTCGGAATTTGTGCGGCCGATATTTGCGCAGTTTTTATTTGCTCAGAACTCGTCCGATTTGTTTCGGTGAAATAGCGTCTAGCGCTACTCTATTTATGTATTGAATTATTCAGGCGCTTCTCGTATTGCATTGTGGCGGTTGACTTTTCGGGCACACGACGTTGTCGCGGTAGCGCCTCGACGGCGGGCTTGCTCCCGACCGCGAGCATGCGGCCGTCGCCGCTCGGCAAATCGACTGGCCAGCCACGCCTCGGATACGTCCGGCGTCTCGAGTGATCTAAATACATTGCTGGACAGTGACATTAGGGCCTCACGCACTCTGGATCTGCATGCTGCAGCGCGGCGATCCGAACGCTGTGTTCCCTCGGCAGTTTGATCTGAAAGCAATTGTGCAACAGTAGATTTAGAGAATGTCTGACTGGCTAACGCGGCCCTGCAGACCGAAATCGTTTGCGACACGCCCGGCTAACTTGTGATCTTGATTACTTTCGGCCAGACGGGGCGGTCCGCCCGGGTGGTCCGATTCGTTGTGTCTCGTGGCGGTCGGGTTCGTGACGCAGCTCACAAAAACTGGGTGATTTGACTCACTATCGCGTTTGAGCGCCAAACAACTGACGCCAGCGACAAAGATATGTGTGACCTGGGCGGTCCATTAACTGAACGACCGTAATCGAGCCGTTATCGGACAGAGACATCGGCGTGTCACGAGATGACGAATGCAATTTGTTCTCGTACGGTCCATTTCGGCCTGAAAAGGCAAGAAAATCGAATCCACGGACCCGCGTGTGAGCGGGGGCTACGGAAGGCGACGACGCCCCCGGTGAGCCGCCGGGCATTTAGCCCGGTCGGCGGCTTAAGCCCTTGCTGTCGTGCCCGAACGAGACGGCGCGATTCGAAGTATCCAATCCGCCAAGAAAACGGCACCTGCCCATATCGCTGGGCTTGCTTCGGCACGCGCACCCGCGAAAGGAACGATCTTGAAGAACGTCCGCCAGACGCTTCGCATGGCTGCGCTCACTGCGGTGCTCGCTTCGGCCCCGCTGACGCTGACCAACGCGATCGCCTCCGCTGATTACGAGCGGGTGACCCTGAGCGTGCCGTCCACGCCGTTCGCCCCGGCCGGCTTCGTGTCGACACCGGATGCACCGCCGGCAGACGACGCGCCTCCGGCTCCGGACGCGCCTCCTGCGCCGGATGCCCCGAACGTTGCGCCGGTCGCCGACGCGCCGCCGGCCCCGGCTGACCTTCCGCCGGCCCCGGATGCGCCCCCGGCCCCGGCTCCGGACGCCCCGCCGGCACCCGAGGCGCCACCCGCGCCTCCTGCGCCGGAAGCTGCGCCTGCGCCTGAGGCGCCTGCGCCCGCCAATGACGCACCGGCCCCGGAGCAGGCTCCGGCGCCTGTGAAGAGGGCCTACAGCGTCAACTGGGACGCGATCGCTTCTTGCGAGTCCGGTGGCAACTGGGGCATCAGCACCGGTAACGGCTACTCCGGCGGTCTGCAGTTCACGCCCAGCACCTGGCGGTCCAACGGTGGCGCCGGATCCCCGAACGGCGCGAGCCGAGATGAGCAGATCCGGGTGGCCGAGAACGTGCTGCACTCGCAGGGCATCGGCGCGTGGCCGGTCTGCGGCCGGCGCGGCTGACCAAGCATTACCCACTGAAAGCGGTGGTCGGGCTCAGGCCCGCCACCGCTTTCGGCGTCTCGGGGGGTCAGAGGTCGAATATCAGCAGGGTGCTGGTCGCGGTCGCCACGACCTTGCCCGACGCATCGGTGACCACGCCCTCGGTGAACCCGACCCGCGCGCCCGACTTCACCACCGTCCCGGTGGCGCTCAACGGGCCCGCATCCAGGCGCACCGGCTTCAAATAGTTCACCTTGATCTCGATGGACGTGTATCCCTTGCCGGCGGGCAGTGTGCTGTGCAGCGCCAGTCCGGCTGCCGAGTCGAGGACTGTGCACACCAGGCCGCCGTGGATCGCGCCGTTGGGGTTGTACATCGACGCGTCGGGTTCGCAGGTGAACACGACCTTGCCGGGCTCGACGTCAACCAGCTCGAACTGCATGAGCATGGCCATCGGGGGTGGCGGAAGCTCGCCCGCGACCATCGCCTTCAGGTAGTCGATCCCGGGCCTGGACAGGCCCCCCGCAACAGTAGGGGCCGGGTCGTGCCAGGTGACTGTCCGCGATTGCTGCCGGCCCCAGTCCTGTTTCCCGGTCGCTGCCGCGTCTTTGCTTGCTGTCGTCATCGTGACCTCCCTGCTTGCTGCTTGTCCTTTGCCCAGCGGTAACGATCGCGGTCCGGGTCGTTCGGTGGGACCGCATGGTCGAGTCCCCAGGCCAGCAGCGCATCCAACACCGGAAGCAGTGCACGGCCAGATTCGGTGAGCTGGTAGTCGAATCGCGGTGGCGACGTTTGATAGGGGACGCGCCGGATCACCCCGGCCTCGTCCAGCGCCTTGATCCGGGCCGCCACCCGGTCCCGGGGCGCGCCGGTGCCGCGAACGATGTCCTGGAAGCGGCTGTTGCCCAGCGCCAATTCGCGGACGATCAGTAGTGCCCAACGTTCGCCTACGACATCCAGCGCGGCGGCGATGGGACAAGGCCGGCCCGGCAGGTCGGCCAGCGCGCTAGCCGGCATGCGGACCAGCATGTCAGCAACGAGTTTGAAAATCAAACTCAGGAGCTGTCTGGCGCGCACGCCGCGTCCTGAGTCGCGCTGTGTTACCAACGACTCATGACCGCAACGGCATTCGACAACCTCGACGATTACGTGGCGTTGCCGCGGCTTTCCGGGCTCGCCGTATCGGCGGACGGGTCGCGGGTGGTGACCACGGTGGCCGAACTCAACGACAAGCGCACCGAGCACGTCAGCGCCATCTGGGAAGTCGACCCTGGCGGCGAAAAGCCCGCTCGCCGACTTACCCGCGGCTCGAACGGAGACTCCGCACCGGCGTTCACCGTCGACGGCGACTTGTTGTTCGTGTCCTCGCGGCCCACTGCCGAGAACGTCGATGGCGCCGACAAACCACCGGCCTCGTTGTGGCGGCTACCCGCGGGCGGCGGCGCGGCCGTCGAAGTGCTGAGCATGCCCGGCGGTGTAAGCCTGGTCCGCACCGCCCGTCGCGCCGACGTCACAGTAATCGGCGCGCCATTTCTGGCTTCGGCGCGCGACGTCGAAGATGACCGGCGCCTACGCGGTTTGCGTAAGGCCAACAATGTCAGCGCGATCCTGCACTCCGGGTATCCAGTTCGCTTCTGGGACCAGGACATTGGCCCGGATGAACCGCATCTGTTCGACGCGACGGATCTGCGCGACCTCACCCCACAGCCCGGCGGAGCGCTACGCGAAGCCGGATTCGATGACGCCACATTCGACATCAGCGCCGACGGTCAATTCCTGGTGACGACGTGGCGGGTGACAGGACCCGAAGCCACCGAGCGATCGGTACTGCTGCGGGTCGACCTGGCTTCCGGGGAACGCCGCGTGATCGCTGACGATCCGGACGCCGAACTGCAACACCCGGCAATCTCCCCGGACGGGTCGGCGATCGCGTTCAGCCGGGAGACCATCTCCACGCCGGACTGCGCTCCGCGAATGACGCTGCAATACTTGCGATTCGGCGACCAACCGCGATCGGTTGCCGAAGCATGGGATCGCCGGCCGACCTCGCTGACCTGGTCCAACGATGGCGCGTCATTGATCGTCACCGCCGACCAGAACGGACGCGCACCGATCTTCGCCGTGGAGGTGGCGACATCGACGGTCACCCAGCTCACCGACGACAACTTCGCCTACACGGACGTCATCAGCGCGCCAGGCGGTGCGCTGTTTGCCTTGCGCAGCTCCTATGCGGCACCGCCGCATCCGGTGCGGATCGATCCCGGTGGCGTTGTCACCGTGCTGCCATGCGTCGACTTGCCAAGCCTGCCAGGAACATTGACCGAGGTCACCACGACGGTCGCAGATGGCACAACGGTGCGGTCCTGGTTGGTGCTGCCCGAAGATCATGCGCCGGCTCCGCTGCTGTTGTGGGTGCACGGCGGACCGCTGGGGAGTTGGAACAGCTGGGCCTGGAGATGGAATCCGTGGCTGATGGCCGCCAAGGGCTACGCGGTGCTGTTGCCCGATCCCGCACTGTCGACCGGCTACGGCCAAGACTTCATCCAACGGGGCTGGGGAGCGTGGGGCGGACCGCCGTTCGACGACTTGATGACGGCGACCGATGCGGCGTGTGCCCATCCGCGCATCGATGCGACCCGGATCGCGGCGATGGGCGGCTCTTTCGGCGGCTACATGGCCAACTGGATCGCCGGTCACACCAACCGATTCGCCGCGATCGTGACCCACGCCAGCCTGTGGGCGCTCGAGCAATTCAGTCCGACAACCGATCACGCCTACTACTGGCGTCGGGAGATGACGCCGGAGATGACCGCTGCCAATTCACCGCACCATTTCGTCCACCGGATCAGCACGCCGATGCTGGTCATCCACGGTGACAAGGACTACCGCGTGCCGATCGGTGAGGCCCTGCGGCTGTGGTACGAGTTGCTCGCCAACTCGGCGCTGCCGGCGGGCGAGGACGGCAGCAGCCCGCACCGGTTCCTGTACTTCCCGTCAGAGGATCACTGGGTGGTCGCGCCGCAGCACGCCAAGATCTGGTACCAGGTGGTGTTCGCTTTCCTGGCCGAACACGTGCTGGGGGAGAGCGCCGAATTGCCGGAGACACTCGGAGTAGCGTCGCGCCCGTGACTGCTACGCGCGAATTCGACATCGTCTTGTACGGGGCAACCGGCTTCGCGGGCAAGTTGACCGCTGAATACCTGGCCCGGGCGGGCGGCAACGCGCGGATCGCGCTGGCCGGCCGCTCGGCCGATCGTCTGCTGGCGATCCGCGAAACTCTCGGCGAGTCCGCGCAGTCCTGGCAGGTGTTGACCGCGGATGCATCGTCGCCGTCAACGCTGGACGCGATGGCCGCCCGGACGCAGGTCGTCATCACCACCGTCGGCCCGTACAGCCGGTACGGTTTGCCGTTGGTCGCCGCGTGCGCGGCCGCGGGCACCGACTACGCCGACCTGACCGGCGAGCCGCCATTCGTCCGCGACAGCATCGACCTGTATCACAAGCAGGCTCAGGACACCGGTGCGCGCATCGTGCATGCGTGTGGATTCGACTCCATCCCTTCGGATCTCACCGTGTACGCGCTGTATCGCCGGGCCCGCGAAGACGGAAGCGGTGAGCTGGTCAACACCCACTTCGTGGTTCGCGCGTTCTCCGGCGGGATCTCCGGCGGCACGATCGCCTCAGGCGTGGAAGTGTTCGACGCAGTGTCGAGGGATGCCCACGTGCGTCGTCAATTCGCCGATCCCTACACGCTGAGCCCCGACCGCGGCGCAGAACCCGAACTCGGTGCGCAGCCAGACCTGCGTCGGCGCCGCGGCGGCCAGATCGCGCCGGAGCTCACCGGTCTGTGGACGGCCGGATTCATGATGGCACCTACGAACACGCGAATTGTCCGGCGCAGCAATGCATTACAAGATTGGGCCTACGGCCGGCGGTTTCGCTACAGCGAACACATGAGTCTGGGGTCCTCAGCCGTGGCGCCGGTGACCTCCGCCGTCATGAACGGGGTCGGCAACGCGGTGTCGGCACTGGGCAGCCGCTACTTCCGGCTGCTGCCACGCCGACTGGTCGAGCGTGCGCTGCCCAAACCCGGCACCGGCCCCAGTGACGCCGTCCGCGAACGCGGCTTCTACAAGGCGGAGACGTACACGACGACAACTTCCGGCGCCCGTTATGTGGCCACCATGGCCCAACGCGGCGACCCGGGATACAAGGCCACCTCGGTGCTGCTGGGCGAGAGCGGTCTGGCGCTGGCGATGGATCGCGACGCGCTCTCGGAGGTGCGCGGCGTACTGACCCCGGCGGCCGCAATGGGCGACGCGCTACTGGCGCGATTTCCTGCCGCGGAGGTTCCGCTGGAGACCGCGCGGTTGATGCACCGCTGACGGCGAGGCCGGCGCTCGATCTGCTCTGCAAAGAACTGCCGTCGGACAAGATCAGCTGAGCTAGTGTCAAAAGTGAACCAAAGCATCCCAGCAACGTTAGGTGGACGGGTCCATGTCTGGCCTTGAAGATCTTCTGTCTCAGATTCCCACGAGTGACATTGCAAGCAAGATCGGCGTCGACGAATCCGAAGTAAATAAAGCGGTGCAGTTGCTGGTGCCGGTGCTGGTCGGCGGACTGCAGGAGAACGCACAAGACCCCGAGCACGCCAGCAAGATCGAGTCCGCGGCCGACAGCCACGCCGCCAGCGGCCTGCTCGACGGCGGCGTCAACGTCGACCACGTCAACGAGGCGGACGGCCAACTGGCCATCGCGAAGATCTTCGGCGGCAATGACGTCAGCCAGGTCGCCAGCGCGCTGGCCGGCGGTGGCGGGGGCAACAGCGATCTGCTCAAGCAGCTGCTGCCGATCCTGGCGCCGATCGTTCTGGCCTACGTCGGAAAGCAGCTCGGCCAGAAGAATGCACCGGCCAAGGAAGAGCCGTCCTCCGGAGGCGCGCTCAACGATGTGCTGGGCAGCATCCTCGGCGGAATGGCCGGCGGCAACAAATCGCTGGGCAGCGTGTTGGGCAATGCGCTGGGCTCCAAGGCGGGCGACATCCTCGGCGGATTGTTCGGCAAGAAGTAGTAGTCGGCGCCGCCCGGCATGGGCGGTGTTCGTCGCGGGCCCCGATGCTTTCTAGAATTGTCGGGTGACCGCAAGCTCAGAACGCGCCGCTGGCACGCGGGCGGAAGACCTGCCCAAAGCGTGGGATCCGGGCGCGGCCGAAAGCGCGACATATCAGCACTGGGTGGATGCCGGTTATTTCACCGCCGATCCGGCCAGCGCCAAGCCCGGTTATTCGATCGTGCTGCCGCCGCCCAACGTGACCGGCAGCCTGCACATGGGTCACGCGCTCGAGCACACCATGATGGATGCCCTGACCCGTCGCAAGCGCATGCAGGGTTTCGAGGTGCTGTGGCAGCCGGGCATGGACCACGCGGGCATCGCCACCCAGAGCGTCGTGGAGAAGCAGCTAGCCGTCGACGGCAAGACCAAAGAAGACTTCGGCCGCACGCTGTTCATCGACAAGGTCTGGGACTGGAAGCGCGAATCGGGCGGCGCCATCGGCGGTCAGATGCGCCGCCTCGGCGACGGTGTGGACTGGAACCGCGAACGCTTCACCATGGACGACGGGCTGTCGCGGGCAGTGCGCACGATTTTCAAGCGGCTCTATGACGCCGGTCTGATCTATCAGGCCGAACGGCTGGTCAACTGGTCGCCGGTGCTGGAAACGGCGATATCGGATCTCGAGGTCCGTTACGAGGACGTCGAAGGCGAACTGGTGTCGTTCCGCTACGGTTCGCTCGACGACTCCGAGCCGCACATCGTGGTGGCCACCACCCGGGTGGAGACGATGCTGGGTGACACGGCGATCGCGGTGCATCCCGACGACGACCGCTACCGAGGGCTGGTCGGTTCGACGCTGGCGCACCCGTTCCTGGAGCGCCAGATCATCATCGTCGCCGACGATCACGTCGACCCTGAATTCGGTACCGGCGCAGTCAAAGTCACCCCGGCTCATGACCCGAACGACTTCGAGATCGGGTTGCGTCATCAGCTGCCCATGCCCTCGATCATGGACACGAAAGGTCGGATCGCCGACACCGGGACGCAATTCGACGGCATGGACCGATTCGACGCCCGCGACGCGGTGCGTGAAGCCTTGGCGGCGCAGGGCAGGATCGTCGCCGAGAAGCGGCCCTACCTGCACAGCGTCGGGCACTCGGAGCGCAGCGGTGAGCCGATCGAACCTCGGCTGTCGCTGCAGTGGTGGGTGCGAGTCGAATCGCTGGCCAAGGCCGCCGGCGACGCGGTGCGCAACGGCGACACCGTGATTCATCCAGCCAGGCTGGAGCCACGCTGGTTCGCCTGGGTCGACGACATGCACGACTGGTGCATCTCACGCCAGCTGTGGTGGGGCCACCGAATCCCGATCTGGTACGGGCCGGACGGTCAGCAGATCTGCGTGGGTCCGGACGAGACACCGCCCGACGGTTGGGAGCAGGATCCCGACGTTCTGGATACCTGGTTCTCCTCGGCGCTGTGGCCGTTCTCCACCCTTGGTTGGCCCGACAAGACGCCGGACTTGGAAAAGTTCTATCCGACAAGCGTTCTGGTGACCGGCTACGACATTCTGTTCTTCTGGGTGGCCCGGATGATGATGTTCGGGACCTTCGTCGGCGGCGACGACGCCATCACCCTGGATGGTGCCCGAGGCCCGCAGGTGCCGTTCACCGACGTCTTTCTGCACGGGTTGATCCGTGACGAGTCCGGCCGAAAGATGAGCAAGTCCAAGGGCAACATCATCGATCCGCTGGACTGGCTGGATCTCTACGGCGCGGACGCTTTGCGATTCACACTGGCCCGCGGCGCCAGTCCCGGCAGCGATCTGAGCGTCGGCGAGGACGATGTCCGGGCGTCACGCAACTTCGTCACCAAGCTGTTCAACGCCACCCGATTCGCACTGCTCAACGGTGCGGCGCTGGACACGCTGCCAGACGACAGCGAGCTGACCGACGCCGACCGCTGGATCCTGGGCCGGCTGGAAGAGGTTCGCGGCGAAGTCGATTCGGCCTTCGACGGCTACGAGTTCAGCAGGGCGTGTGAATCGCTGTACCACTTCACCTGGGACGAGTTCTGCGACTGGTACCTCGAGTTGGCCAAGACGCAGGTTGCCGACGGGCTCTCGCACACCACTGCCGTGTTGGCTGCCGCGCTGGACACGCTGCTGCGGTTGCTGCACCCGGTGATCCCGTTCGTCACCGAGACGCTGTGGAAGAACCTGACCGGCGGGGAGTCCGTCGTGATCGCCGAATGGCCGCAAACCTCTGGCATAGCGCTAAACAGCGTTGCCGCGCAACGGATCACCGATATGCAGAAACTGGTGACTGAGATTCGGCGGTTCCGTAGCGATCAGGGTCTGGCCGATCGGCAGAAGGTGTCGGCGCGGCTGTCGGGCATCGACACCGCCGACCTGAGCGCCCAGATCGGCGCCGTTTCCTCGTTGGCGTGGCTGACCGAGCCGGGCCCGGATTTCAGCCCTTCGGCGTCCCTGGAGGTCGGGCTCAAGGGCGGCACGGTCGTCGTCGAACTCGACACCTCGGGCACCATCGACGTGGCCGCCGAGCGTCGCCGCCTGGAGAAGGATCTGGCTGCCGCGCAAAAGGAATTAGCCTCGACCACAGCAAAATTGGGTAATGCGGACTTCATGGCCAAGGCCCCGGAAGCTGTCGTCGACAAGCAACGCGATCGTCAACGCGTGGCGCGCGAGGAAGCTGACCGGATCACGGCCAGGCTGGCCGGGCTGCAGTGACATTGGATCCCGACGACGCAGAACCAACCGAGGTGGTTCCTACCCCGGATGAGATCGCGGCACTGCTACAGGTCGAGCATTTACTCGACCAGCGTTGGCCGGAAACCAAGATCGAGCCCAGCCTGGCCCGCATCGCGGCGCTGATGGACCTGCTCGGCTCACCGCAACGCAGCTACCCGTCGATCCACATCGCCGGAACCAACGGCAAAACCTCAGTGGCGCGGATGGTCGATGCGCTGCTGACCGCGCTGCAGCGGCGCACCGGGCGCACCACCAGCCCGCACCTGCAGTCAGCGGTCGAACGTATCGCGATCGACGGAAAGCCGATCAGCCCAGCGACATACGTGGCGACCTACGCCGAACTCGAGCCGTTCGTGCAGATGATCGACCAGCAGTCGCAAGACAGCGGCGGCCCGGCGATGAGCAAGTTCGAGGTCCTCACCGCGATGGCATTCGCGGCGTTCGCCGATGCCCCGATCGACGTGGGAGTCATCGAGGTCGGTCTGGGCGGACGTTGGGACGCCACCAATGTGATCGATGCGCCCGTCGCGGTGATCACGCCGATCAGCATCGACCACGTCGAATACCTCGGCGACGACATCGCCCGCATCGCCGGTGAGAAAGCCGGCATCATCCACAAAGCCGAAGATGGAGCACCGGACACGGTGGCGGTCATCGGCCGTCAGCTACCGGAGGCGATGGAGGTTGTGCTGGCGCAGACCGTCCACGCTGATGCCGCTGTAGCACGCGAAGATTCGGAGTTCGCGGTGTTGAGCCGCCAGGTCGCGATCGGCGGACAGATGCTGGAACTTCAGGGACTCGGCGGGGTGTACTCGGAAATCTTTCTCCCGCTGCACGGCGAACATCAGGCGCACAACGCCGCTATCGCGCTGGCTGCCGTCGAGGCGTTCTTCGGTGCCGGTGCGCAGCGTCAACTCGACATCGACGCCGTAAGGGCCGGATTCGCCGCCGCGAGCAGTCCCGGCCGGTTGGAGCGGATGCGCAGTGCACCAACGGTATTCGTCGACGCCGCACACAACCCGGCGGGCGCGGCGGCGCTGGCTCAGACGCTGGCTGAGGAGTTCGATTTCCGATTCCTGGTCGGCGTGGTCAGTGTGATGGGCGATAAGGACGTCGGCGGCATCCTGGCCGCACTCGAGCCGGTATTCGATCGAATCGTGGTCACCCACAACGGATCACCGCGAGCGTTGGACGTGGAGTCGCTGGCGTTGTTCGCGCAGCAGTACTTCGGGCCCGATCGCGTGATCAGCGCCGAAAGCCTGCGCGACGCCATCGATACCGCGACCGCGCTGGTCGACGACGCCGATGCCGAGGGCGTGGCCTTCTCCGGAACGGGCATCGTCGTCACCGGTTCGGTGGTCACCGCCGGCGCGGCGCGCTCGTTGTTCGGTCGTGATCCCTCGTGAGCGCCGATGACGATGGAGCCGGCATGAATCGTGGGGGTCCCCCCGCTTGCGGGGGAGAGTGGCGCCATGATGAGGCGCCCGCCCAACCACCCGGAGCGTCGAAACCCGACCCGTGGAAAAGCTTTCGCGGTGTCACGGCCGGCACGCTGATCCTCGAGGCGATCGTGGTGCTGCTGGCGCTGCCGGTGGTCGACGCGGTCGGTGGCGGGCTGAGTGCGGGCGCTCTCACGTACCTGCTGGGATTGGCGGCGGCGCTGATCCTTCTCACCGGCTTGCAGGGCCGGTCGTGGGCCATCTGGGCGGACCTGGCTGTGCAGCTGATGCCGATCGCAGGCTTTGCCGTGTACCCGGGCGTGGGTTTCATCGGACTGCTGTTCGGCGCCGTGTGGGTGCTGATCCTCTACGTCCGCTCTGAAGTGCTGCGCCGGGAGCGACTCGGGTTGCTCCCAGGTCAAGACGGGCCGCCGGACTGATCCACCGCGCTGGGCCCGCCGGATCGGTTCGGTACGCTGTGCGCCGTGACTGAGCGGACGCTTCTGTTAATCAAGCCCGACGGGGTCGAGCGGCGCCTGGTGGGCGAGATCCTCAGCCGCATCGAGCGCAAAGGCCTGACCATCGCGACGCTGGAAATGCGGATCGTCAGCGACAGGCTGGCTCGTAGTCACTATGCCGAGCACGACGGCAAGCCGTTCTTCGATTCCCTGGTGGAGTTCATCACGTCATCGCCGCTGGTCGCGGCGATCGTCGAGGGCCCGCGGGCGATTGCTTCAGTCCGGCAACTCGCGGGTGGGACCGACCCGGTGGAGAAGGCGACGCCCGGCACCATCCGCGGCGATTTCGGCCTTGAAACGCAGTTCAACCTGGTCCACGGCTCCGATTCACCGGAGTCGGCAGAGCGCGAGATCGCGCTCTGGTTCGGCAAGGCTTAGTAACGGGTCGGCGCACTTGGTCCGACCCGGCACATCGATATGGGATACTGGTAACCGGGTGAACGTCGCCGGACCGGCTTCCGACGCCCGAATGAAGACTTCGACAAGGGCGACCACCGCCATCCGCGATGCGGCGCCGACCGTCCAGCCATCATTCAGACCGGCACTGAGTGCGTTCGACCGAACCGCTTGGAGCAAGACCATCATAAGTCCGGGAGGAAGTGACCCGGGCCCATAGCGAAGCCCTCGCGTGGCCGCGTCGAAAGGACGCGCCCGGGGGCTTGAGGAGAATACGTGATAGACGGTGGCCCATCCTCAGAGGTTCCGGAAGACTCGTCGCAGCACGAGGAGCTGCCAGATCGGCTAAGGGTTCACTCCCTGGCCCGGGCGCTGGGGACGACCAGCCGGCAGGTACTCGACGCGCTGACTGAGCTCGACGGCCGGATCCGCAGCGCGCACTCCACCGTGGAACGCGTCGACGCGGTCCGCGTTCGCGACCTGCTGGCCAGCGCGCCCGGGACCGTCACTGCGGTCGTCGCGACCGAGGCCAGCGCAGCCGGCGACGCGGATGAACCCGAGTCGCGGACGATGCTGGAAACCACGACGGTCGAGCGGCCCGAGTACATGCCGCTCTTCGTCGCGCCGCAGCCGGTTGAGCGACGCCCGGACGTGGCTGTGGCCGAGGATCCCGCGGATTCCGACGACGACGACGACGACTTCGACAGCGACAGCGACGCCGAAGGCGATGACGACGAGCAGGCCGATCGCCCGGCCAACCGGCGGCGGCGCCGTGGGCGTCGCGGGCGGGGCCGTGGCCGTGGCGAGCAGAACGGAGCCGACGGCGGCGAGAACGGCGCGAAATCGGACGCTGCATCGGGTGACGACGCCGACGACGACGACTCCGACGACGACGCGGACGACTCCGATGCCGACGACAACGGCTCCGGCGAGGGCGCCACGAAGCGTCGCCGACGCCGTCGTCGCCGCAAGTCCGGCTCCGGCGATGACTCCGACGACAGCTCGTCACCGGACGACCCGCCGAACACCGTGGTGCACGAGCGGGCGCCCCGCGCCAAGAACAAGCCCGACTCGAGCAACTCCGAGATTCAGGGCATCGACGGCTCGACCCGGCTGGAAGCCAAACGGCAGCGTCGTCGTGATGGTCGCGACGCCGGACGCCGCCGCCCACCGGTCCTGAGCGAGGCCGAATTCCTGGCCCGGCGCGAGGCAGTCGACCGGGTGATGGTGGTGCGTGACAAGGTCCGCACCGAACCCCCGCATCCCGGCAGCCGCTACACCCAGATCGCCGTGCTCGAGGACGGCATCGTCGTGGAACACTTCGTCACCAGCGCGGCCTCAGCGTCGCTGGTGGGCAACATCTACCTGGGCATCGTGCAGAACGTGCTGCCCTCGATGGAGGCGGCTTTCGTCGACATCGGCCGCGGCCGAAACGGCGTGCTTTACGCCGGCGAGGTGAACTGGGAGGCCGCCGGCCTGGGCGGGTCCAACCGGAAGATCGAACAGGCACTCAAGCCCGGTGACTACGTCGTCGTTCAGGTCAGCAAGGACCCCGTCGGCCAGAAGGGCGCTCGGCTGACCACGCAGGTGTCCCTGGCCGGTCGCTACCTGGTGTACGTGCCGGGTGCATCGTCGACCGGGATCAGCCGCAAACTTCCCGACACCGAACGCCAGCGGCTCAAGGAGATCTTGCGCGAGGTCGTGCCGTCGGACGCCGGGGTGATCATCCGGACCGCCTCCGAGGGCGTCAAAGAGGACGACATCCGCGCCGACGTCAACCGGCTGCAGGAGCGTTGGACCGAGATCGCGGAGCGCGCCCAGGAGACCAAGGAGAAGGCGGCCGGCGCCGCGGTCGCGCTCTACGAGGAGCCCGATGTCCTGGTCAAGGTCATTCGCGACCTCTTCAACGAAGACTTTGGTCAGCTGATCGTCTCTGGCGAGGACGCCTGGACCACCATCAACGAATACGTGAGTGCGGTTGCGCCCGAGCTTGTTTCGAAGCTCAACAAGTATGAGTCCGCGGAATCCGCCGAGGGAGTGGCAGGCCCCGACATCTTCGCGGTGCACCGCATCGACGAGCAACTGGCCAAGGCGATGGACCGCAAGGTCTGGCTGCCCTCCGGTGGTTCGCTGGTGATCGACCGAACCGAGGCGATGACTGTCGTCGACGTCAACACCGGCAAGTTCACCGGGTCCGGTGGCAACCTCGAGCAAACCGTCACCAAGAACAACCTGGAGGCGGCCGAGGAGATCGTGCGTCAGCTGCGGCTGCGCGACATCGGCGGCATCGTCGTCATCGACTTCATCGACATGGTGCTCGAATCCAACCGTGACCTGGTGTTGCGCCGGCTGACCGAGGCGCTGGCCCGCGATCGCACCCGCCACCAGGTGTCCGAGGTGACCTCGCTGGGGTTGGTGCAGCTGACGCGCAAGCGGCTCGGAACCGGGCTGATCGAAGCGTTCTCGACGACGTGTCCGCACTGCAGCGGTCGCGGGATCACACTGCACGCCGATCCCGTCGATTCCGCAGCGGCGATTGGTCGCAAATCGGAGTCGGGCGGCGGCCGGCGCAGCCGGCGGGCCAAGAAGGGCAAGGCCGAAGAACCGGCGGTCGCCAAGGTGCCCACCCACACAGCCGAGCACCCGATGTTCAAGGCCATGGCCGCGGCCAATGGTCGCCATGACGACGACACCGACGAGTCTGCGCACGCCGATCATGAGGAAGAAGCGGTCGGCGATCAGGGGCGGGAGGACGCCGAGTCCGACGAGCAGCTGCAGAAGCAGGTCGCGCGGGAGGCGGCAGACGAAGACCTGGAGGACGACGACTTCGGGGACAGCGACGAAGACGCTGACGACGAAGACGCTGACGACGAAGACGAGACCGACCAGGTCGATCTCGACGACGAAGACCTCGTCGATGACGACGACCTCGACGACGACGATGAAGATGACAGCGACGAAGACGACGATGAGGACGACGACGACGAAGATGACGACGAGGACGAGGACTCTGACGAGACACCCGAGTCCCATGTCGCCGCCGTCGCCGCGCTTGATGAGCGACCCCGTCGACGCCGGGCCGCGGCAAGACCGGCCGGTCCGCCGGCCCACGAGGACTAATGGCCCTGCTCCTCCCCAGTCCGCGTCGCGGACTGCATCGTCGCAAGGGAATGACTGGCCAGTTTGACCCTGTAGCCGCTGGTCACGTACCCTGGACCAGTTGTCGCCAGGCCCGCTGACCGGTTTCGGCCGACACTCCCAGACCAGCCCGCGCACCTTTTGGCTGCGCGACGCCCGCACGAACCAGTACGAACCAGTACGAACCAGAAATTGAGGTAGACGTAAGCATGGCGACCTACGCAATCGTCAAAACCGGCGGTAAGCAGTACAAAGTTGCCGTTGGTGACGTCGTCAAGGTCGAGAAGCTCGACTCCGAGCCCGGCGCCAAGGTGTCGCTTCCGGTCGCGCTGGTCGTCGACGGTGCCACCGTCACCTCCGACTCCACCGCGCTGGCCAAGGTCGCGGTGACCGGTGAGGTGCTCGAGCACACCAAAGGCCCCAAGATCCGTATCCACAAGTTCAAGAACAAGACCGGCTATCACAAGCGTCAGGGTCACCGTCAGCAGCTGACGGTCCTGAAGGTCACCGGCATCAAGTAGCGGAGGCGACAAGACATGGCACACAAGAAGGGCGCTTCCAGCTCACGTAACGGCCGCGACTCAAACTCTCAGCGACTGGGCGTCAAGCGGTTCGGCGGTCAGATCGTCAAGGCCGGCGAGATCCTGGTCCGCCAGCGCGGCACGCACTTCCACCCCGGAGTGAACGTGGGCCGTGGTGGCGATGACACGTTGTTCGCCAAAGCGGCCGGTGCCGTCGAATTCGGTGTCAAGCGCGGACGCAAGACGATCAACATCGTCTCGGCCGCGTTGTCGACCGACTGAGCATCGCGAGCGTGAGGCAGCACTAGCTTCACGCTCGACGAGTAAGAGGAATTCCGATGCCTCCCCGGTTTGTCGACCGAGTCGTCATCCATACGCGGGCAGGCTCCGGCGGAAATGGTTGCGCCTCGGTCCATCGCGAGAAATTCAAGCCCCTCGGTGGACCCGACGGCGGTAACGGCGGCCGCGGCGGCAGCATTGTTCTGGTCGTCGACCCGCAGGTGCACACCCTGCTCGACTTTCACTTCCATCCGCA
>Ga0137412_10001434_pt1 | contig 18529 bp, 21 predicted proteins | sample CZODoug2_1_16fun_FD_122160 | JGI IMG/M metagenome (GOLD analysis project Ga0137412, IMG submission 122160) | Vadose zone soil fungal communities from Angelo Coast Range Reserve, California, USA - CZODoug2_1_16fungal (Hybrid Assembly) | ecosystem: Environmental > Terrestrial > Soil > Vadose zone...
CCGCCGTGGAACGACGCCGCGGCCGCCACCCGGTCCGGAACAAGCCCGGCAACGGTCAACGCCGCGCGACCGCCCATGCAGTAACCGGTGATGCCGAACTTGGTGCCGCTGACCTCGGGCCGGGCACTCAGGTAGTCGAAGTACGCGTTCGCATCGGATGCCCAGTTGTCGGGGCTGATGCTGCCGATGAATGACATCAGGCGCTTGCGCTCGCTGTCGTCGGTGAACGCGGTCTGCATGTCGAACGGCGCCCAGTCGCCCTGGCGGTAGTAGACGTCCGGCAGCAACACCGCGTATCCGGAATCGGCCAGCGTGGCGGCCATATCGAAGAAGGTCTGTCGGGTCCCGCCGGCGTCGGGAATCATGACCACGCCCGGCCAGGGTCCCTGTCCCTCCGGGGTGAAGAGGCGGACGGGGCAGGAGCCATCGGGGGTGGTGACGGTGTCGGTGAGTTTCGGCATGCCATCCGTTTTACTCCCCGCCTCTGGACGTAATTTAATTGGCGTCGACCCGCCGCGCCCGGCTTCGCCGCGCTTGCGATCGCCGCTAAGCTGACCGCGTGCCGATCGTGACGCCGTACGAGGATCTGCTGCGTCTGGTGCTTGAGCAGGGCACAGCCAAAGCCGACCGCACCGGCACGGGTACCCGCAGTCTGTTCGGCCATCAGATGCGGTTCGACCTAGCGGCGGGTTTCCCGTTGATCACCACGAAAAAGGTGCATCTGAAGTCGGTGGTGTACGAGCTGCTGTGGTTTTTGCGCGGTGACTCCAACGTCGGCTGGCTGCGCGAGCACGGGGTCACAATCTGGGACGAATGGGCAAGCGACACAGGCGATCTCGGTCCGGTGTATGGGGTACAGTGGCGATCGTGGCCCACCCCGTCCGGCGAACACGTCGACCAGATCACCTCGGCGCTGAACCTGCTGCGGACCGATCCGGATTCGCGACGCATCATCGTGTCGGCCTGGAATGTCGGCGAGATCCCGCAGATGGCGCTGGCGCCGTGCCATGCGCTGTTCCAGTTCTACGTGGCCGACGGCCGGCTCAGCTGCCAGCTCTACCAGCGCAGCGCCGATCTGTTCCTGGGTGTGCCGTTCAATATTGCCAGCTATGCGCTGCTGACCCACATGATGGCCGCGCAGTCCGGCCTCGGCGTCGGGGACTTCGTCTGGACGGGCGGCGACTGCCACGTCTACGACAATCACCTCGAGCAGGTGCGCACCCAGCTCGATCGCGACCCGCGACCGTACCCGGAACTGGTCCTTGCTCAACGTGATTCGATCTTCGATTACACCTACGACGACGTCGTTGTGAAGAACTACGATCCGCACCCGGCGATCAAAGCCCCCGTCGCTGTATGAGTTGCGCCAACGACGATGATGCCGGCGTAGCCGGGATCGAGGAGTGGCGCGTATGAACCCAGTCGGCCTGATCTGGGCGCAGTCGACGTCCGGAGTGATCGGGCGCGACGGCGATATCCCTTGGCAAGTACCTGAGGACCTGATCCGCTTCAAGGACGTCACCATCGGCCACGCCGTGGTGATGGGCCGCCGCACCTGGGATTCGCTGCCGGCGAGGTTTCGGCCGCTGCCGGGGCGCAGAAATATCGTACTCACCCACCAAACTGACTTCATGGCCGACGGCGCGACGGTGGTGCACCGCTTTGATGACGCGCTGACCGATCCGGACACCTGGGTGATCGGCGGCGCACAGATCTACACGCTGGCGCTGCCGCGGGCCAGTCGCTGCGAGGTCACCGAGATCGACATCGAGCTGCCGCGCGACGACGGCGACGCGGTGGCCCCGGTGCTCGACGAGGTGTGGGTCGGCACGCCGGGAGAGTGGCAGACCAGCAGTGCGGGTGTGCGCTACCGGTTTCACAGCTACCACCGGCGGTAAAGCTCACCTCGGCACGCGCAGCATGACCGTGACATACTCGTCCTGGAAGCCGGTTCCACGGCTTCACAAGGGGTTTCAGAGGGAGGAATTGGCAGTGCAGCCCGAATCCGCGAGGACGTTTACTCGACGTTTCCTCGGCTACGAACCGGCCGCGGTCGACGCCCACATCGAGATGCTGGCCACCAAACAGCAGTTGCTGCTCGACGACGTCGAGAGCCTGAGGGCCCGGCTGAAGGGCTTCGAGGACGAAGCAGCCGCGCTGCGGAATGAGGTCGACCTGCTGACGGAGACCTCACCGTCGCCCCACGCGGTGCAACAGCGGATGGCAAAGATGCTGCGGAGCGCGGTCGGCGATATCTCCGCGATGCAGGCCGAGGCGAAGGCCGAGGCAGCGGCGCTGATCGCAGAGGCCAAGGCCGAAGCGGAGGCCGAGCAGCAGAAGCACATAGAACTGTTGGCGGACCTTGGCGAGCAGGCGAAATCCCGGGAAGCCGAGTATGCGGCAGCCAAGGAAAAGCTCGGGGCCGAACTGGACAGGATGAGCGCTGAAACTCAGTCGGCGATCGCTGAGGCGTGGCAGGACGCCCAGGAGGAGCGTGCGCAGCTCATCGCCGACGCCAAACTGGAGGCTGACCACCATCGTGCGCAGGCCCGGCAGGCCGTCGACGAGGCGAGTCAGCAACGAATCGAGATCCTGGAGCAACTGATGGGCGTGTACCGCGACCTGGAAGGGGTTCCGGCCACCCTCGAGTCGGCCTACCAGGAACTCAAGAATCCCGGGGAAGCGAGCGCCGAGGAGCCGTCTGACCGGAAAGTCAGCACCGGCTGAGTTCGGGGTATTCTCGGCGCCGTGTCGATACGGCCCGTTAGGCTATCCGCCGCGCACGCGCGGCGGATAGCCGTTGCAGCCCAAGGGTTTAACGAGCCGGGAGTGCAGGGAGCTGTCACCCGTGCGCATCTGCGCCGGCTGATCTCGCGGATCCAGGTGCTGCAGCTCGACTCGGTGTCGGTCGCGGTACGGGCTCACTACGCGCCGGTGTTCAGCCGACTCGGGCCTTACGACCGTGACGTGTTGGACCGGGCGGCGTGGGCGCACAGCGCCCGCTCGCCCCGGCTGCTGGTGGAGTACTGGGCGCACGAGGCCGCATTGATGGCTGTCGACGACTGGCCCCTGATGCGCTGGCGGATGCGCCAATATCGGCACGGCCGATGGGGCACCCACATCGTGAAAGCCAACCCGAAGCTCGCCGACAAAATCGTTGCCGCCGTTGCTGAAATCGGGCCGAGTACCGCCGGGCAGATCGAGGCGCACCTGTCCACCGCGCCGCGCGGTCCGAGGGGAGATTGGTGGGGAAGCCGCAGCGACACCAAGTGGGTGGCCGAAGCGTTGTTCGCCGCCGGCACTCTCACGACGGCGACCCGAGTCGGGTTCGCCCGGCATTACGACCTCGCCGAAAGAGTGCTGCCCGCTGAGGTGCTGGCCCGCGAGGTCAGCGAAGACGACGCTGTCCGAGAGCTCACGTTGCGGGCCGCCACCGCGCTGGGCGTGGCGACCGAGGCCGATATCCGCGACTATTTCCGGCTGGCCGCCGGGCAACCCAAGCCGGCGATCGCCAAGCTGGTGGCCGACGGCGCACTGGAACAAGTGGACGTCGAGGGCTGGTCGAACCCGGCGTACCTGGTTGCGGGACAGACCATTCCGCGGCGCGACCGTGGCACGGCGCTGTTGTGTCCGTTCGACCCGCTGATATTCTTCCGGCCGCGGGTGGAGCGGCTGTTCGGATTTCATTACCGCATCGAGATCTACACACCGGCCAACAAGCGGCAATACGGCTACTACGTGTGGCCGTTTCTGCTCGACGGGGAATTGGTAGGACGGGTCGACCTCAAAGCCGATCGCTCCGCGGGCGCGTTGCAGGTCGTGGGCGCGTTCGTTGAGGAAGGTCGTCCACCGTCGCGGGTGGCCGAAGCGCTGGCCGATGAATTGCAGACGATGGCGGGCTGGCTGGGATTGGCCGGCGTGACGGTTGGTAAACGCGGCGATTTGGCGGGTGAGCTCCGCGCCGCCGTTGGCCTCGCGCCTCGTTAGGCCGTTAACTACGCTGAGCAGATGCCGTGCGAAACAGTGCTGGGTGACATAGTTTAAGAATTTGGGCCCTTTGCTGTGCCGACCTCTGATGCGCTCGAAAAGTTTGCGTCATCGCGAGCGTTCGGCCCGGACAAACCCTCCGATAAGTCGGACACTTCGTCTGAGAATAGGACCCGGCTTGCTCCTCAGCTCGCGATTTCTGTGCCACGTCGTCCCTCGGACGCGCCCGAGGAATTGGAGGTCGTCAAACCACTGATAGAGCCGACGAAGTAGCTGGGGGCGCCCGCTAGGGTGTTCGCCGTGGCCGAGACCGCGCCGTTGCACGTGCAACTGATCGCCAAGACCGAGTTCGTCGCACCCTCTGACGTGCCGTGGAGCACCGACGCCGACGGTGGCCAGGCGCTGCTCGAATTCGCCGGCCGGGCCTGCTACCAGAGTTGGTCGAAGCCCAATCCGAAGACGGCGACCAACGCCGGCTATCTGCAGCACATCATCGACGTCGGCCATTTCTCGGTGCTCGAGCATGCGAGCGTCTCGTTCTACGTCACCGGCATCTCGCGATCGTGCACCCACGAGCTGATCCGGCACCGGCACTTCTCTTACTCGCAGCTGTCGCAGCGCCACGTGCCGAAGAACGAATCGCAGGTCGTCGTGCCGCCCGGCATGGAGGACGACGACGAATTGCGCCGCATCCTGCTTGAGGCCGCCGACGCCAGCCGCGCTACCTACGCCGAGCTGCTGAGCAGGCTGGAAGCCAAGTTCGCTGATCAGCCGAACGCAATCCTGCGCCGCAAGCAGGCCCGTCAGGCCGCACGCGCCGTATTACCCAACGCCACCGAGACCCGCATCGTCGTCACGGGGAACTACCGGGCCTGGCGGCATTTCATCGCCATGCGTGCCAGCGAGCACGCCGACGTCGAGATCCGGCGGCTCGCCATCGCGTGCCTTCGGCAGCTGGTCGACGTCGCGCCCGCCGTGTTCGGCGACTTCCAGGTCTCCGCGCTGGCCGACGGCACCGAGGTGGCGACAAGTCCGCTGGCCACCGAGGTCTGAGCAAAGCACGCAGCGGTGCCAAATGGGGTTGCCACCGCCAGGTAATCTGGGGTCCGTGAGCACCGGCGGATTCGACGTCTACACGCGCTTGGGCACGCTGCTGACCGCCATGGCGACGCCGTTCGCCCCGGACGGATCCCTGGATCTCCCGGCCGCGGCCCGGTTGGCCAACCATCTCGTCGACGGCGGCTGTGACGGCGTGGTCGTATCCGGAACCACAGGCGAGTCACCGACCACCACCGACGCCGAGAAGCTCGCGCTGCTGCGGGCGGTACTCGAGGCGGTGGGCGACCGCGCCCGCGTCATCGCTGGCGCGGGCACCTACGACACCGCGCACAGCGTCCACCTGGCGAAGGCGAGTGCTGCCGAGGGGGCGCACGGTCTGCTCGTGGTCACGCCCTACTACTCGCGTCCTCCGCAAGCCGGGCTGCTCGCGCACTTCACCGCGGTCGCCGACGCGACGCCACTGCCGGTGTTGCTCTATGACATTCCGCCGCGCTCGGTGGTGCCGATCGAATTCGAGACGCTGCGGGTATTGGCGGCGCACCCCAACATCGTCGGGGTCAAGGACGCCAAGGGCGATCTACATGGCGGCGCGCAGCTGATGGCGGAGACCGGCCTGGCGTACTACTCCGGCGATGACGCGCTGAACCTGCCGTGGCTGGCGATGGGCGCCACCGGCTTCATCAGCGTGATTTCCCACGTGGCGGCTGGCCAGCTCCGAGACCTGCTGTCCGCCTTCGCTTCCGGAGATGTCACTACTGCTCGCAAAATCAACGTCGCGATCGCCCCGTTGAGCAATGCGATGAGCCGCCTGGGCGGTGTGACGCTGTCCAAGGCGGGACTACGCCTGCAGGGCATCGAGGTTGGCGACCCGCGGCTGCCGCAGGTGGCCGCCACGGCCGAACAGATCGATGCACTGGCTGCCGACATGCGGGCAGCCTCGGTGCTCAGGTGAGCCAGAGGGTGACTCGCAGGTGGATGTAGACCTTCAACCGCCAGGTCCGCTGACCACGGGTGGTTTGCGGGTGACCGCGCTGGGCGGAATCAACGAAATCGGCCGCAACATGACGGTTTTCGAGCATCTGGGCCGGTTGTTGATCATCGACTGCGGGGTGAAGTTTCCCACCCACGACGAACCGGGCGTCGACCTGATCCTGCCTGATCTGCGTCACATCGAACACCGACTCGACGATGTCGAGGCGCTTGTCCTCACGCACGCCCACGAAGACCACATCGGGGCAATCCCGTTCCTGCTCAAAATGCGGCCCGACATTCCGATTGTCGGTTCGAAGTTCACCCTGGCCCTGCTCGCCGCGAAATGCCGTGAGCACCGGGTGAAGCCGGTATTCGTCCAGGTGGCCGAGGGCATGCGCACCACGCACGGGGTATTCGAGTGCGAGTACTTCGCGGTCAACCACTCCATCCCTGACGCGCTGGCCATCGCCGTGCGCTCCGGCGCTGGAACCGTTCTGCACACCGGCGATATCAAGCTCGACCAATTGCCGCCCGACGGTCGACCCACCGACCTGCCGGGCATGTCACGGCTCGGCGACGCGGGCGTCGATTTGCTCTTGTGCGACTCGACCAACGCCGAGATCCCCGGTGTGGGGCCGTCGGAGAGCGAGGTCGGGCCGACGCTGCACCGGCTGATTCGCAGCGCTCACGGGCGCGTCATCGTCGCGTGCTTTGCCTCCAACGTCGATCGGGTACAGCAAATCATCGACGCCGCGACAGCGCTGGGCCGACGGGTGTCGTTCGTCGGGCGGTCGATGGTGCGCAACATGGGAATCGCGCGCGACCTGGGATTTCTGCAGGTGGACGAGTCGGATCTGGTCGACATCGGCGCCGCGGAGATGATGGCGCCCGACCAGGTTGTGTTGATCACCACCGGAACTCAGGGCGAGCCCATGGCGGCGCTGTCGCGGATGTCGCGCGGCGAGCATCGCAGCATCACGCTGACGTCCGGAGACCTGATCATCCTGTCGTCCTCGCTGATACCGGGCAACGAAGAGGCCGTCTACGGGGTCATCGACGAGCTGGCCAAGATTGGGGCTCGTGTTGTCACCAATCAGCAAGTCCGCGTGCATGTTTCGGGTCACGCGTATTCCGGTGAGCTGCTGTTCCTCTATAACGGGGTTCGCCCTCGCAACGTCATGCCGGTGCACGGCACCTGGCGGATGCTACGGGCGAACGCCAAGCTCGCCGCCAGCGCGGGGGTGCCGGAAGAATCGATCGTGTTGGCCGAGAACGGGGTCAGCGTCGACCTGGTGGGCGGCGCGGTGCGCATCGCCGGTGCGGTACCGGTCGGCAAGATGTTCGTCGACGGCTTGATCACCGGTGACGTCGGCGACATCACGTTGGGCGAACGGCTCATCCTGTCATCGGGTTTCGTGGCAGTGACTGTCGTGGTCGGGCGCGGTACCGGGAAGGTGGCGGCCCCGCCGCAAGTACATTCGCGGGGCTTCTCCGAAGACCCCAAGGCGTTGGAGCCCGCCCTCCGCAGAGTCGAGGCGGAGTTGGAATCGCTTGCGGCCGAAAACGTTACCGACCCGGCCCGGATCGCGCAGGCGGTCCGTCGCACGATCGGCAAGTGGGTGGGGGAGACCTACCGTCGCCAGCCGATGATCGTGCCGACCGTTATCGAGATCTGAGGTCCGCGCCCTCGCGTTCGGTGTGACCCATCGCCTCGATGATGTGGCCGAACAGTAAACCCGCAAAGGCTGCCAGCTGACCCTGGGCCAGGATGAGCTGCTGTCGCAACGGCGGTACCGCGGTGAAATCGCCGCCGGCCAACTCGTCGAGGAGAGCGATACCGCTGCAATACTGACTGCGAAGCTCAGCGACCCGTTGTCGCAGCGATCCCACCGCGTACAGGCCGCCGGGTGACATCCGGAACACCGACAGCAGGCAGTCAACGAAAACGGTCAGGTGGAGTTCGTGCGGATCGTCTTGCGAGTCGGAATCCAGACGGCGGGTGGCTGCGTCGAGGACGGCCGCCTGATGTCGTGACAGGAATCGGTACGCCGGTTCGGCAGATGCCCCCGGCGGTACGCCCGGTAGCGGGACAGCCTCGTCGCTGGCCACGTTTCGAGTATGACGGCCGAATCCGTTCTACCCCGGGAATGCCCACGTCACCGCGTGTCGCAGCCAGCCCGGCCGTCGCCGGATCGGTTAGGCCGGAATTAGCTAGGTCTTCTCTGCGTAGGCCGACCATTCGATCGGCGACACGGTGAGATGGCGACCGGTTGGTTCGACGTAACGGCGCATGATTAGGTCGGGTCCGGCTTGCTCGGCCAGCTGCCATCCGTGTCCGGCCAGAAATGCCGCAACCTCGTGCGGCGGCATCCCGAACTGCCACAACTGCTGACGCTGCTGGAACCGGCGGTACAGCGTGTCGGCACCGTAGAGGTTGATGCCGTCGATGAAATCCTTTCGGACGTAGGTGAACACCAGTCGGCTTCCCGATGTCGCCTGCCGCAGTCTGCTCAACGTGGCATGCACGGCTTCGGCGCTCAGGTACTGGGTCACGGCTTCCCAGACGAAAAAGGTGCGACTGTCCGGGCGGTAACCGTGTCCGGTCAGCACGTCGAGGACGTCGTCGTGTTCAAAGTCCAACGGCACCAACCGAACCGATACCGGCTGCTCGCCCAGCGCCCGTCGCACGGCCGCCGTCTTGCGGGCGATGTTAACGGGTTGGTCGACCTCGAAGATCGGGATCCGGGTCTTTCTGGCCAACCGGTAAGCCAGCGTGTCGAATCCGGCTCCCAGTACGACCACCGCGTCGATGTCGTCGAGTGCTTCGTTGACTTTGTCGGCGATATAGCGCTTACGGCAGTTCATGCTGGCCCACAGGCCTGGGCCCTCGCGCTCCATCGCGGACATCGCCAGACGTCGCATCAGTGTGGGGGGTGTCGCGGTGACCAGCCACCGGGTCGGCGCCGGCAAGAACCGCGCGGCCAGGTCGTCGTCCACCAACCGTCGGCCGGGCGGTTCGCTTTGTTCCAAGGCGACGATCACCATCGGGCCGAAAGCGGTCTGTGCCGCAGGATTCCGCGCCATGAGCTACTTGTTCAGGAATCCCGCATCGACCGGCAGGGTGATACCGGTGATGTAGCGGGCCTGGTCGGACACCAGCCACGCGACCGCGTTGGCGATGTCCTGAGGCTGCAGAACTTCCACCGGCATGGCGTTACCCATGCTGCCCGGCGAGTTGGACTCAGCTGCCATCTTGGCCAACCATCCACGGGTGAACTCGTTGTTGATCATCGGGGTTTCGACGCCTGTCGGATGGATCGAGTTCACCCTGATGCTCTGCTGGGCAAGCAGATTCGCGTACACCCGCATCAGTCCGACCACGCCGTGCTTGGCGGCCGCGTAGCCCACGGATCCCGCATCGGGGCTGCCCACGCCCGCCAGTCCGGCGGCGGAACTGATCAGCACGATGGATCCACCCGAGCCTTGCTTGACCATGGTCGGTATCGCGGACTTGATGGTGTTGTAGACGCCGGTGAGGTTGACATCGATGACGTCGCGCCAGCCGTCGTCACCCGACTGCATCGGGGCGATACCGGCGTTGGCGACCACGATGTCCAGCCGGCCGAGCTCGTCGACGCCCGCCTGCACCGCGGTCGACAACGAGGCGCGGTCGCGGACATCGGCCTCCCTAGCCACGATCCGGGCGCCGGTGTCCTCGACGAGTTTGACGGTGGCTGCGAGGTCCTCAGGGCTTGCTAGCGGATACTTGACGCTGCTGATCGGCGCGCAGATGTCGACAGCGATGATCTCCGCGCCGTCGGCCGCCAGTCGCACCGCGTGGGCGCGGCCCTGTCCGCGGGCGGCGCCGGTGATCAGTGCGACTTTGCCCTTTAGTGGCCCTCCCCGGCCATCGCCGGTCACGGGCGAATTTGCCCTTTGTCCGGGTCGCCGGCGGGAATTGGTTGCAGCATTTTGATGTCGGGTGCGCCGACCAGGTGCTCGCTGGCTGCGGTGAACATCTTGGCTACCGCGGGAGCGCTGCTATGGGTCTTCAGCGCTTCTTCGTCGGCCCATTGCTCGACGAAGACGAAGGTCTCGCCCGATTGGTTTACCGAATACAGCTGGCAACCGGGCTCGGCGTGCACTTCCGAGGCCGCGGTCGTGAGGATGTCACGAACAGTGTCGACCGATTCGGGTTTGACGGTCAGCGTGGCGACAACGACGACGGGCATGCAGGCCTCCTGGAAAATGAGTGACGGGTGTCACCCTACCCAGCTGTTTTCGCCGCTGGATCGCCGGTTGGATGGTCACGGCCAGGTAACCAGTGTGGCGGATGGTGCAGATGGTGTTTTAGCGATTAGGCTTGCCGCATGGCTAGCAAGACTTTCGCGCGCTCAGGAGCCAGAACGAGCAGGTCAAAAGGCGCTTCGCGAGGTGGTTCGCGGTCGGCGCAGCCCCGGCGTAGCCCTGCGCGACGGCCCGCGAAGGCTCCGCGCCGGCCCGCCAGGCGTCGCGACCACTCGCTGGTGACCAATGCCGGGCTGGCCTGTGGTCGCGCCGTGCGTGCGACCTGGCTGATATTGGCGAAGGGAACCGGGAGCACAGCGCGGTCAGTGGGCCGGGCCCGCGAGATCGATCCGGGCCACCGCCGCGACGGGATTGCGCTCGCGCTGCTGGGCGTCGCCGTCGTCATCGCCGCCAGTTCCTGGTTCGATGCCGCCCGCCCGGTCGGCGCATGGGTCGACTCGGTGGTGCGCATCTTCATCGGCTCGGCGGTCGTGGTGCTGCCCGTGGTCACCGCTGCGGTCGCAGTGCTGTTGATGCGCACCGAGCCGAATCCGGAGGCCCGGCCGCGGCTGGTGCTCGGCGCGACGATGGTGGCGCTGCCGGCGCTGGGCCTGTGGCATCTGTGGGCCGGCTCGCCGGACACTCCTGCCGGGCGCGCGCACGCCGCAGGATTCGTCGGCTTCGCCATCGGGGGACCGCTGTCGGAAGGGTTGACCAAGTGGATCTGCGCGCCGCTGTTGTTCATCGGCGCGCTCTTCGGCCTACTTCTGTTGACTGGCACCACGATCCGCGAACTGCCCGATACGGTGCGGACCATGTTCGGCACCCGGATGTTCGACTATCGCGACGGCGATGAATTCGACGACGAACCGGACATGGAAAGCGGTGTCGCCGAAGACTTTTCCGACGGTTACTACGACGACTCCTCGGCGTACGGCGACGACGAAGCCCAGGCGTGGCCGTCGAGCGCCGGCCCGGTCGCCGCGGATGACAGCCCGACGAGGCCGGAGCCGACGGTGTCGCGCAGCCGTAAGCAGCGAGCCAACGCCCCGAAAAACACTGCCAAGCAAGACACCCTGGTCGTCGACCGGGTCGTGGAGGGCCCGTACATGCTGCCGCCTGTGAGTCTGCTGGTCGCCGGCGATCCGCCGAAGAAGCGCAGCGCCGCCAACGATCAGATGGCCGATTCGATCAGCTCGGTCCTGCAACAGTTCAAGGTCGACGCCGCGGTCACCGGCTGCACGCGCGGGCCGACCGTCACCCGCTACGAGGTCGAGCTGGGCCCCGGCGTCAAGGTGGAGAAGATCACCGCGCTGCAGCGCAACATTGCCTACGCGGTGGCCACCGAGAGCGTCCGGATGCTCGCGCCGATCCCGGGCAAGTCCGCCGTCGGCATCGAGGTGCCCAACACCGACCGCGAAATGGTGCGCCTGGCCGACGTTCTCACCGCGCCGTCGACTCGCCGCGACCACCACCCGCTGGTGATCGCGCTGGGCAAGGACATCGAAGGCGACTTCATCTCGGCCAACCTGGCCAAGATGCCGCACCTGCTGGTCGCCGGTTCCACCGGCTCCGGTAAGTCCAGCTTCGTCAACTCGATGCTGGTCTCGCTGCTCACTCGGTCCACACCGGAAGAGGTCAGGATGATCCTGATCGACCCGAAGATGGTGGAACTGACGCCCTACGAAGGCATTCCGCACCTGATCACACCGATCATCACCCAGCCGAAGAAGGCGGCAGCGGCGCTGGCGTGGCTGGTCGAGGAGATGGAACAGCGCTACCAGGACATGCAGGCGTCCCGGGTGCGTCACATCGACGACTTCAACGCCAAGGTGCGCAGCGGAGAGATCACCGCGCCGCTGGGCAGCCAGCGGGAGTACCGGCCCTACCCGTACGTCGTGGCGATCGTCGACGAGCTCGCCGACTTGATGATGACCGCGCCGCGCGACGTCGAGGACGCCATCGTGCGGATCACCCAGAAGGCCCGTGCCGCAGGCATTCACCTGGTGCTGGCCACTCAGCGCCCCTCCGTCGACGTGGTGACCGGCTTGATCAAGACCAACGTGCCATCGCGGCTGGCGTTCGCCACGTCGTCGCTCATCGACAGCCGGGTGATCCTGGATCAGGCCGGCGCCGAAAAGTTGATCGGCATGGGCGACGGCCTGTTCTTGCCGATGGGTGCGAGCAAGCCGCTGCGGCTGCAGGGTGCCTACATCACCGATGAGGAGATCCACGCCGTCGTCACCGCCTGCAAGGACCAAGCCGAACCCGAATACACCGAGGGTGTCACCACGGCCAAGGCCACCGGCGAACGCAGGGATGTCGACCCCGACGTCGGCGACGACATGGACGTCTTCCTGCAGGCCGTCGAGTTGGTGGTGTCCAGCCAGTTCGGCTCGACATCGATGCTGCAGCGCAAACTTCGGGTCGGTTTCGCCAAAGCCGGCCGGCTGATGGACCTGATGGAGACCCGCGAAATCGTCGGCCCGAGCGAAGGTTCCAAAGCGCGTGACGTGTTGGTCAAGCCCGAGGACCTGGCCGGAACGCTGGCGCTGATCCGCGGCGGCTCCAACGCCGACGGCTCGGATGCCGACAGCGAAATCGACTGAGCCGCAGACTAATCGAGCCGAGACGCCTGGTAGTAGTAGATGCTCCAGCCGTCCTCGCTGTGCTTGACCACCACGCCGAGGAACACGCTGGTGACGTGCCGGTCTGGAAACGTGAAGTCGGCGTGGACATATCCGAGCACCTGGTCGGCGGCCAGTCGGCGGGCCTGCAGGATCTGGTAGTCGACTGTCAGGCCTACCGGTTGGCTCGCGTAATAGTCGATAACGCCTTGGCGGCCAACGCTGTAGGGGCGCAGACCCTGGAAGATGGCGTCCTCGGTGAAGACCTCGGATACCCGTTCGGGCTGGTGTGCGTCGATGCCGGCCTTCCAGCGCTCCAGGGCGTCGCTCAGCGCATCAGTGTCCCGCACTTTGACCTCCGTCGACGTGCATGATCTCGCCGGTGACAAAAGGCGAGTTCTCCAGATACAACACGGCCTCGACGACATCGTCGATGTCGCCCACGCGCCCCAATGGATGCCTGTTGGCCAATGCATCGTATGTCGCCGGATCGTGCATGGGAGTGCGAATGTCGCCGAGAGCGACGGCGTTGCACCGGATGCCGTGCTTCGCGTACTCGATAGCCAGCTCTTTGGTCACGGCGTTCAACCCGCCTTTGGTCAGTGACGCCAACGCAGACGGGAGCGCAGAGTCCGCGTGGTCGACCAGGCTGGTCGAGATGTTGACCAGGTGGCCGCCCTCGCCGCCGCTCAGCATCGCGGACACCGCGGCACGCGAAACCTCGAAAAACCCGCGCAGATTGACTCCGGTGATGGCGTCATAGTCGGCGTCGGTGTACTCGGTGAACGGCTTGGAGATGAAGATGCCGGCGTTGTTGACCACCGTTCGGATTCCTCCGAACCGCTCGACCGCGGCGTCGACGATGCGTTGGCCGACGCCGGGCTGTGCGATATCCCCGGTGACTGTGAGCACCATCGAATCGTCGCTTGCGGTCATGTTCCGCGAGTTGGCGACGACGGCGTAGCCGATCCTGCGGTAGCCGGCGACCAGACCGGCGCCGATCCCCTGGGAAGCGCCGGTGATGACGACAACGGGTTGAGAGACCACCTCTGCCATCCTTCTGCACGGCGTCCACGCATGCCATGGGCGCAACGGAATCCGCGTCGCTACAGCACCAGCAGCATCCGCGAGTTGTCCAGAGTGTTCGGCTTGACGTAGCTGAGATCCAGGAACTCGGCGACACCGATGTCGTAGGAGCGGCACATCTCCTCGAAAACCTCGGCGGTCACCGGGGTGCCCTCGATCTCGGTGAACCCGTGGCGGCTGAAGAACTCGGTCTCAAAGGTCAACACGAACAGCCGCTGCAGCTGCAAGTCACGGGCGATCCGGAGAAGCTGGTCGACGATGGCATGCCCGATGCCGCGTCCCGTCATCGACGGGTCGACGGCCACGGTGCGCACCTCGCCGAGATCGGCCCACAACACATGCAATGCGCCGCAACCGACCACCACGCCTTCGTGCTCGGCAACCCAGAACTCCTGGATGGCTTCATACAGCGTCACCAGGTTCTTTTCCAACAAGATCTTGCCCGCGTAGGTGTCGACGAGGTCCTTGATCACCGGGACGTCAGAGGTTCGCGCGCGCCGGATCGCCGGCCCGTTGGCCGGTGGATCGCTCGCTGCGTTCACGAATTGCAGAGTATCGGTTCGGGCCAGCCCGGCGACGATGCTGTGGGGGTACCTCCCAGCCGCGCAGCGGCGAGGGGGACGCTTGGCGCGATGAGGAGGAGCGGGCGAGTCGGGCCAGCCCGGCGACGATGCTGTGGGGGTACCTCCCAGCCGCGCAGCGGCGAGGGGGACGCGTGGCGCGACGTGGAGCGGTAATAAGGCCCAGCGGTCCACTAACCGATATTCTGTTGCGGTGTCGGGGCAGCCTCAAACAGGTCCAGTAGTCCCGCGCGTTCGGGTCACCAACCTCGCCAACGTGCTCACGCTGTTGCGGCTGGTGCTCGTCCCGGTCTTCCTGCTGGCATTGTTCGCCGGTAACGGACACGAAACCGCCAGCCGGATAATCGCTTTCGTCGTTTTCGCGGTCGCCGTCATCACCGATCGTTTCGACGGCGCGCTGGCCCGCAACTACGGCATGGTGACCGAATTCGGCACGATGGCCGACCCGATCGCGGACAAGACGCTGATCGGCGCCGCGCTGATCGGGCTGTCGATGCTCGGTGACCTGCACTGGTGGGTGACGGCCGTCATCCTGGCCCGCGAGGTCGGGATCACGGTGTTGCGGTTTGTGATGCTGCGCCACGGCGTCATCCCTGCCAGTCGCGGCGGGAAGCTCAAAACCCTCGTGCAAGCCGTCGCGATCGGAATGTTCGTGCTACCGGTGTCGGGTTCCTGGCTGGTGGCCGCATGGGTGGTGATGGCCGCTGCGATCGTACTGACCGTGCTCACCGGGTTGGACTACGTCGCCTCCGCCGCAAGGGATGCTCGTGGACGACCCGCTGATCAGTGACGATGCGCGTGGACTGGTCGCCGATCTGACAGTCCGCAAGCAGAGCGTCGCGACCGCCGAGTCGCTGACCGCGGGGCTGCTGGCCGCGACGCTCGCCGGGGTGCCCGGCGCCAGCGAGGTCCTGCGAGGCGGCCTGATCACCTATACCGAGCACACCAAAGTCGTGCTGGCCGGCGTCGCGCCGCAGATTCTCGACGAGGTCGGCCCGGTCGCGGGCCCGACCGCCCGGGCCCTAGCCGTCGGCGCGCGCCAACGCTGCGATGCCACCTGGGGTGTCGGGTTGACCGGCGTCGCCGGACCCGAGCCGCACGGCGGGCATGAAGTGGGCACGGTGTTCATGGGTCTGGCCGGCCCGGTCGACACCGAGGTGATCGAGCTGAAGCTCACCGGCACGCGCTGGAACATCCGCATCTCGGCGGTGCGTGAGTCGATCAGCAGGCTGCGCGCGCTGGTCGCGGCCGAGTAAGCCGGCCCGGGAACCATTGACAGCGCGGCGTGCGTTGACCTGATGAAGAATCAAGTGATCGGACGTAAGGAGAGCGCGATGGCGTCATTGCTACGCGAGGTCCTCGGCGACGTACTGCGTCGTGCCCGCACCAAGCAAGGCCGGACGCTGCGTCAGGTCTCCGACTCCGCGCGGGTCAGCCTGGGATACCTGTCCGAGGTCGAGCGCGGCCGCAAAGAGGCCTCCAGCGAGCTGCTCAGCGCGATCTGCGACGCGTTGGACGTGCCGTTGTCTCAGCTGCTCGTCGACGCCAGCGAACAGCTGACCCGCCAGGAGCGGGCCATCGCCAGCGCCCCGAGTGCGAACAACATCGACGCCAGCACCAAGGTCGTCATTCCGCCCGTCGTCTCGATGGCCGTCGCCTAGTCCGGCTAGCGAGGGTGTGGCAATCGTGGCCGAGACGATAAGTTGAGCCTCAGGGCAGACACCTACACACAAAGGCGGAGCTAAACCCATGGCCAATCCGTTCGTCAAGGCGTGGAAGTACGTCATGGCGCTGTTCAACGCGAAGATCGACGAACACGCCGACCCGAAAGTGCAGATCCAGCAGGCCATCGAGGAGGCGCAGCGTCAGCACCAGGCGCTGACCCAGCAGGCCGCGTCGGTGATCGGCAACCAGCGCCAACTCGAGATGCGGCTCAACCGGCAACTCGCCGACATCGAAAAGCTCCAGGTCAATGTCCGGCAGGCGGTGACGCTGGCCGACCAGTCCATGGCTGCGGGGGACACCGCCAAAGCCACCGAATACAACAACGCCGCGGAGGCGTTCGCGGCTCAGTTGGTGACGTCTGAGCAGAGCGTGGAAGACCTCAAGGCATTGCACGACCAGGCGCTGGGCGCTGCCGCACAGGCCAAGAAGGCCGTCGAGCAGAACGCGATGGTGCTTCAGCAGAAGATCGCCGACCGCACCAAGCTGCTCAGCCAGCTCGAGCAGGCCAAGATGCAAGAGCAGGTCAGCAAGTCGCTACGGTCGATGAGCGAGATCGCCGCGCCCGGTACCACCCCGAACCTCGATGAGGTCCGCGACAAGATCGAGCGCCGCTACGCCAACGCGCTCGGCCAGGCTGAGCTGGCTCAGAGTTCGGTGCAGGGCCGGATGGTCGAGGTCGAGCAGGCCGGTGTGGAGATGGCCGGCCATTCGCGGTTAGAGCAGATCCGGGCGTCGATGCGTGGTTCGGCTTTGCCGACTGGGGCGTCGGCCGGCGGCGCGGCGAGCGATTCCGCGGCTGCGCCGAGCACCCCGGCATCGGCTCCTACGGCCGCGCCCACCGAGAAGCCCCTCGGTCAGTAGGGGACGAGCGAGTCGATGGCGGTGCACCCCGGTCGCAATTCCGCGTGGCGGACATTGCTGATGCGCGGCCTCGACACGGCCAGCGACCTTTCCGAGCTGTTGGTCCAGAAGATCAGCGCCGCAACCGATCCGCGCGAACGGCAGCTGCGTCGCAGGCGCCGCGCGCTGCGCTGGAGTCTGATCTTCAGCGCGGGGTGCGTGTTCTGGGGTGTGGTGACGGCGATCCTGGCGGCGTGGGGCTGGTTCGCGCTGCTGCTGGAGATCACCGGCGGGGTCGCTGTCGTGCAAGCGATGATCGCCACGCTGCTGCTGATCCGCTACCGCTGGCTGAAAGCCGATCCGCTGCCCGCGCAGCGGCCCACCAACATTCGGCGCCTGCCGCCGCCGAGTTCGGCGGCCCGACCGGCGATGTACGCGCTCGGTGCTTCTGAACGGGGCTTCTTCTCGTTGCTCGGGGTCATGGAGCGCGGAAACATGCTGCCCGACCTCGAGATTAGTGACCTGACTGCGGCGGCCAAAAAGAGCTCGGCCGCCATGGCGGCCACCGCCGCCGAGGTGGTGTCGATGGAGCGTGCGGCCAATGGCACGCCGCAGTCCCGCTTGTATCTGGCGCCCACCATCAACGCGTTCACCGCGCAATTGAGCGCCGGGGTGCGTCAGTACAACGAAATGGTCACCGCGGCAGCGCAATTGGTGTCGTCGGCGAACGGTGATCGCGGCGCCGCGTTGGTCGCGTCACGACAGCGCTATCGTGACGAGCTGGCCGGTGCCACCGATCGTCTGGTCGGCTGGTCGCAGGCCTTCGACGAACTCGGCGGGCTGCCCCGCCGGGCGTAGAGCTCAGATGTCTTGGCTGTGGCCGGTCGACTCGTCCCTGGGGCCGTAGCGCTCGATGTACGCCTGGTGAATGTGGGCGTCCCGCTTGCGACGTTGCTCGTCGACCAGATCCGGGTTGAGGCCGTGCACCTGCAGCATGTGACGGCGCCACACCTTGTTCAGCGCGTGTGAGAAGTACACGAACGGAATGAGGATCGGCAGCGTCATGCTCAGGTGGACCTCGAGTGTCGTGGGGATCAGCCAGAACGGCGCAAGCACCAGCACCGCCGGAACGGCGACCCGTCGCATCATCCGGCCGGTCGCACCTTTGCCGGCCAGATCGTTGCGCACCCAGTCCCGCATCGAGTCAGGTAGCTGCCCGCCTAAGCAGTAGCGGATGAACTGAAGCGCGTTGGGTCGTAAGCCGCTTTCGGACATCGGGGTTAGAACGACGTCCGCAGCGCCGGCACCACCAGACCCGCGAGGCCGCGGAGGGTTGCCTTGAACATGTCGAAGAAATCGAAATAG
>Ga0137412_10001435_pt1 | contig 18526 bp, 30 predicted proteins | sample CZODoug2_1_16fun_FD_122160 | JGI IMG/M metagenome (GOLD analysis project Ga0137412, IMG submission 122160) | Vadose zone soil fungal communities from Angelo Coast Range Reserve, California, USA - CZODoug2_1_16fungal (Hybrid Assembly) | ecosystem: Environmental > Terrestrial > Soil > Vadose zone...
CGGCGGAGTCGCTCTAAATATGGAGCGAAGCGCCCGAAAGGTGGCGCGGCTGGCGGAGGTGGCGGCGCGAAGCCGGCCGCAGGCGCAAAGGAAGCAGCGCCAAAGGCAGAGAAGAAATAAATTTTTGAGACGAAAGATCGACAATGTCGCGACGGAAGAGAGTTTACAAAAAGGAAGAGCGCGTCGATTCCCGTTACGGGAGTCCGGCGGTCTTGCGCCTCATCACCACGGTGATGAAGCGCGGCAAGAAATCGCTCGCCGAGCGCATTGTCTACACCGCGATTGAGAAATCGCGCGAAGGTTCCGATTCGGTCGATCCGCTCGAAGTCGTAAACAAGGCGATCGAGAACGTCCGTCCGCGCTTGGAAGTGAAATCGCGCCGAGTCGGTGGCGCGACTTATCAAGTGCCGCTGGAAGTGCCACCCGCGCGCCAGATTTCTCTGGCAACGCGCTGGATCGTTCAATACGCCGATACTCGCAAAGGCATGCCGATGGCTCAGGCGCTCGCCCAGGAAATTAAGGACGCGGCCGCCGGTCAGGGCAACGCGATCAAGAAACGCGAAGACACACACAAAATGGCGCAAGCGAACCGCGCGTTTGCCCATTTCCGTTGGTAAATTTATGCCCGCGACGCTCGAAAAGAAAAAATCGGCATCGGCGGGCCCGAACTCGCCGGATCGCAAGTTCCCGCTCGAGCGAACGCGGAACATCGGCATTGCCGCGCACATTGACGCCGGCAAAACCACCACCACCGAGCGCATTCTCTTTTATACCGGCCTCATCCATAAGATGGGCGATGTGGACGACGGCAATACCGTGACCGACTGGATGGAGCAGGAACGCGAGCGCGGCATCACCATCACCTCCGCGGCCACGACCTGTGAGTGGGACAACCACACCATCAACATCATCGACACCCCCGGCCACGTCGACTTCACCGTTGAGGTGGAGCGTTCGCTGCGGGTGCTCGACGGTGCAGTCGCGGTGTTCGACGGTGTGGCCGGTGTGGAGCCCCAGTCGGAGACGGTCTGGCGACAGGCCGACCGGTACAGCGTTCCGCGCATTTGCTTCATCAACAAGCTGGACCGGGTTGGCGCGGAGTTCCACCGCTGCGTGGACATGCTGGTCACCCGGCTGAACGCGACCCCGCTGGTCGTGCAGTTGCCGATCGGCGCGGAGTCGGACTTCAAGGGCGTCATCGACCTGGTCGCGATGAAGGCGCTGGTCTGGTCCGACGAGACCGCCAAGGGCGAGATGTACGACACCCTCGACATCCCGGAGACGCACACCGAAGCGGCTACCGAGTGGCGGGACCGGCTCATCGAGACCCTCGCCGAGGCCGACGACGAGATCATGGAGCAGTACCTCGAGGGCATCGAGCCCACCGAGAAGCAGATCATCGCCGGCACCCGGCGCGCGACCATCGCGGGCAAGCTGACGCCGGTCGTGTGCGGCACCGCGTTCAAGAACAAGGGCGTCCAGCCCATGCTCGACGCGGTCGTGCGCTACCTGCCCTCGCCGCTGGACGTCGGCGCGGTCAAGGGTCACTCGGTCAAGGACATCGATGAGATCGTCGAGCGCGAGCCCAAGGCCGACGCGCCCGCCGCCGCTCTCGCCTTCAAGATCATGACCGACCAGCACCTGGGCAAGCTGACCTATCTCCGGATCTACTCCGGCACGCTGACCGCGGGGACATCGGTGCTGAACAGCACCAAGGGCCACAAGGAGCGGATCGGCAAGATCTACCAGATGCACGCGAACAAGCGTGAGGAGATCGAGAAGGTGACGGCCGGTCACATCGTGGCCGTCATGGGTCTGAAGAACACGACCACCGGTGACACCCTGTGCGCGCCCGATGCGCCGGTGATCCTCGAGGCCATGAACTTCCCGGCCCCGGTCATCTCGGTGGCCATCGAGCCGAAGACCAAGAGTGACCAGGAAAAGCTGGGCATCGCGATCCAGCGCCTCGCCGAGGAGGACCCGACCTTCCAGGTCCGGACCGACGAGGACACCGGCCAGACCATCATCGCCGGCATGGGCGAACTGCACCTCGAGGTGCTGGTCGACCGTATGCGTCGCGAGTTCAAGGTCGAGGCGAACGTCGGCAAGCCGCAGGTGGCCTACCGCGAGACCATCCGCAAGGCGATCGAGCGCTACGACTACACGCACAAGAAGCAAACCGGTGGCTCCGGTCAGTTCGCCAAGGTGCAGATCGCGATCGAGCCCACCGGTGGTGGCGATGGCGGTTACGAGTTCTCCAACAAGGTCAGCGGTGGCCGCATCCCGAAGGAGTACATCCCTTCGGTCGACGCGGGCTGCCAGGAGGCCATGGAGTACGGCGTGCTGGCGGGCTACCCGATGGTCGACGTCAAGGTGACCCTGCTCGACGGTGGTTACCACGAGGTCGACTCTTCGGAAATGGCCTTCAAGATCGCCGGCTCGATGGCCTTCAAGGAGGCCGCCCGCAAGGCCGAGCCAATCCTGCTCGAGCCGATGATGTCCGTCGAGGTTCGTACGCCCGAGGACTACATGGGCGACGTCATCGGTGACCTGAACTCCCGCCGCGGCCAGATCCAGGCCATGGAGGACCAGTTCGGCTTGAAGGTGGTCAAGGCACTGGTTCCGCTTTCCGAGATGTTCGGCTACGTGGGAGACCTGCGCAGCAAGACCCAGGGCCGGGCCAACTACACCATGCAGTTCGACAGCTATGCCGAGGTACCGCGCAACGTGGCGGAAGAGATCGTGAAGAAGGCACGCGGCGAATAGCCGATTCCCTCCAGACGTACCGAACAAGTTCTACGAAGGAGATTGCAGTGGCGAAGGCCAAGTTCGAGCGGACCAAGCCGCACGTCAACATCGGCACGATCGGCCACATCGACCACGGCAAGACCACGCTGACCGCGGCCATCACCAAGGTGCTGCACGACGCGATGCCGGATGTGAACCCGTACACGCCGTTCGACGAGATCGATAAGGCGCCCGAGGAGAAGCAGCGCGGCATCACGATCTCGATCGCCCACGTCGAGTACCAGACCGAGGCTCGCCACTACGCCCACGTGGACTGCCCGGGTCACGCCGACTACATCAAGAACATGATCACCGGTGCCGCCCAGATGGACGGCGCGATCCTGGTCGTGGCCGCCACCGACGGTCCGATGCCGCAGACCAAGGAGCACGTGCTGCTGGCCCGTCAGGTCGGCGTGCCGGCCATCGTGGTGGCGCTGAACAAGGCCGACATGGTGGACGACGACGAGATCATGGAGCTGGTCGAGCTCGAGGTCCGCGAGCTGCTGTCCATCTACGAGTTCGACGGCGACAACCTGCCCGTGGTCCCGGTCTCCGCGCTGAAGGCGCTGGAGGGTGACCCGAAGTGGACGCAGAGCATCGTCGAGCTGATGAAGGCCGTCGACGAGTCGATCCCGCAGCCCGAGCGGGACACCGAGAAGCCGTTCCTGATGCCGGTGGAGGACGTCTTCACCATCACCGGTCGCGGCACGGTGGTCACCGGCCGCATCGAGCGCGGGATCATCAAGGTCAACGAGACCGTCGACATCATCGGCATCAAAGAGACCAAGCAGTCGACCACCGTCACCGGCGTCGAGATGTTCCGCAAGCTGCTCGACGAAGGTCGCGCCGGTGAGAACGTCGGCCTGCTGTTGCGTGGCATCAAGCGCGAGGACGTCGAGCGCGGCCAGGTCATCATCAAGCCGGGCACCAACACCCCGCACACCGAGTTCGACGCCCAGGTCTACATCCTGAGCAAGGACGAGGGTGGCCGGCACACGCCGTTCTTCCAGAACTACCGCCCGCAGTTCTACTTCCGCACCACCGACGTGACCGGCGTCGTCGAGCTGCCCGAGGGCACCGAGATGATCATGCCCGGCGACAACACCGAGATGAAGGTCAATCTCATCCAGCCGATCGCCATGGAGGAGGGCCTGACCTTCGCCATTCGCGAGGGCGGCCGCACCGTGGGCGCCGGCAAGGTCATCAAGATCATCAAGTAGTTCTCGACCGCGGGGCGCCCACCGGCGCCCCGCGGTTCACCACCGACAGTGCTCATTGCCAACGAAGGACGGCGACCCCTGCCATGGCGGGACAGAAGATCCGCATCCGGCTCAAGGCCTACGACCACGAGGTCATCGACTCGTCGGCGCGCAAGATCGTTGACACGGTGACGCGCACCGGTGCGCACGTGGCCGGTCCGGTCCCGTTGCCGACCGAGAAAAACATCTACTGCGTGATCCGCTCGCCGCACAAGTACAAGGACTCGCGCGAGCACTTCGAGATGCGCACCCACAAGCGCCTCATCGACATCCTCGACCCGACCCCGAAGACCGTCGACTCGCTGATGCGGCTCGACCTTCCGGCCGGCGTCGACATCGAAATCAAGCTCTAGCCGGAGGGGACTGTGAGCGAGCGCAGCGAGCGAACGATGGACACAGCCACCTCTGGCTGCACCGAGCGCAGCGAGGTGCGGCCATGACTGTCCAAGGAATCCTGGGCCAGAAGCTGGGCATGACCCAGGTCTTCGACGGTCGCGGCCGGGTCGTCCCGGTCACCGTGGTGAAGGCCGGCCCCTGTGTCGTCACGGCGGTGCGCAGCCCGGAGAACGACGGCTACGCCGCGGTGCAGATCGGCTTCGGCGAGATCGACCCGCGGTCGGTGAACAAGCCGGATGCGGGCCACTTCCGCAAGGCCGGGGTCACCCCGCGCCGGCATGTGGTGGAGATCCGCACCGAGGACGCCGGCAACTACCAGGTCGGCCAGGAGTTGGCCGCGGACCTGTTTGCCGAGGGTTCCAAGGTCGACGTGGTCGGCACCAGCAAGGGCAAGGGCACAGCGGGTGTCATGAAGCGGCACGGCTTCAAGGGTCTGAGCTCCTCGCACGGTACCCAGCGCAAGCACCGCTCGCCCGGCTCCATCGGCGCGTGCGCCACACCTGCCCGTGTTTTCAAGGGCATGAAGATGTCCGGTCGCATGGGCCACGTTCGCGTCACCACGCAGAACCTGACCGTGCACGCGGTGGACCTCGAGGCGAACCTGATCCTGATCAAGGGTGCGGTGGCCGGGCCGGCCGGTGGCCTCGTCCTGGTCCGCACGCCCAGCAAGGGGGCCCAGAAATGACCGCCGTCGACGTCATTGACGCTGCGGGGAAGAAGACCGGCACCGCCGAGCTGCCGGCTGAGATCTTCGATGTCGCCGTCAACATTCCGCTGATCCACCAGGTCGTGGTGGCCCAGCAGGCGGCGGCGCGGCAGGGCACGCACAAGGTCAAGCGGCGCGGCGAGGTCAGCGGTGGCGGCAAGAAGCCGTACCGGCAGAAGGGCACCGGTCGGGCTCGGCAGGGTTCGACCCGGGCGCCGCAGTTCGCCGGCGGCGGCGTCGTGCACGGCCCGCATCCCCGCGACTACTCCCAGCGGACCCCGAAGAAGATGAAGGCGGCCGCGCTTCGCGGTGCGCTCTCCGACCGGGCCCGGGCCGGCAAGGTGCACGTGCTGGCCGGCCTGGTGGCGGGTGACTCGCCGTCCACCCGCGAGGCCATCGGTGCACTGAACCAGGTCGGCGAAGCCGGTAAGGCGCTGGTGGTCGTCGAGCGCACCGACATCGTCGGCTGGAAGAGCGTGCGCAACGTGCCGGGCGTGCACGCGATCGCGCCGGACCAGCTGAACACCTATGACGTGCTGTGCAACGACGACATCGTGTTCGTCGCGGGTGCGTTGCAGGCCTTCCTCGTCCACGCCGGTGTTGCCGAAGGCGGTGCCCAGTGAGTTCCACCTACGTCGACCCGCGCGACATCCTGCTCGCGCCGGTCATCTCGGAGAAGAGCTACGGGCTGCTCGACGAGAACAAGTACACGTTCCTGGTGCACCCGAACGCCAACAAGACCCAGATCAAGATCTCGGTCGAGAAGGTCTTCGGCGTGAAGGTCACCGGGGTCAACACGATCAACCGTCCCGGTAAGCGCAAGCGCACTCGCGTCGGCTACGGGACCCGCAACGCCACTCGTCGCGCCATCGTGACGGTCGCCGAGGGCGACCGGATCGATATCTTCGGAGGACCGGTTTCCTAATGGGTATCCGTAAGTACAAGCCGACCACGCCGGGCCGTCGCGGCTCCAGCGTTGCCGACTTCGTCGAGATCACTCGGACGGAGCCGGAGAAGTCGCTGGTTCGTCCGCTGCACAGCAAGGGCGGTCGCAACAGCGCCGGGCGGATCACCACCCGGCACCAGGGTGGTGGCCACAAGCGCGCCTACCGGGTGATCGACTTCCGTCGGGCGGACAAGGACGGCGTGCCGGCCAAGGTCGCGCACATCGAATACGACCCGAACCGCACGGCGCGCATCGCGCTGCTGCACTTCGCGGACGGCGAGAAGCGCTACATCATCTGCCCGAACAAGCTCTCCCAGGGCGACACCATCGAGACCGGGCCGAGCGCCGACATCAAGCCCGGCAACAACCTGCCGTTGCGCAATATCCCGTTGGGCACCGTGGTCCACGCGATCGAACTGCGCCCCGGTGGCGGCGCCAAGATCGCGCGGTCGGCCGGTACCGGCGTGCAGTTGCTGGCCAAGGAAGGCGCCTTCGCGCAGCTGCGCATGCCGTCCGGTGAGGTGCGCAACGTCGACGTGCGCTGTCGCGCCACGATCGGTGAGGTGGGCAACGCCGAGCAGTCGAACATCAACTGGGGCAAGGCCGGCCGCATGCGCTGGAAGGGCAAGCGCCCGACCGTGCGTGGCGTCGTGATGAACCCGGTCGACCACCCGCACGGTGGTGGCGAGGGCAAGACCTCCGGTGGTCGCCACCCGGTGAGCCCGTGGGGTCAGCCGGAAGGCCGTACCCGTCGGCCCAATCGCCCGAGCGACAAGATGATCATCCGCCGTCGGAAGACCGGAAAGGGCCGGAAGTAATGCCGCGCAGTTTGAAGAAAGGCCCCTTCGTCGACGGGCACCTGGCCAAGAAGGTCGAGGTGCAGAACGACAAGGGCACCAAGAACGTGATCAAGACCTGGTCGCGTCGCTCGATGATCATCCCGGAGATGCTCGGGCACACGATCGCGGTGCACGACGGCCGCAAGCACGTGCCGGTGTTCGTCACCGAGTCCATGGTCGGCCACAAGCTCGGCGAGTTCGCGCCGACCCGGACCTTCCGCGGTCACGAGAAGGACGACCGCAAGGCCCGCCGCCGCTAGGCACCAGCACGATCAAGACTTTCGGACACAGAGCAAGGCCAACCCAGAAAGCAGGGAAGTGCGATGGAAGCCAGGCCGAACAGCGCGACCGCGCGCGTCCGGTATCTGCGTGTCGCGCCGATGAAGGCCCGCCGGGTCGTCGACCTGATCCGCGGCCTGCCGGCTGCCGAGGCCCAGGCCATCCTGGCGTTCTCGCCGCAGGCCGCGGCCGAGCCGGTCGGCAAGGTGCTCGCCAGCGCCGTCGCCAACGCCCAGAACAACTACTCGTTGGACCCGCGCACGCTGGTGGTCAGCGAGGCGTTCGTCGATGAGGGTCCGACCATGAAGCGGTTCCGGCCGCGGGCCCAGGGCCGCGCCTTCCGCATCCGCAAGCGCAGCTCCCACGTCACGATCGTCGTGACGTCACAGCCCGCGGCCACCGCTGCGGGCGCCGGCACGAAGGGAAGGACCCGATAGTGGGCCAGAAGGTCAACCCGCACGGGTTCCGACTCGGGATCACCAGCGAGTTCAAGAGTCGCTGGTACGCGGACAAGCTGTACAGCGATTACGTCGCGGAGGATGTGGCGATCCGCCGCATGCTCACCAAGGGCATGGAGCGGGCGGGCATTTCCAAGGTGGAGATCGAACGCACCCGGGATCGGGTTCGCGTCGACATCCACACCGCACGGCCGGGCATTGTGATCGGTCGTCGCGGCGCGGAGGCGGACAGCATCCGCACCCGCCTGGAGAACCTGACCGGCAAGCAGGTGCAGCTGAACATCCTCGAGGTGAAGAACCCCGAGGTGGACGCCCAGCTCGTCGCGCAGGGCGTGGCCGAGCAGCTGGCCAGTCGGGTGGCGTTCCGTCGTGCCATGCGCAAGGCGCTGCAGAGCGCGACCAAGGCCGGCGCCAAGGGCATCCGGGTGCAGTGCTCCGGTCGTCTGGGCGGCGCCGAGATGTCGCGCTCGGAGTTCTACCGCGAGGGCCGCGTCCCGCTGCACACACTGCGCGCAGACATCGACTACGGCTTCTTCGAGGCCCGCACCACCTTCGGTCGTATCGGGGTGAAGGTGTGGATCTACAAAGGCGACGTCACCGGCACGCGCAGCGAGCGCGAGGCACAGCAGCGCGCCGCGGCGGCTGCAGCCGCCGCCGGGCGCGGTAGCGGTGGCGGGGCGCGCCCGGACCGTCGTCCCGCTCGTCGCGACGCACCGCGCCGTGACGAGCCCGCTGCCGTCGAGGCCGCGCCCGCCAGCTCTGGCGCGCCGGTCGAGGCCACCACCGCGCCCGAGGGCGCAGCAGGGGAGAGCTGAGCCATGCTGATCCCTCGGCGCGTCAAGCACCGCAAGCAGCACCACCCGGACCGCCACGGCGCGTCCAAGGGCGGCAACGCGATCAGCTTCGGCGAGTACGGCATCCAGGCCCTGGAGCCGGCGTACGTGACGAACCGTCAGATCGAGTCGGCGCGTATCGCGATGACCCGTCACATCAAGCGTGGCGGCAAGGTCTGGATCAACATCTATCCGGACCGTCCGCTGACCAAGAAGCCCGCGGAGACCCGGATGGGTTCCGGCAAGGGCTCGCCGGAGTGGTGGATCGCGAACATCAAGCCGGGTCGGGTCATGTTCGAGCTGTCCGGTGTGGACGAGAAGGTGGCCCGCGAGGCCATGCGCCGCGCCATTCACAAACTGCCGATGAAGTGCCGGTTCATCGTTCGGGACGGGGTGGGTGGCTGATGTCGGACGAGCCCCAGGTCAACAAGGCCGCGCAGGCGGTGCGTGAGATGAACAACGACGAGCTGCTGGCCAAGCTGCGGGAGTGCAAGGAGGAGCTGTTCAACCTCCGCTTCCAGGGCGCCACCGGCCAACTGGAGAGTCACGGGCGGATCCGGGCGGTCAAGAAGGACATTGCCCGGATCTACACCACCATGCGGGAGCGCGAGCTCGGCATCGTCAGCAACGACGTGGCATAAGGGAAGAGACGAGATGTCAGAGATCAGCGCGCGTGGCTTCCGCAAGGTCCGTGAGGGCCTGGTGGTGAGCGACAAGATGCAGAAGACCGTGGTGGTCGCGGTGGAGGACCGGGTCAAGCACCCGCTCTACGGCAAGGTCATCCGGCGCACCAGCAAGCTCAAGGCGCACGACGAGGCAGGCGACTCCCACGTCGGCGACCGGGTGCTGCTGATGGAGACGCGTCCGCTGTCCGCCACCAAGCGGTGGCGCGTGGTCGAGATCCTGGAGAGGGCCAAGTGATTCAGCAGGAGTCGCGACTCCGCGTCGCCGACAACACCGGTGCGAAGGAACTCCTCTGCATCCGGGTGCTCGGCGGCTCCGGTCGACGCTACGCGGGCATTGGTGACGTCATCGTCGCCACGGTCAAGGACGCCATTCCCGGTGGCGGGGTGAAGAAGGGCGAGGTCGTCAAGGCCGTGGTGGTGCGCACCTTGAAGGAGCGCCGCCGTGCCGACGGTTCCTACATTCGATTCGACGAGAACGCCGCCGTGATCATCAAGGAGGGCGGGGAGCCGCGAGGCACCCGCATCTTCGGTCCGGTCGGCCGCGAGCTGCGGGACAAGCGCTACATGCGCATCATCTCGCTGGCACCGGAGGTGCTCTGAGCATGCGGATCAAGAAGGGCGACACCGTTCAGGTGATCTCCGGCAAGGACCGCGGCGTGCGCGGGCGGGTCATTGTGGCCTACCCGGAGCTCGACAAGCTGCTGGTCGAGGGCGTCAACCGGATCAAGAAGCACACCAAGGTCGGCACCGGCCTGCGGGGTGCCAAGACCGGCGGCATCATCACCCAGGAAGCCCCCGTCCACGTCAGCAACGTGATGCTGGTGGACCCCGAGGACAAGCGCCCCACGCGCGTCGGCTACCGACGTGACGACGAGGGTCGCAAGGTCCGGGTCTCCCGCCGTAGTGGTAAGGACCTGTAATGACCGCGACTGACACTGCCCCCGCGAAGCTCGCGCCGCGGCTGAAGGAGCGCTACCGCGCAGAGATTGCGCCGGCGCTGCACACCGAATTCGCCTTCGCCAACGTCATGCAGGTGCCGCGACTGGTCAAGGTTGTGGTGAACATGGGTGTCGGTGAGGCCGCCCGCGACGCCAAGCTGATCGATGGCGCGGTGCGCGACATGGAGGCCATCACCGGCCAGAAGCCGACGGTGACCAAGGCACGCAAGTCCATCGCGCAGTTCAAGCTGCGCGAGGGCATGCCGATCGGTGCGCACGTGACGCTGCGCGGCGACCGCATGTGGGAGTTCCTGGACCGCCTGCTGTCGGTGGCCCTGCCCCGCATCCGTGACTTCCGCGGGTTGAACCCAAAGCAGTTCGACGGCCGCGGCAACTTCACCTTCGGTCTGAACGAGCAGTCGATGTTCCACGAGATCGACCAGGACCGGGTCGACCGGGTGCGCGGTATGGACATCACCGTTGTCACCACCGCCACCACCGATGACGAGGGCCGCGCGTTGCTGCGCCACCTCGGATTCCCGTTCGCCTAAAGCGCGCTGAGGAGTTACTGACCGATGGCCAAGAAGAGCCTTATCGCCAAGGCGGCGCGTAAGCCCAAGTTCAAGGTGCGTGGCTACACGCGCTGTCGCCGTTGCGGGCGTCCGCACGCCGTCTACCGCAAGTTCGGCCTGTGCCGGATCTGCGTGCGCGAGATGGCACACCGCGGCGAACTGCCGGGTGTGACCAAGAGCAGCTGGTAATTCCCGACCCGATCCGCCGAAGGTCGCCGGTGTCATACCGGCGAAACCACGTCGAGAAAGTGGCGCCAAACCATGACGATGACCGACCCGATCGCAGACATGCTCGCGCGGTTGCGGAACGCGAACACCGCGTACCACGACACCGTGGCCATGCCCTACAGCAAGATCAAGTCCCACATCGCCGAGATCCTGCACGCGCAGGGCTACATCGCCGGTTGGAATGTGGAGGTGGTCGAGGGTGTGCCCGGCAAGCGCCTCACCCTCGAGCTCAAATATGGGCCGAGTCGGGAGCGTTCGCTCGCCGGTCTGCGCCGCATCTCCAAGCCCGGTCTGCGGGTGTACGTCAAGTCGACCGGCATGCCGAAGGTTCTCGGTGGGCTGGGGATCGCGATCATCTCGACGTCGTCCGGCCTGCTGACCGATCGTCAGGCCGCCAAGCAGGGTGTAGGTGGGGAAGTCCTCGCCTACGTCTGGTAAGGGGACTCGCCATGTCTCGAATCGGCAAGCTCCCGATCGCCGTGCCCAATGGCGTCGAGGTGACGATCGCGGGTGCGGACGTCACCGTGAAGGGGCCCAAAGGCACGTTGCAGCACACCGTCGTCACCCCGATCTCGATCGAGCGTGAGGAGAACGTGCTGACTGTCACCCGTCCCGACGACAGCCGTGAGGCGCGTTCTCGGCACGGCCTGACCCGCACGCTGGTCAACAACATGGTGATCGGCGTGACCACCGGTTATGAGAAGAAGATGGAGATCGCCGGCGTGGGTTACCGCGTTGCGGCGAAGGGCTCGGATCTGGAGTTCGCGCTCGGCTTCAGCCACCCGGTGCTGGTCCCGGCGCCCGCGGGCATCACGTTCGCGGTGGAGTCGCCGACCAGGTTCTCCGTCTCCGGCATCGACAAGCAGCAGGTCGGCGAGGTCGCCGCGAACATCCGCAAGCTGCGCAAGCCCGACCCGTATAAGGGCAAGGGCGTGCGGTACGCGGGCGAGGTCATTCGACGCAAGGTCGGAAAGGCGGGCAAGTAAGCCATGGCGATCAGCGTCAAGATCGGTAAGGGCGTCGGCGCCAAGGGTGCCGCTCGCAAGCGCCGGCACGTCCGGGTGCGCAAGAAGGTCACCGGTACTCGGGCCAGGCCGCGCCTGGTGGTCACCCGGTCCAGCCGGCACATGGTGGCCCAGGTGGTGGACGACACCGCAGGGGTGACTCTCGCCTCGGCGTCCACCATGGACGCCTCGCTGCGCAGCACCGACGGGGACAAGAGCGCCAAGGCCAAGGCCGTGGGCGAGCTACTGGCCGACCGGGCCAAGGCCGCCGGCGTGTCCACGGTGGTCTTCGACCGTGGGGGCAACCGCTACCACGGGCGCATCGCGGCACTGGCCGACGGTGCCCGCGCACAAGGACTGGAATTCTGATGATGCACATCGCAAACGAAGGACGTGGAATCTAATGCCCGGAGCGCAACGCGGTCGCGGTGGCGGCCCCGGCCAGGGTGGTGCCGGGGGTGCCGGCGGCGGTGACCGCCGAGACCGTCGTGACGACCGTCGCGGTGGGGCCCCGGAGAAGAGCCAGTTCGTCGAGCGCGTGGTGGACATCAACCGGGTCGCCAAGGTCGTGAAGGGCGGCCGGCGGTTCAGCTTCACCGCCCTGGTCGTGGTCGGCGACGGCGACGGCACCGTGGGTGTGGGCTACGGCAAGGCCAAGGAGGTGCCCGCGGCGATCGCCAAGGGTGTCGAGGAGGCCAAGAAGAGCTTCTTCAAGGTGCCCCGCATTCAGGGCACCATCCCGCACCCGGTCCAGGGCGAGAAGGCGGCCGGTGTGGTCATGCTGCGCCCGGCCAGCCCCGGTACCGGGGTTATCGCGGGCGGCGCGGTGCGCGCCGTGCTGGAGTGCGCCGGGATCCACGACATCCTGTCCAAGTCGCTTGGCTCGGACAACTCCATCAACATCGTGCACGCCACGGTGGACGCGTTGCGCCGGCTCGAGCGTCCGGAGGAGGTGGCCGCGCGCCGTGGCCTCCCGCTCGAGGATGTCGCGCCGCCGGCCATGCTCCGGGCCCGCGCCCGGGCGGCGGCCGCCGGGACGGGGGCCTGACGATGACATCGCTGCGCATCACCCGGATCCGATCCACGATCGGCGGCAAGCAGAACCAGGAAGACACGCTGCGTTCCCTCGGCCTGCGCAAGATCCACCAGCAGGTGGTGCGCGAGGACACCCCGGTGGTTCGCGGCATGGTCAACACGGTGCGGCACCTGGTCACCGTCGAAGCCGTGTCTGATGAGAACAGCGAGTAGGGACGTCATGACTCTCAAGGTTCACCACCTGCGCCCGGCCCCCGGTGCGCACAAGCCCAAGATGCGCGTCGGTCGCGGTGAGGGCTCGAAGGGCAAGACCGCCGGTCGCGGCACCAAGGGCACCAAGGCCCGCTACCAGGTCTCCGCCCGGTTCGAGGGCGGTCAAATGCCGCTGCACATGCGGCTGCCCAAGCTGCGCGGGTTCACCAACCCGTTCCGGGTCGAGTACCAGATCGTCAACCTGGACAAGCTGGCCGAGTTGTACCCGGCCGGCGGCGAGGTCACCGTTGAGGACCTGGTCGCCAAGGGCGCAGTGCGCAAGCGGCAGCCGGTGAAGATCCTGGGCAGCGGCGAGATCTCGGTCGCGCTTCAGGTGAATGTGCACGCGTTCTCCGAGTCCGCGCGCGGCAAGCTGGTTGCCGCCGGGGGGAGTGCGAACGAGATCGGTTGATCTTGTGCGGAATCCCCGGAACGGACCCCCCGACGCGGCGTAACGGGGGACGCTTCCGGAGCCCCTCAGCTGTTACTGTTCGAGAGATCCAGGGCCGGCCGGCGGCTCACCAGAACCGCCCTGCGCAGGAGGATTTGTGCTCACCGCGTTCGCGCAGGCGTTTCGCACGCCTGACCTGCGCAAGAAGATCGCGTTCACGCTGTTCATCCTCGCGCTGTTCCGCCTGGGCTCGCAGCTACCGACACCGGGTGTGGACACCCAAGCGATCCATGACTGCTTGCAACCCGCGCTGGATGGCGGTGGCATCTACGGCCTGATCAACCTGTTCTCCGGCGGTGCGCTGCTCCAGCTGTCGATCTTCGCGCTGGGGATCATGCCGTACATCACGGCCAGCATCATCATTCAGCTGCTCGTCGTGGTCATTCCCCGGCTGGAGACGCTGAAGAAGGAAGGCCAGTCCGGCACCACCAAGCTCACCCAGTACACCCGGTACCTGACCATCGGCCTGGCGATCCTGCAGTCCACCGCGCTGATCGCGATCGCGCGTCAGCCCGGTCGCCTGCTGCGCGGGTGCGACCAGCCGCTGATCCACGAACAGGTCAACGTCTTCGGCATCCTGACGATGGTCACCATCATGACCGCCGGTACCTCGGTGATCATGTGGCTCGGCGAGCTGATCACCGACCGCGGCGTCGGCAACGGCATGTCCGTGTTGATCTTTACCCAGATCGCCGCGACGTTCCCGCAATCGCTGTGGCAGATCAAGACCGTGGACGGCTGGGGCGTGTTCATCGCCGTCCTGGCCTCCGGCATGGTGCTGGTCGCGGCGGTGGTCTACGTCGAACAGGCGCAACGCCGGATCCCGGTGCAGTACGCCAAACGGATGATCGGCCGCCGCATGTACGGCGGCACCTCCACCTACATTCCGCTGAAGGTCAACCAGGCCGGCATCATCCCGGTGATCTTCGCGTCCTCGCTGCTGTACCTACCTGCCCTGGCTACCCAGATCGGGGACCAGAACGCGGGTTGGTCGATCTGGGTCCAGAAGTACTTCACCCGCGGCGACCATCCGATTTACATGGCGTCGTTCTTCGTGCTGATCGTGTTCTTCGCGTTCTTCTACGTGGCGATCACGTTCAACCCGCGCGAGCTGGCGGACAACATGAAGAAGTACGGCGGGTTCATCCCGGGCATCCGGGCGGGCCGGCCGACGGAGGAGTACCTCGACTACGTGCTCAACCGGATCACCACGGCCGGTGCGTTGTACCTGGGCGTCGTGGCGCTGATCCCGATGATCGCCATCGGCATCCTCGGCAGCAGCGTCAGCCAACAACGCTTCCCGTTCGGTGGCTCCAGCATCCTGATCATGGTTGGGGTCGGGCTGGACACGGTGAAGCAGATCCAGAGTCAGTTGCAGCAGCGCAACTACGAGGGATTCCTGCGCTAGATATGCGCATCGTCCTGGTCGGGCCGCCTGGGGCCGGAAAGGGGACTCAGGCCGCTTTCATCGCGGCGCACCTGGCCATCCCCAAGATCTCGACGGGTGACATCTTCCGGGCCAACGTCAGCCAGGGCACCCCGCTGGGCGCCGAGGCGAAGAAATACATGGACGCCGGGGATCTGGTCCCCGACGAGGTCACCATCGCCATGGTGCGCGACCGGATCAGTCAACCGGACGCCCAGACGGGGTACCTGCTCGACGGCTTCCCGCGCAACCTGGCCCAGGCCAAGGTGCTCGACGACATGCTGCTCGACCTGGGCCACGGGCTGGACATGGTGATGGAGCTGGTGGTCGACGACGACGAGGTGGTGCGTCGGTTGACCGGTCGGCGCACCTGCCGCCAGTGCGGCACGATCTGGCACCTGGACTTCGACCCCACCGTCGACCCGGACTCCTGCGACCGCTGCGGCGGGGAGCTCTTCCAGCGCGACGACGACCGCGAGGAGACCATCCGGCATCGGCTGGAGGTATACGCGGAGCAGACCGCACCGATCGTCGGGTATTACGCCGAAGCCGGCATCCTGGTCGGAGTGGACGCCACCGGACCGGTGGAGGACATCACCGAACGAGCGATTACCGCACTGCGCCGCTACGGCGCCTGAGGCCGAGATGTTCAAGAGACGCGAGCGAATGATCGAGTACAAGACCCCCGAGCAGATCCAGAAGATGCGGGTGGCCGGGTTGCTGGTGGGCGAGACCCTGGAGTTGCTCAAGGCCACGATTGCGCCGGGTATGACCACCAAGGACCTGGACGCGATCGCCGAGGAGAACATTCGGCGCGCCGGCGGCATCCCGTCCTTCATCGGGGTGCCGGGTGGGCCCGGCGTGCCCGACTTCCCGGCCACGCTGTGCACGTCGGTGAACGACGAGATCGTGCACGGCATCCCCGGCGACCGGGTGATCCGCGAGGGCGACGTGGTCTCCATCGACTGCGGCGCGGTGGTGGACGGCTGGCACGGCGACGCGGCGATCACCGTCGCCGTGGGGGAGATCGCCCCCGAGCACGCCGAACTGCTGCGGGTGTGTGAGGAAGGGCTGTGGCGGGGCATGGCCGCGGCCACGCTGACCGGGCGGATCAACGACATCGGCGATGCGATTGAGGCGTTCGTGGACTCGGTCGGTTCCTACGGGATCGTCGAGGAGTACGTCGGGCACGGCATCGGCAGCCAGATGCACCAGGCGCCGCAGGTGCCCAATTACGCCGTGCGGGCCAAGCTGGAACGCATGCGCAAGGGCCTGGTGCTGGCCGTCGAGCCGATGATCAACCTGGGCGACCGGCACACCCGCACGCTGGGCGACGGGTGGACCGTGGTCACCGCGGACGGCAGTTTCTCCGCCCACTTCGAGCACACCTTCACGCTGACCGACGACGGTCCGTGGGTGTTGACCGCGTTGGACGGCGGAGCGGCCCGGATGCGGGAGTTGCGCGGCGCCACCGTCGCCTGACCGGGCGATTTCGCCCGCGCCGTCGCAGTGGCGTAGACTCGCCGGTCGGCCCCGGCGTAGTCGTGGGCCTCAGTGGCACGCCAGTACGCACCGGATGAAGAGACGCGGAGGATATGGCGAAGAAGGATGGCGCAATCGAGATCGAGGGCGTCGTTGTTGAGTCGCTGCCCAACGCCATGTTCCGGGTCGAGCTCGACAACGGGCACAAGGTTCTGGCGCACATCAGCGGCAAGATGCGGATGCACTACATCCGGATCCTGCCGGACGACCGGGTCGTCGTGGAGCTTTCGCCCTACGACCTGACCCGCGGTCGCATCGTCTACCGCTACAAGTAGGAAGGGCGACCGTGAAGGTCAACCCCAGCGTCAAGAAGATTTGCGACAAGTGCAAGGTGATCCGCCGCCACGGCCGGGTCATGGTGATCTGCGAGAACCTGCGCCACAAGCAGCGTCAGGGCTAGCAGCACCTTCGAATCGCGCACCACGACATGACCTAAAGGTCCGTCGGTCCCCCTGGGGCCGGCATGACCTAAAGGTCCGTTGGTACCCCCGGCCCGGAGGCCGGGGTGGGTGCGCGGTCCAGACCTCCGGATGAACCTGAAGGAACGACATGGCACGCCTGGTCGGCGTCGATCTCCCGCGCGAGAAGCGCCTGGAGATCGCGCTCACGTACATCTTCGGAATGGGTCGCACCCGCTCCAAGGAAACCCTCGCCGGTACGGGCATCAGCCCGGACATGCGGGCCAAGGACCTCGGTGACGAGGAACTGGTGAAGCTACGCGACTGGATCGAGTCGCACTACAAGATCGAGGGTGACCTGCGCCGCGAGGTCGCCGCGGACATCCGCCGCAAGGTGGAGATCGGCTGCTACCAGGGTCTGCGGCACCGCCGTGGCCTGCCGGTGCACGGGCAGCGCACCCACACCAACGCCCGCACCCGCAAGGGTCCGCGTCGCGCCATCGCCGGCAAGAAGAAGCCCGGCAAGAAGTAGCGCCTCGCGCCACCGGCCCTCGATCTTTCCCACGGACCAGGAGAAGCAGTGCCCCCCCAGACTCGCAAGCAGCAAGGCGCCGCGAAGAAGATCCGGCGCAAGGAGAAGAAGAACATCGCGCACGGCCACGCGCACATCAAGAGCACCTTCAACAACACGATCGTGTCCATCACCGACCCGCAGGGGAACGTGATCTCCTGGGCCAGCGCCGGGCACGTCGGGTTCAAGGGCTCGCGTAAGTCCACTCCGTTCGCCGCGCAGATGGCTGCCGAGTCGGCCGCCCGCCGCGCGCAGGAGCACGGCATGCGCAAGGTCGATGTCTTCGTGAAGGGCCCCGGCTCCGGCCGGGAGACCGCGATCCGGTCGCTGCAGGCGGCCGGCCTCGAGGTCGGGACCATTCAGGATGTCACGCCGCAGCCGCACAACGGCTGCCGGCCGCCGAAGCGGCGCCGGGTCTAGGGAACGGGGAGGATCAGAGAACCATGGCTCGTTACACCGGACCGGCCACGCGCAAGTCGCGTCGCCTCAAGGTTGACCTCGTCGGAGGCGACCGCGCGTTCGAGCGCCGCCCTTACCCCCCTGGCCAGCACGGCCGCGGGCGGATCAAGGAGAGCGAGTACCTGCTCCAGCTGCAGGAGAAGCAGAAGGCCCGCTTCACCTACGGCATCCTGGAGCGGCAGTTCCGCCGTTACTACGAGCAGGCCGCGCGCACCAAGGGCAAGACCGGTGAGGCGCTGTTGCAGCTGCTCGAGTCGCGGCTGGACAACGTCGTGTACCGGGCGGGCCTCGCCCGTACCCGGCGCCAGGCCCGCCAGCTCGTCAGCCACGGTCACTTCATCGTGAACGGCAAGAAGGTCAACATCCCGAGCTTCCAGGTGTCGAAGTTCGACATCATCGATGTGAAGCCGAAGTCGATGGCCAGCCTGCCGTTCGTCTCGGCGAAGGAGTCCTACGGCGAC
>Ga0137412_10001436_pt1 | contig 18520 bp, 16 predicted proteins | sample CZODoug2_1_16fun_FD_122160 | JGI IMG/M metagenome (GOLD analysis project Ga0137412, IMG submission 122160) | Vadose zone soil fungal communities from Angelo Coast Range Reserve, California, USA - CZODoug2_1_16fungal (Hybrid Assembly) | ecosystem: Environmental > Terrestrial > Soil > Vadose zone...
CGGAAAGATGGACCATGAGCTCGTAGCCTCGCGATCGCAGCACGGACAAGAGGCGCCATTCTGCAACCAGGCGCGCGGCCGTTCCCGAATCTTTCCAGTCGCGCCTCACCACGTGGACTTGCGCGATCGCCGGGTGCAGGTCGAGCATTTCGCGAGTCTCGGCATAGACAAGGGCGTCGATCTCCAGCGCGGGCGCGCGGTTCTTGAGGACCGTGAACACCGGCGAGGTCAGAAGAACGTCGCCGTGGTGGCGCAGCTGGATCACCAGCGCGCGGCGCAGCCCGGTGAAGTCGACCGCGTCGGCAGGGCCATAGCGCATGGCGTGCACATTAGCAGAGAACCTCGTGGCAGGCCAAAAATCGGGAGCGGTGCGCAGCCTAAAAGCGATACTCCGCCGTCAGAAGAAACGTCTGGTCCGGTTGCGGATAGGCGTTGAAAGAAGTCCCGGCTCCGTTCCGAATGGCGTAGCTGTAGTACAGCTTATTGAACAGATTGTTTACGGCGATTCCCACCGTCAGCCGGCCCGCCGTTTGCGTGAACTTGACGTCAACCACGGTGTACGCCGGCATGAGGCTGGGAAAGCTGTTGGTCTGGTCGTTGTCGTAGTACTGCGTGCCGACGTACCGCGCGACTCCGCTGAAGCGGGTTGTCGGAGCGAGCTGCCAGGCGACTCCGGCGTTCGCTTTTACGAGAGGAACCATGGGTATGACGTTGCCGCTGACGTCGACGCCGCCGATGGCGCCGTCACGAAAACGTGCGTCGGTCAGGGAAACGTTCGCGAACAGCGAGATCGCCGGGGAAATCGCAGCTGAAGCATCGAGCTCCACACCTTGTCGGCGTGTGGGAGGCAGGTTGATATTGGAGAACGTCGGAGCGAAGAAGTAGATCTCGTTCGAGAGATGCATCACGAACGTGCTCGCGCGCACGCGCAGCGTCGCGGTGCGATATTCGGCACCCAATTCGTAGTCGCGCGAGGTCTGAGGTTCGAGGAGCGCCACGATCGGATCGAAAGCCGGTCCGCCAAATTGGCTGTAGACCTCGTCCACCGTCGCAAGACGAAAGCTTTGGCCGACGCGACCGTAGACAGACGTGGTGGCAGTCAGCTCCTGTCGCAGCGCCATTTCCCAGGCGAGCGGGGTGCTGGTCTTGCTGCCGCTCGCATAGGCGGCGGCGTTGAAAGTATCCTGCGCCGTCATCGTGGTGCGCTGCCAGCGCACGCCGAGGGTGAGCTTGGTTCCTTCGTTGAACGCGGAGTGGTGCTGCGCGAAAAGAGCCTGATCGCGCTGGGTGGCGTTGACATGGGCGGAAGGACTGGTCGGTGTCGGAGGGGTGTCTAGCAAATCTTTGCTGGGGGCGCGGCGCGACAGGTAATCCCAATAGTCGAGTTCGAACCCTACGATAAGACTGTTCTGAATTCCCGCCACCCCGTAGGGCACCTTCAATCGCGGTGTGAAAGACCAGACCTTGGAGTTCGTGTCCGTGTATGTACTGAAGGGCCCCTCGCTGTAGTCTTTTAAGGACGCGGTTCGCGTCGTGTCGCGGTAGCTAAGGTCAGGCGCGAATCGCCCGAATCCGAGATCAAGGTTTCCCCCAAGGCTCACGCGCGCCCCGTCCCGAGTGGCGTAATCATCGGGAGTAGCGCTGCCGCGCGGATCTGTCTCGAGTTCCGCGGCCGTACGCGCGCCCGGAAGTCTGAGGTCCTGACGGTCCACGTCGACTTTGAGCGCAAGATCCCCCTGGGGCCCGAAAAAGCGCACGCTGCTGCTCGCGTTTTTCTGCTCGACACGGTTGTTTGCGCGATAGTTGTCCGAGGCGTACTCGTTCGCAAACACATTGAATCCGATGTTTTGACCGGCGACGCTCACCCCGGCGCGAACCTCGTTGGTGCCGTAGGTTCCAGCCGAACCGCCGATGGTTGCCGCGCTCGTGCCCGGCGGAGGCGTTCTTGTGATGATATTGATGGTTCCGCCGGTCGCGCCCCCTCCATAGAGCACGGACCCGGAGCTGCGAAGGATCTCGATGCGCTCGATGCTGTCCAGCGGAATCGCCGTCCAGCCAATTGTCGTGAGCTCGATCTCATTCAGCCGTTGGCCATTTAGCAACACGAGAGTGTTCTGGTCCCCGGTTATGCCGAAGCCGCGCATATCGATCTGCGAGTCCGGCCCGCCGGTGTTGTCCCGCGTGAGGATCCCCGCCTCCTGCGACAACAACTGAGGCAGTGTTTTCGCGGCGCTTTCCCCGATCTGCCTGGCAGTGATGACGGTCATGCCTATCGGGGCTTCGACCCGGCTTTCAGGAAAACGCGTTGCGGTAACGACGACAGCGGGTTCTTCCGGACTTTGAGCAAGCGCGCACGACGCCGCGGCTGCGATGAGCGCGGCAATGATGGATCGTTTCAAGGTTTCCTCCCTCGGCATGCGTCCCCGCGTGCCGATATCCAAGTTGCGAGAGGAAATGCAACGACGAAGCGCACCGGTTTCCCACCGCGCCCCGCGGCATTTCCCACCATCGGTCGGGGCCGGTCTCCGGGCTTGCGGGATCGGGCGTATCGCCTTCCCGTGAGCTCGCGCTCACAGTGGCCGTCTGGATTGACACGCCCGCACACGCTTACCGTTGCGGGGGCAGCAGAGGCTTTGGCCGTGCCGGCCGCACCTCTTTCCCGTTTCACCCCGGCGCGAGGACGCGCCGGGACACCTCGAACGAGCGCGTTGATTGTACAACACAAGTCGCGGGGTTCCGCTTTGCGGCGGTATCGGGAATCTACATTGAAAACGAATCCTTACACCTTGACCTGACAGGATTTTCCAAACTATAGTGTGTCGATGGACACGGAATTGGCCACCCTCGAAGAAAAAATTCGCCAGACAGCACGACTGTGCCAGCGGCTGCGCGACGAAAACCGGGGGCTGCGCCAGCAACTGGCCGCATTGCAGGGCGATAAGCGCCAGCTCGCCGAGAAGATCGACGGGGCGCGCAGTCGACTCGAGACCCTGCTCAAGCAGATCCCCGAATAACGTCCCGGATGAATCAGAAGTCCAAGACCCTTGACGTCACCATCATGGGTCGGACCTATAAGGTCGCGTGCTCCGAGGAGGAACGCAACGCGCTTCTCTCGGCGGTGGCCTATCTCGACCGGAAGATGAGCGAGATCAAGAGCGCGGGCCGGGTGGCGAGCGCCGAGCGCATCGCCGTCATGGCCGCGCTCAACATCACCCACGAGCTGCTCAGCTCCAGAAACAACTCGAGCGGCTTTGACATCGAGGGCCTCAGGCGTAGAATGGCCGCAATGGAGGCGGCGCTCGATCAGGCCCTCGCTCCGTAGGTGAGATGGCGTCAGATAGATCGGGCGGTCGCTTAGGAATTGTCCCCTGCGGTGCACGCCAAGACCCGGAAAATTCTTGAACCAACAGCTTGAATTGGGTTGCTGACCCAAGTGTCACTGTTGTGCGCGTCCCTAGTCGGATGTACCTGATGTGACCGGAAAGCGACCACCTTGAATCGAAAGGTTCAGGAATCGGTTCTAGCGGCACCGGCGGGGGACTCCACATAAACGAAAACGCAAAAGCAACAAATAACGCAGAAGCACCAAATAACGTAGAAGCAACAACTGAAAACGCAGGCGCTGCCTGCGTTTTCGTTTGATGCGCCCTGAATTGAATCTTTTCGACCATGCCATATTGGTTGATGAAGTCTGAGCCCGACGAGTTCGGCATAGACGACCTCGCCGCGGCTCCAGGCAAGACCACGGCCTGGTTCGGGGTGCGCAACTACCAGGCGCGCAATTTCATGCTCAAAGAGATGCAGATCGGCGACCAGGTTTTTTTCTATCACTCGAGCTGTCCAGAGCCCGGCATCGCGGGCATCGCAGAGGTCTCATCGTCGGCGTATCCCGATGCAAGCCAGTTCGATCGGAAGAGCCCCTACTTCGACGGCGAAGCGAAGCGCGAGTCGCCCCGCTGGTTCAACGTGGACGTGCGCTTCGTCCGCAAGACCCGATTGGTCGGCCTCGCCGAGCTGCGCGGCCACCGCGAGCTTTCCAGGATGCGCACTCTCGCGCGCGGCAACCGGCTTTCCATCACCCCGGTGAGCGCCGAGGAGTGGAAATTCATCACCCGCCGTTTGATGAAGCTCTGAGCCGATGCATGCGTTGCAGAACGACACGCTGATACGGGCGCTCTTCAGGCAGCCGACCGCGTACACGCCGGTATGGCTGATGCGCCAGGCGGGGCGCTACCTTCCCGAATACAACGAGACGCGGCGCCGCGCGGGGAGCTTCCTCGCCCTGTGCAAAGCGCCCTCGCTCGCAGCTGAAGTGACTCTGCAGCCCCTCGAGCGGTTTCCCCTGGATGCCGCGATCCTGTTCTCGGACATTCTCACCATCCCTGACGCGATGGGGTTGGGACTTTACTTCGCGGAGGGAGAGGGGCCGCGCTTCGAGCGACCGCTACGCGACGAAGCTTCGATCGCGAAGCTGGCCGCGCCAGATCCGAGCGAGAGCTTGCGCTACGTCACCGACGCGATCGGCGAGGTCCGGCGCGCCCTGGCCGGCAAAGTCCCTCTCATCGGGTTCTGCGGCAGCCCTTACACGCTCGCCTGCTACATGGTGGAGGGGCAGGCGAGCGACGACTGGCACAGCGTAAAGCTTATGCTGTACGAGCGTCCCGCGCTTCTCCATCGCATCCTTGAGACCAATACGCGGGCCGTCGCCGCCCTGTTGAACGCGCAGATCGAGGCGGGCGTGAACGTGGTGATGATCTTCGACACATGGGGCGGGAGTCTTTCAGCGGCGTCGTACAGGGAGTTCTCGCTCGAATACATCCAGAGGGTGTTGTCTCAACTCAAGCGCGGCTCGGGTGCGGCGCGGGTCCCAGTCATCGTCTTCACCAAGGGCGGAGCGCCTTGGCTTGAGCAGATCGCAGCAACCGGGTGCGATTGCGTCGGTCTGGACTGGAGCGTCGACCTCGGAGATGCGCGCCGGAGAGTCGGTGCCGGCGCCGCGCTGCAAGGCAATCTCGATCCCGCGGTGCTCCTGACCTCGCCAGAAGTCGTCCGTCGCGAGGTTCTGAAGGCGCTCGAATCCTTCGGGAGTGGAGCCGGCCACGTATTCAATCTCGGTCATGGGGTTCCGCAGTCCACGCCTCCGGAAAACGTGGCCGCCCTGGTCGCCGCAGTGCGGGAATTGAGCCCAAAATTTCACTGACGGGCGGAAAAACGCAGTCTTGGGCGTGGATCGCGCCAAACGACTTATACACAGCGCTGCCCGTAAAGCCCCGTCTGGCGCGGAGTTTCGAGGACTTGCCCGGAGAGGTCTGCAGTCCGCTGATTTATCAGTTTATTTCAATGCGCCCGCATTTTGAGCAGCGAGAAAATCTCCTTGCGGAAGTGCGAGTTACAGTTGCATGAAAGCCTTATTCACACAGTTACTCACACATTCTGTGAAAAACACGAAAAACCTCATACAACCAAGCACTTTACCGAAGTGGCTGAAGAATTCGGTTGAGTAGTGGGTCCAGCACTCGAATCACCTGAGAATGATCATCCTGCGCGTCGCTCTCGATGTGCCGCTGCCGAAGCTGTTCGATTACCGCTCCGAAGATGCGACCCGGGCGGATATCGGCTACCGGGTTCTCGTTCCGTTCGGAAAAAAGCGTCTGGTCGGCCTGATCTGGGACGTCGCGACGAAATCCAAGATAACCGACTCCCGGCTGCGTTCAGTCGAAAAAATCCTGCGTGAAACGGGGCCCCTTCCGCGAGAGTGGCTTGCGCTGGTGGCGTTCTGCAGCGGCTACTACCACGGCCCGCTCGGCGAAGTAGTTGCGGCGGCCTTACCCCCGCGGCTGCGCACCGCCAAGACCGTTCCCATCCCTCCGCGCGACTACGTCCTGACTCCGGCCGGGACTGATGTGCTCGCGGCAACTCCTCCGCGTCACCGGCGCTTGCGCGCGCTGCTTTTGCGGCTTGCACAGGGCCGGGCGTCCGAATCGGAGCTCGCTACACAAGCAAGGGGAAGCCGAAACCCGCTGAGGCACGGTATCGAAGCGGGGTGGATCGCTGCCATCGAGCCGGAGCGATCCGAGCCGCGCTTTGTCCACGCGCACGAACTGACTACGGAGCAGGCGCAGGCTGTCGGCACTCTGCGCTCCGGGCTGGACAAATTTCGGGTGAGCTTGCTCTTTGGCGTCACCGGCAGCGGCAAGACCGAGATCTATCTCCAGCTGATTGCGGATGTCCTCGCTCGAGGGCAACAAGTCCTGATTCTCGTACCCGAGATAGCGCTCACTCCCGCCCTCGAGGCCGCCTTCCGCGACCGATTCCCGGGCGCATGCATCGTAACGCAGACGAGCGCCATGGCCGAACTGGAACGCGTCCGCGGGTGGCTCCTCGCCCACGGCGGTCGCGCCGATATCGTGCTCGGCACGCGACTCGCCGTGTTCACGCCTCTCCCGCGTCTGGGACTGGTCGTGGTCGATGAAGAGCAGGACGCCTCGTTCAAGCAACGGGACGGCGTGCGCTATTCGGCGCGCGACCTCGCAATCGCGCGGGCCCAGATCGCCGGCGCCCCGGTCGTTCTGTGCTCGGCCACGCCTTCGCTCGAAAGCTTCCAGCACGCGATCTCGGGCAAATACGAGCTGGTACCTCTCACGCGACGCGCCATCAACCGGGCGGCATTGCCTGCGATACGCCTGATCGACACGCGGGTGCATCCGCCCCAGGAGGGCATTGTCCCTCCGCTCCTCGAAGCGCTCGCGCAGCGCCTTGCGCGTGGGGAGCAATCGCTCGTCTTCCTCAATCGCCGCGGCTATGCGCCTGCGCTCGCCTGCCCCGCCTGCGGCTGGGTCAAAGGCTGCAAGCGTTGTTCGGCAAGCATGGTCGTGCATTTGGCCGGGCAGCGCCTGCGTTGCCACCATTGCGGACTGACCGAAGGCATTCCCCGCGCCTGTCCGGAGTGCGGCAATCCCGATTTGCAGGCATTCGGACGCGGGACGCAGCGTATCGAGATTACGCTCGCCGAGAAGTTTCCGCACGCGCGCATCCTGCGCGTGGATAGCGACGCCGCGCGCGCGAGGAGCGGGCTCGAAGATCTGCTGGAGCGCGCCACGCATGCCGACATTCTCGTGGGCACGCAGATCCTCGCCAAGGGCCACCATTTCGAGCGCCTGACGCTTGCCGGCGTGCTCAACGCCGACAGCGGTCTATTCTCGAGCGACTATCGCGCGGGCGAGCGGACTTTTGCGCAGTTGCAGCAAGTCGCCGGACGCTCAGGGCGCGCGAGCCTGCCGGGCGAGGTGCTGATCCAGACGCGCTATCCCGAGCATCCTCTGTATCAGTCGCTCGTGCGTCATGACTATGCAGGATTTGCAAAGAGCGTGCTGGCGGAACGCCGGGAGGCGGGGTTTCCGCCCTTCGTTTTCGAAGCTGCGCTGCGCGCGGAAAGCACCGATGAGCTTCGCGCGCAGCGCTTCCTCCGGACGGCCATCGACCAGTCACCGCACCGGAGCGCCTCGATCACCGTGTTCGATCCGGTGCCGATGTCGCTCGCGCGACTCGCGGGCGTGGAGCGCGCGCAGGTGCTCGTGCAATCGCGCTCTCGGCCGCGCCTGCAAGCGTTCCTCGCGGAATGGAGCGATGCCCTCTATCGCGTGCCTTCGCACGGAGTGCGCTGGCATCTGGACGTGGATCCGATAGAGTTTTGACCGCCTGCGGAAATCAGGCGGGCTTCTTCGCCTTTTTTTTCGGCTTGCGCGGCCGGGTCTTGCCGTGCGATCCCTTGAAAACCTTGCCGCGGAATGTGCGTTTATCGCCTTTGCCCAAGTTGGAACTCCAGATCAGAAAGTTGAGGCAGGGAGTATTCTACCTTTGCACGGCGGACGATGATCAAGGCCCGCGTATAATACGGCCCCTCGATGTCTGCCGAGGTCAAATCCCACCTCACCGAGTTGCTCACCCGCGCGCTCGCCAAGGTCGCTCCGCAGCAGCCGGGTTCGCTGATTTCCCTGGAACGGCCCAAACAGGCTCAGTACGGCGACTTTTCCTGTCCGTCGGCGATGCAGCTCGCGCGCTCGCTCAAGCGCAATCCGCGAGAGCTGGCACTGGAGCTGGTTGCGGCGCTGCCCCCTTCCGAATGGCTCGAGCGCGCCGAAGTGGCAGGCAACGGGTTCATCAACCTTCGTGTGCGCCCCGCGGCCAAACAGCACATAGTGAAAACCATTCTCACGGAAGGCGACCGCTACGGCCGTGCCGACCGTGCCGGCGGCCGGCCGGTGGTGGTGGAGTTCGTTTCGGCCAATCCCACGGGTCCACTCCACGTGGGGCACGGCAGGAACGCGGCGCTTGGCGACGCCATCGGCGCTTTGCTCCAAGCGCAGGGCTGGCGCGTAACGCGGGAGTTCTACTACAACGACGCAGGCGCGCAGATCCGCAGTCTCGGCCTTTCGGTTCAGGCGCGGATTCGGGAAAGGCTCGGCGTAGCGGCGGAATTTCCCGCAGACGGTTACCACGGCGACTATGTGCGCGAGATCGCCGAAAAATACCTCGGGGCAGGCAACGCCGACGGCGAAGATCTGCAAGCCGTGACGCGGTTTGCGGTAGCGGAGCTCAGGCGCGAGCAGGATCTCGACCTGCAGGCGTTCGGCGTGCGCTTTGACAGCTACTTCCTGGAATCCTCGCTCTATACCGACGGGCGCGTCCAGAAAACGGTTCAGGCGCTGATCGACGCGGGAAAGGCCTTCGAGCAGGACGGCGCGCTGTGGCTGAAGACCACCGAGTACGGCGACGACAAGGACCGCGTCATGCGCAAGTCGGACGGCACCTACACCTACTTCGTACCCGACGTCGCCTACCATCTGACCAAATGGGAGCGGGGCTTCACCCGCGCCATCAATATCCAGGGGTCCGATCACCACAGCACGGTGACGCGGGTGCGCGCCGGGCTGCAAGCCGTGTCTTCGAAAGGCGGGCGCGGGGTTGCCCAAGGCTATCCCGAATACGTCCTCTACAAGATGCTCACGGTCATGAAGGGTGGCGAGGAGATGAAGCTCTCCAAGCGCGCCGGCTCTTATGTCACGCTGCGCGAGCTGCTCGACGAAGTCGGACGGGACGCGGCGCGGTTCTTTCTCCTTTCGCGCAAGGCCGACACAGAATTTGTGTTCGACGTCGATCTCGCCAAGTCGCAATCCGACGAGAATCCCGTCTACTACGTGCAGTACGCGCACGCCCGGATCTGCTCGGTACTGGAGCAATGGAAAACGCAGTTCAGCATAGACTTTCGTTCCCCCGAGAACGTCGACCTCTCGCCGCTCGGCGGCGCACGCGAGCTGGCGCTTCTGCAACGATTGGGCGAATATGCCGAAATGCTGGAGAACGCGGCGACCGAGCTCGCTCCGCACCAGGTTGTTTTTTACCTGCGCGAGCTGGCGGGCGAATTTCACAGTTACTATAATGCCGAACGCATCCTCGTCGCGGAGACGCCGCTCCGATCGGCCCGGCTTGCGCTGTGCCTTGCGGTGCGCCAAGTGCTTCGCAACGGGCTTTCGTTGCTGGGCGTCAGCCAGCCCGAGAAGATGTAACGCCTGATCACCATGAGCTTCGACTACAAACAAATAGCCCGCAGACCGGATTCCTCCGGCAGTTTTCTGATCGGCCTTTTCTTCGGTTTTCTGCTGGGTCTGGGCGTGGCGGCCGGAATCGCGATCTATTTCTTCAAGACGCCCATTCCCTTCGCGGACAAGGGGCGGGTGCCGGACAAGGCTCCACCCGCCGATCAGAAACTGCCTGAGACTCCCAAGGCGGCCAAGGCCGAGGACAAGCCTCGCTTCGATTTCTACCGGATCCTCCCCGGAAAAGAAGAGCCGGTCACCGAGCGCCAGATGCGGGAGGCGGCCAAACAGGCCGCGAAGCCGGGCGCGCCCAAGGACAGCTACTTCCTTCAGGCCGGCTCATTCCAGAACCCGGCCGATGCGGACAACCTAAAAGCAAGGCTGGCGTTGATGGGCCTGGAAGCGAGCGTCGAGCCCGCCAACCTCGGCGAAAAGGGCGTGTGGTACCGGGTGCGGCTCGGCCCTTACACCCGTGTCGACGAGATCAACCGCATCCGGCAGCAGCTGACGCAGAACGGAGTGGACGCGTCGCTGGTTAGAATCACCGAGGTCGCCGCCAAGAATTGAATCAGCACCCCAAGGAGAATGCCCATGTTTTTTCGTCTGCTGAGCGTCTTTTGCGGCCTGTGCCTCGCCTTTGCCGCGCACGCTCAAGGTACCCCCGTCGAGGGCGTCGACTACATCGAATTGAAGCCGCCGCAACCGGTCGAATCCTCAGACAGGGTCGAAGTCCTCGAGTTCTTCTGGTACCGCTGCCCGCATTGCTACGCGCTGGAGCCCGAGCTCGAAGCCTGGGCGAAGCGACTCCCGCGCGACGTCCAGTTCAAGCGCGTTCCTGGCGTTCTGAACGACGACTGGGCCGTCGATGCCCGCATTTTCTACACCCTGGAGGCGATCGGAGAGTTCGAGCGCCTGCATCGGCCTCTGTTCGACACCATCCACCAGCAGGGCGGCGTGAGGCTGCACGGCGATGCATTCGCCAAATGGACGGCGGAGTGGCTCGCCAAGCAGAAGGTGGACATGGCCAAATACGACGCCGCTTTCCGCTCGTTCACGGTCGAAAGCAAGCTGCGCCGCGCCGCGCAGATGGGCCGCGCATACCGCCTGGACGGAGTACCGGCCCTCGCCGTGCAGGGCCGCTACGTAGTCGTCGCGAGCACGTCGCGCAAGGCGATGCTCGCCACCGCCGACTTTCTCATCGGCGAAACCCGAAAGCAACTTCCAAAAGCGAAGCCCTAGGCCGCGGCCACACCACGAGCGCTCGCGCGAATGAAACTGCGAGGTCGCTTGGAGAAGTGCCTGCTCGCATGGGCGTTCGCTCTGCTCGCGGGCGCCGCGTCGGCCCAGATCCAACTGGGGCGCGAATTCCAGCGCGTCGAGCCTCCGCACCCGACCGCAGTGGGCAACCGCGTCGAGGTGATCGAATTTTTCTACTACGGGTGCCCGGTCTGCTATGAAACCGAGCCGTTTCTTTCGCGCTGGCTAGTCACCGCCCCGGAATATGTCGCGCTCCGTCGCGTGCCAGCGCTTTCCACCGAAGCGTGGGGACCCTTGGCTAAACTGTTCTATACGCTCGACGCGCTCGGGCAGATCGGCCGTCTTCACTGGCCGGCCTACGACAGCTTCCACTTCGAAGACGTGAGACTCAACGACGAGAAAATCATGGTCGACTGGGCGGTACGAAACGGCATCGACCGGGAGAGGTTCTTGGAAATCTATAGCTCCCCGGAAGTGGCGGCGAAGGTCGCCCTGGCGCGCGAGTTGCTGAAGGCCTACGACGTGCGCGGGGTGCCGACGTTCATCGTCGACGGCAAGTTTCTCACCTCGGCGCGCTTGGCGGGCGGCACCCGGCAGGTCGTTCAGGTGGTCGACCAACTGGTGAGGCTCGCGCGCGAAGAACGCCTCCGATAAGCGCCGTTTGCGGCGGTCCAATGTCAGACAGCCTGAAGGTCTTCATAACCGGCGCGTCGAGCGGGATCGGTGCCGCGCTCGCGGCGCATTACGCACGCCGGGGTGCCGTGCTCGGCCTCTGCGCAAGACGGCTCGAGGCGACACAGGCGCTCCTCTCGCGCTTGCGCTGCGCCGGGGCATGCTATCAAACCGACGTGACCGACGCCGGCAGCCTGCAGGCCGCGGCGGCGGATTTCACGGAGCGCTTCGGAGTACCCGACATCGTGATCGCGAACGCGGGCGTCAGCTCCGGCACGTTGACGGAAGATCCAGAGGACCTTCGCGCATTCCGCAGGATCATGGACACCAACGTCTTCGGAATGGCCGCGACGTTTCACCCGTTCGTTGCGCCGATGCGCATGCAAGGGGGCGGCACGCTGGCCGGCATCGCCAGCGTCGCCGGCTTTCGCGGCCTGCCCGGCGGGAGCGCCTACAGCGCGTCCAAATCGGCCGCCATCACTTATCTGGAGAGTCTGCGCGTGGAGCTCCACGGCTCGGGCGTGGCCGTGGTCACGATCTGTCCCGGCTACATCCGGACCCCGATGACCGCGGGAAATCGCTACCGCATGCCCTTCATCATCGACGCAGACGAGGCGGCCCGGCGGTTCGCGCGCGCCATCGCGGCAAAACGCCGCTTCGCGGTCATCCCCTGGCAGATGGCGCTCGTTTCGTTCGTGCTTCGCCATCTGCCGCGCTGGCTGTTCGACCGGTTGTTCGCCAGCGCGCCGCGAAAGGCGCGCGGTCTCCCCCTGTGAGGGGACCGAAGGGGAAACTCGTCGATGCCGCGGGCACGCGGCACACGCCGGCCGGTCGCGATGCGCGCATCGTGAGCCTCGTGCCGAGCATCAGCGAGCTCGTCTGTGATCTCGGGCTTTCAGCACAACTCGTGGGTCGAACGGGCTTCTGCGTCCATCCCCGCGAAGTCGTTCGCCGGGTTCCCAAAGTCGGCGGCACCAAGGATGTCGACCTCGACAAGCTGCGCGCGCTGCGGCCCACCCACGTCATCCTCAATATCGACGAGAACAGAAAGGAGGATGCGCGCGCTCTGGCCGGGTTCGTTCCCACGTTGATCGTCACCCATCCGCTCGGCCCCCTCGACAACCTGGCGCTCTACCGGCTGATCGGCGGGATATTCGGGCGCGAGGACGAGGCCGAAAGCCTGTGCCGGAAATTCGAGGAAGCGTACGCGGCGCTGCAATCCGCGGCACGCGCGTTTCCGCCCGATCGCGTGCTCTACCTGATATGGAAAAATCCGTGGATGGCGGTGTCGCGCGACACTTACGTCTCGCGCATGCTCGCCCTCGTCAATTGGGAAACCGTCCCGGCGAACTGCGCCGATCGCTACCCGAAGATCGAGCTCGGAGGTGGCGTGCTCGAAGGCGCCGGCGTCGTGCTGCTGTCCAGCGAGCCCTACCTTTTCCGCGACGAGCACGTCGCGGAACTGCGCTCCGAGCCGCTGCTGCGGGAAAAGAAGGTCTCTCTCATCGACGGGGAAATGACTGCGTGGTACGGCAGCCGCGCGATCGAGGGATTGGGCTATCTCCGGCGATTCCGCGAGCAGCTCGATCGCTCTGCCGCGTAGTTCTCCCAGCTCCTCAAGGGCGGACGCTCGCATATGACCCCGGGGCGTCTTCCAGGGCCGGCAGCTTACCGGCGCCCGGGACGCGGGCCGGTGCCCGGTCGGGCCCGTTCAGGCCGGCGATCCAGGCCTGCCAGTCGTTCCACCACGAACCTTCGTTCAAGGTCGCACCCGCCAACCATTCCTCCGCCGAATCGGGCAGCTGCGACCAGGTCCGGTAGCCGTACTTTTTCGCCGACGGCGGATTCACGATGCCGGCAATATGGCCCGAACCCCCGAGCACGAAACGCTTGGGTCCGGAGAGAATGCGCGCGCCCTTGTACGTGGATTTCCACGGCGCGATGTGGTCCTCGAGGGTGGAAACGAAATAGGCCGGTATCGCAATCTTCCTCAGGTCGATCGGCACGGCGCCCAGCGTGATACCGCCCGGGTCCTTCAGCCGGTTGGCGAGGTACATGTTGCGCAGGTAGAAGCTGTGCATCTTCGCCGGCATGCGCGTGGAATCGGCATTCCAGAAAAGGAGGTCGAACGGGAACGGGTCCTTGCCGAGCAGGTAGTTGTTGACGACGAAGGACCAGACCAGGTCGTTCGCGCGCAGCATGTTGAACGTGGCCGCCATTTCGTAGCCTTCGAGGTAGCCGCGTTCGTTCATGCGGCGCTCGAGGCTTTCCACCTGGGGCTCGTCGATAAACACTCCGAGCTCGCCGGGGATGGAAAAATCGAGCAGCGATGCGAAGAACGTCGCCGAAGCCGCGCGCTCGTCGCTTTTTTCCGCCATCCACGCGAGCGTTGCGCCGAGGAGTGTCCCGCCCAGGCAGTAGCCGATGATATTGACCTCGGTTTCACCGGTCGCCCTGCCGATCGCGTCGAGCGCCGCGAGCGGCCCCTCGAACATATAGTCATCGAAGCTCTTGCCGGCGTAGCGTCCGTCCGGGTTGACCCAGGAGATGACGAACACCGTGTGCCCCTCGCCCACCGCCCAGCGGACGAAGGAATTCTTCTCGCGAAGATCGAGGATGTAGTACTTGTTGATCCACGGCGGGATGACGAGAAGCGGTCGTTTGAAAACCATTCCCGTGCTCGGGGCATACTGTATGAGCTGCATCAACTCGTTCTGGAACACCACCTTGCCGGGCGTAGTGGCGACGTTCACGCCGAGCTTGAATGCCTTTTCGTCGGTCATGCGGATGCCGCCGCGCTCGATGTCGGCGAGCAGATTGTTCAAGCCGCGGACCAGATTCTGCCCGCCCGACTGCAGGGTCTCGCGCAGCACCTGCGGGTTGGTGAGAGCGAAGTTCGAAGGCGACAGCGCGTCGATGTATTGGCGCGTGTAGAAGTTCAGCTTCTTCTGCGTTTCCTCGGGCAAGCCCTCGACGGAGGAGACCGCGTCGCGCATGTGGCGCGCAGCGATGAGGTAGGACTGCTTGATGTAGTCGAACAGGAACTGGTCCTGCCAGTCGGCCTCGCGAAAACGGTTGTCCCCCTTGGCCGGCTCGGCGACGGGCAGGGCATCATTTCCCAGCATGCGCTGCATCGTCGACTGCCAGAGAGCCACGTGATCCCAGAACAGCTTCGTCTGCATCTCCGCGAGCTTCCAGGGATCGGCCAGCATGCGAGCTGAAAGATCCATGAACGCGCGGGCGATTCCGAATTCGTCGCTGGTGGCCACGCCGCGGCCGTCTGCCTGGCGCTTCAGAAATTCCCCCAGCAGGCGGCTGGAGCGCTCCGCGACCTCGGCGAATACTTTCGCGCTCTGCGCGGGATCGGCTGAGGACTGCGTCGCGGGCATGTCGCTAGCTTTGAGCGTAGCGAACCACGCCATCCGCGCCGACCGAACGCTCCAGGCGCCCCTCGAAATGGAGAAGGTGAAGGTGAGCCATCGCCTCGCCCATGGCGAAGAAAAGCTGATGCGTGTCGAGCTTGCGGCGAAACAGCGTATCGAGCACGTCCGCCGCCGCTTTGGGCGTATCGCAGGCCTCGTGGAGCTCCGCGAGGCGAAGGCGGTGGTGCTCCTGGAGCTGCGCGATGCGCTCGCGCAAACCCCGGAAGGGCAGCCCGTGCGAGGGCAGCGTGAACGTGGTTGCGGGCAGCTCCGCGTAGCGGGACAGGGAATCGAGGAAAAGCGCGAGCGGATTTCCCTCCGGCTCGTTCGCCCACACGCTGACGTTGGTCGAGATCCTGGGGAGCACCATGTCGCCGGAGATGAGAACGCCGAACTCCTCGCAGTAGAGCGCGGCGTGCTCGGGGGCATGACCGTACCCCATGATGACTCTCCAATCGCGGCCGCCGATGCGATGCGTCTGCCCGTCCATCAGGCGCCGGTAGGCCGATGGAAAACCAGGCACCCGGATGCGGTAATTGGTGCGACGCTGCTTCATCAGCTCGAGCTTTTCTCCGGCGAGGCCGTTGCGCACGAACATCGCCACCACGTTGTCGAAACCGAAACCCGCGCTGCCTTCGCGCATCGCGTGCGCGGCGAAATACTCCGCCTGCGGCATCCAGAACTCGGCGGCGGTGCACTCTGTCAGCCACGAGGCCAGACCGGCATGGTCGGGATGATGGTGAGTGACGATAAGGCGCCTGACCGGACGCCCCGCGATGCGCGCGGCAAAGATGCGCTCCCACAGCGCGCGCGTGACGTCGTCGCCGATGCCGCAGTCGATGAAAGTCCAGCCTTCGCCGTCCTCGAGTAGCCAAAGATTGATGTGGTCGAGCGCAAACGGCAGCGGCATGCGCAGCCAGTGCACGCCGGGCGCGACCTGCAGCGTGTCGCCGGGCGCCGGCGGCGCGGCGTGCGGATACTCCAGGATGGATTCGGGGCTCATGCGCTTTGGATGGCGCGAGGAGGTCGGAGTAGAATCCGAGGCTTCCCGCGGCGAAAGTTGCGAATTCTCGCAGATTATGGCGCCGCCCGCCACAAAACCATCCGCCCGCGCCCGAGCGTCTCGCCGATGAATGAGTCCGCCGAAACCTACAGCATCGCCGAGCTTGCACGCGAGTTCGACGTGACTCATCGCGCCATCCGCTTCTACGAGGACGAAGGCCTGCTCAGCCCCGCGCGCGACGGCACGCGGCGCGTCTATTCCAAGCGCGACTGGGTACGCCTGAAGCTGATACTGCGCGGCAAGCGGCTCGGCTTCTCCCTCGCCGAGATCCGCGAGATGCTGGAGCTCTACGATTCGGCGCCGGACGAGCGGCCGCAGCTCGCGAAGTTCGTCGCCGCGCTTGCCGCCCGCCGCGCGCAGCTCGAGCACCAGCGCGAGGAGATCGACGAGGTACTGGGGGAGATCCGCGGCTTCGAGCGCCAGTCGCGCAAGCTCCTGAACTCCCGCAGGCGCAAGCATGCGGCGCGGCCTTGACGCAGTTGACGTTTACGTAAACGTAAAGTACAGTCTTTCCCCCACTCTGTTTACCCCACTCTGGAGGCTTCTCGCATGGACCGAGCCCGGAATCTCTCCGGCGGGACTCCGATGATCGAGCTGCCGGGCCTGCGCTTTGCCCTCGGCGAGGACATCGACATGCTGCGCGCCACGGTGCGCGCATTCGCCGCGGCCGAGATCGCCCCGCGCGCCGCCGAGATCGACCGCTCCAACCAGTTTCCCCCCGATCTGTGGAAGAAGATGGGCGCGCTCGGGCTTCTCGGCGTCACCGTGGAAGACACCTATGGCGGGACCATGATGGGTTATGCAGCACACATCGTCGCGATGGAGGAGATCAGCCGGGCATCGGCTTCTGTCGGGCTCTCCTACGGCGCGCACTCCAATCTCTGCGTCAACCAGATCCGCAGGAACGGGACCGAGCCTCAGAAACGCAAATACCTGCCGAAGCTCGTCTCGGGCGATTGGGTCGGCGCGCTCGCCATGTCCGAGCCCGGTGCGGGCTCGGACGTCGTCTCGATGAAGACCCGCGCGGAATACCGCAAGGGCAAATTCGTCCTGAACGGCAGCAAGATGTGGATCACCAACGGCCCCGATGCCGACGTGCTGGTGGTCTACGCCAAGACCGACGCCGACGCCGGTCCGCAGGGAATCACCGCTTTCATCGTGGAAAAGAGCTTCAGGGGATTTTCCACCGCGCAGAAGCTGGACAAATTGGGCATGCGCGGCTCGAACACCTGCGAGCTCGTGTTCCAGGACTGCGAAGTGCCCGAGGAAAATATCCTGTCGGAGGCCGGCCGCGGTGTAAGCGTGCTGATGTCGGGCCTGGATTACGAGCGCGCCCTGCTCGCAGGCGGGCCGCTCGGCATCATGCAGGCATGCATGGACGTGGTCGTGCCCTACCTCCATGAGCGCAAGCAATTCGGCCAGCCGATCGGCGAGTTCCAGCTGATGCAGGGGAAGCTCGCCGACATGTACACGACGCTCAACGCTGCCCGAGCCTACGTGTACGCCGTCGGCCAGGCCTGCGACCGCGGTGAAACCACGCGCAAGGACGCAGCCGGCGCGATTCTCTACGCCGCGGAAAAGGCCACCTGGATGGCGGGCGAGGCGATCCAGTGCCTCGGCGGCAACGGCTACATCAACGACTACCCGGCGGGGCGCCTGTGGCGCGACGCCAAGCTCTACGAGATCGGCGCGGGAACCTCCGAGATCCGCCGCTGGCTGATCGGCCGGGAATTATTCTCAGAGACTGCTTGAAGGAATATAGCTCAGGAGATCGAAATGCAAAATGATCCTGTCGTCATCGTTTCCGCCGCAAGAACACCCATGGGCGCATTTCAGGGTGAATTGAAGGACTTCGCTGCGCCGCAGCTCGGCGCTGCTGCGATCCGCGCCGCTGTCGAGCGCGCCGGCATCAAGCCCGATCAGGTGCAGGAAGCGATCATGGGTTGCGTGCTCCCAGCCGGTCAGGGCCAGGCGCCTGCGCGCCAGGCTGCGCTCGCTGCCGGGCTCCCTTTGTCGACCGGCAGCACCACGGTGAACAAGATGTGCGGCTCGGGCATGAAGGCGGCGATGCTCGCCCACGACATTCTTGCGGCCGGCACGAACGAAGTCATGGTCGCCGGCGGCATGGAATCGATGACCAACGCCCCGTATCTCCTTCCGAAAGCGCGCTCGGGCTATCGCATGGGCCACCAGCAGGTCATCGACCATATGTTTCTCGACGGGCTGGAAGACGCTTACGACAAGGGCAAGTTGATGGGCAGCTTCGCCGAGGACTGCGCCGAAAAATACCACTTCACCCGGGAAGAACAGGACAAATTCGCGATCGCATCGCTCGAGCGCGCCCAGGCCGCCAGCAGGAACGGCGCGTTCGCATGGGAGATCACGCCACTGGCGGTCAAGGCCGGGAAAAACGAGCGCTTTATGGAGCAGGACGAGCCGCCATTCAAGGCGAATTTCGAGAAGATCCCGACGCTCAAGCCCGCGTTCCGCAAGGACGGCACGGTGACCGC
>Ga0137412_10001437_pt1 | contig 18519 bp, 19 predicted proteins | sample CZODoug2_1_16fun_FD_122160 | JGI IMG/M metagenome (GOLD analysis project Ga0137412, IMG submission 122160) | Vadose zone soil fungal communities from Angelo Coast Range Reserve, California, USA - CZODoug2_1_16fungal (Hybrid Assembly) | ecosystem: Environmental > Terrestrial > Soil > Vadose zone...
CGGTCTTCCAGCGAATGAAAACTGATCACGGCGAGGCGTCCGCGCGGCGCCAAGCGCTCGAACGCCGCGTGCAGCGCGGTTTCGAGCTCATCGAGCTCGCCGTTGACGTGGATGCGCAGCGCCTGGAAAACGCGCGTCGCCGGATGCTTGTGACGGGGGCGGCCACCCGGACGGCCCCCCGCGTCGCGGCTGCGCGCCACTCGCGAAATCATCTCCGCAAGCTCGAGCGTGCGTTCGAAGGGCTTGATCTCTCGATCCGTCACGATGGCGCGCGCGATGCGTGGCGCGAACCGCTCTTCGCCGAATTCGCGAAAGATGCGGATCAGTTCGGCCTCCGATGCGCCGTTGACCACGTCGGCAGCGGTTTGCCCCACGCCCTTGCTCATGCGCATGTCCAGAGGGCCGTCTTGCATGAAGCTGAAGCCGCGTGAGGCATCATCGAGCTGCGGCGAGGAAACACCCAGGTCGAACAGAATGCCGTCGAACTTGAGCCCGGGCGCGATGGCGTCCGCACATGCCGCCAGTGAGGAGAAAGGGGCGAGAAATACCGACACGCGCGGATCCGCGGCGAAGCGCGATTGCGCGTCCGCTACGGCGACCGGATCGCGGTCGAGGCACAGCAACCGACCTTCAGCGACGAGCTTCTCCAAGATAGCCCCTGCGTGTCCACCCCTTCCAAAAGTGGCGTCCATGTAGACGCCGCTCGCCCGTATATCCAATGCGGCCAGTACTTGCGGTAACAGTACCGGCGTGTGCTCCTCCGAAATGTCCTTCACCTCGAGGCCCGACTAGTACGAGAACGACTTGAGTTCATCCGGCAATTCCGAGGCCGGCGTCGGTCCGCTGGCAAACCATGCGGCGTTGATGTCCTTCCACCGTGCCTGGTCCCACAAGTCGAACCGCGTCAGTTGACCGACCAGCACCGCATCGCGAGTCAACTGCGCGAACTCGCGCAGATCCAGCGGAAGCAGCAGCCGGCCGTGACTGTCGAGTTCCAATTCCGCGGCCCGGCCGACCATGACTTGCTGCATCAGCCGGATGTGGGGATTCGCGTTCGGTAAACGCATGATCTTGCGTTCGATCTCCTCCCAAGCGGGCTCCGGATAGATCATCAGACAGTGCTGCTTGTCGACCGTTACCACCAGCTTCCCTGCACAACTTTCCTGCAGCCGCTCCCGATAACGGGTGGGCATCACCATCCGTCCTTTCGCATCGATCGTCAGCTGGTTGGCGCCCCTGAACATCGCTGATCGGGCCCCATGACCCATTCTCTCCCACATTTTGCCACTGAGTGCCACTATAGGGAGCGCAGCGCCGCACTGTCAACGTCTTAAGTTAAAAAAAACTTGGGACAACAGTGACTTAGGTCACAGTTCGGCGGCAGTCGCGAGCTTCGCGCCACGACTCTGTTTTTAATCAACCTGTTAGGAGTTTTTTAGAAAGTCGGCCGCATGAGTGAATATTTCTGATGCAAATTCCGACATGCTGTCCGGAACCGGCATACCGTGTCTTCGCGTGCGCGATGCGCTCATACCCGCGAGCGGCGCAAAGTTTTTATGTGCGAGCGTCTTGCCAGGCGCTTCGCGCCGGATTTACGGCGTCGCTTCGGCGCCGTAGATTACTCGGCGCTGGCGCGCCTCGCCCCTTGCGGGGTCGCCCGGGAAGACCCCGGCGCTCAACGCGGCCGGACGGCCGCGTTAGTCAGCCCGCAAGCGCTTGGAGAAGGAGTCGGCCGTTAAGCCGGGTTCTGTCGTGGGCAGTCATTCCTCTGGGATGCGCGTCGCCGCGCAGCTCTAGCGACCTACCCGGAAGCCTGTGTGTGGGCCACACACTGCGGCCAAAGGCACCGCTTGCTTCCCTATTTGGTCTTGCTTCAGGTGGGGTTTGCCGTGCCGCTGATGTTGCCACCAGCGCGGTGCGCTCTTACCGCACCATTTCACCCTTACCGGCGCCGCTTGCGCGGCACTTAGGCGGTATCTTTCTGTTGCACTTTCCGTAGGCTCGCGCCTCCCAGGCGTTACCTGGCACCGTGCCCTGTGAAGCCCGGACTTTCCTCCACCCGTGCGAGCTTACGCTTGCAAGAGCAGCGACTGCCTGGCCGACTCCGGCGTGCACCATACGCAGGTATGGGGCCGAATGCGAGCGCCGCCATCAATCCTCGCGTTTCAGGTACAAAGCCCGCTTGTACGCCTCGTTGTCCCGCACCTGCGCGATTTTCGCAGCCAGGTGCGCCGCTTGTTTCAACGGCAGTTCCGCGAGCAGTATCTTGAGCACCCGGTCGAGCGCGCCGCCATGGCCGTCGGCGCCGCTCTCGCCCGCGCCCGCCTCGCCGGCACTCGGCTGCGCCGGGGCGCCGCCCACCAGCAACACGATTTCTCCGCGTATGAAATCGCCATCCGCGGCGGCGCGCGCCGCCAATTCGCTTAAGGTGCCGCGATACGTGGTCTCGTACAGCTTGGTGATTTCGCGTGCCACCGTCGCGGGGCGTGCAGCGCCGAATGCCGCCGCGCAATCCTCCAGCGTTTCGATCACGCGATGCGGCGACTCATAGAACACCAAGGTCCGCGGCTCGCCTTTGAGTTCATCCAACCGCGCACGGCGCGCGCTGCCGCGCGCCGGCAGGAATCCTTCGAAGCAAAACCGATCCGTCGGCAGCCCCCCAATCGAGAGCGCCGCCACCGCAGCGCAAGGCCCCGGAATCGCGACCACTTCGATGCCGGCCGCCGCCGCCGCGCGTACCAAGTCGAACCCCGGATCGCTGATGGCCGGCGTTCCCGCGTCGCTCACCAGCGCGATCGATGCGCCGCTCTGCATCCGCTGCACCAATTCGGGGGCGCGCTGCGCTTCGTTGTGATCGTGAAGCGACAGCAACGGCGTCGCAACTCCGAACGCTTTCAACAACGTGCCGGTGTGGCGCGTGTCTTCAGCCGCAATCAGCGCACAGGTCGACAACACCTCACGTGCCCGAGGGCTCAAATCCCCCAAATTGCCGATCGGTGTCGCAACCACGTAGAGGCGCCCTGCAGTCGCAATACTCACTATAATCGCCGCCTGTCTTCAAGGTTCGAGGTACGAGAGGGTATGGCAGTGATCTCCCGACGTCCACGGCGGTGGTTCTTCACGATATTGGCGATTTCGCTCATCGCGGCGGCTTGCAGCCTGGTGAAGCCCGTCGAGACTCCGGTCGACAAGGAAGCCCGGGCCCGGACGTTGGCCAGCCAAGGCAACCATGCCGATGCCGCGCGCGCCTATGCGGAGCTTGCGACCGAAGCGCCCGCCGATCATGACAATTATGAGCTGTTGAGCGCGGAGGAGTGGGTTGCCGCGGGTAATGTGGCAGCGGCCAAGCAAGCGCTGGCGGCGGTGTCGGCCGAAGCGCGCACCAAATCTGCCGCTTCGCTCGCACTCGTTGCCGCGGAGATCGCCCTGGCCGAGAACGACGGCGTAGGCGCCATCCGCGAACTGGATTCAATCCCCGTGCCCACCGCCGCCGACCTCGCGCAGAATTATTGGTATATCCGCGGGATGAGCTCATTCCTCACCGGACACCCGCTGGAAGGCACGCGCGCCTTCATCGAACGCGAACGCTACTTGACCGACGCCAACGCGCTGCGCGCCAGCCGCGAAGAACTGTTCAACAAGATCCGTAGCGCCGCCGAACGCGGGGTGTCGCTGAAACCACCGGCGAAGTCCGACCCCGTGCTCGCCGGCTGGCTGCAATTGGGGCCGGTGGCAGTCGAACTGCAGCGCGATCCCATGCACGCACCGGCCGCCCTCGAGAATTGGCGTCGGCTGTATCCGCAGCATCCGGCGAATCAGAGCGTGCTCGCCCTCGCGCAGAGCCAAATTGCCGTCGCCACGGAGTTTCCCGACCAGATCGCGTTGCTGCTGCCGTTGTCGGGCCGCGCTGAAGCCGTCGGGGTGGCGGTGCGCGATGGTTTCATCGCCGGGTATCTCGAACAACAGCCGAGCGCGCGCCCGCGCTTGAGGATCTACGACGTTGCCGCGGAATCCGTTGCCGCCGCTTATCAGGCCGCCGTCCAAGACGGCGCCGGCTTCGTGGTGGGCCCGCTCACCAAGGAGGATGTCGCCGCCATCGCACCCTTGAGCGCCGGCCGCACGCCGGTGCTGGCGCTGAATTTTCTCTCCGATTCGATCACTGCCCCACGCACTTTTTATCAGTTTGCGCTATTGCCGGAGGATGAAGCTCGCATCGTCGCGCGGCGCTTGGTGGCCGACGGCAAGCTCAAGGGCGTGGCGATTCTTCCCGCCGGCGAGTGGGGCACGCGTGTCGGTGCGGCGTTCGCGGATGAACTGACGCAGCTTGGCGGAAGCGTGCTCGACAGCGGCCGCTATGACACGGGTCGGGCCGATTTCTCGGACGTCATCAAGCAAACTTTGCAGATACACGCCGTCAAAGGCGAGCCCACCACCCATCGCGGCGACGCCGCCTTCGTCTTCGTCGCCGGCACTCCGAGTGCGGAGCGCCTCATTGTGTCGCAGCTCAAGTTCCACTATGTCGGGGACGTCCCGGTGTATTCCACGTCGGATAGTTTCGAACCCGACCCAAGCGCCAATAGCGATCTGGACGGCCTGTTCTTTCCCGACATGCCGTGGATGGTGTCGGCCGATCCCGTGACCGGTCGGATCCGCGATGCAGTTCGCGACGCGTGGCCGGCGCGCGCCGCTCGGCGCGATCGCCTATATGCGTTCGGCTTCGATGCGTATCGGCTCGTTCCGGCGCTGCGCTCGAACAGCTTGAGCGGGTCCAACCAGATTGCCGGCGTCACCGGTAAATTGCGATTGGACGATCACAACCGAATTCGCCGCGAGCTGGATTGGGCGCAGATGAAGAATGGAGTGCCAGTGGGGTTGTAGCGAAATGTGAGACGGTGGTCACTTTACGGACTCTGAAAAGGAGTGACGGCGCCCCGCCCGGGGTGTGCCGCCCAATGCAAGATCTGGGTATCGCCGGTCACCCGTATCTCACTTGAGTCAGAACACGCAGTCCACTGGATGGCAGCCAATTTTGCAGCCCATTCGGCAGCAATGGATTCCTGCGGTCAAAACGCTGCTCACGTTCACCCTGATCTACTGGATCGTCGATGTCGCGTTGAACCGCTTCGCGTTCAGCAACGCCTGGACCATCATCTGGCCGCTGAACGGCGTCAATGTGGCGCTGCTGCTGATGAGGCCTAGGGCCTCCTGGCTGTGGATGCTGGTCGGCATCGAACTCGGCACGGGTATCGGCGAATGTCTCGACGACAATCTCGTGCAGATGGAAATCTGTCAGCGGCTCTTTTCCCTCACCGAGGTGGTCATTAGCGCGTGTCTGCTGCCGCCTTTTCTGACCCTCGACCGTTGGCTGCGCACACCCGGTATTTTCATGCGGTTTTTAGCGGCGCTGGTTCTGGGCCCGGGAATCTCCGGTCTCATGGCGGCGTCCCTGTTCCACTACACCCAAGGTCAGTCCTTTCTGCTTGCCTTCAACAACTGGGCGACGGCCGACGCGCTCGGCATTGCCGCGACCATGCCGTTGGCCTTGTCGCTGCGTTCTGCGCAGATGCGCAGCCTGTTTCAACGCGAAGCGCTGCCGCGAACCCTGGGAGTGTTGATTCTGGCATTCGCCGGCGCTGCGCTGATTTTTTCAGTCAGCCGCTACCCGTTGATGTTTTTGCTTTTCCCGCTCCTGCTGCTGGTGGACTCCCTGCTGGCCTTCGCCGGCACGGCGATCGCCGTGGTGGGGGTACTCTTCATCTCGGTGTACCTCACCGACAATTCGCTCGGTCCTTTCGGTACATGGCCCAGCGACCTGGCCGTACCCCGCGATCTCGCGCTGCAGATCTATTTCGGTTTTCAGCTGATCGCCTTGTTCCCCGCCTCCATTGTTCTCATGGAACGCAGGCGCATGGCCGAGGAACTGCACAACACCAACGCGCGGCTGACCGTCCTTGCGTCGCTCGACGGCCTGACCGGTATCGCCAACCGCCGATCCTTCGACGAACGATTCGCAGAAGAATGGAACCGCGCGGTGCGCCACCGCAAGCCGCTCGCTCTGGCCATGATCGATCTCGACAACTTCAAGCAGTTCAACGACCTGTACGGGCACCTTGCCGGCGATCGCTGCCTGTGCGCCGTGGCGGACGCGCTCAGCCGACAGCTCCATCGGCCCGAGGATCTCGTGGCGCGCTTTGGCGGAGAAGAATTCGCGCTTTTGCTCCCGCACACCTCGGCGGACGGCGCCCTGAAAGTGGTCGAGAAGATTCGCGCCGCCGTCCACGGGCTCGGCATCGACCATATCGGAAACACCTGGAATCGCGTCACGGTGTCCATTGGATACTCCGCGCTCACTCCCGTCACCGCCGACGGTAAGTCCCGCCTCATTCAACTTGCCGACGCCGCGCTCTATCATGCCAAGAGCGGCGGCCGAAATCGCGTCGAAACCCTCTCCTCGACCGAAGGCGCGCAGGCCGCCAACGATCATGGCACCACGGCGAGAAACCGTATCGTGCGGATCCTGGGGCGCGGCGACCGCTAGCTTGCCCTCGCACGCCATTTCGGCATGATTGCGACAGCTACGGGCAGCGACCGCGGCGCCCACCCTGAGGCACTCTGCGGCGATGATAGAGGCGTCCACACTCCAGCGCGGCGCGGCGGCTGCAGAGGCTATCGCCAGCGCCATTCTCTTTCTGCGAGAGCGTAAGGTCCTTTTGGATGAGGACCTTGCGGCTCTTTATGGCATCGCAACTGGAGTGCTTCTACAATCGGTAAAGCGCAATCCGAGCCGCTTCCCGCATGACTTCATGTTTCAGTTGACGTCCGCGGAGTGGGGTTTTTTGAGATCACAAAATGTGATCTCAAAGCTGAAACGAGGAGGACGACGCTATCCCCCGTACGCTTTTACCGAACAGGGGGTCGCCATGCTGTCTTCGGTACTTAACGGTGAGCGCGCCATCGCCGTGAACATTCAGATCATGCGGGCGTTCGTGCTCATGCGCGAGATGCTCGCTTCGAACGCGAATCTTGCGCGGAAACTCGCCGAACTCGAGGCCAACATTGAGAAGAAGCTCGCCAATCACGACGATGCAATCGCCGCTATCTTATCGTCCATTCGTGGGTTGATGCACCTACCTAAACCTACCCGCCGCGGAATCGGATTTACAGCTGATCTAGATGAGGAATCGCAGAAGGTGAAGGATGCGTTCCCGCCGGACGGCAAGAGCCTTTGAGGTCGCAAATGTGACCTCCACACTCCAACGCGGCGCGGCGGCCGAAGCGCTCGCCGCCGACTACTTGCAGTCCCAAGGGCTCTCGGTGATTGCCCGCAACTTGCGCTGCAGGGCCGGTGAGCTCGATCTCGTCTGCCTGGACGGCGAGGTGCTCGTTATCGTGGAAGTGCGTCAACGCGGTCGAGCCGACTTCGGCGGCGCCGCGGCCTCGGTGACGCGGCGAAAACAGCGCAAGCTCATTCGCGCCACGCAATTCCATTGGCAGCGTCAGCGGGAATGGCGCGCGAGGCTGCTGCGTTTCGACGTGATCGCCCTGCAGGGCGGCCCGAACGGCACATCGGAAATCGCATGGATCAAAGACGCCTTCCGTGCGGCTTGACCCGGTGCCGGCACGGCTTGGCCGGCGGCGGCGTTATTTGACCACTTGGAGCTTCGGCCGCTTGGACGGGGTGGGGGCCGGGCTACCGGTGGTGGGCGCGGCCGGCGGTCCATCGGTGGGATCGGGGTCGGCGTCGCCCTCGGGGAAAATCATGCCCTGGCCGGTCTCGCGCGCGTAGATGCCAAGAATGGCTCGCACGGGGACGAGAACCGCGAAACCCACGCCGCCGAAACGGGCCTCGAAGCTGACGAAATCGTTGCCCAGCTTCAACATCTGCGTCGCGGAGAAACTGACGTTCAAGACGATTTTACCGTCCTTCACGTACTGGCGCGGCACCGTCACCCCTTCCGCTGCGGCGTCCACCACGATATGCGGCGTCTCGCCGCTATCGGTGATCCACTCGTGAAGGGCACGGAGCAGATAGGGGCGGCGCGGTTTCAATGGCGCATTCCCCGTTCGGCCTCGGACAAACAAGAACGAAAAGTCGAGCGTGCGAAGATCGAGTTCATGTACTTCACGATCGGTTGTGCTTGTACAGGCAGCTCTATACCGTAGGACGGCAACCGCCACAAGATCGGCGCGATGCTGGCATCGACCAGCGAAAACTCGTCGCTCAAGAAAAAAGGCTTCGCCTTGAACACCTCGGCGCTGGCGCAAATGGCCTCGCCCAACACCTTGCGGCTGTGCTCCGCGGTCTTCGAGAGCGCACCCAGCTGGATATCCTGCGCCAAGGCGTACCAGTCCCGCTCGACGCGGTACAGGGCCACGCGAAATTGCGCCCGGGTCACCGGATCGATGGGCATCAACGGCGGATGCGGGAAGCGCTCGTCCAGGTACTCGATGATGACCCGCGAGTCATAGAGCACCAAGTCTCGATCCACGAGCGTCGGCACGCTGTGATAGGGATTGAGATCGAGCAGGTCCTCCGGCAGCTTGTGCAGATCGACGTTGACCAATTCGATGGAAATGCCCTTCTCGGCAAGCACCAAGCGCGCCCGATGACTCCAAGGGTCAGCCGGCGCGGAAAACAGAGTCATCACCGAGCGACGTGCCAAACGCGATCTCCTAGGACCTTGCGACAAACGGGAGGTCCGGCTGATGCGTCAGTGGACGTCCTTCCAATATTCTTTCTTCAGCATGTACGCGAACGCGAAGAACACCACCAAGAACAACATCACGAAAATACCCAGGGATTGACGTTTCGCCTTGACGGGCTCCCCCGCGTAGTCGAGAAAGTTCGCGGTGTCCCGGACGAACCGATCATACTCCTCTGGCTTCAACGCGCCCGCCGTCATCGACTCGACGCCCACCAGAACCATGTTGGCGCTGCCATGTTCGTCCGGTTCGTTCTTGAACACGGGTTTTTGCAGCCCTTGCAAGTCCGCCAGCACGTCCGGCATCGCGGCTCCCGGCAGAATCAGATTATTGGTGCCCCAGGGACGGGTCTTATCGACGTAAAACCCCTTCAAGAACGCGTAGATGTAGTCCACGCTCCTGGCTCGGGCCATCAGCGACAGGTCCGGCGGCAATTTGCCGAACCAGCCTTCGGCGTCGGCCGGCATGGCCGAATTGATGGTGTCGAACGGCTTGTCCGACGTGAACATCAAATTGCGCAATTCCGCGTCCGGAATCTCGAGATCCTTCGCGATGCGGTTGTACCGTACGTACTTGAGCGAGTGGCAGCCGGAGCAGTAATTCATGAAATTACGGGCGCCGCGCTGCAGCGACTCGACGTCATTGATGTCCGCTCCGGAATGCGGCAAGGCTTCGCCCTCTTGCGCCGAGGCTACGCCCGCGGCCGCCCCCATGGCGATGAGCGAGACCGCGATCAGCACCAAACGCTTATGCATGTCCCGTCACCCTCTCCGGCACCGGCTTCACGCTGTCGAGCTTGGTGTACCAGGGCATCAGCAAAAAGAACGCAAAATAAAGTCCCGTGCAAATCTTCGCCAAGGTCGGATAAATGCCCGCCGGCGGCTTCAACCCGCACACGCCCAAGACGATGAACGACACCGAAAAAATGGCCAACGCTATTTTGTAAAGCGGTCCGCGATAGCGAATCGAGAGCACCGGGGAACGATCCAACCACGGCACGAAGAACAACACCACGATCGCGGCGCCCATGACCAAAACGCCCCACACCTGCGTGCCCGCGAACGACGGGACCGCGCGCAACATGGCGTAGAACGGCGTGAAATACCAGACCGGCGCGATATGCGGAGGCGTCTGCAAGGGATTGGCCGGTTCGAAGTTCGGCGCCTCCAGGAACAATCCGCCGAAGGTGGGAGCGAAGAAAATCACAGCGCAGAATATCAGCAGGAATCCGGTCAAGCCGACCAGATCCTTCACCGTGTAGTACGGATGAAACGGAATGGCGTCGAGATAGTGCCCTTGCGCATCCTTGTGCTTCTTGGCGTCGATGCCGTCGGGATTGTTGGATCCGACCTGATGCAGCGCCATCACATGCGCGATCACCAGGAACACCAGCGCCAGCGGCAAGGCCGCCACATGCAGCGCGAAGAATCGGTTCAAGGTGGCATCCGCGATGACGTAATCGCCGCGGATCCACTCCACCAATCCGCCGCCGATCACGGGCAGACTGCCGAACAAGGAAACGATCACCTGAGCGCCCCAGAAGCTCATGTTGCCCCAAGGCAGCACGTAGCCCATGAACGCCTCGGCCATCAACAGCAGGAAGATCAAACAGCCGAATATCCACAGCAACTCGCGCGGCTTGCGGTGCGATCCATAGAGGAGCGCGCGGAACATGTGCAGGTAGACCACGATGAAAAACGCGGACGCACCGGTCGAGTGCAGGTAGCGTATGAGCCAGCCCCAATCGACATCGCGCATGATGTATTCCACCGACGAGAACGCTTCGGCGGACGAGGGCTTGTAATTCATCGTCAGAAAGATGCCCGTGATCAATTGATTCACGAGAACGAATAGCGCCAGCGATCCGAAGTAGTACCAGAAATTGAAATTCTTCGGTGCGTAATACTCGGCGACGTGTTCCTTCCACAACTTGGTCAGGGGAAAACGCTGATCGATCCAGCCAATCAAACCTCCGGACTTGCTGGGATCGGCGGATTCAGATGCTTCGGCCATCGCGGAACCTCTCGTTCGTCAATTTCTTCGTCAAATGGGGGCTGTCTTGGGGGCTTCGTCCACGCCTATGGAAATGCGCGCACCCCCCGAGAACGCATAAGCAGGGACCGTGAGGTTCTTCGGCGCCGGCATGCCCTTGAAGACACGGCCGGAGATGTCGTATTTCGAGCCATGGCAGGGACAATAGAATCCGCCCGGCCAACCTTGCCCCAAATCCGTGCCCGCCAGCTGCGTCGCATTGTTCGGTTCGAACGCGCCCAGCGGCGAACAGCCCAGGTGCGTGCAAACGGCCAGGCCCACCCAGTATTCCGGATTACGGGCGCGCGATGCGCCTTTGATGTAGTCCGGCTGCAGCGAATCCAGCGACTTAGGGTCGGCCAACTCATCATCGTGGCCGCCGAGTTGATCGATCACCGCCTTCGATCTACGTACGATGAACACCGGCTGTCCGCGCCAGACCACCTTCAACATCTGACCGACTTCGAGCTTCGATGCGTCCACTTCCACCGGAGCGCCCAGCGCTTTCGCGCGTGCACTAGGCTCCCAGGATGCCAAGAAAGGCACCGCGACGAATGCGACGCCGATCGCACCGGTGCCGACCGTAGCCGCCGTCAATAAGCGGCGCCGACTGTAGTCGACCTGATCACTCATTCGATTGTCCTACGCAATGTTGCCAAATCTTCACGCAAACCCCTATGGCGGTAGTGTTTCCCAAAGAATATTGGGAGCGCATTATACACAGATTAAGTGGCTGGCCTCGCAGGCATGAGGAGCGATTAATTGCAGAGCGCACGCGTCCTCATGAGTTTCTTGCTGAGAGCAGTGATCGTGGGTCTCGCCGCCGCGTTTCTCTTGGTGTGGTGGAAGCCCGCATTGTTGGGCGCCGCCCCACCACGGCAACGCGTTGCCACAGCCCCGGTGCAGAGCGTAGCCATGCGTCCGGGCGCCGCGCCCCGCGGCGTGGCTCTGCCGAGCTTCGCCGATGCGGTGGCCCGGGCCGCGCCGGCGGTCGTCAACGTTTATACCGCGCGCGTCGTCACCGAACGCACCCAGACCACGCCCCTCGATCAATTGTTCGGCGACTACTGGCCGAGCTATCGGCAACGCGTCGAGCGCAGCTTGGGTTCCGGCGTCATCGTCGATGCGGAGGGCACCATCGTCACCAATCAGCATGTCATTGCCGGCGCCGATTCGATCCGAGTCCAGCTCGCGGACGGACGCATCGCCGAGGCCACCATCACCGGCCAGGATCCCGACACGGACATCGCGATTCTGGATCTGTCCATCGGCAATCTTCCCATCATGCCCATGGGCCGCTCCGATACGCTGCGGGTTGGAGATATCGTGCTCGCCATCGGCAATCCGTATGGCCTGAGCCAAACCGTAACCCAGGGCATCGTGAGCGCCACCGGCCGAGGCCAGCTCGGCCTCGCGACTTTCGAGAATTTCATTCAAACGGACGCGGCCATCAATTTGGGCAACTCCGGCGGCGCGTTGATCGACGCGAATGGCGATCTGGTGGGGATCAATACCGCAGTGCTGAATCGCACCTCCGGCGGACCGGAGGGCATCGGCTTTGCGATTCCCGTGAACCTGGTGCGCGGGGTCATGGAACAGATACTTAGCAAGGGCCATGTGGTGCGCGGCTGGCTCGGGTTCATGCCGCAGGACCTCTCGCCGGAGCAATCGGCACAGCTTGGCATCAACGCCGATGGCGGGGTCATCGTGGTCAATATCTTGGTGAAGAGTCCCGCCTTCGAGGCCGGCGTCAGGCCCGGTGATTTGATCACCGGGCTGAACGGGGACCCCGTCAAGAGCGCCCAAGACCTGGTCAGCCGAGTGGCCGCGCTCGAACCCGGCGCGAGTGTCGAGGTGACCGGGCAGCATCGCCGTCAGCCCTTCAAGATCAAAATCAAGGTGATCGAGCGGCCCACGCGCCAAGTCCAGCAGCAGCAGTAACCCCCGCGCCGGCCGCGCCTCGCCCAGCCGCCTCGCTCAGCTGCCTAGCCCGGCGTGCGACGAATCCTCGCGCCCAGTTGCTGAAATTTCTCTTCGATGGCCTCGTAGCCGCGGTCAATATGGTAAATGCGCTCGATTTCGGTACGGCCATCGGCGACCAGCGCCGCCAGCACTAAACTCGCCGATGCCCGCAGATCCGTGGCCATGACCGGCGCGGCGGTCAGCCGCTCCACGCCTTTGATGATGGCGGTATTGCCCTCGAGCCTTATCTCGGCGCCCATCCGGCGCATTTCCAGCATATGCATGAAGCGATTCTCGAAAATCGTCTCGATGATGGTGCCGACGCCGCTGGCGACGGTGTTGAGAGCCGCGAATTGCGCCTGCATGTCGGTCGGAAACGCAGGATAGGGAGCCGTGCGGATATCGACCGCCTTCGGTCGGCGTCCACGCATGTCGACCTCGATCCAGGTATCGCCGACGCCGACCTTGGCGCCGGCTTCCTGCAGCTTGTCGATCACCGAGTCCAGATGTTCCGGCCGCGTGTTCTTGATGCGAATGTGCCCGCTGGTGATCGCCCCGGCGACCAGGTAAGTCCCCGCCTCGATCCGGTCGGGCAACACTTCGTAGGCGGTTCCGTTCAGACGCTCGACCCCTTCGATCACGATGGTGTCGGTACCCGCGCCTTTGATTTTCGCGCCCATGGCGATCAGAAAATTGGCAAGGTCGACCACTTCGGGTTCGCGCGCCGCGTTCTCGAGAACCGTCTGACCCTGTGCCAAGGCGGCCGCCATCATGAGGTTTTCGGTGCCGGTGACGGTGACCGTCTCCAACACCAAACGCGCGCCGTGCAAACGTCCCGCGCGCGCTTTGATGTAGCCGTTTTCAATGTGAATATCCGCGCCCATCGCCTGCAGGCCGGCAACATGGATATTGACCGGGCGTGCACCGATCGCACAGCCGCCCGGCAGCGATACGTCGGCGCTGCCGAAGCGCGCGAGCAGCGGCCCCAGCACCAAAATCGACGCACGCATGGTCTTTACGAGTTGGTAAGGCGCGAAGTATTCCTTGATCGTCGATGCGTCGACTTCGATGCGCATCTTTTCATCGATGGTCACCGAGACGCCCATGCGGCCCAGCAGTTCGATCATGGTGGTCACGTCCTGCAAATGCGGAACGTTCGACACGGTCACCGGACCATCCGCCAGCAAGCAGCCCGCGAGGATGGGCAGCGTCGCGTTCTTGGCGCCCGAAATGCGGATCTCTCCTTCGAGCGGAATTCCACCGTGAATCTGCAATTTATCCACGGCTTTGGCCCGCATATTCTTCGGGTGTGAAGACTTGCAACGCGAGCGCATGGATCTCGTTGCCGACCGCCGCGCCCAATGTGGCGTAGACCAACTGATGACGCTGCACAGCGCGCTTTCCGGCGAATGCGGGCGCCACCACCACGGCCTCGAAGTGCACGTTATCCTCGCTGCTGACCGTGGCCGTAGCGCCGGCCAGGCCGGCCTGAATCAGCGCCGCTACTTGTTGTGGGTTCATATGTGTTTCCTAGGCTCCTATGGCGCTGCGCGCAACTTCAACGGGGTCGGAACGACCCCGAACTTTAAGGGCGGGGCCGCCGCGGCCCCGTTAAATTCGGCGCGAAGCGCCTAAGTAAGGCGGCGCGAAGCGCATGGGTAAGGGAGCATAACCCACCGGCGGTGGGATACGTTCATACGGGGTATCATTCACGGATGAACCTCGCATCTGCGGCCCTCGAATTTACGGACCAAGCCCTGGTCGATCTCGGCCGTCAAGCCCTCACCATCGAAATCGACGGCCTGCGCGCCCAAGTGCCCCGCCTCGGAGCCGAGTTTGCGCGCGCCTGCAGAATTTGTCTGGACTGCCGCGGGCGAGTCGTCGTGACCGGCATGGGTAAATCGGGCCATATCGGCGGCAAGATCGCCGCCACGCTCGCCAGCACCGGCACACCGGCCTTTTTCGTACACCCGGGCGATGCGAGTCACGGCGACATTGGCATGATTACGCGCGACGACGCCGTGCTCGCCTTGTCGAACTCCGGCGAGACCGATGAAATCCTCACCATCGTGCCGATCATCAAGCGCCTGGGTGTTTCTCTGATCGCGTTCACGGGCAGCGCCGCTTCGAGGCTCGCGCAGGCCTCGACCGTGCACTTGGACATCGGCGTGCCCGCCGAGGCTTGTCCGCTCAATTTGGCGCCGACGGCGAGTACCACGGCGGCGCTCGCCGTCGGTGATGCACTCGCGGTGGCACTTCTGAAGGCACGCGGGTTCACTGAAGAAGATTTTGCCCGCTCCCATCCCGCCGGCAGTTTGGGGCGGCGGTTGCTGCTGCACGTCAAGGACGTCATGCGCGTGGGCAAAGACGTGCCGAAGGTTGCGCCGCACACGCCGCTCGCGGTCGGTCTGCTGGAGGTGACCCGTAAGGGCCTCGGCATGACCGCTATCGTCGACGCCGCAGATCATGTTCTCGGCGTCTTCACCGACGGCGATTTACGCCGTGCGCTCGATCGGGCGGCGGATCTGCACAGCACGCGCATGGATGAGGTCATGACGCGGGGCGCAAAGACCGTACGCGGCAATACCCTCGCCGCGGAGGCCGTTCATTTGATGGAAACTCACCGTATCACCTCGCTCGTGGTGGTCGACGCGGACAATATCGTGGTGGGCGCGCTCAACGTGCACGACTTGATGCGTGCCGGTGTCGTTTGAGTAAGCCTGCGCACCCCGTAGCGCGCAAAGCGTCGCCCATGGCCAAGATCGAACTCGTGATCTTGGACATCGACGGCGTGCTCACCGATGGGCGCCTGTATTTCTCGAGCCGCGGCGAGGCGCTCAAGGTTTTTCATGTGCGCGACGGCCACGGCATCAAGCTGCTGATGGGAAGCGGCGTTGAGGTCGCGGCCTTCAGCGGTCGCCGCTCCGCGGCGGTGACCATGCGGATGCGAGAACTCAAGGTACGCAACCTCATCCAAGGGTGCAGCGACAAGGTCGCCGCCCTCGAGGGGCTCACCCAGCGCCTCGGCATCGAACCGTTGGCCTGCGCTTGCATCGTCGATGACACGCCCGACCTGCCGCTGATGTCCGCCGTCGGCTTTGCCGCGGCGGTGGCCGATGCGCATCCGTTGGTGCAAAGAGCCGCGCATTGGGTCAGCACCGCGCCCGGCGGCCACGGTGCCGTACGCGAGTTCACCGACGCCATACTGCGGGCGCGCGCCAATGCTATTTAGAATCTTCACCGTGTTGGCGGTGGCGGCGCTCGCGATCAGCACCTGGATCTTGAGTTCTCCGGCGCATCGACCGAAACCGATTTCGAACGCCGCCGGCGCCGAACTGCCCGGCTACTATCTGAAGAACGCCGTGTTGACGGACTACGATGCGCAGGGTGTCGCCAGTATTCGTATCGAGGCCGAGCACATCGATCAGATCGATCACAGTCCCGAGGTCGCCCTGCACGGCGTGCGCGTGAATTACCTCAGCTCGGGCGGACAGAACTGGGTAATGTTCGGCGATATCGCGCATGTGCAGCCGGGCGGCAAGATCGTGGACGTCGAAGGCAACGTTCGTCTGCAAGGTGACAGCACCGGCCGTTCGCCCGTCCCGGTCGTATTCACCGATACGCTGAGCTACGACGTCACCGATTCCATTGCGACCACCAAGAGCGACGTACGCATCGAGTTCGGCAAACAGACCTTGACCGCGCATGGACTCATCGCAAATTTAAAAGAGCGTACGATGCGCTTAGAATCGAAGGTCAATGGCCGTTTCCAACCATAAATGCCTCGCGTTGTTCGCGCTCTTGATACCGGCCCCTCACGTGTTCGCCGCGCCGGCGCGTCCGGCGCAGGAGACCATCGCGTTCGACGCGCAGTCCTCGGAAATTGATTTGCGCAATAACAATGCTATTTTCCGTAAGGTGCGCATTGCCCAGGGTGCGACCACGATATCCGCCGATCAGGGACAAACCACCAGGGGCACGGGGCTCGATTTTGACAACAGTCTGTGGGTGTTCCGCGGTAATGTAAAAATTACCGTGGAGGAAGGCCTGCTCACCTCGGATGACGCGGAGATCAGTTTTGCGAAAAAAGCGCTCTCCAAGGCGGTGGCCAACGGTAAGCCCGCCGCCTTCGAGCAGCATGTGGCGAAGACCGGCAAGGTGGCGCATGGGCGCGCGGATACCATCGATTACGATGCCGGTAAGGGCGTCGTGCGCCTGTCGAAGAACGCGTGGCTCAGTGACGGACAAACCGAGATTCGCGGTGAGTCTCTGAAGTACAACGTGGTTGCCCAAAGCATCGTAGCCGAAAGCTCGGATCAAGGATCGCAGCGCGTGCACATCATCATCACGCCGCCGCCGTCCAAACCATGAGCGTGCTGCGGGCGCTGAACCTCGCAAAAAGCTACAAGTCACGGCAAGTATTGCGGGATTTGTCGCTCGAGGTCGAGAGTGGCGAGGTCGTGGGGCTGCTGGGTCCGAACGGAGCCGGCAAGACCACGGCCTTCTACATGGTGGTGGGGCTCACCAAGTGCGAACACGGCGAGATCTTTCTCGACAATCAGGACATTACCCGTCTGCCCATGCACCGGCGAGCGCAGCTGGGATTGGGTTACCTACCGCAAGAACCGTCGATATTTCGCCGCCTGTCGGTCTCGAACAATATCATGGCGATACTCGAGACACGCCCCGGTCTCGATGACGCCCAGCGCGCGGAACGCCTCAAGGAGCTGTTGGCGGAGCTGCACATCGGCCACGTGCGGGAAAGCTTGGGCCTGTCCTTATCGGGCGGCGAGCGGCGCCGCGTCGAGATTGCCCGTGCCCTCGCGGCGGACCCGCAATTCATCCTGCTGGATGAGCCATTCGCCGGCGTAGATCCGCTGTCGGTAGCGGATATCCAGCGCATAATCAAGCACTTATCAGACAAGGGAATCGGCGTGCTGATTACGGATCATAATGTCCGAGAGACCTTGGGAATCTGCGCCCGCGCGTATATCGTAAGTCAAGGCACGGTACTTGCTTCCGGTTCTGCGGACCAGATTCTTGCCAACCCGCAGGTTCGTGAGGTGTACTTGGGCCAGGATTTCAAACTGTAGGCTTTGGACCTTAAAGAACTATGTTGAAGCCAAGTCTGCAGCTTCGCATTGGCCAGCAGCTGACGATGACGCCGCAGCTGCAACAGGCTATCCGTCTGCTGCAGTTGCCATCGCTGGATCTGCAGGCGCACGTCCGCGAGACGCTCGAGACCAATGTGATGCTCGAGGCGGAGGACGAACTCGCCCTGGACGCGCCGCCCGATGCCGTGCGTGAGCGCGAGGACGTACGGGTCGAGGAAAAGTATGCCGAACTCGACGGCCACACGACGGCCGGCGATCAACGCGAAGAGCCCGAAGTCGAAATCGCCGACGAGGCCTGGGGGGAACAGACCAGCGGCCCGGCGGATGCCCCCTGGTCGGGCGACGACGACCGCAGCAGCGATTTCAGCGACCAACACGGCCAGACACTGCAAGAACAGCTCATTGAACAGCTCGAACTCGCCAACCTGTCCGCGGTCGACATGGCGATGGCGCGCGTCATCACCGACGCCATCACGGATGACGGGTATCTGAAGGATGACCTGGAAGACATCCGCTTGAGTTTGCTGCCGGAGATCGAGGCCACTCCGGCGGACGTGGAACGCGTGCTGGCGGCCGTGCAATCACTCGAACCCGCCGGCGTCGGTGCGCGGAATTTGGGCGAGTGCATTGCCCTGCAGCTGCGCCAGCTGCACGCCGATACGCCGGCGCGCGACATCGCGATCCGGGTGGCGCTCGAACATTTGGACTT
>Ga0137412_10001439_pt1 | contig 18516 bp, 19 predicted proteins | sample CZODoug2_1_16fun_FD_122160 | JGI IMG/M metagenome (GOLD analysis project Ga0137412, IMG submission 122160) | Vadose zone soil fungal communities from Angelo Coast Range Reserve, California, USA - CZODoug2_1_16fungal (Hybrid Assembly) | ecosystem: Environmental > Terrestrial > Soil > Vadose zone...
GCGTTGGTAGACCTGCACCAACGCTACGGCTCCGGGTTGCCGCCGCTCGTGGTCACCGAGAACGGCTGCGCCTACGACGACGAGTTGCGTGACGGACGCTGCGACGACCCTGATCGGATCGCCTACCTGGACGCTCATATTCACGCCGTCCGCGACGCGGTCGCCGCCGGGGTCGACGTGCGCGGCTACTACGTCTGGTCGCTCTACGACAACTTCGAGTGGGCGCAGGGCTACACCAAACGGTTCGGCCTGGCCTACCTGGACTATCCGACGCAGCGGCGCATCCCCAAGGCCTCCTTCGCCTGGTACCGAGACGTGGCTCGCGGCCGTCGGTGACACCCCAACGCGATCCCTTCATCGCGACTGGCGGGCGGGCATGACCTCGTACAGCGACTTGCATTGAGCGCATGACCGGCTTGGCCAGCCTAAGCTCATGGTGTGCGCGGCGCCGGAGACACAATGAGCGTTGGGCAACGGATTGCCTTCTACCGGCAGCGTCGAGGCCTCACGCAGGCCGTGCTCGCCGGCATGGTGGGGCGCACTGAGGACTGGCTGAGCAAGGTCGAGCGCGGCGAGCGGCACGCCCGCCGGGTTGACGTGCTCGCCAATCTCGCGCGCGAGCTGCACGTCACACTTGGCGATCTTCTCGGTCAGCCGGTATTGGCTGAGGACGCCGACCGGAACGACGACGTCCCAGCGATCCGCGACGCTCTGATGACTCCACGTCGCTTGTCCCGTGTGCTCTACCGCACTGCGCGCGAGCGGGAGGCACCACCGTCGATTGCCTGGGCGGAGCTGCATGTCGATGCGGCCTGGCGCGCGTTTCAGGAGGGTCGCGTCGGCGCAGTCATCGCATCGTTGCCGGACTTGATCACGCTTGCACAACAGCTTGAGGACGCAGTGGAAGCGGGCCCACGCTCGCGCGAGTCATGGGCTGTCTCGGCTCGGACCCATCATCTCGCCGCGACGACACTGAGCAAGGTAGGCGAGGCCGATCTCGCGTGGATCGCCGCGGAACGTGCGATGAACGCCGCGGATCAGAGCGACGACACCCTGGTCCTGGCGTCGGCCGCGCGGGCCTGCACTCACGCGCTCCTCGCGACGGGGCGTTACCACGATGCGCTCGACCTAGGCATCACGGCAACCAACTGGCTGCGGGAGCAGGCGATGGGTGGCGAGCCCGAGGCGCTAAGCCTTTTCGGCATGCTGAACCTACGAACTGCCGTGGCGGCCGCGAGGAACCACGACCGACACACCGCGGCCGATCTCATTGGTCAGGCAGACGCCGCCGCTGAACGGCTTGGAGAAGACGCCAACTACTGGAGAACGAGCTTCGGTCCTACGAACGTGGCGCTGCACCGGGTGGCCGTAGCGCTAGATCTCGGAGATATCCGCTACGTGGTTGACCATCGTCAGATTGATGCGTCCCGGATGCCGATCGAGCGCCGTGTTGCCCACATGATCGGTGTAGCGCGAGCTCTGTCATTCGCCCGGCAAGACACCGACGCACTCGAGTATCTCCTCTCCGCTGAGCAGGAGGCGCCGACGCTCGTGCGCCAGAGCACCGACGTGCGCGAGACGGTCAAGACCCTCCGTCGGCGCTCACCGGTTGCCGGCGGCCAGCGATCCTCCGACCTGCTGGGCTTGGCCGAACGCTGCCACGCGGTCGCATGAACGGCGACAGACGTCCGGTGGTCGGACTGGTTGGGAGCAGCGCGGGAGGGATCGAAGACATACGACCGCGACTCGTCGAACCGTTGTTGTCATTGGGCTACGGGGTCGCCGTCACGCTGACGCCGACTGCCGCCACGTGGCTGGCGGCGTCCGGCGAGACGAGCAAGATCGAATTTGCAACGGGCTACCCAATTCGCCATCGACCAAGGCTGCCAAGTGAAGTCAGCCCACACCCTGAGGTCGACTGCTACGCGGTTGCTCCGGGCAGCGCCAATACCGTCGCCAAGCTGGCGCTGGGAATCGCCGACAACCAAGCCCTAACCCAGGTGTGCGAGGCGATCGGTGGACGGAGCGTTCCCGTGGTCGTGTTTCCGCGCATCAACGCTGCACACGCCGGTCACCCCGCGTGGGATGGACACATAGCCGTCCTACGAAGCGCCGGCGTACACCTCGTCTACGGGGAAGACGTCTGGCCCCTCCACCGACCGAGAAGCGCGCCCGGTCGAGAGTTGCCCTGGACGGCTGTGCTTGAGGCGATCACCGCGGCTGTAGGCGCCTAGTTCGCTCGTTAACCCGGACAGGCTGTCCGGGTCGAGCCTTCGTTCCGGCTGTTACCTGGACGCGTGGCTGAGACGTGTCCATGCGCAGATAAGTGGTCCAGGCTTCGCACCCGGGTCGCACGTGGTCCCGACGCGCATGAAAGCTCGAATGTCCGGCGCCCCGAACCGGCTGGGCCGACGGCGATTGACTTGGTGCTCGCCGCCGGCCCAGCCATCCAAGGGGCGTGACGTGATGGTCACACCAAGGACTTCCGACACTTCGCAGGACGGCGCGGTGCTAAACGAGCCAGCCACGCGGCCAGCGCTGGGAGCAGTGCGAGCCGACGGGCTGCCGGTGCACGTGCGGTATGACCGGACGCTGCGGGTGAAGATCATCGATGCGTGCGGGATGACGTGCACGTTCTGCCACAACGAGGGGACGCCGGTCGTTGCGGACAACCTCGGCCGCGCTCTGGATGGCTTGACTGCAGAGGGTCGTTCGGGGCGGGTGTCGATCTACCTCGGCTCCAACGGCGCGCGATTCCTCCCGGCCACGGTATTGCCCAATGACGAGTTCACTTCGGCGGTGACAAGGTTGCGGGATGCGTTGGGGTTGGAGGAGCTGCACCTCACCGGCGGTGAGCCAAGCCTGCACCCCCGGTTGGCCCAGGTCGTTCATGCCGGTCGCGACGCTGGGCTGCGGGTATGCCTGACGTCCAACGGCGAGAACGGCGCTCGGGTCATGGCCAACTGTGCCCAAGCGGGGCTGGACCGAGTCAACTTCAGCATCTTCGGCACCACGGCAGCGGAGCTGGCCCAGGTCCAGCACGCGCGCTACGCCGACGTCCACCGGGCCGAGAAGAAGCTACGGGCGTTGCGCGAGTCGGTGCGAGCAACCCTGAAATACGGCGTGCGTGCCAGTGCCAACATTGTGGTGCCAAGCTACGAGCACGCACCTCGGGTACGCCGGTTGATGGACGAATTTGCACCGGAACTGTCGGTGCGGCTGCTGAACTCCCTCGCCGAGGGGGCGGAGTCGGTCGAAGCGATCGAGACGATCCTGTCCGAGCTTGGCGCAGTGCCGTTCGCTCATCACATCGTCGCCGGGGCATCGGGATGGCGCACCGCCTACCGGCTACCAAACGGGCGGGTCGTCTGGTTCAAACGCATCCGCCCGCTACGGCTACCCCGCACCTGCACGGGCTGCCCGCTCAACAACGGCCGCGACTGCCAGGAGGGCTACTACGGGGTGCGGCTCTACCGCGACCGCGCCGGCGGCTACCAGGTCGGCGTCTGCATCCAACGGATGGATCTCTGCCAACCGCTCGACGAGTTCCTCGCCAGCGACCTATGCCAGGAGATCATCGCCCTCCGCGATGCGGAGTACGGTCCGTTGGCCGTCGCCTAGCGCCGCCCTGGAAGGTTCGACTGATGCCGACTGAATACGAAGCCAAGGTCCTCGACGTCGACCCGACCGCTGTCGCCGACGGCATCCTCGCGGCCGGCGGACAGCAGGTCGGCCCGACCACCCTGCAGCGCCGCTACGTCTACGACATCAGCCCCGACGACCACAGCCGCTGGGTCCGCCTGCGCGACACCGGTGTCGGCTCGACTCTGACCGTCAAGGAGATTCGCCACGACGGCATTGACGGCACTGACGAGATCGAGGTCGGCGTCGACGACTTCGACGCAACCAACCAGCTACTTGCCCGGCTGGGATTCACCCCCCGCTCGTATCAGGAGAACCGCCGCACCAGCTTCACCCTGCACGGCGCCCGCCTCGAGATCGACGAATGGCCACTCATCCCGCCCTACCTCGAAATCGAGGCCGACTCCCGCGACGACGTCATCGAGGTCGCTGCCCTGCTCGGCGTCGCCGAGTCGCAACTCACCGGTGAGAACACCGTCAAGGTCTATGCCCGCCACGGCATCGACCTACTCACCCGCGCCAGGGTCAGCTTCGAGTCCTGATCAGCAGCTCAGCCTGAGGCGCGTCCCGATCAGGAGGCCGTCACCCACTCAGCCTGGAACAGCTCGCGCCGCGCGATCTCCAGCTCTCTGACCTCGTCGAGCACCGGAGGCAGGCAGCCGGCCAGCGGATAGTGCACTGAGGCCTCGCCGAAGTTGGAGAACGCCTCGGTCCATTCGCCGGCGGGCACGGCCCAGTCCAGGTACAGGTAGTCACGCCCACCGTCCATGCCCTTGAGGGGGTGCTGGGTAGCCCAGTTCAGGCTGATCGGCGACGGCGAACCGTACCGGCGGCGAAGCGCGAACAACCAGTCCAGCAAGGCCAATCGTTGATCCTGGGGCTCGCCCAGACCGAACAACACCGCCGAACCGACCTGGATGCCCGCAGCGGTGAGCAGGGCGATCGCCCGCTCGGTGCGGTCACGCCAGGGCGCCACCCGCGAGCTCCGGTCCATGAGCCCCGGCGCGCTGTGGTCGGGTTGTCTGGCCCTCAGTGTCGTGGCGGCGACCGGCCTGGCCGTACTGGTCATCCGCCTACCGAACCGGCTCGGCGTCGGCCGGGAGACAGTCCATTCGGGCCCGGCGATTACCATGACTTAGACGCCTGACCCATTCGGGCGTCCCAGACGTCATGAGGGGGTAGGCCGTGGCCCGCATGTCCGCCGACGCCCGGCGCGCCGAGTTGCTCGCCGCCGCGCTGCGGGTGATGTCCCGCGACGGCGTTGCCGCCGGGACGACCCGAGCGATCGCGGCCGAGGCCGGCATGGTGCTCGCGACGTTCCACTACTGCTTCCGGTCGCGCAACGAACTGCTGCGCGAGTTGATCATCATGCTCGCCGGGATCGAGCGCGAGGCGGCCCGGGCGGCGATGCAGCCGGGGCGCAACATCCGCGAGACACTGCGCCAGGCCGTCGACGGATACCTCGAGCATCTCGAGAAGAACCCCGGCCACGAGCAGGTGCTGTTCGAGCTCAACCACCACGCGCTGCGCACTCCCGAGCTGCGTGACCTGGCCGACGAGCAGTACCGCCAGTACTACGAGTCGGCCACGATGCTGCTGACGACTGCCGCCGAGCTGGCCGGCGTCGAGTGGCAGGTCGAGATGCCCGTACTCGCCCGTATGGTCGTGACGATGATCGACGGCGCGACAACGACCTGGCTCGTCGACCACGACACCGACCGCACCCGGGCGGCACTCGACGTCATGCTCGACTACGTCGCTACCTTGACCAAGCCCGCCCGCCGGCCTCGCCAGGGAAGCGCCTGATGCGTAAGAACATTCTCATCACCGGGGCCAGCTCGGGGCTGGGCGAGGAGATGGCCCGGCAGTTCGCCGCGAAGGGCCGCAACCTCGCCCTGTGCGCCCGCCGCGTCGAGCGGCTCGACGCCCTTCGGGACGAGCTGGTGCGCAACCACCCGGGCATCAGCGTCGTCACGCGGGCTCTCGACGTGAACGACCACGACGCGGTCTTCGCGACGTTCACCGAGCTGCGCGACGAACTCGGCACCCTGGACCGGGTGATCGTCAACGCCGGACTCGGCAAGGGTGCCCGTATCGGCACGGGACGTTTCGACGCGAACAAGCAGACCGCGCTCACCAACTTCGTCGCGGGACTGGCCCAGTGCGAGGCGGCGGTGACGCTCTTCCGCGAGGCGAACGCCGGCCACCTGGTCGTCGTCTCGTCGGTGTCGGCGCTGCGCGGCCTGCCCGGGTCGATGACCGTATACGCCGCGACCAAGGCCGGCATCGCCGCGCTGGCCGAAGGCATCCGCTCCGATCTGCTGGGCTCGCCGATCAAGGTCACGACCATGTTCCCCGGCTACATCCGCTCGGAGATGAACGAGCGGGTCGCGCAGCGGGTGCGGTTCATCGTCGATACCGAGCCGGGTGTGCGGGCCATGGTCGCCGCGATCGAGCGCGAACCCGCCGAGGCCGTGGTGCCGACGTGGCCGTGGCGGGCCATTGCCCCGGCCATCCGACACCTGCCCCTTCGCGTGGTGCGCAAGCTGGGTTAGCTGGTCAGGCTGGTGAAGAACGCGGTGATGTCGTCGGCGAGCAGTTGTGGTTCCTCAACCGCGGCGAAGTGCCCGCCGCGCGGCATCGGGGCCCAGTGCCGCACGTTGTAGAGCCGCTCGAACCACTCTCGCGGCGGATCACCCTCGGGCACGCGATGCCCGGTGAACACGCCCACCCCAGTCGGTACCGAGACGAAGTCCTCGGGGCCGAGCGGGACGCCGGTCCACCGATTGTCGTAGTAGTCACGCATCGAGGTGGTGATCGAGCTGGTAGCCCAGTAGATCGTCAGCATGGTGAGCAGGAAGTCGGGGTCAAGATCGCGCTCGGCCCAGGAGTGCCACTTCTCCAGGACCCAGGCCGCCAGACCCGCGGGTGAGTCGTTGAGGCCGTAGCCGACGGTCTGCGGCTTGGTCGACTGGATCGAGCTGTAGCCCCGTTCCCGGACGTCCCAGTCGGCGACCTGCGTGAGGTAAGCCTGCTCGGACGCGGACAGGGGCCGCGACTCCGGGCCGCGGTAGGCGTCCATCTCCGGGGTGCTGACGTAGACGCCGATCACCGAGTCCGGGACGTCCAGGGCCAGCAGGGTCGCCACGCCGGCCCCCCAATCGCCCCCTTCCGCGCCGTAGCGTTGGTAGCCCAGCTCGCCCATGAGCCGGTGCCACAGCCCGGCGACGTAACGGTAATTGACCCCGGTCCGGGCCGGGCGGGCCGAGAATCCGTAGCCGGGCAAGGACGGGATCACGACGTCGAAGTGATCGGTCAGCAACGGGATCAACGGCAGGTACTCCAGGAACGAGCTCGGCCAACCGTGCGTCAGGATCAGCGGGATGCCCGCCCCGCTACGCGCCTTCTCGTGCACGAAGTGGACGGGCACCCCGTCGAGCTCGACCCGGTAGTGGTGGAACTCGTTGAGCTCTTGCTCCCGCGCCCGCCAGTCGAACCCGTCGGCCCAGTACGCCAGTAGGCCCCGCAGGTAGTTCAGGTCGGTGCCTTGCTCCCAGGCATCGGCCGGGGCGGCGTCCGGCCACCGCGTCTGACGGATGCGGGCCGCAAGGTCGGCGAGCACGTCGTCGGACAGGTGAACGGAGAACGGTTCGATCGGCACCGTCGGAGCGTAGAGCCCAACTACGACGCTGCGCGGCGTCAGCGATGAGCCGGGTACTGCACCACCTGCTGGAACGTCGGGCGGTTCTGCCAGTTCGTCGCGGCGTCGGTGATGCCGCCCAGCGGGCTCTGGATGATCGAGTCAGCGCACCACTGATCGCCCGCACTGCAGTTCCCGTCACCCGGGTAGACCGTCGTCGCCGGGGTCGCCGCGGCTTGTGCCAGCGTTGTCAGCAACACGGTCCGGCACTGCGCGACCGAGCCACCACCGCAGTACTTGTCGACGAGCCCGCCCGCGACCGGCTGGCCCAGCACGGCGCGGATGTCCTTGTCCACGTAGGACCACCAGCCGCTCTGGAACGATGACCCTTGATGCGTCACGCTGCTGTGACTGGCCCCGGGCGACTCGTCGACCGGCGCGGCCGCTGCGAGCGCGTTGTAGAGATCGTCCCCGAGCGCCGGGCCGAACTCGGCCTTGGCGAGCAGCGGCCACCACGCGTCCATCGTGCGGACGGCGTCGGCGTTCGCGTACGTCTTCGAGCCCGCCGCCGTCTCGCGCCGCTTCGCCCCGGCGTCGCGCCAGGTCTGCAGGTTCGCCACCGCCGCCTGCTGTGCGGGGTCGCTCACCGGCGCCGTGTTGATCACCTGCAACAGCTCGGGCAGCACGTCCTCACCGCGTAGATCGGTGAGAGCGGCGTCCTCCATCGCCTGGGTCAGCTTCGCCCGGGTGATCTTCTGCCCGCCGGCGATCAGCGCCTTGATCCGATCGTCGAGCAGGTTGCTGCGATACACCGAGCCGTCGGCGAACCCCGACACCGTGTAGTCCTTCGCGATCTTGTTGTTCCACGACTCGTAGTAGTCCTGGTCGATCGAGTTGGGATGCGCCGCGAACGGCGTATTGGCAACGGTGTTCGTCGTGGGATTCCAGTTCTGCCACTGATAGGCCGGCGCGGCGAGGATGGGCAGGTTGGGGTCGACGTTCGGCGCGCGGGTCGGGTTGAGCCCGGAGTTGTAGTACGCGATGTGATGCGCGTCGACGTAGAACCAGTTGAACGTGTACGTGATGTTCGACGCCGCCTGCTGGAAATCGGCTGGCCCGGTCATGGCCGCCGGGTCGTTGAACATCTGGAAGCCGATGATCGTGTCGACCTCGTGCAGGTAGGTCGAGCGCAGCGTCGTGTACGCGACGGGTGTGCCGCCGACCGTTGCCCGGTACTGGACGATGCCGTACTTGGTGCGGAAGGCGATCAGCTTGTACGAGCCGGCCGGAGTGCTGTCGGCGATGGTCGGACTCCACGCATCGTCCCGCTCGATCTGCTCCATCGGCGTGCATGCGCCGTTGTACAGGTAGGCTGTCGAGTTCTTCGTGGCCGGCGTGCCGTCCGTGTTGCACAGGGTCACGGCGAACGTGTCGATGATGTTCTGCCCGGAGGACGTGGCGCTCCACGAGTAGTCCTGCCCGCGTCCGAGCTGGACGTAGAAGTTCAGACCGGCGAAGGCGGCGCCGCGCGCGGACAGGCCTGGCCCCTGGATCTCCTCGAGCATCAGCAGCTGCGGGGCGAAGTACCCGGTCTGCGGACCGAACACTGCGATCGGGTGGCCGTCGTCGGTGTACTGGCCGTTGACGACCAGCGCGTTGGACATGCCGTGCTTCGCGCTGAACAGGTCGCCCGGCAGCACGCCCTTCGCCGGGCTCGACGTCGACGTCGCCGATCCGGTCGGGTCGAACACGATCTGCTGCGCCGTGACCGAACCGGCGTCGGGCATCGCCACGCCGACCGGATTCGCCGGCGACCCCGCGTAGGGGAACGACTGTCCATTGTGGAGGGTGAGATCGGCCTCGGGGTCGTTCTCCTCGCGGAACGCCCGCCACACCTGATCGCCCTTGGCGGTGCCGTACTTCGCGTCGGCCGCGAGTTTCACCAGCGCCGACTGCACCTGGTTGCCACCGCCCGCCCCGAACAGCGCGCCGATCACGGTGCCGATCGCGACCAGGTCGGTGGCCTGGAACGGCTGGATGCCGTCGCCGGTGAGGATGTTGGCGTTGCCGGTCAGGTCGTACTCGCCGGGGAAGTAGGCGCCGGCCTTGGAGTCGGCGATGTAGCGGTTCAGCCCGGCGAGGTAGTCGGTCATGTCCTGGAAGGCCTGCGCGCCGCGGGCGCCGTTGGCGGCGACCCGATCGACCTGGGCCTGCAGGTCGGCCTCGGTGTAGGCGCCGTTGAGGTAGAACTGCTGCTCCAGCGCCCGATTCGACGGCGCGCCGCCGGCGAAACCACTGAGCTCGCCCCGTCCGACGTGGCGGAAGACGTCCATCATCCAGAGGCGATCCTGCCCGGCGGCGTAGCCGGCCCCATACTCCGTACCCGGGCGTGTGGTGCCGGAGATGTGCGGCGTGCCGGTGGCCTTGTCGCGCACGATCGTCACGTCGCTGCGGCCACCGGGCCGGATGGTGCTCGCCACCTGGTTTGACGGCACCCCGAACGACGAGTCGTTGAAGTAGTTGCCGAGCGTCTGGTTGGTCAGGCCGGTGTAGCTGTCGACGAGGCTCGTGTACGTCGTGAGCTGGTCGTCGGTATGCGCCGGCCGGGTGCCGAGCGCCTTGAACGCGAGGATCTCGGCGAGCGTCGCGTTGCCGTTCGTGCCGGGCGGCAGGATGTCGTTGCACTGCCCGGCGCAGTAGTCGTTGGCCACGGCATTCGGGGCGGGCGCCGCCTCCGCGGTGGCGGTGGCGGTGGCCGCGCCCGCGAGCAGCACGAAGGCCGCGAGCGGTGCGATCAGGTGGCGGATGCTGGGGGACATGCCAACCTCCTTGCAGTTATAGGAACGTCTTGGCTTCTCCGCGATAGGTAGGAACAACAGCCGCGATCTCGTCGCCTTCGACGAGATGCAGCGAGTCGACGTGTTCGCACAGCTCGCCGGCCTTGGCGTGCCGGAACCAGACCCGGTCGCCTACTCGCAAGCCGTCCGCCGCGGCACCGGTCAGCGGGGTCTGCACCTCGCCGGCGCCCTCGGTGCCCAGTAAACGCAGCCCGGCTGGATAGGTCGGGACGGGCTGGCGGTCGGCGCCGGAGGGTCCGGACGCGATCCAGCCGCCGCCCGCCACGGTGACGATGCCGGGCGCCGGGCGGCGGGTGACCCCGAGCGCGAACAGCGCGGCCGGCGCCGCGTGGAACGAGCGGTAGTGATCGAACAGCGCAGGGGCATACAGCCCGGAGCCGGCGGCCACCTCCGTGACCGCGGACTCGGCCACCGTCGACTCGACGCTGCCGGTGCCGCCGCCGTTGACGAACTCCAGCTTGGTGACCTGCTCGACGGCCGCCACCACGGCCGCCCGCCGCTGCGCCAGTTCGCGAACGGACGCCGCCTTCATGGCCCGGATCGCCGGGGCGCGCACGCTTCCCCGGTCGCCGAGACCAGCGACCTGGCCCTCGTAGGCCATCAACCCGACCAACCGGAACCCGGGGCGATCGGCGACCAGCTGAGCCAGGGACGCCGCGTGCGACGGCGAGTGCACCGGTGAGCGCCGGGGCCCGAGGTGCAGCCGTCCACCCAGCGCCCGCAGCGACGCATCCAGATCCAGGCAGACCCGCAGCGGAGCGCGCTCGGCTGGCACGACGTCGTCGATGAAGTTCAGCTGCTCGACGCTGTCGACCATGAGCGTCACCCGCGCGGCCGCCTGGGGGTCGGCCGCGAGCTGCCGCAGAGCGGCCCGTTCCACCGTGGGGTAGGCGATGACGATGTCGTCGAACTCGTCGGCCAGCCACAACGCCTCGGCGAGCGTGTAGGCCAGGATGCCCTCGAACCCGGGCCGCGCCAGCACGGTCTGCAGGATCGATCGGCAGCGCACCGACTTGCTGGCGACCCGGATCGGCTTTCCGCCCGCCCGCCGGGCCAGGTCGGCGGCGTTCGCCCGCAGCGCGTCCAGGTCGACGACGGCGAACGGCGGATCCAGGTCGCGGGTGGCGACATCGAGGCGCCTCATCCGGCGATCCGTTCGACGAACGACGACGCGAGCTGGTCGGCGAACGCTTCCAGCACGCCGGCCGCGGTCGTCCGATCGCGATCCACCAGCCATTGCAGGGTGACGCCGTCGAGGATGGCGATGACCATCCGGGCGAGCACCGGGTCGGCGCTGCCCAGCGCGTCGAGAACCTCGGCGGCGCCGGCCAGATAGGCCTGGTACTGCTGAGCGGCCAGTTGCTCCAGCCCTGGGGTGCGCAACGCGTACTGGGTGAGCTCGTAGCTGAGCAGGTGCTGCTCGGGATGATCGACCAGGTGCTGGCAGTACGCCTGCAGCGCGGTGTGCAAGCCCGACCGCACGTCGCCACCGACCCCGGCGCGGACGGCATCGAGGACGCTGGTGACCTGATTGCCGACCATCGTCTCGACGACCTCGTGCAGCAACTCGGCCTTGGAGCGGAAGCAGTAGTGGAACCGCGACTGCGTCATGCCCGCCTCGGCGGTGACCGCTCGGGTCGTCGCCGCGGCGACGCCGTCGCGGGCCATGACGCGCAGCGCCGCTTCGACGAGCTCGCGCCGCCGCTCGTCCGACGAGCGCCGAGGACGCCCCGGCGCCCGGGAAGGCACGATTGATGCCGATAGGGAGGCCATGATGAGCCAGCATCTGCCGGGCAGATGTCAAAGTCAATAGTCTGGAGCGCTTGACTTGGGCGAGCGTCCAAGTCATCGTGTGCGGATGGCTGGGGACACTGGCTGGTCGAACTGGGCCGGCAACCAGAGCGCCGACGGCATCACCGTCACGCGTCCGCACGGCGCCGACGAGATCGCCCGGGCGATCGCTGATGCCCGGCGGAGCGGACGGCGCATCCGGCCCATCGGCAGCGGCCACTCGTTCACGGGCATCGGCCGTCCCGACGGCGTCCAGCTGCGCCTGGACCGCCATGCCGACCTCGTCCACTTCGACGCCGCGACGGGCCAGGTCACCGTCCAGGCCGGCATGCCGCTGCACCGGCTCAACGTCTTGCTGCAGCACGCCGGACGGGCGCTCACCAACCTGGGTGACATCGACGTACAGACCGTCGCGGGGGCGTTCTCGACCGGGACGCACGGCACCGGCGCGAGGTTCGGCGGGTTGGCCACGCAGATCCGCGGGCTCTCCCTCGTTCTCGCTGACGGTTCGGTACTGGACTGCTCGGCGACGTCGCACGCGGACGTCTTCCGATCGGCCCGGGTCGGGCTCGGCGCGCTGGGCGTGATCTCTACAGTCACCCTGCAGACCGAACCGGCGTTCGTGCTGCACGCGGAAGAGGGCACGGCCGAGCTCGCCGACGTGCTGGCCAGCTTCGACGAGCTGGCCGACGGCACCGACCACTTCGAGTTCTACTGGTTCCCGCACACCACGCGCACGCTCACCAAGCGCAATATGCGCGTATCGCTGGAGGTTCTGGACCCGTTGCCGCGGTGGCGATCGTGGCTGGGCGACGAGTTCCTGTCCAACACCGTCTTCGGCGGGGTGGTCGCCGCGGGTCGGCGGGCGCCGCGACTGGTGCGTCCGCTCAGCCAGCTGACCGCCCGCGCTCTCGGCAGCCGCAGCTACTCCGACCTCTCGCACCGGGTGTTCACCTCGCCGCGCCGGGTACGTTTCGTCGAGATGGAGTACGCGATCCCCCGCGCGTCGTTGGTGCCCGTCCTTTCCGAACTGCGGCGTACGGTCGACGCGAGCAGGTGGAACATCGCGTTCCCGGTTGAGGTGCGCGTGGCGGCGGCGGACGACATCACGCTGTCGACGGCGTCCGGACGAGATTCCGCTTACCTAGCAGTGCATGTACCGCTGGGCGCCCCCGATCAGGAGGCGTACTTCGGCACTCTGGAACGGCTCGCCGGAGAGGTGGGCGGGCGTCCGCACTGGGGCAAGCTGCACGGCCTGGACGCCACGATCTTGCGGGCGCGCTACCCGCGGTTCGACGAGTTCGTCGCCTTGCGGGATCGTCTCGATCCGGACGGGTTGTTCGCCAACGAGTACCTGGACCGCGTGCTCGGTCCACCCGTTGCCGCTCGATCGGTGGCGTGATGACCGCACCCGCCGCCCAGCTGGTCGAGCCGACCGTCCCGGTGTCACGCGCGTGGACGGTGCGGTTCTCGCTGGTGTGGCTGGGCGTGTGGATGGCGACCCTGGTGCCGGTACAGCTGGCCCTGCCCGACCAGCTCGACACGATCGACCACGCCCACAAGGTGCGCGACTTCGGGCTGATAAACGGGCTGGTCGGCATCGTCGCGCTCGTGACGCTGCCACTGTTCGGCGCACTGTGCGACCGCACCCGGTCGCGGTTCGGGCGGCGGCGGGTGTGGGTGATTGCCGGCGTGGCCGTCTACGTCGGCGGCCTGCTGCTGACCGGCTTCCAGACGACCTGGGTCGGGGTGGGCCTGGCCTGGGCAGCGGCGTCGCTCGGCGCCAACATGGCGATGGCCGGCTTGACCGCGGCGATCGCCGACGAGGTGCCCGACAGCCAGCGCGGCATGATCTCCAGCGCCATCTACGGCCCGCAGGCGGTGGGCATCGTCGTCGGGCTGATCGCCGTCGAGAGCTTCAAGACAGCATCGATCCGCTACTCGATCCTGGCCGTCGCGCTGCTCGTGTTCGCGCTGCCATTCATCCGTCGCTATCGCGATGTCCCGGCCGTGGCGGCGGCATCGCCGTTGTCGCTGCGGGCCGTCGTCGCCGGCATGTGGATCCGCAGCCCCGACTTCGGCTGGGCGTTCGGCGCTCGCCTCCTCGTCAACCTGGGCAACGCACTCGGCACGACCTACCTGCTGTACTTCCTGCGCGACGACCTGCGCGTCCATGATCCGGACGGCAGCCTGCTCGTGCTGACCGTGATCTATCTGGTGTTCACCCTGGCCGCGACGTACGCGGGCGGCATCCTGTCCGACCGGACGGGCCGCCGGCGGGTGTTCGTCGCCGTCGCGTCGATCTCGCAGGCGATCGCCGCTTTGCAGCTCACGTTCTTCCCGTCGTTCGGCATGGCCCTCGTCGCGGCCGCGTTCCTCGGCGCGGGTTACGGCGCGTTCATGTCCGTCGACCAGGCGCTGATCACCGCCGTGCTGCCCGACGCCGCCGACCGGGCGAAGGACCTCGGCATCATGAACGTCGGCTCGGTCGGCCCCCAGGCGCTCGCCCCGCTCGCGGCCAGCGTGATCATCGGCTCCCTCGGCGGCTACAGCGTGCTGTTCGGCGCGGCCGGCGTGACCACCCTGATCGGCGCCGCCATGGTGTACCGCGTCCGCACCGTCCGCTGAGCAACTCGCGACGATCTCCTTGATCAAGAGGGAGAAGTGGCTGCCCTGGCGACCACTTCTCCCTCTTGATCAAGGACGAGGCCGTCGGAGCGGGCGCCGTCGCCGGTTGACAGGGGTTGGCGCCGTCTCTATGTTCAATCAATTGGTTAATCAAGCATACAGTTGAGTAGGAGCTGGCTCATGCGCCGGATCGTGGTATCGGAGTTCGTGACCCTGGACGGCGTCATGGAGGCGCCGAACGAGTGGTCGTTCCCGTACTGGAACGACGACATCGCCCAGTTCAAGTACGAGGAGCTGTACGAGGCCGAGGCCCTGCTGCTGGGTCGGGTCACCTACGACGGCTTCGCCGCGGCGTGGCCGAACCAGGTCGAGGAGGAGGGCGAGTTCGGCGAACGGATGAACACCATCCAGAAGTACGTCGTCTCCACGACGCTCGACAAGGCCGAGTGGACCAACTCAACCGTCGTGCCCGATCTCGACGGGGTGGCCGAGCTCGAGGGCAACCTGCTGGTGGGCGGTAGTGCGGCCCTCATCCAGGCCCTCATCAAGCGGGATCTCGTCGATGACTACCGGCTGCTCGTCTACCCGATCGTCGTCGGCAAGGGCAAGCGGCTCTTCGCCGACGGTACGGCGGCCAACCTCGACCTGGTCGAGGTGCGTGACATCGGCTCCGGCGTCACCGCCATGCGGTACCAGCGGGCGGAGCCGAAGGCGTAGTCGTGCCCACCGACCAGCTCAGCCGCACCTTCGCCGCGCTCGCCGACCCGACACGGCGGGCCATCCTCGCGCGCCTGCGCGACGGCGAGGCGACAGTGAACGAACTGGCCGAGCCATTCCCGATCACCCTGCAGGCGATCTCCAAGCACCTGAAGGTCCTGGAGCAGGCAGGGCTGGTCTCCCGTAGCCGTACGGCGCAGCAGCGGCCGGCTCGGCTGCGGGCCGGACCGTTGGCCGACGCCGCCGATTGGCTTACCTTCTATCGCAGGTTTTTCGAAGGCAGCCTGGACCGCCTGGACGAGCATCTCCGCACCATGCAGAAGGGCAACGCCGATGGCTGAGCTGACGATCACCCGGGTCTTCGACGCGCCGCGCGCCCTGGTGTGGCGAGCCTGGACCGACCCGGTTCAGGTCGCCCAGTGGTGGGGACCGCGCGGCGTCAGCACCCCGCTGGACCTGATCCACCTGGACCTGCGTCCGGGCGGGGCCGCCAACCTGGTCATGGTCGACGACGCCACCGGTGAGCAGTACCCGAACACCGGCACCTACCTCGAGATCGTCGAACCCGAGCGACTGGTGTGGCAGGACCACGGGTTCGCCGACGGCACCGGCGCCGGCATCGTGACGATCACCTTCGTCGACCTGGGCGACCGGACCGAGCTGACGGTGCACGCCGTCGCCGACTTCACCGACACGGTCCGGGCCGACGCCGAGATCGGCTGGGGCACCATGCTCGACCAGCTCGCCGAGTTCCTCGCCGCGCCCGCCTGATCGCGACTTTCCCCGTCGAGTGGTGCGTTGCGGGTCGAGTGGTGCGTTACAACGCACCACTCGACGGATAACGCACCACTCAACGGATGGGTGCGGCGGGGGACCGGCGGCGGGCACCAGCGGATGGGGCGCCTCGACTGCGGCTAGGCGAGGGCGGCGGCGCGGTCTTGGAGGTAGCGCTGTTCGGGGATGCTGGTCGTGCGCCGGGCGGCGGCCAGATAGCTGCGCCGCGCGTCCGCGTACGAGCCGGCCAGCTCGAGCAGGTGCCCGCGGACGGCGTCCAGGCGGTGGTGTTCGGCCAGCCGCTCGTCGCCGTCGAGTTGCGCCAGCACCTCGAGGCCGGCGGCCGGGCCGTCCACCATGGCGACGGCCACCGCCTGGTTGAGCGTCACCATCGGGTTGGGCGCCAGCCGGCCCAACAGGTCGTACAGCGCGACGATCTGCCGCCAATCCGTCTCGTCGGACGACGGCGCCGACGCGTGCAGGGCGGCGATGGCAGCCTGCAGCTGGTACGGCCCGAGCGGCGCTCGCTCGAGGGCGCCCGACACGAGCGCCACGCCCTCATCGATCGCGGCGCCGTCCCATTGCGAGCGGTCCTGGTCGGCCAGCGGGACGAGGGCACCGTCCGGGGTCGTACGAGCAAGACGGCGCGAGTCGGTGAGCAGCATGAGGGCGAGCAGCCCGCTGACCTCACCGTCGTCCGGCAACGCGCGGTGCACCGAGCGGGCCAGCCGGATCGCCTCGCCGGTCAGGTCGCTGCGCTGAAGCGAAGGACCGGACGACGTCGTGTAGCCCTCATTGAAGATCAGGTAGAGGACGTGCAGGACGACCTGCAGCCTGGCTGGATACTCCGACGGCGGCGGCAGCGCGAACGACGCGTCGCGCAGCCGCTGCTTGGCCCGGCTGATGCGCTGGGCCATCGTCGACTCCGGCACGAAGAACGCCCGGGCGATCTCCAGAGTGGTCAGACCGCCCACCGCGCGCAGCGTCAACGCCAGCTGCGACGGACCGGACAGCGACGGGTGGCAGCACAGGAACAGCAGGGTGAGCGTGTCGTCGCTGTCGGCCATGCGCTCGGCATCCGCCGGGGCGGCGACGAAATCGGCCTGCACAGCGGCGTTCGCCTCGCGACGGGCCCGGGCCGAGTCGGCGCGCAGCTCGTCGACCAGCCGGCGTGACGCGACGGTGATGAGCCAGCCGCGCGGCGAGTCGGGCCGGCCCGACGACGGCCACTGCGTCGCCGCGGCCAGCAGCGCCTCCTGCACCGCGTCCTCGCACAGGTCGAAGTGTCCGTACCGCCGGGTGAGCGCGCCGAGGACCTGCGGCGTCAGCTGACGCAACAGATCCTCGGTCGACCGATCCAACGTCACACGTCGGCGCCGGCCGTGTGCATGATCGGCCGTACCTCCAGGGCGAAATGCTTCGCGTCCGGCCAACTCGCCGCGATCTCGACGGCGCGATCGACCGTCTCGGTGTCGACGATCAGGTAGCCGCCCATCTGCTCCTTGGCCTCCGCGTACGGGCCGTCGGTGACCGCCGGGACGCCGTCGCGTACCCGGACGGTCTTGCTCTGCGACGGGTCGGCCAAGCCCTGGCCGCCGACGAACTCGCCGGATCCCTTGAGCTCATCCATGATCCGTTCGACCTCGCCGAAGAGCTCGTTGCGCTCGCCCTCGGACATCGCCTCGTACGTGGCCGGGTTGTTGTAGATCAGCAGCAGATACTTCATCGTTTCGCTCCTCGTAGTGGGTGCCGGTACGCATGGGACGTCGGAGCCGATACTGCGGCCTCGACGTCGGATTCAGAGCCAGCCGGCGTCCCGGGCGATTCTGATGGCATCGATCCGGTTGCGCCCACCCACCTTGGCGATCGAGTTGGACAGGTAGTTGCGGACGGTGGCCGGCGACAGGGACAGCTCGGTGCCGATCTGCTCGGTCGAGATGCCGTCGGACGCCGCCCGCAGCACGTCGGCCTCGCGCGGCGTCAGCGGGCTGGCCCCCGTCTCGAGCGCGGCGGCCACCAGGTCGGGGTCGATGACCCGCTCGCCGGCGGCGACCCGGCGAATGCCGTCGGCCAGCGTCGCCGCCGGAGCGTCCTTGACGATGAACCCGCGCACGTGCACCTTGAGCGCGCGCAGCAACGTGCCCGGCTGGCTCAGGCCGGTCAGCACGAGGGTGCGGCACGCGGGCAGCTGTGCGGACAGTTGCTCGGCGGCGCTCAGCCCGTCCAGGCCCGGCAGGTCGATGTCGAGCACGGCGACGTCGGGGTTGGTACGCAGCGCGGCCTCGAGAATGGCGTCGCCGCGGTCGAGCTCGGCCACGACCTCCATGCCCTCCTCGAGCGAGAGCAGGGCGACGAGCGCGCCGCGGATCATGTGCATGTCCTCGGCGATCAGCACCCGGATCACGACGGCACCTCGACCAGCAGCCTGAACCGGCCGTCGCCGGTCGCGGCCCCGGACGCCGAGCC